>Ga0315902_10008817_pt1 | contig 13613 bp, 27 predicted proteins | sample LakEriMetagenome_9_FD_203523 | JGI IMG/M metagenome (GOLD analysis project Ga0315902, IMG submission 203523) | Freshwater fungal communities from buoy surface, Lake Erie, Ohio, United States - Buoy 12 MA117 | ecosystem: Environmental > Aquatic > Freshwater > Lake > Lake biofilm | place: USA... | reverse complement strand
CGCTTAAAAAAAAAGGGGGGGGGCGGGGCCAGCCCCCAACCCCCCTTGCGGGGGGCTAGGTTGTTAATTTTAAGTAGTTTCTATGTCGAGGCCAACCAATTCGTTTCTAAGTCCATTAGCGGATGAATGATTGGATCGGGTCTTGTGCGCATTTGATTCATCAGTGTCTGATAAAGTCCCATTATTTGTGGATTAGGCTCCAAACCTCTTGAGACTATTGGTTCCGGGGTTGGCTGTGGCGTTGGTTCAACCGGGATTTCTGGAGTTGGTTGATTAGTAATTCAACCAGCAACAGTCCGGCTAAAACCAAAGTTTTCTAGCTTACCACCATAATTATCTCTTGCTCGGATATATTTATATCCAATGCTATCTGGAGTTAGCTTGTTTAAAAAGCCGCGATCCCTATAGCTATCTACAATATCTCGCCACCCTTCCTCACCTGTCGCAATCTTATCAAGATCCGGGCGAACTTGTTTCCAAGCATTGATCCATCCTTTGATCTTCCAAGGATTCATGGTGCCAGAGTGAATACGAACTTCAACGGTAGGCAAGTGACTAGACATTGTGATCCAGCTATGATGACTCAAAAGATAATCACGATGACGAACACGATTACAATAATGGTTTCTCTGTCGAGAACTTGGAACAATATCAAACATAAACGGTTCAATGCTTGATACAAATTCAAACAAGCGATCAGCAACAGCGTATCGTTCGTCGCTGTAGTATCTATTGGTTGGAATCGCTTTGAGTGCGTCAATCTGCATATGAACGTGCAAGCCGCACTGCTTGTTTACTCGGTTTCCAACGATACGCGAACGTTGAACAACATCTGCGGCAGTATCTTCCAACTTAGCTTCGGTGCTGCAAAGTTTAATTTCGCCACCACCACTTGGCAGGCTACCATCGCGGCAAACGTATCGTGCAACGTGCGTCACTTTGCGAACGTCCGAATTATAACATTCGATTTCTACTCCCATTGGATTTTTGACAGTGGCTCTTGGTTTGGGGGTTGTAGTATACGAACGAATAGAACGCGAACTATCGCAAGTAAAACAAAAGCCAGAATATCCTGTGGCAATAGAGCCACATTCGCGATTCTTGCAAAGTTTGAGTTCTGGAAGGGCAATAGCAGTGGCTCGTCGTGGCATCTTTTTTCTCCGTGTTAGTGAACTGTTGTTTACCCCTGTATTTTATCGTCTGTTTGGCTTTTGTCAATTAGTCAAAGGATATTTTTTCAAATAAAAAAACCCCCTCTTTTGGGGGGTTCGCGGGCCGCACCAAACCCCCCTTGCGGGGGGAATGGAGTTGCTAGTATTAGCTAAGCAAATTCCTATCTACCACTGTATAATTAGGAATATCGTCATCATCATCGTCATATTTTTTCCACATGCTAGAATCTACATCGCTTGCCCATGCCTCAAATCGTGGCTTGGTAGTGCTTGGAGTGTATCCACAGTGGCTACCAGTTCCAGACCATGCTGCATAGGCTTGCTTGGCGGGGGCTTTATCTAGCATATGCCGACCCGATGCAACATTGTAGGTATCGTTCCAGTGTTTCCAGTTGCGGTCAAACTCGCTAGCCCAAATTCCGGTTTTTGGACAGTATTCCAAATCGCCCGAAATGTTTAGAACGCGATGCAAACCGACTTCTCTTGGCTTGGCGCCATACAACAGGAAAACCCCGCTAGTTGGAAACAACTTCATATCTTTGAGTCGCTTTAGGCCAAACTGACCAATAAGGCGAGCAAAAGCGGCAGTATCCGAACCACAGCCAAAATACTTGGCCATAACGCCACCATCAAACCATGTGCCATTGTGACACATCCAACCTTGGAAATACTTGCCCTTTATTTCAAAGGGGTGACATTGATTGTCGTCGATCCAACCAACGCTGACCTTGCGAGTATGAAAATAGATACTCCAATCGTTTCGCAAAAGTTTGTAGGTTTGTTTGACAATCTGACCAACCGATAATTTAGCCCCCTTGTTAGAGACAATTTGCCCTTCACGAGAAACGGCAACATAGCCATTACCATCGCCGCCACAGCTTTTTTCGAGCATAGCGAAAAGATCGGTCATTTCCTTGTAATTGATCTTGGCATTACCAGGAATATAAGCAAGTCTACACATAATCAAAAATCTCCTAGATACTAGCAACTGAACCTAACCACTGTTTGTCTATTTATTATATCGTCTGTATTCTGTTTGTCAAGTGAGCCTAAATCTTTTTTTCTCCTAATATATCCCCCCTCGTTGGAGGGGTCGCGGGGGCCGCCGCCAACCCCCCTTGCGGGGGGCTAGCTCTCTCTATTACCTTGAAAATCCAAAATTCTTTAGGGTTCCTTCGTTATTGGCCCTAGCCTTGATATATCTATAGCCAATACTATTTGGGTCTAACTTTTTCAAAAATCCATCGTGGCGATACGATACAACTGTATCCTCCCATCCCTCTAATCCATGAACAATCTTATCAATATCTGGCCTAACTTGAACCCAGGCATTGATCCAACCCTTTACTTTCCAAGGATTCATAGTTCCACCGTGAATACGAATCTCATATGTTGGATGGCGATCAGAAAGAGAAAACCAACAATAGTGGCTTTGAATACTCTCGTTTCCTAGCTTTTCACAATACCGATTGAATTTTCTGGACTTTGGAACTATGTCAAACATAAAGTCCTGTATTTCCGCTACAAACGATTTCAGCCTGCGAAGCGCGTCCCAACTAATAATTGGTCGCTGAAAGTGAAGGTGAAGGCCGCATTGTTTGTTGGCCTTGTTTCCAGCAATAACAGCACGTTGAACAACATCGGCGGCCTTATCTTCCATTTTGTTTTCTGGAGAGCAAAGTTTAATTTCTCCACCACCAGATGGCAAACTACCATCCTCGCAAACATATTCTGAAACGTGTGTTACATAATGAGTGATTCCACTAGGATTATAGCACTCGATTTCAACGCCCATTGGATGCTTGACACTGGCTCTTGGTCGCGGGGACGAACTATAACGCCCAAGATTCCTACGGCGAGCGTGAATAACACACACACCATCATAACCAGTGGCAATCTTATCGCAATGTTTGCACATTTTGAGTTCGGGCAACGAAATAGAGAGAGTTCGCGGCATCTTTTTTTTCCTTCGCTAAAAGTGTTGTTGTGACTGTCCTTTGATTATATCGTTCGTTTGTGGGTTGTCAAGTGAGCCTATCTTTTTTATTTTGAAAATTTGGCTGACTATTTTTTCCCCATGGTGAGTCAGAATACAATGGGTTAGACACTCTAAAGAGGGGTGCGGGGCCGCCCCCGCCATGTCTAGTAAATAGAAAGAACAGGAACAATCTTTGTTTGTATGCTATTGCCGGGGTTTGATGGAACTATAAAAAGTGCGCTTTCGGTTTCCATCTTGACGATATCGGCACTGTGAACTGGTCGAGAGTTTTTATCGACGAAAGTAGTGTGTTCATATGGGTCGTACCTTATCTTATTTCTTGTTGGATACGACCAAACTGGAGATTGATCCCAGTCAATGATATCATCACATACCGCAAAAGCATGAACATTTTTAGTTTGTTCTCTGAGAACTCTTTTTCTACCGGCCTGTGATACTCGAAACGTGACATTAACGCCGATTAGCCGATCGAGACGGTGAATCACTCGCCCCCTGAATCGCACACTATAGCATTTCTTGTGCAGATTCCAATAAACGTAATACTTGGCTCTCATTGATATTCCTTTAAAGATCGGCGTTGTTGCTCCGATCGCGTGCGTAATCGCTTGGTTCGCTTGTCTTGGTGCTCACCGCCGCCGCTTCGGTGAGGCTGATGACCTTTTCGCTTTTTGACTTTTATGGTGATTTTCATGGTTTTATTTTACCATAAACAAAACATTTGTCAAGACTATTTTGCGATAATCAGCTTGGCATTTCGGGCAGATGCCAGCCAGTTTGTATCCTCAAAGACAACAACCCCTTCGTTATTTATCTTTGTTTGTACCTTTTTGAACATGTATTCTTTTGCCGCGTCCATATAGTTTTTCATAAAATGATATTCGATTTCATCGTATGGAAAACCGGCCAAGTGTGCTGGTACGGGCATTTCGATAACAAATTGAATTGTTTTACTCATATTTTTTCCTTGATACAAAACTAACGACCCAACTAAACAAAAAACCCAAAAAACTTAACAATCCCAGGGTCAAGACTTCGGCGGTTCCACCACAAATGCAAGCAATCATCTTTTCTCGTCGGTTAAAATTAGGATATAAGCATCTTCCGCATATGAAAAAGTTTCTCCAAGTTCAACCTCAAAATGAACTTGCTTATCTTTATATTTTTTCGCCAATCTTTGAAGCTGTAAAATAGCTTCTTCGATAGTGTTTCTGTCAAACAGATTCCACATATCTACTTTATCCCAAATTTTCATATGTTTATTTTACCTTTTTTCTTTTGAGAGTCAAGCACAAATCACAAAATAACAGGAACAACACTAGTATCAACCAAAATATAAACGTGTTCTATCCCGTGTTTGGCATATTTGCTAGCTGTGTCTCTGAGGCTATTCAATGCCTTTTTTGCCGGTTCTTTTGATCGCCAAGACTCAATCACCATGTAGTTATCCTTATTGACTTTGTACAAAATAACCCAACGATCCCCTTTGAGAGTCAATCCACTCACTGGATTACGAAAAATCTTTACTTTATCTTGCGTCACGGCGGTCATATGTTTTCCTTTCTACTAAAATTGTCTTAGCATTATACTCTATCGACAAAGAAAGTCAACTGACTTTATAAAATTGGCTGACTTCATCTGGCCAAGCAGGAGTCAGAATACAATGGCTTAGACACCATAAAGAGGGGTGCGGGGCCGCCCCCGGTGGGGCTAGGGCTGTTGACTACCAGGATTTTTTCACTGTGCCCCTCGGTTGTTACGCTTCTACTCGCGCCGAGTCAGTGTTTTTAACCTTCCATACTAGCCACTAGGCTTGGTGGCACTGCTTTCTTCGTATGGTTTTTTATGGTAATCAACGGATCGCTAGCAAGTATCACAGGTTATCAGCCTCACCTACTAGCTATCCCGCCCTTAAATCAAAAAATAGTTAAGTTATAACCATTCTTCATCACAATCGCAAGGCAGGAGATTGCTATTCGGTAATAGCGCAACGGAGTCAATACAGCCGCCACAATCTTCACATTTTTCTGGCAAATACATTTTATAGCCATTTTCCCACTCGTTAGTATCTACAATTTCAACATAAAAAGTATCATTAGGATATTTTTCTTTTAGCTTTTTTAGTTTTTCAATAGCTTGATCTATTGTATTACCTTCAAATATATCTAGTATTGATATGTGTTCCATGGTTTTATCGCCTCTTTCCTTTCCCCTATTATACTTTATCGACAATCAAAGTCAATAGCCTTAAAGCTTTTTTCTAGAATTATTTACCCCCCCTTCGAGGGGTTCGCGGCTGGCCCCGCACCCCCCTTGCGGGGGGTTATTAAGCATGATATGTCAGACGTTATATATCAACGGCTATAAGAAAACTGTACATTATCTTTTTTAAGTTGTTTGATTGCTAGGCTGGCCTCGCTTTCCTTGGGTTGAACTCCATGGATCAGTAGTGCAAAATCCTTGAATTTTTTGGTAGGATCAGCGGCGTGAGAATCATCATGGTCAATTTCCAATTCTAATTCGTCAGCTTCGTCTAGTGAGAATACAACCTTAACAAATCGCAATCTCATTTCTTCGATCATATCATCATTAACGCCACCATAAGACGCGGTGAGAATTAGATTAGATGGAATTATATTCATACGGGCAATCCAATATCTAAGCGACTTGGTATAAGCATAAAATAATTTGTCGGGATTAGATCGAGCAACCAAAATCCAAGCGTCGAAATATGTTTGATTGAAAAAATCTCCGCCAACATGAATACGGCAAACGCCAAGATCCGAAGGCATAGCAGCATTGATAGCGTCGGCCATATCGCCACTATCGCTCATAGCTCGCAATGTGTTAAAATTATCTGCTCGGAGATTGTAAAGATTCGTATAAATAACTTCTTGAGATGCAGAGAAGCAACGAAACTTGGTATTCGTCCCATCTTTAATGGTTCGTTTACCGTTGATCATCACAACCTTCGACTTGCACTTATCGGCAAACGGGCAAGAATGCCCCGAAAGAAGATCGAAACTATAGACTTTTCGACCATCAGCAAGATAACGCGAAACGCCTTTGACTTGTGCTAGGGCTTGAATCTTGACATTGGCTTTGGAAAACTTGACCATTTTTTTGTCCTTTCGTGTGATTGAATCGTTTCACCCATTATACATTGTCGGCAAACGTTGTCAATGGCTTTAGTCAATTTTTTTATTTTTTTCCTAGTGTGGCTAGCATAAATCCAACTAATACAGATCCCAGTAAAATCCAAAATAGCATTAAAAACACCCCTTGTTGCTAATAATATATCTAACATAGATCCTATTATATCATACTATCGGCATTATATCAAGGGAGCTTTACATATTATTACCCCCCTTTTGGGGGGTTCGCGGCGGCCCCCGCCACCCCTCGGAGTCTTAAAGATTAAGAATTTTTTCCATCTCTTGGGTTGAAATAATATATCCATCGGTAACTAAGTAGTAATAACTACCAGAAGCATCTACCTTCTTGACAATTTCCAAAACTGTTTCAGTTTTACCCCTGAACTCAAACGTGCTACCAATTCCCAAAATCTTCATATTATTCCTCGCATCCTTCAAACATTTTATCAAAACAATTCTCACACACACGCGAGATCAACAATTCTCGCTCTGAGTCTCTCAAGTATGGCAAAGCATTTTGAATCAACTCGCCCCCTTGCCATCGCTCAAGATCCAGAGGATTAACAACCACTGGAATATTATTGAAACACGAAACGCAACCAACTTGAAGTTCGACTCTAGCGAATGTTACCATTTTTGTGTTTCCTTTTTCTTTATTATATTTTATTGGATGTGTTTGTCAAGAGACTTGCACAAAAGATTCTACTTCGTGATAAAAACAATTTCTCATACCCATTCCATAGAATTCCCATAACTTGCAGTCGTAGGAAATAAATTTGGGTGGCCGACCATCAATCCATAGAATTTGATCTTCTACAAAAGAAATGGTTCGAGTAACCCCATATCTATCTGTAAACAAGACTCTATCAACGCATCGTACTTTTTCGTCCATCGTTTTCTCCTTTTCTCTATTATAGATTATCGTCTGCATTTGTCAAGAGCTTTAATTTATTTTTTATTTACCCCCCTAGAGAGGGGTTTCGGGGCGGCCCCCATTTTTGGCCCCGCCCCCTGTTTATGGGGGCAGGGCTCGTCGTGTAAGATGGCTGGCCAGCCGAAAGGAAAGAAAAGCTAGCCAGCCCAACGAAAGGATTCTATGGAATCGGAACGCAGTTTCGGTCAACCACCACAAAATTGGTCTTGTATTTTTTCTTCCATGATTTTGCTGCTGATTCTGCCCACAATCTTTTTGCCCAGCTTTCAAATGCTCGATAGTTTCCATCTTCAAGCTGTTCTAGTATAACAAAATTATCGCTAGGGTAAATCCGTAAAGGATCTTTTGCCTCGAAAATTTTTACAGTGTTCAAATCTACAGGTTTGGTTTTCATTAGTATCCCAGGGCATCACGCAATTGTTTGAGATTATTTACTGAAAATTTTTCAAATCCAGTCTCTTTTGTTTCGGGCTTGATCCACGCTACAAAAACGTCAATCCCGCCGCTTAGATTAAACTCGGCACGATGCCCATGTTCTTTGGCGATACGAATCATTTGTTGATTTAGTGTTTCCATAGCTAGATTATACCATTTGTTATTGGTTTGTCAAGACCTTCACAATTTTTTCTGTCAATTGTTCAATCGTTTCGGAACCATATTTTGTCCAAACAATATCAGAATTAGCTAGAACATGTGCGATTTTTTCGCGTTGTGTTTCGGAAACCTTTGTCTCTTTACGAATAACCAAAACATCAGAACCATAACGACTGATATCGTCCTCTCCATAGATTTCTGGAGACTCTTTCCCATCTTCGTCCCAGGTTTCATACCAGCGATCACCGCAGCATCCACAATCTTGCCCAGTGCTACACCCATCAAAATAAATGGGTGAGTCCGGGTGATTCTGTGCGATATGGTTCGCTTCAGAACCACTATCGGCCTCGACGATAACATACTTTGGCCCACTGAAAGATCCGCCAGAATTATTTTGACTGAAAGTATAAAACATTTTGCTTGTCTCCTTTTGCTCTATTATATCATTGGCTTGTCAAGACAATCAACCCCATTCTTTGAAGCATTGTGCTTCTTCGTTGTCGTCATATCCGAGATTGTATTCTGCCTTTTGTTCTGGCGTTAGATCGGTAATCCTTTTTCCGTTTCCGGTAGCACCTGGATAATAGTGCGGGCTACGCACGCGGCGATAGTAGCTATCTGCCGATCCCCTATCGTAAGGCCCACCATGTCGTTTGTCAATTTTGCTTTTGTCAATCATTTCTTTTTCCCTTTCTTTTCCTCTATTATACCTTATCGTCTACCATTGTCAATAGACTATAGTAAAAAAAAGAAAAATGGGCTGACTACTTTACAGCCGCGCAGAGTCAGAATACAATGGCTTAGACACGCTAGATAGGGGGTTCGGGGCGGCCCCCGTAGGGCTTGTAAAGGACGGGTGAGACTCGAACTCACGACTGAGGCACGTTACACGTACATCCCCAACTCTGCCACTGAGTTACCGTCCTGCTGGCATCTTACTCTTCGTACTGGCCGTGATCCCAGTCGTCGCCACCGTACACATCCTGCCACTCGGTATACTCGTCGGGTTGACCGTCATGCTCGTCGTAATAGTCCCCGTCGTCATCCTCGTACCACTCTTGCCCGTAGGCAGCTTGCTCAAACTCGTCGTAACCTTCCCAAGATTCTTCGCCGTACATAGTTCTTTTCCTTTACTAAAGTCTCTGAATCGTTTTCCCTATTATACAGTATCGTCGCCGCAAGTCAATAGACTACAGAATATTTTTTTGATTTTTATTTTTTTATATTTGGCATTGACTCTAGCCCCATCAGGGGCGGCCCCGTTCCCCTCCAAAGGGGGGTTATTAATAATAAAAAGACTTAGGAGTTAGTGTCTATTCACTGTTTACACTACCCTAACATGAAGCCTTGGATAGTCCCCTAAGTCTTTATAAAGCCACTCTTATATATTCCTCTTGCTAGTTTATGCTTACGTTTATCAGATTGTGTTTCAAAGGTTTCAATACTGCAATTCGACCAAAACCTCATAGTATTTGATGACACGTATGTATTGGTTCTTAGATCTTCAATAAGAATCCATACATTGCTGTTTATGCCACTAATCAAACTCTTGATTTCCCTAAGAGATTTGGCTTTGGTTCTGATATTTGTTTTAGCCGTGATAATTGCAACTTCGTAACGCATCTTTTTTCCTTTCGTGTTTCCTTTATTCTACTAAACCATCTTAGTTTGTCAATCGTGCCTACGAATTTTCTTGAGAAAATTTTGGAAGTTGTTGCACTTGCTTTGCGATTGTTGCCGCTTCTTGCAATGTCAAGCCCCAAAAAAATAAAAAAGACGCGCTCCATATTAGTGGTTTTTCACCCGCAGTCGTTGGCCCCCGCGTTTCAATATGGCTTTCCCAACAAATTGGCGCGTCTAGTTTTTCTCTATTGTACTTTATCGGAATTGATTGTCAATTCCTTTGGTTCATTTTTTTCAAAGTCTTTCACTTCTTTTTCAGCTTCTCGCTTCAAGATTGCACGAATAGGAGTTCCATCCAGCTTGTGATACTTGCTAGAATTAAGCGAACGATCATTGTATTTTCGATAATCTGCGTTTTTCATACCGGTATTTTACTTTTATCGACTATATCTGTCAATAGACTTTAAAATATTTTTTTATTTTTTTTACCACTTGACACGGCCCCCGGCGGCGCCGCCCCCGCCCCCCTCTGGAGAGGGGTTTCATGTTAGATAATATGTTAGATGATATGTTAGATATTATTCTTCAAAATCTTCACGATCTAACACACCGGCCAACACCATAGCACCGGCGAATGTAGCAAGATTATTATATTGCAAGTCCTCATTAACGCGGCCCGTTAGCTCTTGCCCGTTTTCTTCTGCCCCGTTTTCTATTTGCTTGCGATAATTTTCGATAGCTTGCAAGCGTTGTTTGGTTGCTGATGTAACGTCGCCGTTAGAATCAAACTTAACCGATACATCGCGGGGATCACGATCAAAATTTTTCTCTGATCTTTTGAGTTGATTGTATACGCTTGACAATTTGCGAGTAGCTCGCTTGCCTTGATACTTTTCTGGCAACCATTCGCGAGGAATGTCCAAAGAGTTGCGAATTTCTCGATCCAGTTCTTTCAGCAGTTCACTTCCGATACTCATTTTATTTTTCCTTTTCTTTCGCTCTATTATACCAAAAAATTTCGTGCTGTCAAGCCCTACGCAAAAAATCTTGAGAAAAAACCTACAACAAAAAAGATCACCAACAAACTAGCAGTCGCCATATTTTTTCCTTTCTTTTGTTCTATTGTAGATTATCGACATGAAAAATCAAGTGGCACTAGCTAATTTTTTGATTTTTTTTATTTTTTATTTTTTCTTTGATTTGCTCTTGACACGGCCCCGGCGGGGGCGGCCCCGCACCCCCAAAAAGGGGGGTTATTGAGATATTATACAGCTTTTGATATAAAGCCCGTTATAACACACAATATAATGAGACTCCATAAACTCAAGATAGCAACCCCTTAAACTTGAACCATGATTTCTACATCTTCCGGCTTGACACTCATATAAGTATCAAACCATTCGTTGTATTCGCTCTCGAATTGTTCTTGCTCGAACTGCTCGATTTCCAGCATCGCCAGATAATCGTTGTAACCTTGCAATTCCTCGACGCCAACTTGACAATCAAAATCGTTCATTTTTTTCCCTTTCGTTCGGTTGATTATATCCTAAACGCCGATCCGGTCAATGCTATTGGCAAACTTCTTGAAGAAATTCCAGCATATTTTTTGCGGCCAAAATCGCGGTTTCGATAGTGCAACCACCCAAATAAACCTGCTCTTGCAACTCTTTTGCAATTGCTTCGATCCCAAGCTCCAGAGTTCGGGCCAACATTCGCTCGTTTGTTTCGCTTGTCCAATCAAACATAATTTTTTCCTTTCTTTTCCCTATTATAGAGTATCGACCAAAAGAGTCAATGGGGATCAGGAAATTTTTTGATTTTTTTTATTTAGATATTAGAACTGCTGATAGTCTAATAGTGAGAAGATAATATATTTTTATAGTGTTATATGTTACACTCCCCCCTAGAGGGGGGTTCGCGGCCCCGCCCGTACGGGCCGTTGTCAAGATGGGTTTTGCGTTAATTTTTCTTTTAATTGTCGGGCTGCTTCTTTGATGATGCAAACCGCCCCGGCCAGCGTGACATAATCGCCAGCTTCTTTCATTTTAGCTTCTGCATAGCTTGGAAGGGCTAATCGTTGCCAGAACTCTAACGGAATATCGTTAAAGTGTTTGTCAGTTGACTCTTTGATTTTCTTTTTAAATAATTTTACTCTTGACATATGAACAGATTGAACAAATTGCCCATAATACTCGCTGTGAGTCGCCCGGCCTTCAAGATAATCTTTTCGCGTAATCATTTCTTTTTCCCTTTCGTTTTCCCCTATTATACTCTATCGACCAACCTAGTCAAGAGCATCTAGTAAATTAATCTACAATTTTCAAAATTCCAGAAGTAAATAAAAGGTACAAGACGGTGCAAACGCTAGCAAAAACCATAGATACAGTCAAAGCCTTTTTTTCGTCATCCCCAAACTGTGCCAACAAAGACACAATAAACCCGATAAAAAAACAAAGTACACCACCCGACATCCAGCCGACCCAAGCAACAGAAATTTCAATCATTCTTTTTTCCTTTCCTTTTCCTCTATTATACTCTATCGGCAATGCTTGTCAATAGTCTTTAATAAAATAAATCAAAAAATATGCTGACACAAAATGCGCTGACTATTAGCAGTTCTTATGGGCGAGTCGGATTAGTTTAGCTCTTACAGAGCGTTGTTTTGTATCCCCCCGGCAGGGGGGTTGGGGGCTGCGCCAGTCTGGGATAGTTGACTATTGAACATGAAAAATAAAAAGCCGGATGTAAGTAGACCTACTTACGGGGATAAGAGACTCGAACTCTTACCTCTCGGCTATTACACCGAGGCTCTACCAATTAAGCTAACCCCCGCCATAACTTACCCGCTAGTGTCCGGCAAACGCAGCTAGCGACTCTACCAGGGAAATCCCGGATCAAGCTTATGAGGCCCATGCTGAAGCAATCCAGGATTTTCTCGGATTGTTTAAGCAGAAGTCTCAGTTTGTCTTTACATTATACTGTATCGTCACCGAAAGTCAATAGTCTTGAGGTTATTTTTTTTATTTTTTTTACCTCTTGACACAAGCCCCTGCGGGGGGCCGCCCGACCCCCGGCGTCAAGCCCTAAAATGGAAAATCTTCAAAATTTTCTTGACTATCTTGCTCGATTTGAGCTTGGGCCGCTTCGCCCTCATTAAAATCTTGCAAATATTGTTCCATCTCTTGCATATCCCAATAAGCATGGGCCATTTCGTCGCTTTGAATTTCGCAGATCAGATCGTTTTGCATTTTCTTTTTTCCTTTCGTGTTTTTCTTTCGTATCGTTCCACTAGTATAGACTATCGGCAACTACTGTCAATAGGGATCAGGGATTTTTTCCGAATTTATTTGGCGAAGTATTCTGCCGGAATTACTTCCCCTGCACCATAGCAATACCAATGCAACAATACTAGGTTTCCATTAGTGTCGAAATAAATAGTTCGACCGAGTTTGAATTTTCTTCCCTTGGCCCATGTTACTTTTTTTCCAGTAAAATCGGTATACGTCCAATTTCTTACCAGTGTAGCCCAAGTTTTCGTTTTCATGATTTTTTCCTTTCGTGTTGCCTTTATCTTACTAGATCCAGCTAGCCCCGTCAAGAGCTAAATTTATTTTTTTAAAAAAAAACTTAGGGAGATATTCAGCGGCCATTTTATCGCTGTATTCTTTCGACCTTTTCAGGATTCGTTGGCTTGCTCCCTTGCGGAAGCGTTTATCTATTTTTTATTTTCCCTTCGTTTTCTCTATTATAATGTATCGGCTTTGCGAGTCAATAGGGTTTAGGAAATTTTTTTATTTTTTATTTTTGCTGGATTTGCTCTTGACAAGCCCCTTGCGGGGGGCCGCCCGAACCCCCCTAGAGAGGGGCTAACACTTATTGAGATATATAATATGACATATGATATATCGTGTTATATATCGCATATCATTTAAGATATTATACGTTAGCAAATTTCTTGCAAAATTTCCAGCATGTTTTCTGCATTTTTTCTTGCTAGTTCGATATCCTTGCCTAAATATACTTGCTCTTGCAATTCCTTTGCGGTTGCATCAATTCCGATCTCAAGGATTCTTGCTAGCATGTTTTGGTTTGTTTCATTCGTCCAGTCAAACATTTTCTTTTTTCCTTTTGTGATTTGT
>Ga0315902_10008815_pt1 | contig 13613 bp, 10 predicted proteins | sample LakEriMetagenome_9_FD_203523 | JGI IMG/M metagenome (GOLD analysis project Ga0315902, IMG submission 203523) | Freshwater fungal communities from buoy surface, Lake Erie, Ohio, United States - Buoy 12 MA117 | ecosystem: Environmental > Aquatic > Freshwater > Lake > Lake biofilm | place: USA... | reverse complement strand
GCAATTAGCGCTCCAAGTGTACTTATTCTTGATAATCAAATCAGTAGGCTATCAACTGTGATTAATCCAGATTTTGTAAGAAACAATCCTCAGATTGTTAAAGACTCCCAAAGTGCTCGTGGAGAAAACCCAGCACTGGTTGATGAGTTTCTCAAAAACGATCAACTGTGGCGAAATCTAACAGTTGAAGTTGATAACTTACGTGCTGAACAAAAATCTTTAAGTAAGGAAATTGGTAATCTAAAAGGTCAACAGAAAAGTTCTCCGGGTCCAGAAGTAGACAAACAATTAGATGTCTTGACTAAAAAAGGAACTGAACTATCAGACAACATTGCTGCAAAGACATCAAAACAAGAGGAAGTTAAGAAATTAACTGATAAAGCTATGTCTGGTATCTCAAATCTTATTCACAAAGATGCGCCAATTGGAGAAGAAAAAGACTTTAAGGTGATTGAGACAATTGGTAAACCTAGAGATTTCAATGCAGAAGGCATAAAAATAAAAGACCATGTTGAACTCGGTGAAGGATTAAAACTAATTGATTTAGAACGTGGAGCGAAAGTCTCAGGATCAAGGTTTTATTACCTTGTCGGAGATGGTGCTCTTCTTGAATTGGCACTAGTAAATTTTGCAATTGACATTGCCCAAAATCATGGATTTACTCCAGTTATTCCACCAGCCTTAGTAAAACCTGCTGCGATGGAGGGAACAGGATTTTTAGGACAAGCTGCAGAAAATGTGTACCGAATTGAACAAGATGACATGTATTTAGTTGGCACAAGTGAAGTTCCTTTAGCAGCTATGCACATGGATGAGATTTTGAATAATAAGGAATTACCAATTAAATATGCCGGTTATTCGCCTTGCTACAGAAGAGAAGCAGGATCGCACGGTAAAGACACCAGAGGAATATTTAGAGTTCATTGGTTTGACAAAGTTGAAATGTTTATATTCTCAAACATTGAAGATGCAGACAAAATACATAAAGAATTATTGGAAATTGAAAAAGAGATTCTAACTAAACTTGAATTACCTTTTAGAATAATTGATGTAGCAACAGGTGATTTAGGATCCAGTGCGGCCAGAAAATTTGATTGTGAGGCATGGATTCCTTCCTCAAATGAATATAGGGAACTAACTTCCACCTCTAATTGCACAGAATTTCAAGCACGCCGCTTAAAAATAAGAACACGTGCTGGGGATAAAACAAATTATGTTGCAACTTTAAATGGAACACTATTAGCTGTAACTAGAACAATTGTTGCGCTCTTGGAAAATCATCAACAAAAAGATGGCAGCATCAACATTCCTAAAGCATTAAGACCATATTTAAGAAATAGAGAAAGTTTTATTTAAATTATTTTTCTTTGGTGGTGTGTCTGAGTGGCCAAAGGTACACGCCTCGAAAGCGTGTGAAGGTAGAAATATCTTCCATGGGTTCAAATTCCACCGCCACCGCGCTTAATTCAAATCAAACTAATTTGGCGGAGGATAAGGGATTTGAACCCTTGAGGGATTGCTCCCAACTGACTTTCCAAGCCAGCGCCATAGGCCACTAGGCGAATCCTCCGTATTGAAGCGTACTTACTTACTAATTAACTAATTACAAGTCATAGTCTTGTTTGTGACTCTTCGTGCGGTAGCGCGACTTGTAATTAACCCCAGGGTTGAAAAACAGCAAGGTGTTACTTGTTTGCTGCTAGGTGTGCGAAGAGTCGCTTCTTTCATTGGCTCGATGTCTTAGTTCTGTAACTGCTGCAATTATCACCAAAATAAATGTGACACCTATCAATGCTGAAACAACTGTTACGACTGTGTCACTCGCAATTAGCCAAACACTTATTGTGGCAAGAATTGATCCAACCCATAAAAGAATAGAAACTTTTGTGTCTTCTCGAGCAATTCGTCCGTAAAGTAAAACTTGAAGTACTGCAAACAATGATCCTTCTATCGCAAATAACCAAACTTCCGAATAAAGCTCAGCATACCCTGAACCACCAATAGCATTAACTACAAATTCTGACGCAAAATAAGTTACAGAGATATAACCTGCGCCAATTAATGATGTACCCAAAACTGCTAAGCGAAGTGCCGAAGAATCATTTTGACCCATCTTTGGGAATAGCACAACAGTTATTGCTTGAGGCATAAAGAAGGCAATTTTTGCAACCAACATTCCAACTGTGTAGATTCCTGACTCTTCCGGAGTTAAAACAATTCTTGCTAATAAAACATCGATGTTTACGAGAACATATAGCGCAAATAAAGCTTGGGTTGCTCTCCATAATTCTTTAATACTTTCATCAGCACGTTCTGTTTTCCAAAACTTTTTGCTATTGCCCAAAATAAAATGAGCAACAATTGCACTTAAAAGTGTTCCGCCAAAAAATCCAATTCCCACGGAAATAAGCTCTGGATAAATAAATAGTCCAACGATTGCAGATATGCTTCGTCCAATTCCAAATACAATGTATATTCCTGCAAGTTTTAAATAAAATTCTTTACCTTGAGCAATTCCTAATTGAGTACTTATAAAAACAAATGGAGCTATTGCTCCAATTGTTAACACTAAAACCAGGTAATCAATATTAAATATTGATGATAAAGGAAATGAAATCAAAATAGTTGCCAGCATAACAGCAATTGATATTTCTAAACCGAATCTTAATAAGTCATGGTGTTTATTTACAGAATTCTTCACGAGTCTTCGAGCAGCAATTGCTTGAATTGCTAAACCAATTGGTGTTCCAATTTGAGTTATTCCTTGCATGGCGCCAAAGGCACCAAATTCGGCTGGAACAAGTAAGCGTGCAGCAATCACACTTGCCGCATAGGCAAGCACTTGTGGCACAGCTAAACCTGCACCAACAACGATGACTCCTTGAATGAGTCGTTTTCGTTCTTGCGGTGTGCTAACCATTGTTTGTTTTAGTCCATTTCCCACAAGTAACACTTGTTGCAACTATTGCTCGCTTTGAGTCTAGAGATTATCTAGTCTGTGTAGGTATTAGGCGAGCAATTTCTTATCTGTCGCCTCCCAGACATAGGCTTAACTAATCATGGTGCTTGCTCTTTATCGTCGTTATCGTCCTGACACACTTCTTACTGTCATTGGACAAGAACATGTCACTGAGCCATTATCTCGAGCTATTGATTCTGGAAAAGTTCATCACGCTTATTTATTTAGCGGACCTCGTGGTTGTGGCAAAACAAGTACAGCTCGAATCATGGCTAGATCTCTAAATTGTGAAAAAGGACCAACATCAAATCCTTGCGGAAAATGTGAATCTTGTATTGCACTTGCACCCGGTGGTGCCGGAACTGTTGATGTTGTAGAAATTGATGCTGCAACTCATGGTGGAGTTGATGATGCAAGAGAGTTAAGAGAACAAGTTGGTTATGTGCCGATCAAAGATAAATACAAAATTTATATAATTGATGAAGCTCATCAATTATCAACTTCAGCAAATAATGCCATGTTGAAAATGATTGAAGAACCTCCAAGCCATTTGAGATTTATTTTTGCAACAACTGAGCCTGAGAAAATGTTAGGAACAATTAGATCAAGGACACATAATTATGCGTTTCGTTTAGTAAACAGAGATGTATTAGCTAAACATTTATCAGAGATTTGTAAGAAAGAAAACATTCAATGTGATGCTGCTGCACTAAAGGCCATAGCAACAGCAAGTGGTGGAAGTGTCAGAGATGCTTTAAGTCTTTTAGGTCAATTTTCTGCAGGGATGGATGAAAAAGGTTTATCAACTGAATATGTTGAGTGGCAACTTGGTTTAACACCACTTGGCATATTAGATGAATTAGGAAATTCTGTTTTAGATAATGATTTAGCTAAAGCTCTTGAAGTGGTAAGAAATGCGTGTGCCCAGGGAATTGAGCCTCATAGATTACTTAGTGATTTTCTTAACTATTTAGGAATTCGAATCAGAGAAGCAGACACAAATGATCGAGATGCCATGTCAATTCTAGTTACCGCTGCCACAAGTGTTTCAGTTTCACTTTCACAATTAAAGTCTTCCTCAAATCCTGAGTTATCTCTTGATTTGGCAATTGCTAGATTATTTGTTCAACCAGCGACTCAAGTTCAAACCAGTGCCCCAAAACAATCAGCACCAGTTTTAAAAACAGAAGTTAAACCTGTTGAAAAGAAACTTGAAAAACCCCAACCAGTTAAAGCATTTGTAAAAAAAGACATAACTGATGTTGCTGATTTAGAAGTTCGATGGAAAGATATAATGGGTGAACTAAGTAGAGTCAGCAGAGTTGCTTGGCTTGCCTACATGGATTCAAAACCACTTGAATTAAACCAGACTGTTTTAGTTGTTGGACTTAAAGATGCCTCAAAGTTAATGATGGCATCAGAAATGAAACATATTGATAATTTGAAGAATGTTTTAGTTTCAGCTGTTTCCTTAAATGTATCAATTGAATTCAAACACATGGAATCAACTAACACTGAAGAAGTTGATCAACCAAATATGAATGATGAATCCGTTGAATACAAAGATGGTTTATCAGTAGCAATGGAAGCACTAGGTGCTGTAAAAATTCATGAATTTGAAAACGGTGGAAACTAAAAGTGTATGAAGGTTCCCTTCAAGATTTAATTGATGCACTAGGACGACTTCCTGGGGTTGGTCCCAAAAGTGCCCAACGTTTAGCGTTTCATTTATTACAAACTGATGCTGCAACTGTAGAAAATTTAGCGAAATTACTTTTGGAAGTAAAACAGAAAGTAAAAAGTTGCAAAACTTGTGGAGCAGTATCTGAAACTGAGATGTGTAATATTTGTTCAGACACTCGTCGTGACTTAACAATTATTTGTGTTGTGGAAGAAGCAAAAGATATTTCTTCATTAGAAAAAACCAGAGAATTTAAAGGTCGCTATCACGTTCTTGGTGGCGTAATTTCCCCAATTGATGGAATTGGTCCTGATCAATTAAGAATCAAAGAGTTAATTAACAGAGTTACAACAGAAGAATCAAAAGAAGTAATTGTTGCAACTAATCCAAATTTGGAAGGCGAAGCAACAGCTGCCTATTTAGTTCGAGTCCTTGAATCAACCGGAGTTTTAGTTACCCGACTAGCTAGTGGGCTACCAGTAGGTGGCGAGCTGGAATATGCCGATGAAGTGACTCTGGGGCGTGCTTTAAAGGGCAGAAGACAAGTTTCTTAAGCAAAAATTGCATCTTCTAGAATAGAACTTCCTTCTAGTTTTTGAAGCAGGTTTTCTTGTCTCTGATTGTGCAGAAATATGGTGGTTCATCAGTTGCTGATGCAGCCAGCGTTAAACGTGTTGCGCAAAGAATTGTTGATACCAAAAAACAAGGAAATGAAGTAGTAGTAGTTGTTTCTGCAATGGGAGACACAACTGATGAACTTATTGAATTAGCCGAACAGGTTTCACCAAAACCAGCAGCAAGAGAACTAGATATGTTATTAACTGCTGGCGAAAGAATTTCAATGGCAGTTTTAGCAATGGCAATTCATGATTTAGGTTTGGAAGCTCGTTCTTACACGGGTTCACAAGCTGGTTTAATTACTGATGCAACTCATGGCAAAGCAAGAATCATTGATGTTGCACCAGAAAGAATTAAACAAGCATTAGTTGAAGGTGCTATTCCAATTGTTGCTGGATTTCAAGGTGTATCAAAAAGCACTAAAGACATAACAACACTTGGCCGTGGCGGATCTGACACAACTGCTGTTGCCTTAGCGGCAGCTTTAAAAGCAGATATTTGTGAGATCTATACAGATGTAGATGGCATCTTTACTGCTGATCCAAGGATTGTTAAAAAAGCACATCCTCTAAAACACATAACTTATGAAGAAGTGTTGGAGTTATCGGCAAATGGTGCGAAAGTCTTGCACTCAAGATGTGTGGAATATGCCAGACGCTTTAAAGTACCAGTACATGTTCGTTCTTCATTTTCAAATAAAGAAGGAACGTGGCTAATTAGTGATGACGAAAGGAAACCTGGAATGGAACAACCAATCATTTCTGGGATCGCCCAAGACTTAGGTGATGCCAAAGTAACAATCATTGGCGTTCCCGATAAACCAGGAACAGCTGCCACAATTTTTGAAAACATTGCCACAGCTGGTGTAAACATTGACATGATTGTGCAAAACGTTTCCGTTGGAAAAAGTGGAAAAACTGATGTTACTTTTACTTGTCCAAAAGCAGATGGTGAAAAAGCTTTGAAGTGTCTTGAGGGAATCAAATCTCAAATAGGTTTTGAATCATTAGATTACGATGACCAAATTGCCAAGATTTCTCTTGTTGGTGCGGGTATGAAATCTCATCCTGGAGTTTCAGCAACATTGTTTAGAGCAATGGCAAAAGCTGGGGCAAACATTGAAATGATTTCAACTTCTGAAATCAGAATTTCAGTTGTAACTAGATCAAGTGATGCACCAAAAGCTGTGGAAGCAATTCATACCGCTTTCCAATTAGATTCAGAAAACGAAGCTGTTGTTTATGCCGGAACTGGTAGATAAGTAAATGGCAAAACCAAGTTTGGCAATAGTTGGCGCAACCGGTGCTGTTGGCTCTGTCATGATTGAACTAATTGATGAACGTGCTGATATTTGGGGCGAAATCAAGTTACTAGCTTCGAAAAGAAGTGCTGGAAAAAAACTAAAAGTTCGTGGACAAGAATTAACTGTTGAAGAAATCTCACCAGAAGCCTTTGTTGGAATTGATGTTGCTGTTTTTGATGTACCAGATGAAATCAGTAAAGAATGGGCACCAATTGCTGCTTCTAAAGGAGTCGTAGTTGTAGATAACTCTGCTGCATTTCGTATGGATAAAGATGTTCCCTTAGTAGTGCCAGAAGTAAATGGTGATCAAATAAATAACCGTCCAAAAGGAATTATTGCAAATCCAAATTGCACTACTATGTCAATGATTGTTGCTCTTGGTGCACTACATAAAAAATATAAAGTAATTGAATTAGTAGTTGCTTCCTACCAAGCAGCATCTGGTGCTGGAAAACCTGGTGTTGATGCTTTACATGAACAAATCAGCAAAGTTGCCGGGAAAAATTTAGGTTCAAATGCTAAAGATGTCGCTAATGAAGTTGGAGACCATTCACCTTTCCCAAGACCATTAGCGCTGAACGTTATTCCTTGGGCTGGATCTTTGAAGGAAGATGGTTTTACTAGCGAAGAATTAAAAGTAAAAAATGAATCTAGAAAAATTCTAGGTTTACCAAATTTGAAAGTAACTGCAACTTGCGTTCGAGTTCCAGTGGTGACAACTCATTCATTAGCTGTGCATGCCACATTTGATAACAAAGTTGATGTTAAAGAGGCAAGAGAAATATTAAGAAATGCCCCTGGTGTGGAAGTTCTTGATGATCCAGAGAATTTGATCTTTCCAACACCTGCTGATGTTGTGGGAACAGATCCCACTTGGGTGGGAAGACTCAGACAAGATCCAAGTGCCCCAAACACCCTGGATTTCTTCATTTGTGGAGATAACTTGAGAAAAGGTGCTGCCTTGAACACATTACAGATCGCAGAACATTACGTAGCAAGTCTCTCGTAAACTCTTACTCATGGGTCTACCCAAAGTAAGTGTTGTTCTCGTTAATTTTCGAGGCATTGATGACACCTTAAATGCAATTAAAAGCATTCAGGAAACAAATTATCCTAAAGAACAATTAGAAATTGTTGTTGTTGATAACGCTTCAGGAGATAATTCTGTTGAGAAACTTAAAAGTCTAAGTAATCAAATAGTTCTAGTTGAATCCAATGAAAACCTTGGCTTTGCTGGGGGCGTAAATCTTGGAGTAAAAAAATCAACCGGTGAAATAATTGGATTATTAAATAACGATGCTAAATGTGATGTTAACTGGATTAATACTGCGGTTGATACTTTCTTAAATGATAAAGATGTTGCATCTGTTGCTTCCAAAGTTTTGACTTGGGATGGAAGTGCAGTGGATTTTGTTGATGGGTCATTGACTTGGTATGGCATGGGTTATAAACGTGAAGCTCTAAAGCCAACTGATGAAGTAATTGATTTTAAAAGAGAAGTTCTTTTTGGAACCGGTTCAGCATTGTTCTTCAAAAAAGATATTTTTGAACAGGTCGGTGGATTTGATGATCGATTCTTTATGTTTTATGAAGACGTTGATCTAGGTTGGCGTCTAAATCTTCTTGGTTACAAAGTAATTTATGAACCAAAATCAATTGCTTATCACAAACATCATGCCTCAATAGATAAGTTTGGCAAATATCACGAAAACTTTCTTTTAGAGCGAAATGCTTTAATGTCGGTTTACAAAAACTATGAAGCAGCTTCCCTTGATCGAGTCTTACCTGCTGCGATGGCTTTAACAGTAAGAAGAAGTATTACCAGAGGAGAACTAAACCCAGATTTGTTAGATATTAAGAATTCGAAACAATCAGACACAGATGATGTAACCATCAAAAAAGATGCGCTAACTGGGTTATTAGCAATTGATTCTTTGGTAGAACATTTATCGTCTTTAACTGAATCAAGAAACAAGATCCAAGCATCAAGAAAAAGATCAGATGGTGAAATGGTTGCCTTATTTAGGCAAGCATTAGAGCCTGCTTATCCATGGCCACGATATCTTGAGGGATACCAAAAACTAATGGATGTGTTTAATATCGAATCTTCATTTGGCCGTGAACGAAAAAGAGTTTTAGTTGTAACAGGTGAACCTCTTTCAGAAAATCTTGCTGGTCCTGCAATTAGAGCTTTAGAGATATCAAAATTTCTTGTTCAAGACTTTGATGTGTTACTTGCTACCACTAAAGGCAATAATTTAAAACACGAAACTGTTTCCACAATTAGCACTAGACACAGAAAACTACAACTCTTAGTTGAGTGGGCAGACATTGTTATCTTCCAAGGATTGTTAATTTCAGAAAACCCTTGGCTAGCTGATACTGAGAAAATACTTATTGCTGATGTTTATGATCCATTTCATCTAGAAATTCTTGAACAAAGAAAACAACAAGGAATCAACAACCGACTTCGTGGCAGCAGGGACACTACTGATGCTCTTAACAGACAATTAAGAAGAGCTGATTACTTCATTTGTGCATCTGAGCGACAAAGAAGTTTGTGGTTGGGTCAACTTGCAGCAGAGGGAAGAGTTAACCCTTACACCTATGACGCATCCGCTGATTTAAGAAGATTGATTGATGTTGTTCCATTTGGAGTTTCAGCTAAATCTCCCGAAAAAAAATCTGATCCAATAAGAAAACTGTTTCCACAAATTAAAACTGATGATGTCATCGCACTTTGGGCTGGTGGAGTTTATGACTGGCTTGATCCTCAAGTAATTGTCAAAGCTGTAAAGAAACTGAATAATCCAAAATTAAAGCTTGTGTTCATGGGTTTAAAGCATCCAAATAGCGAAATACCGGTTATGAATGCGGTGCAAGAATTAAGGGACCTAAGTAATGAATTATCAATGACAAATTCTTCAGTTTTCTTTGTTGAAGACTGGATCAACTACGAAGATCGAGCACAATTCCTACTAAACGCAGACTTTGGTATTAGTGCCCATAAAGAACATATTGAAACTCAATTTAGTTTCAGAACAAGATTACTTGACCATTTCTGGTCGGGATTACCAACAATTGCAACAACAGGAGATGCCTTAGCTGAAGTGATTGAGGCCAATAATGCTGGTTTAACTGTGCCAATTGAAGATGTTGATGCATGGGTTAATGCATTAAATAAAATGATTTCAGATGACAAACTAAGAAATACTTTCAAAGAGAATTCACTAAAACTAAGCCAAAATTACACTTGGAACAAAGTACTTCAGCCACTATATGAATTCATCAAAACAGCCACACCTGCTGCTGATCGATTACTGATGCCTGATTTGTTAGGGGAAAATAGGTTTGCAAACCCTTATTTAGCAAGTTTTCCAAGACTTACCCGCTCAAATTTAATTTCAGCAACAGAACTGCTTAAAGATAAAGGTTTAAAGGCGTTTGCTAAGAAAGTTGTAAAGAAACTAATCGGTAGAGCTTAATTAAGGTAGTGCTTGGTAGGCAGCGACCACAGATTTGGTATCACCTTGCGCGAGTAACTTTCCATGATCTAATACAACTGCTGCATCGCAAAAATTCTCTACAGTACTTGTGTCATGTGTTACTAAAATGATGCTTCTTCCTTCATCTTGCATTTGTTTAATTCGATCTAAACATTTCTTTTGAAACGGAGCGTCACCAACAGCCAAAATTTCGTCAACTAGAAGTAGTTCAGGATCTGTGTGAATTGCGATTGCAAAACCTAACCTGGCATACATTCCACTTGAATAAAACTTAACAGGTGTATCAATGAATTCTGAGATTCCAGAAAAATCAATAATGTCATCAATCACTAATTCTGTATCTTTTTTTGATCTTCCCAAAATTGATGAGTTCAGATAAATGTTTTCTCGACCTGTCATGTCTGGTTGAAAACCGGCACCAAGTTCTAATAGGGCTGCGGTAGAAACTGGTCTTGTAACTTGGCCTGCACTAGGTGTAAGAACGCCACTTATTATTTTTAGTAATGTACTTTTGCCTGAACCGTTTCTTCCTAAAAGTCCTAAAGTTGAGCCATCTTTAACTTCAAAAGAAATATTTTGCAATGCCATAAATACTTTATTGAAATTTTTTGCATGACGATCAGTTAAAAACTCTTTAAAGGTGCGTTGATAATATTTTCTGAATTCTCGACTTACATTTTCAATGTTAACAATTGTGCTCATAAATCAACCACAACGGTTCCAGCCATTCGGGCAAAAATTCTTTGCGCAATATATAAAAATATCCAACTAGCTAAAACTGACAACCATAATCGAGTAGCAAATGGGGAATCAAAAAATTGCAGTGCTTGTCCATGAGGAGTATTAATTGGCGGCCACAACGCTTGTTGGGCACTCATAACCACTAAGCCAAATGGATTTGCCATATATAGCTCTTGAAAAAAATTCCCAAAAGGAAGTGTCGATAAAAACTGATGCGCAGCAGTCCATGGATAAACAACAGGGCTTAGCCAAAAACTTAAAACAAGTCCAACTTCAACTATGTATTGGGTGTCTCTAAACCTTACATTCAAAACTGAAAAAATTAGGCTTAAACCAAAAGCAACGGGAAATGCAATAAGAATTGAGGGGACTAAATAAAGAAGATTTCCAACTGGCGGCCAAGCGGTAAAGACCAAATAGGCAAAAAGTAAAACAATCACTTGAACTAGAAAGTGAACGGATGCAACTGCAAAACTAGTAAGGGGAAGGACTTCCCTTGGAAACCAAACTTTCTTTAACAAAGTGCTATTAGCTGTCATTGATACTGATCCCATACTTATGGAATCCGAAATCAAATTCCAAAATAACAAGCCGACTAAAACAAAAATTGCGAAGTTACTAATACTTCTCGCAGCACCTAAAAATTCTCCAATTACTACGGCGTAAATAAATAACATTATTAAGGGTCTAACTAGAGTCCAACCGATTCCAAGAAAACTTCCCTTGTACTTCCCCGCAAGTTCTCTGCCTAGAAGGGCAGAAAGTAATTCTCGTGTTCCCAATAAATCTTTAATATCCTTAAAAACACCTGACGATCTTCCAGCTGGAACAAGAGTTACAGAAGGTCCTCTTTGGCTAATTTTTCCTGACATTTTATTTTTCTCTCAAAAATTTGTATATAAAAATCCGAATTAGATTTGCTCCCATTACCTTTATTTTACCCAACAAGACTTCAAACCTCGACACACGCACACCTTCAACTTCAACTAAATGATCAATGAATTGGAAAATGTGGGAAAACTGTTTACTTCTCAACGTGTACGACCATTGGTCTTTTGAGATTCTAAACGCGCCAACAACATTTTTGTCAAAGGTTACATGGTTACCCCTACTTATTGCCATGTATCCAGAAGTATCAAGTGTGTACTCAAACTTTGGATGAAAACCCTCTGATTTTATAAATTTATCTGTTCTAAATAGAGCTGAAACGGGTTCGCCGAATATATTTCTTCCTGCTTTTATGTATTGTTTAAATGCTTCCGTAAAGGAAATTTTGTTTGAATAAATTGGAAGTTTGGGGTGCAGTTTCTTTCCACTTGGGAAAATTACTTCTCTTTCACTAAAAACTATTACTGAATCCGCTTCTTTTAAAATATATAATTGTTTTGAGAGCGCTTCAGGATAGAGATAATCATCTGCACACAAAATTTTGGTAGCAAAACTTTCGTTATCGTCTTTAGCTCTATTCCAATTATTTGCGGCTCCTACATTTTGTTTATGGCTTATCACTTTGAATCGAGTGTCTTTAGCCTGATATTCATTTGCAATTTCTACACTTTTATCGGTTGATGCATCGTCAGATATAACACATTGCCAGTCTCTAAATGTTTGATTGACCACGGAATCTAAACATTGCCTCAAATATTTTTCGGAGTTATATGTTGGAACAAAAACTAAAATTTCAGGAATATGGCACCCCTCATATAGTTTTTTCTTTGGCTACTCGTGTCAATACAGCATAGAGATAATAGAGCCTCTAAAGTTATTTTATATAACTGTTAGGAATTCATGTGAGCCTGCTAGACCAATTTGAAGTCCAGTTCAACGAACTCTCCAACGGTGAAATCGTTGATGGTGAGCTTTCTGAATTACAGCCAGTTGAACTTGCTGGCATTGTGAACCAAGAAATATCGAGAATTCAAAATGAGCTCAGTCCGTCTGAAAAAGTTGAAAAGATTTCAATCTCACTTTCTTCCCATGATTATAGAAGACTTTCTAAATTTGAAACACTTTTAAAAGATGGGTTAGAAGATCTAATCAAAAAATCAGGGGAACTCAAAAGAATTGGTTCAATCGCAAAAACTAAAATTGAAATCATCAAAGATTCATCACTTGAGCAAGGTGTGGCAAAGAGTGTTCCATTAATTTCTTTTGAATCGCCACTTGAAATTTTAACAGAAGAATATACCGAAGTTATTACTCAAACCAAGACTTATATTCTTGATATAAACGGATTAAAAAAAGATTTAGCCCCCGGAACTTACACTCTGGGACGAGGAACAGAAGTTGATATACAAATTCATGATCCAGGAATTTCTCGAAAACATTTATCAATCACAGTTGATGAAAAAGTAATTGTCACGGATCTAAATTCAACTAATGGAACTTTTATGGGAACTGAGCGAGTCCAAGAACTAATAGTTGAAGATACAATAACTTTTCGAGTTGGTGTCACAGAAATTAAAATTGTCAGCGAAATTAGATGAGCGAAAGTTTAAGTTTTAGAGCTGCAGGTAGATCTGATGTTGGATTAGTTCGAAATAACAACGAAGATTCTGGTTTTATTGGAAAACATTTTTTATTAGTAGCTGATGGCATGGGTGGTCATGCCGCAGGTGAATTAGCAAGTTCCACAACGGTTGCAATCGTTGCTCAAGTTGATAACAGCAAAGAGAAACTTGAAGATCTTGAATCCAAATTAATTGAAATTCCCAAGGTGATTACCAAGGAGTTAAAAAATGCCATTAATAAAGATTCTTCAAGATCAGGCATGGGGACAACTCTTACCGCAGCAGTTATTCAAGA
>Ga0315902_10008814_pt1 | contig 13615 bp, 9 predicted proteins | sample LakEriMetagenome_9_FD_203523 | JGI IMG/M metagenome (GOLD analysis project Ga0315902, IMG submission 203523) | Freshwater fungal communities from buoy surface, Lake Erie, Ohio, United States - Buoy 12 MA117 | ecosystem: Environmental > Aquatic > Freshwater > Lake > Lake biofilm | place: USA... | reverse complement strand
GGCCCGGAATGGCGGAGGGCTGGGGCGGTCATTGGCGTTGAATTTCACCTGGGGATGCCAGGTATCGAAACGGAACGCTCCGTCGGCACAGTACGCCGGATTCTGCAGAGCCGAAGCGCGGTAGAATCCCCGCGTCCCCGCATGCCCCAGGTCAATGAAACCGCCGTCATCGCTGCCGGGCCAACCGAGTTCGTTCCAATCGACTGTTCCATTCGGCTCAGTTCTATCGAGATCATCATCAGCTGGGGTTCCGGGAATTCCGTCAGGTCCGGGATGCAGCCCCGGATCCCAGAGCTTGATGTCGAACCGATGCACGTTCGTCATCAAGAGGTCTTCTCCTGCCCGAACCCCGCCCGCGTACTCCACAATCTTTCCCGCGTCGGGGTTGTAGGTCAGCGCCGTGGAGAAGTCGTACGGATTGGGCGAAGCGGCCGTCACCCGTCCGGGATAGCCAAACCCCCGCGAAGGATCGGTGTAGCTGTAGGCCGACGTCTCTTCGTGGGTAAACCGGCCAAAGTAAGAGCCGTTCTGGGCGGCGGAAATCTCACGCGGCATCCCTGTCACCACATTGTGCCCGAACCGGTACCGGGGATTCCCCAACGACACGCTCAGCCAGGAACCAGCGTTGTCCAGGCTGGAGGCACCGTGGAATTTCAACAGGTTGGAAGTGGGTTCGAGGTACGCCGAGAAGTCGGCACAGGCGTAGAAGTTCGCAAACTTCTGTGTCGGTGAGCCGTTCCCTTGGCCACTCGCCTGGAACAATCCCAGGTTGAGCGCCTGCTCTCCCTCCTGCGGCTGGCCGCTGGTGGCTCCACTGGGGCTGCTGGGCTGCCGGATCAACAGCACCCGGCGGTAGAGCGAGCCATTTCGCAGGAAGTACGAGACTTCCGCGCGGGGAGAACTGGCCGCGAAGTTGAGGTCGGCCGCCCCGTCGTCGAACTCCGGCTGATTCCGCCAGAAACCGGTGGCTTGGTCCCCCAGGTTGCCGTTCTGGTCGGGCAGCAGCAGCGCCTCGATCTGCCCCGAGGCATTCAGCCGCTTGCCCCACACTCCATAGAAGGGATCCTCGCCCGGGTTGGTCGCGACGGTCAATTGCAGGAGGTCGTCGGTCGGGTCGTCGGGATTCCCCTCGCGGATGTAGAAGTATCCCTGCCGCAGAGGCATCTGGGCCGCCGGTTGCGTCACATCTTCGGAGGCCGCGAAGGGCAGCACCAGCTTCATGGTCCGCCGCGACAAATCGTTCCTCAGGGAGTTCAGCACCAGCCGCGACCGCTGGTCGTTCTCGGCCAGCCCCTTCTGGGTGCTCATCGCCCCGGTCGCCAACTGAAAGATCGACGCGAACAGCGTCATCATCAGCACGACCAGCGCCACCGAGACCAGCATTTCGACCAGGGTGAAGCCACCCCGTCGCCCTGTGGCCCATTCGCCGGAAGTTCTTTTTGCGTGTCTCTGCGTCATGGCCGCGTCCCCAGGCTGAACACCTCGACCACTCCCTTGGGAAACATCACGAGATTCCCGACAACGTTGCCATTGTTGTCACGCGGCGAACTGAGGATCGCCGGCGGGTCAATCTGCAGGCTCACCCGGCTCCCGTTGTCGGCCAGGATGTTGGTGATCCGGTACCAGCGGGCATTTCCCGCGTCGAACAGAAAGCCCCCCTTCTTGATCGCCGGCCGGACCGCACCGTACTCGACCTCGATCACCGGGCTGCCCTGGAGGAAACCGACCAGTTGCTGCTTCCCCCCGATGGTGGCCGTCGTGACGACGGGGTAGAGCCGCTCGTCACTCTTGGCGTCATCCGGGTCAGCGGGCAGACTGCGACGGAAGTAGACCACCACATCCACTTCCGCCAGACCACTGATGACCCGGCGCACCGTCAACAGCCAACTGTAGCGCACTTCGGGCTCTTCGAGCCGTAGGGAGGTGACCACGAAATTCGCGGGAAGCGGATGCGTATCCAGGCCGTTGTTCAGGTTGGTGTCTTCCCCTGAATCGAGATCGAGTTGCCCGTTGCCGTTCAGGTCCTCGGTCCACTTCACCAGATTGTTGCCGGAATCAACGCGGGTGATGTCACGCGACACGCTGGTTCGACCATCGGCCGAGAACAATGTGATCCGCAGCGGGGTCAACGGCCGACCGTTATCGGCCAGGTCCAGGCTCAACGTGCTCAGGGCACCGGCGGGCAGAACCATCTCGGTCGCTCCTCCGATCGCTCCCGTCACCGTCTTTTCATACTTGATGTTGACTGTGTCGGGCATCGCGCCGAAATCCTCGGCCAGACTCTTCGATAATCCCCGGTTGAACGGATAGCGCCGGACCCATCGCGAAGCGAGGTTCCCCTCTTGTCCGTAGAAATCGGAGTAGGCGATATTCTGGGGATCCAGGTTGACCTGATTATTCCCTTTGGGGTCCAGCGCCGCCTGGTACCCGATGGGATCGATCACCCAGTTGAGGGACGATTGATTGAACCCGGGAAGATTGTCGGAGAGCGGGTCCAGATCCGGATCAAGGATCATCTGCGGATACATCGTCAGCAGCGTGTCGGCGTTGTAGCGCAGATCGGTCGCCGCGGTCATCTGCACCGCCTTCGCCGCCCGCAGGGTGGCGAGGGGAAACAGCGTCGCGAGACTCACGAGGCCGATGCTCATGATCATCAGGGCGACCAGCACCTCGGTCAGGGTCGAGCCCCGCCGCACTGGCGGGGCAATCCCCGGGGGAATGGTCCTCATCACACCCCTCCCGCGCTGCTGCGCGCCAGGTGAAACAGATCATCCGCGCGCCCATCGGGCCCCGGTGTCTGCGTGTCGTTCTCGATCACGTCGGTCAAGTCCAGCGAAAAAGTCCGCACCGACCCCGTTTGGGGGGCGATGAAAAGTCCCAGGCTCGGGCCCACACAGGCGGGATCGGCCGGATCACGCCCCAAATCGGCGTCCCGCCGGTCCCGCAGCACCAGCGCCAGCCACCCGGGGGCTCCCCCCAGGCCGGCGCTCAGCGCTCCCCCCGGCTGCGCCCACAGGTCCAGCAGGGTCCCGGGCTGCCGCCACTCGGGGGGAACCTGCGAGAAATTCAAGTCGATCACCAGCCCGGCCGGCAGTGCCTCGGCGGGTTCCACCAACGCGGCGGCCGAGCCCAGGTCCAATTCACACGTCGCCCGGGGGCTGTCGGCCGGTACCGCCACCACCGCCAAAGGATCACGCGCGGCATCTCCCGCCCCCAGATCTGAAAAGACCCGGGCCAGGGTCTGCCCGGGCTGCCCTGGCACTTCCTCCAGCGCGGTCACCGTGTGCCAGCTTCCCATCTGGGCGGGAAACCGGATCCGGAAGGGGACGCTCAACTGACCGGCCCGCTGCAGCTCCCGCCAGTCAAAACCCGAGCCCAGGCCCCGCAGCAGATGAATTTCCCGACGGTCGGCCCGGCCATCGGCCGGTGCGACGTCGTCACGTTCCAGTTGGAACGGCGAACCGACTCCCCCGTAAAGCAGCCGGGGGGCGGGTTGAAGGCGAGCGACTCCCACCAGTTGCGAAATGTTCTGCGAATCGCGCAGCAGTCGCACTCCCCGCGGCTCACGCGCCTGGCTGGCCCGGTCGCGGGCCCCCAGCAGTTGCGCTTGCAGCACCCGGGCACCGGCCGCCGAGCGGTCGGCTCCACGCGTGCCCGAGAGGCCCCACGCCGCCGCTGTCGCCAGCACCAGCAAAATACTGATCACCACCAGCAGCTCGATCAGGCTGAAACCCCGTCGGGAAGCCATCTCACTTCCCTCCCGCGCGAATGCGCAGACTGCTGATGTTGTCGAACAATCCGGTTCCATCCGCCGCGCTCAACCGCCCCAGGAACCCGAAACCGGCATCGGTGGTGTCGAGGGCGGGCTCGGCCGTGCCGCCATACCGCGGCTCCAGCAGGCCGAAGTCGCCATCGGCCCCCGCGGAGACCACCATCGGGGTATGGAACGTCTGCGGATAGTGAAAGCCTGCGAAGCCATACACGCGGTCCCCAGACCAGTTGTTGCCCGAATCCAAAACCGCCAGCAGGTCCGCCCCCGCCACCAGGCTGTTGATGCGGTTCATCAGTCCCAGGGGATCTTGAGGATCCCGAACCAACTGATTGCTTTCGCCGGTCTGCAGTCCATCCGGGGGATAGCTCGCCAACAGATTCATTGCCAGCGACGCCCGCGGCAGCGGGGGGGGATTCGCTGGGTTGTAGGGAAGCACGACCGCCGAGTTTGGCAGGTCGGGTCGGAACAACAGCACCGGCCACCGATAGAACCGCAACGGCTGACCCCAGGCATCGATGAACTCGGAGCGTCCGTCCCCGTCGGTGTCGGCAATCTCGCTGGCGCTGAAAGCGTCTTCACCCACCGGAGGATCGCCCAGAGGCGAGGCATTGATGATGAGGTCGTACAACACCTCGGCATTGCTGACCGACGCCTCGGTGGGGACCACTGCCACGGCTGGATTGCCCGGCTCGCGGAACATTCCCGGGTGCTGTCGGTAATTCAGTTCCCAGGCCACCTGCGGAAAATGCTGCAGATAGAGCAGTTTGCGGGTCGCGATGAGGCGGATGTTGTCGCCGGGGGGCCCGCTCAGATTCCCGTTCTGGTCCGGTACTTTCAGGAAATAGGTCAATTCCCACTCCGGCGTCCGCTTGAGACGGACCTGGGTCGTGGGGTCGTTGTTCCCGTACTTCCGCTGAAAGGACTGCAGACGGGTGTCGAGGATCCGCTGGATTTTGCTGATGGTGGACTTGGTACCCGCTTCGCGCCCCTCGTTGATCAGCCCCACCGCCACCCGCACGGTCAAGGCGGCGAGGATGGCGATGATCGAGATCACCACCAGCAGTTCCACCAGCGTGAAACCGCGGCGGTTTCCCCGGGAACCGGGGCTGCCGGAACCGCATGGACGCTGTCCGCCGCCGGTGGGAACCAGCACGCTCGCGGCGGAAACTCGCAGGTCAGGTCGCATTGAGCAACGTCCAGGCAACGGGAACCAGGGGGCATCCAAAGGAGCCAATCTCCAGAGAAGTCCAATCTCAGCAGAATTATTTCTTCAGCACGCCGTTGGAGAAGTTGGTGATGTTGTCGAACGCTTGACGGTCGGGGCTGCCATCCGGTGCCCGCAGGCCCCCATCGGCCAGATCGGTGTTGTAGACCCCGCCAAAGCCATACTCGCCGTCATAGCCCGGAGAGATGATCTGGTAGCCGGTCGTCTTCTGGGCTGGAAACTTGGCCGACTGCGTGGTCTTGTTCAATCCGGGAGGGACGGTCGCACTCCCCTGGCGATACACGTCCTGGAGCGTGCTCCACAGGGCGTTGCCGCGGAAGAGATCCTCCTCGGGCCGATACCCTGTGCCTTCATTCGAGCTGAAGTAGGCAAACGGCTTCTTGTCCTTGGCGGGGAGGGGATCGTAGTACTCGGCAAATCCGTTCCCCCCCAGGTCATCCTTCAACCGGGTTGAGTCAAATTCGAAAAAGGACGGGACACGGGCGATCTCGGTATCGCTGAAGGGGCGGGAGGCGTTGGCCGCGAACCCGAGAGGGGCCCCTGACGTACTCTGCCCCGCAGGACTTTCGGTCACCCCGCCCAGGAAAAACACCAGGCATTCCGGCCCCGTTAATACAATCGCCCCGTTCACCTTGGACGAGTCCGGAATGTTGCTCCACCACTTAGGATAAGAGCTCACAGGCATGGTGAAATCGAAGTTGGGCCAGATGCGACGGACCAGCGCCTTGCTGTCGGGATTCGAATTCCAGGCGCTCAGCGAGAGGCACAGCTTGAACTGGCTGGGGGGCTCGACCCCGTACTTCGTCTTGAACAGGGCAATCGCATTTTCGAGGTTCTTGATCTCGACCGTGACCTTGGCGTTGTTCGCGGTCACGAAGGTCTGGCTGATCGCCGGGAGAATCAGCGCGGCCAGGATCCCCACGATCACAATCACCACGATCAGTTCCACCAGGGTGAAGCCGCGGCGGATCGGGTGAACCGAGATCGACGGACGGGTCAGGTGCATGTCAGGCTTCCTTCAGCGACGGGACAAACCCGAATTCCGGGACGAAGTCAACGGGGACGAAATCGGCGGGGCCAGCGGGGGTTCGGCGGAGACCTGCCGACCCACCTCAACGGCCCCCTCGTCTCGAGGGGGCTGCCAGCCGCGTGGGCTTACGACAGCTTGTTCAGCAACTCAATCAGCGGGAGGAACAGGGCGATCACGATGAACCCCACGATCAACCCCAACACCACCACCATCAACGGTTCCAGCAGGCTGATCAGACCGTCGACCAGCACCGTCACTTCTTCGTCGTAGACGTCGGCCACCTTGTAGAGCATGTTGTCGAGGGCCCCCGTCTCTTCACCCACGTCCACCATATTCACCACCATGTCATCCACCACCCGCGTCTCCTTGAGGGGGACCGCGATCGATTCCCCCTCGCGGATCGCCTGGTGAATGTGCTGGTAGGCCCGCACGAACACCTCGTTGCCCGACGTGTCGCGGGCAATCACCAGGGCCTCGAGAATGGGCACCCCCGAGGCGATCAGCGTCCCCAGCGTTCGGGCGGTTCGCGCCACGGTGCTCTTTTCGAGGATCTTCCCCAACAACGGGATCCGCAGGGCGAGCCAGTCGATTACGAAGGCCCCCGTTTTGTTCTTTTTGATCAGTTTGATCGAGAGCCAGAACGCGATGGGAATCGTCGGCAGCAGGTACCAGTAGGCCACCACCCAGTTGCTGGTCTCGATCAGGGCGACGGTGATCGCCGGCAGATCGAGGTCGAACCCCTCGAAGATCGCTTTGAACTTGGGAATGATCCAGATCATGATGAACGTCACGATGCCGGTCGCCACCAGGATGACCGCCACCGGGTAGATCATCGCCCCCTGCACCTTGCGCTTCAGGCTCTGGGCCCGTTCCTTGAACTCGGCCAGACGCTGCAAAATCACTTCCAGAGCACCGCCGGCCTCACCGGCTTTGACCATGTTCACATAGAGGTTGTCGAACGCCTTGGGCTGCTTCGCCATCGCCTCCGACAGCGTGTTTCCCGATTCGACGTCGTCGATCACATCGATCAGCGAGTTCTTGAGCGCCCCGGGCTTCGATTGCCCCTCGAGAATCCGCAGGCTCCGCAAGATGGGCAGGCCGGCATCCTGCAGGGTCGACAGCTGCCGGGTGAACGTACACAGCTTCTTCGCGCTCACCCCCCCCAGCGAGAAGGTCTTGGCTTTCTTGCCCCCCGCCTTCTTTTTGTCTTTGTCCTTCTTTTTGTCTTTCTCTTTCTTCCCCCGCCCCTTCTCGGCGATGCGGGTGACAAACAGCCCCTTCTGGCGGACCAGGGCCTGCGCTTCGGCCTCGCTGGGGGCCTCCACCGTGTCCTTGACTTCCGCCCCTGTCGTGGCGTCCATCGCTTCGTACTGGTAGACCGGCATGGTTCTCTCCCGGGTTGATCAGGCAGGTTGGTGCTGGAGGGTTGCCGCCTGCGTGGGGGCGGGGCTCGGGCCGCCGTTCACAGGCATCTGGTTGAATCGGTTGTGCCGCGTTGGATTCAGGGTGACAACGTACGCGGGGGTCGGAGTCGGAGGCGAAACCGGGTGCGGCGGCGGGCGTGGTCCGCCGACCGGCGGGCCGGTCAGTCGAAGCCTTCGGTCACCGTTTCCCGCACCACCTCGTCGATCGTCGTCACGCCGTCGAAGATCAGTTTCAGGCCCGATTCCCGCAGGCTGACCATTCCCTGCGCGCGGGCCAGGTTGCGGATTTCGTCGACCGAGGCCTCGGTCGAGACCAGGTCGCGAATGTCGTCGTTCACATCAATCAGTTCATGAATCCCGGTGCGCCCCTTGTACCCCATGTTGTTGCAGCGCGGGCAGCCCTTGCCGTAGTAGAACTTGTACTTGCGGGCCTGGGCCAACGGCAGTTGCAGTTCCATCAACAGTTCGTCGCTGGGCTCGAATTGCGTCCGGCACTCCACGCAGATCTTGCGCACCAGCCGCTGCGCCAGCACCGCCTCGACCGTGGCGGTGATCAGGAAGGGGGGGACCCCCATGTCCCGCAGGCGGGTGATGGCCGTGGGGGCATCGTTGGTGTGCAGAGTGCTGAACACCACGTGTCCCGTGAGGGCGCTTTGAATGGCGATTTCAGCCGTTTCGTAGTCGCGGATCTCCCCCACCAGAATGATGTCGGGGTCATGCCGCAGAATGGCCCGCAGCACGTTGGCGAACGTCACCTCGATGTCGGGATTCACCGGGACCTGAATCAGCCCGTAGATCTCGTATTCCACCGGGTCTTCGGTGGTGATGATCTTCGTGGTGATCTCGTTCATCTCGTTGAGCACCGAGTACAGGGTGGTGGTCTTGCCACTCCCCGTCGGCCCGGTCACCAGGATGATCCCGTTGGGCCGGTTGGTGATCATCCGGAACTTGGACAGTGTCGAGGGATCCATCCCGATTTTGTTCAGGTCGAGCTGCACCACCGTCCGGTCCAGCACCCGCATGACCACCGACTCGCCAAACAGCGTGGGGAGCACGCTGACCCGCAGGTCGACCGAGTTCCCCCCCACCGTCAACTCGATGCGACCGTCCTGGGGCAGCCGGCGCTCGGAGATGTCGAGGTTCGACATGATCTTCACCCGGCTCACGATGGCGTTCGCCAGGTGTCGCGGAGGGGGAACCATCTCGAACAGCACGCCATCCGCCCGCACCCGGATCTTGAACTCGTCTTCAAACGGTTCCAGGTGGATGTCGCTGGCCTGGTCCTTGATCGCCAGCAGCAACACCATGTTCAGCAACTTGCGGATCGGTGCCGCGTCGGCCATTTCCTCCGCCGAAGAAAGGTCGTAACCGCCATTCATTTGATCGTCATCATCATCCGCTTCGAGCGCACTGATGACGTCTTCAATGCTTTCCTGCCGGTCGGCGTAGTACCGCTCGATCGCCGCCTGCACGTCGGCGGGGCTCGCCACGGCGCCCCGCACGTCATAACCCAGGAAGTTCCGCAGGTCGTCGAGAGCCCCCAGGTTTTGTGGGTCGGCCATCGCCACGGTCAACACGTTGTTCTTCAACGAGACCGGCATGATCTTGTAGATGCTGGCCATCGTCTCGGGGACCAGTTCCAGCACTTTCGGCGGAATGGTGGTCTCCTTCAGGTTGATGACCTGCATCCCCCACTGCTCGGCCAGCGCTTCACTGAGCTGCGCCTCCGAGACCAGCCCCATTCGGACCGCCACCTGTCCCAGGATCTCGCCGGGAGACTTCTTCTGCTCTTCGAGCACGTCCCAGAGCTGGTCTTCATTGATGTAGCCCAGATCCACCAGGATCTGCCCGAGCCGTCGTTTGGCCATGGTCTGCGCGTCGTCCTGAAAAAAGAGTCAGTCCCGTTGAATTCACCCTGCTGACGAGACGCCGGCGGCGGTTCCGCGGCCCCCTCCCGCCCACCGCTCATTCCTCCTCTTCGCCCTCCTCTTCGTCGAAGACTCCCTGCTTGGCCTTGGTGATTTTCATTCGCAGTTCGCCTGGGTTCACCGCCCGGACCAGGCATTCCTTTTCTTCGCAGATCCCGTTCTTCCACAGGTTGAACAGGGCGTCGTCCATCAACTGCATCCCGTACTTCTTGCCGGTCTGGATGCTCGAGGGGATCCGGTAGGTCTTGTTCTCGCGGATCAAGTTCGCAATGGCGGGGGTCACCACCAGCATCTCGTAGGCCGCCACCACCCGCCCCGCTTTTTTGGGAACCAGCGACTGGCTGAGCACCCCGATGATGGCGGTCGACAGCTGCACCCGGACCTGCTCCTGCTGGTTGGTGGGGAAAGCGTCGATGATCCGGTTCACCGTCCCCTCGGCCCCCGAGGTGTGCAGAGTGCCAAACACCAGGTGTCCCGTTTCGGCGGCCGTGATGGCTGACTGGATCGTCTCCAGGTCACGCATTTCACCCACGAGGATCACGTCTGGGTCCATTCGCAGGGCCCGCCGCAGTCCTTCCGAAAAGCTGGGAACGTCCACCCCCACCTCGCGCTGGCAGATGGTCGACTTTTTGTGCTGGTGGTAGTACTCGATCGGATCTTCCAGCGTGATGATGTGCCGGTCTTCCGTGTCGTTGATGTGATTGATCATGCTCGCGAGGCTGGTGGTCTTCCCCGAGCCCGTGGGCCCGGTCACCAGAAACAGCCCGCGGGGCCGGGTGATCAGGTCGGCGATCACGGGGGGGAGCCCCAGCACCTCAAACGACAGAAACTCGTTGGGAATTCGCCGCAGCACCAGCCCCACGTGACCACGCTGCTTGAAGACCGCCACACGGAACCGGGCCTGCTCGCCAAACGCGAATCCGAAGTCGGTCCCCCCCTTCTCCTGCAGTTCCTGCTGGTTCCGCTCGGGGGTGATCGACTTCATCAGCGAGACGGTGTCTTCGGCTTCGAGGGTCTTGGTCTCCAGTTTCAACATCCGGCCCCCCGAGCGGATCACGGGAGGTTGCCCGGTCGTGATGTGCAAGTCGCTGGCCTTGTTGTTGACCACCGTCTGCAGCAGCTTGTCGATCTGGATCGTGCTCATGAAAACTCCGGTTGACCGCAGCCCCCCCTCGGGGGAGTTGTCAGCATTATTCAGATGGGGAGGATGGCCACCCAAATTGGGGGACCAAGTGGCGATGGGTTGCGTCAGTTTTTGGGAAACCCCGCAACCCGTCTCGCGCGGGACTCAAAGTTGTTGGTAACGGTTGTGCCGATCGGAGGAATTGCCAAGGCAAACCCCACCGGCAAATCGAAGGCAGTGATGCATTTTGCGACGGTTTGCTGAGAGCGAGCCTCCCGAAGTCTGCCGGGCTTGACCAGCGATCGCCCCAACACGTCACCCGGCGGGGGCGGACTGTCTCTCCCAACACGAGGGACTCCGTCGTCGTTCGGGACCAGCACCGCGGCTGGACCGCCCTTGGGCCAGAGTCGGGCTCAGTGACCTCCCCGATGCAGGTTCATCACTTCGGGGATTGTCGTAAGTCCTTGCACAGCCTTGTCTAACGCATCCTGAACAAGGGTTTTCATCCCCAGCATCATGGCCTGCCGTCGCAAGTTCTGACTCGGCTCCTGTTTGAAGGTCATGTCTCGCAGCATCGAGTTCATGGTCATCAACTCGAAGACCGCCTTGCGCCCGCGGTAGCCGGTGTGCTGGCAATGCGAACACCCCTTGCCCTTCTGCCACTTCGCCCGGGCAATTTGCTCTTCGGTCACCTCCAGGTACTCCAAATCGCGCGGGTCGGGCTTCGTCGGACCGACACACTTGGGACAATTCACCCGCACCAGACGCTGTGCCATGATCGCCATTACGCTCGAGGCGACCAGAAACGGAGCCACCCCCATGTCAATCAGGCGTGTGATAGAAGAGGGCGCATCGTTCGTGTGTAGCGTACTGAAAACCAAGTGTCCTGTCAGCGATGCCTGAATAGCCATCTCAGCCGTTTCCTGATCGCGGATTTCTCCCACCAGAATCACGTTGGGGGCCTGTCGCAGCATCGCCCGGATGATCCGGTTGAAATTGAGTCCGATGGAGTGCTTGACCTCCACCTGATTGATCCCGGGGAGGTAGTATTCGACCGGGTCCTCGGCGGTGATGATCTTCCGGTCCGGACGGTTGAGTTCTCCCAGGGCACTGTACAAAGTTGTGGTCTTTCCCGAGCCGGTCGGACCGGTGACCAGGAAGATCCCGTTCGGGCGGCGAATGATATTCTGAAATGTTCTGTAGTTTACCTCGCTGAACCCCAGGTTCCGGATCCCGACCTTGATATTGTCACGGTCGAGGATTCGCATCACGACCGCCTGGCCGAATCCGGTCGGCAACATACTGACTCGCAGGTCGAAGTCACGGGTTCCGACCCGGGTCTTGATGCGCCCGTCCTGAGGCTTGCGCTTTTCCGAGATATCGATATTGGCCATGATCTTGATCCGGGAGATCACAGCCGAGTGAAGACGGCGGGGTGGGGAATCCCGTTCCAGCAATTCGCCATCGATGCGGTATCGGATCCGCAGCTTCTCTTCGAACGGCTCGACATGAATGTCGCTGGCGCGCATGTTCACTGCTTCGGTGATCATGAGGTTGACCAGCTTGACGATCGGGGCGTTTTCGTCGTCGGCCACGCTGGCCGCGGCGGCCATTTCCGTCTCGGTGAAGTCGATTGCCGTCTCGGTGAATTCGGCGATCATCGAGTCGACCGACTCGGTCTCTCCCTGCCCATAATAACGGTTGACCGCCTGCAGAATGTCTTCCTTCTGGGCGACCACCACCTTGATCTCCCGGTTGATGATGAACCGGAGTTTATCAAGCACCTCGAATTTCATCGGGTCGTGCATGGCGACCGTCAGAGTGCCGGCATCATCCAGCGAAACCGGCAGGACAATGTTTTCGCGGGCGACCGACTCGGGGACCAGCTGCACCACCGAAGCGGGAATCTGGAGAGCCGAAAGGTCGACGTAGTCGTAGCCGAACTGTTTCGCCTGGGCCTGCCCCACATCGCTGGGATTGACATAGCCCAGTTTCAGCAGGGCATCTTCGATCTTGATCCCCAGCCGGCTCGAGAGATCCCGCGCCTCGTTGAACTGGTCTTTGCTGATCGTCCCGTCTTTGACGAGTTTTTGTACCCAGTCGGCGGCCATGGCGGTCTTTTCTGGCGAGAGCGAACTGCTGGATTCAGGGTGAATCCGCAGTTCGCGACAGACGATGGACCAGAACGGGACCGTGGGAGAGATGTGTGCCGGTGGACCTTTCGATCGGGCCTGTGCCGACCGTTCCCCTCCGGACCTGGCTCTCCCGGGAGACCGCGTTCCGGGAGTGGTTCACAGCACGAAACCTGAGTCTTGCACTCAAGATGCGGCGATTCTTTCGCCCCGGTGTGAGGATGTCAAGTGGCGGGGTCTTGCCCTGTTGCCCGATCCGCTCTATACTGTCGACCTGCCGGGGCGGTAGCTCAGTTGGGAGAGCGCTGCGTTCGCAATGCAGAGGTCGAGGGTTCGACTCCCTTCCGCTCCACTGGCACAACCCGACGATGCTCATGCATCGCCGGGTTTTTTTCTGCGCAGTGGTCGGTGACGCGCGGGGCGAGGGAACTCCCTGCCATCCACGCTCCACGATGGCCAACCGCCGTGTGAGCCGCCCGCTGGGTATGCAACCGAAGTCCCGTGCCGACAGGATCCAAAACCAGCGTCGCGGGAGCGCGGACCTCTTTGTCCGCCCCGCTGGACAACCGTCCGAAGATCTGAGTCCCACTGGGCAGCCAAGAAACCTGAATCGAAAACACACCTCAGCCTCCAATCCAAAGACATCTAGGGACGAGCCAAGACCGACATTCGCCCAAGCCATTCCTTGAAGGGGAAATCTTCCATAGCCTGGGGTTGACGCGCAGCGGCTACCCTAGGTGAGGGACATCCATGGAAACACCGGAACCCTGAAGGGGTTCGCTGCACGCGGCGGTCGCGGGAACCGGCCCGATCGTCGGACTCTGCACCCGCACAATGGAGGTCGATTTCAACCGACGGTTCATCCCGGCGGCCTCCGTCAAGCCAGCCCTTTCAGGGCTGAAATGGATGATTGCCTCGCAACCCAGGGTAGTGCTGCGCACAAACCCTGGGCTATCCAAGAATGTCCCTTCAGGACATGGC
>Ga0315902_10008809_pt1 | contig 13618 bp, 9 predicted proteins | sample LakEriMetagenome_9_FD_203523 | JGI IMG/M metagenome (GOLD analysis project Ga0315902, IMG submission 203523) | Freshwater fungal communities from buoy surface, Lake Erie, Ohio, United States - Buoy 12 MA117 | ecosystem: Environmental > Aquatic > Freshwater > Lake > Lake biofilm | place: USA... | reverse complement strand
TCAGGCCGCTGGCGCCGTTGTCGACGTCAAGGATCACGGCGTCGAAACGACCGGGGCTGTCGCGGAGCACGTTCACCACGTCGCCCTCGACCACGGCCACCCGCGGATCTGCGAGGGCGTCGGCGCCGAGGCCATAGTCGGGTGTCTGGTTCCAACGGATCACCGCCGGCATCAGTTCCGCCACCACCACTTCCGCGTCGGCCCCGAGGCGGCCCAGCGCCGCCCGGAGCGTGAACCCCATGCCGAGGCCGCCGATCAGGACGCGGGCCCGGGGCCGCTCCCGCAGGCCGGCACAGGCGATCTCCGCCAGCCGCTCCTCGGAGTGATGCTGTCGGCTCGACATGAGTTCGACGGTGCCGACGCGAATCGTGAACACGCCGTCGTGTTCGTGGAGCGTGAGCGGCTGGCCGTCGGGCGTCACGGCCCGGTCGCGGAGAATCGTCGGTTTCATGGAGGCGAGTGCCGGTCAGCCCGCGGCGGGATCCACACCCCCGACCCATGGTCCGGCAAGCTTCTGGTAGTCCTCCGGCCTGAGCACGCTTCCCGTCTCGCCGGCGTGCCAGCCGGGCACGTGCCGCGGCTTGGCCCCCGACTTGGAGAGGGCCTCGCACTGCTTTGCCCAGCCGGGATTGCCGTCGGAAACCTTGCCGCTCGCGGCGTCGAAGTGAAATACCTTCCCCTGGCGGTAGCTCATCGCCCCAAGGATCACCGTCGTCACCGCGGCGGCGCCGAGTTCGGGCGTGTTGTTGCACATCTCTGGCTTACCGGCCTGCATGGCGTCGAGCCAGTTCTGGAAGTGGAACGTCGTCGTGTCGTTCTTCTGGAGGTCGTCGGCCGAGAGGTCGGTCTTGATCACCTCGTCTTCGATCGTTGAGTCGAACGTCACCTGGGGCCGCTCCGCGAGGAATGCGAACTCGGTGAACTCTTCGCCGTTGCCGAACTCGAAGGTGCCGTTGTGGCCGCGGATCACCTGCTTGATCCGCGACCGCTCGTTGCACATCGTGGCGGTGATCAGCCCCTGGCAGCCTTCCTGGTAGTCGGCCACCACCGTGGCCACGTCGGGCACCTCGCGGCTGTCGAGTTCGAGGTAGATGCCGCCAGCCCCGACCACCCGGGCTGGGAACCGCAGGCCGGTGGCCTTGAGCATGGCGGTGGTGCGGTGCACGAAGAGGTCGGTGAACATGCCCGAGCCAAACGGCCAGTAGCACCGCCACTGGGCGTAGAGGGCCCTGTCGAAGTCCATCATGGGGGCGAGGCCGGCGTCCACGCCCAGCCACCGCTTCCAGTCGATCGTGGCCGGGCTCATCGCGGGATCGAGCTTGTAATACCGCCACTGGCCGACCGACGAGTTGCGGAAGAACTCGGTCTGGAAGCCGAGCACCTTGCCGAGTTTGCCGGCCTCGATCAGTTCGCGGGCCTGGTCCCAGACCTTTAGGCTCGTCGACTGCACGCCGACCTGCATGACAAGGCCCGTCTCCCGCCAGAGCTTCACCACGTCGAGAGCCTCCTCGACGGTCTTGGTCATCGGCTTCTCGGCGTAGACGTGCTTGCCGGCCTTGAGCGAATCGACGATCTGGCGGTGATGCCAGTGGTCGGGCGTGCCGATGCAAACGGCGTCTACGTCTTTGTCGGCGAGCAGGTCGGTGTAGTCGATGTACCGCTTCGGGTCGGTGCCGGTCTCCTCCTTGATGAAGGTGCAGACTTTGTCTTCCTGGTTTTTATAGACCTCGCTGACGGCGACGAGGTCGATCTCCGCCCCCTCCTTGCGGAGCTTGGCGAGTTTGTTCACGTGGGCCTTGAAGCCGCGGCCACCAGGGCCGATGAAGCCGATGCGGATGCGAGAGTTGGGGTCGGCGGCGACGGCCCGCGCCGAGGCGGCGGTGATTCCCGCGGAGGCGGTGATCCCGGCGGCGGCGAGCGACGAAGCCCCGAGGAACGAGCGGCGGGAGAGGTCGGGCGCGGTCATCGAGAGGGCTCCTGTGGGAGGTGATGCTTGGTCGGTATGGTAACGGAACGCGCCGGCTGCTGGTGGTTCACCCCACGCCTCACGGCGTTGGGCTTGGACGGCGCATGATGCAAGCCGACCGGCCGTAAGGCCGCGGGTGAACCACGCTGGACGCGGCGTCTGATGCCGGTTCGCCCCACGCCTTACGGCGTTGGGCTTGTACAAGCGGCCGCGCAGGGTGCATGGAGACCCCCTCACTCAGTCGGGCAGCTCGCCCCGAAGTAGCCGTTGCGGTCGATCGCCTCCGCCACGGGCGGCGGCACGAGGTCCCGCCACGACGGGTCGCTCGCGCAGATCCGCGACCGCACGTCCTCGCTGGAGTAGGTGCGGAGGTTCCCGGGATCACAGTCGAGCGGGAGGATCAGGCCGTTCGCCCGCAGGTGCTCGAGCAGGTGGGCCAGATGCGGCGCCACGGTGAGCGTGTCGGCCGTGACCACTTGGCCGGTGATGACGTCGCGGGTGGGATAGACGTAAAGCCGCACGGCGTGGGTGAACAGCCGGCCGAACGCTTCCAGGATGCCCCCGTCGAGGCGGCGGTAGTGGCTCTCGTTGAAGAGTTCGCGGAGCAGTGGCACGCCGAGCACGAGACCGGTGGCCTCCACCTTGCGATCGGCGAGGTATTCACCGAGGGCGTGAAACGCCCCGATGTCGCTGACGAGCACCATCTTGCCGACCGTGTTGATCAGGTCCACGCGGGCCAGAAAGTCGGCGTCCTCGGCGGTGCCCCGGTCGCGGAGGTTGTTCATCGTCACCTCCATGATCTCGCGGATCGGCCCGCGCGGGGTGTCGGGCTTCGTGGCGGGCGCTGCCTCGAAGGCTGCGCGGGCGCGGTCGAGCATCTCCATGTTGAGCTTCGTGACGGGGGCGAACCGGCCGCGTTCCACGAGCACCCGCGTGTGCCGGATCGACTCCGAGGCGAGCAGCGGCGAGCCATCGACGTCGAAGAGCACCGCCGGCGTGTAGTCGAGCCGGACGAGATGCAGGCCGAGGAGACGGTTGTCGACGTCCTTGAATGCGGGGCCCGCCACGCGGATCCAGTCGATTTCCACCCGGTCGCGGCCCACGTGGTCGAGAAGCGTTTCGATCAGCGAGTGGGGATTCTTCCAGTGCGCGAAGGCGCCGTGCACGAGGTTCACGCCGAGCCTGCCGAGCGCGTCGGCCTGCTGGGCGTTGGCGGCATCGAGGAGCCGGGCGTGGAGCACGACGTCGCTCGTCGCCGAACCGACGGCGTGCTGGAACCGGATCGCCATCCAGGCATGGCACTCGTTGCCCCCGGCGAACGACTTCGCCGCGGCTGTGTCTGCCACCGCGAAGAAGCGGGTGCGGTCGCCGCGGGACGCCGCCAGCCGCTCGTGGAGGAGGCCGTATTCGTGGTCGAGCATCCGTTCGACCCGCTCCCGCGAGACGTAGCGGCCCGTCTTGCCGTAGATGGCGTCGCTGACGGTCATGTCGTAGGCCGACATCGTCTTGGCGACGGTGCCGGCGGCCCCGCCGGCGGCGAAGAACCAGCGGGCGATCTCCTGGCCCGCCCCAATCTCGGAGAAACTCCCGTAGACCGTGTCGTCGAGATTGATGGCGAGGGCGCGCTGTGCCGTGGGGTCGACGGCGTGCGTGGAGGCGGGGTGCGTGGTGGGGGGCATGGTCGGAATTCGGGGGAGCCTGTTTTGACGAACACGAGGCCGGCGACCTATTCTTCCCGACAGCGGGACCGGTGCCTACGCCCGACCGCGTCTTTTCGAAACGCTCGACCCCACAGGAACCTCACCTCATGGCCAAGTCCCGCACGTCCGTCGCCAAGCCCGTCACCACCCTCGACCAGGTTCGTGCGCTCCTCACCTCCGCGGAGCAGAAGGTGCTTCACTCGAGCATGGGGGCCGCGATCGCCAAGGCGTCGAAGGAGCAGGTCGAGGCGGCGATGGCCCGGACCCGCGTGCTTCGCGACAAGTGGCGTGACCTCCACGAGGCCCAGACCCGCTCGACGAAGCGGTCGGCGAAGGCGGGCACTAGCGTGAATCAGCGGACCAAGGCGAAGCACGACGTGTTCGACGGCGCCGTCAAGCGGCTCGAGGCGCGGCTCGCCGAGTTTGCGGCCGGCGTGCGGGCGGTGGTGACCGGGAAGGCCTCCCGGCTCACGGCCGCCGCGAAGCCGACAAAGGCAACGCGGACGAAGGCGGCCCGCGGCGGCCGCGCGAGCGTTCGCAGCGAGTTGAAGGAAGCGGCTGCGGACATCAATCGCGCCCGGAAGCCGAAGAACAACAAGGTGAAGGCGGCGGCCAGGGCGGCGGTGGCGACTCCCGCCGCACCGCCGGCGGTGGCCGTCGTGCCGGCCGTGCGAGTGAAGAGCAAGAAGCGGAAGAAGCCGCTCGCGCCGCAGGGCGTGGCCGCTCAGAAGCGGTTTGGCTTCGACGTGACGCAGCAGCGGTCGGCCAAGGCTTCGGCGAAGGCGGCCCGGCTGAAGTTCGACGGGGCGACGACCCGGCGGGCCGGCAATGCCCTGGCCAACACGAAGCGGGCCCAGGCCCGTCGCGATGGTCGGAAGCGATAGGCTCGCCCGCGGGCGGAATAGCGGCTGCAATCGTCGGCCCTGATTGGGTGCGTCGTCAGGCGGTGTTCGCGGAATAAATGCAGTGGAAGCCGTGCTGCCGGCGCATTGACCGGCTGCAGCCGGTCGTCGCTTCGATATACTCTGGGGGGCAGGGCATCACCCGGGTAACGCGAACCATCGCGGCGTCTCTCCATCATGCAGGTTTCGGATGCGGGCGCGCCCGGTCTGAATGACCGACGGGCACGCGCCGCCGCGAACGGCCCCGCCGCCTTTACGCTCGTCGAGTTGCTCGTCGTGGTGGCGATTCTCGCCACGCTGATTGGGCTGCTGCTGCCGGCCGTTCAGTCGGCCCGCGAATCGGCGCGGAGTGTCAGTTGCAAGAATCACCTCCGGCAGATTGGGCTCGCCTTCCAGGCCCATCATGCGGCGTTCAACGCGTTTCCGACGGGTGGCAACGGCTGGTGGACGCCGCCGACGTTCATCGGTGGCCGCCCAGCCACCGGCGTCATGCAGGACGCCGGCTGGCCCTTTCAGATTCTTCCCTATGTGGAGGCCGGGGCGAGTTGGGCCGCCTCCGGCACGAACGACATCAGCCGGATCGTCTCGGCCGTCGCCGCCAGGCATCCGTTCTACTTCTGCCCCTCGCGACGTGCGCCACAGTCGGTCACGTATGCCGACGTCGACTACCTTGACGGCATGACCCTCGAGCACGGCCTGATCGACTACGCCGGCAGCAACATGGAGCAGACCGGTGTGCTCGTGCTAGCCGGCACCGACCTTGTGAGGCCGCTGCGACGGATGCGAGACCTTCGCGATGGCGCTTCGAAGACGATGGTCGTGGCGGAGAAGCGGCTCAATGTCGCCCTTCTCGGCACGCCGCAGCCCGACGACAACGAGGGCTACACCGCCGGCTGGGACGAGGACACCATGCGGGCGACCGACGTGCCCCCGGAGCCGGATTTTCATGGTGATGGCTCCGGCCGCGAGCTGTTCGGGTCGTCCCATCCGCAGACCTTCAATGCCGTGTTCGTCGACGGCTCCGTGCACGGCCTCGGCTATGGCATCGATCCGGAGGTGTTCCGCTGTCTGGGTAACATTGCCGATGGAACGCCGCTCTCCCCAAACGACCTCTGACCGCTTCGTGCCATGGACGCACTCCAGCAGTCGCCGTTGAATCTCGTCGACACCGCCGATGCGGATCGCGGCAGTGTGCGCAAGCACGCCGCGGCGGTTCGCTGCCGCTGGCGGGTGGACGGCCGATTCCTGGCCCGCGGCGCGGCGAAGGCCGTTCCCCGGGGCGTGACCTACGGGCCGTTTCCGCCGAACGGCCGCGGCGAGCCGTTTCCAGAGCCCGAGCAGGCGCGGGCCGACTTTCGCCTCATGCAGCAGGCCGGCATCGACGCGATCCGCACCTATGTGGTGCCGCCGGAGTGGCTCGTCGCCGCCGCGGACGAGGCGGGCATCGGCCTGCTGATGGATGTGCCATGGTCGAAGCACCTCTGCTTCCTCGACAGCGGCCGCGCCCGCCGCGAGGCCCGCGAGGCCGTGCGCCGCGCCGCCAGCCTCGGTGGCCGGTTCGCCAACGTGATCGGCTATTCCGTCGGCAACGAGATCCCCACCGACGTGGTCCGCTGGCATGGGGCGGCGCGGATTCGTCGGTTCGTGGGCACGCTCGCCGACGTCGCGCGGCAGGCGGACCCCGCGGGGCTCGTCACCTACGCGAGCTTTCCGCCGACCGAATACCTCGATCTGCCGTGCCTCGACTTCGTGACGTTCAACGTCTACCTGCACGACGCAGGGGCGTTTCGCCGCTACCTGCTGCGACTGCAGAACCTCGTCGGCGACAAGCCGGTCGTGCTCGGAGAACTCGGCATGGATTCGCTGCGAAACGGCGACGCCGGTCAGGCGGCGTTTCTGGCGGGCCACCTCCGCGAGGCGGCGCTCCTCGGGCTGGCCGGCACGTTCGTTTTTTCGTGGACCGATCTCTGGCACACGGGTGGCCATCTCATCGAGGACTGGCAGTTCGGGATCACGCGGGCCGATCGCACGCCGAAGCCGGCCTTCGAAGCGGTGGCATCGGTGGCGGTCGGTGAGCCTGCCAGGCTGCTCGCCCGGCACCCGCGGGTGTCGGTGGTGGTCTGCTCCTACAACGGCGCGGCGACGCTCGCGGAGTGCCTCGAATCACTCGGCCGGCTGCGGTATCCCGACTACGAGGTGATCCTCGTGGACGACGGCTCGACCGACGACACCCCGGCGATCGCGGCCCGCTTCCCGGCGGTGCGGACGATCCGGCAGGAGAACCAGGGCCTCAGCGAATCGCGGAACGTCGGCCTCCGAGCCGCCAGCGGCGAGATCGTCGCCTACACCGACTCCGACTGCTATGCCGACCCCGACTGGCTCACGCATCTCGTGCATCAGCTGGAGACGACCGGCGCCGACGCCGTGGGCGGTCCCAACCTCTCACCCGACGACGGCTGGCTCGCGGCCTGCGTGGGGGCGGCGCCGGGTCAGCCCACGCACGTTCTCGAGAGCGATCAGGTGGCCGAGCACATCCCCGGCTGCAACATGGCCTACCGCCGCGGGCCGCTCGAGCAGATCAACGGATTCGACCCGCAGTTCGTCCGGGCAGGCGACGACGTGGACGTGTGCTGGCGGCTGCAGCAATCGGGCTGCTGGATCACCTTTGCTCCGGCCGCGTTCGTCTGGCACCACCGCCGGCAGACCCCGCAGGCCTACCTGCGACAGCAGGCGGGCTACGGCGAGGCCGAGGCGATGCTCCGCTTCAAGCACCCCGAGAAGTTCAACGGCCGCAATGCCTGGAAGTGGCGGGGCGTGCTCTACGGCGCGTCGCTTCGCGGCCTGCAGATGCGGGACGCGCTCATCTACCGCGGCACGTTCGGCACGGGACTCTTCCAGTGTCTCTACACGGCGCCCACGGCCCACTGGGCGATGATTCCCACGACGTTCGAGTGGCACATCGCGGCGGCGCTCGTGGCGATCAACGCCTTCGCCTGGCGGCCCGCGGCGGTGGTGGCGGCGGCGATGCTCGGGCTGTCGATGCTCGTCGCGGCGCTGCAGGCCGCCCAGGCGCGGCTGCCGCAGCGGCTCGGCGGGCTGCGGTCGCGAGCCACCGTGGCGATCCTCTGCTACCTCCAGCCGCTCGTGCGGTCGTGGGCCCACTACCGCGGCCGGCTCTCCCGCTACGCCTCGATCGAGTCGCCTCCCGCCGAGGGCCGCACGGGCTGGCGATGGCCCTGGGGACGAGCCACGCGGTCGTACTGGGGAGAGACGTGGGGCGAGCGGCCGGAGGTGGTCACGCGGACGGTCGCGGAGCTGAGCGACAGCCGCTGGGGCGTGACGCTCGACACCGGCTGGGCCGACTGGGACGCCGAGATCTTCGGCCATCCTTGGACCTGCGTGCGGGTGACGAGCGTGCAGGAGGAGCACGGCGAAGGGAAGCGGCTGGTGAGGCTGCGGTATCGTTTCGGTCCGACCTGGCTCGGCTGGACCGTGCTGGCGGTGATGGCGGCAAGCGTGGGGCTCGCGGCGGCGCTCGAGCCTGGCGTGGCGAGCGTGCTCGGCGGCATCGCCGTGGTCGCCGTGGTCTGGACGGCGGGGCGCGGCGGCAGGCTCGCGGCTCGGATTCGCGACGCCTTCGATCGCAACGCCAGGGCGATCGGGCTGATTCCGTGCGACCGGCGGACGGAGCGGCCGACGTGATGGGCGGTCTGCGGAAACTCATCGTCAACGCCGACGATCTCGGCTACACGCCACTCACCTCCGCCGGGATCCTCGCCGCGTGGCGGGGTGGAATCGTGACGAGCGCCAGCCTGATGGTGCGGAGGCCTGACGCCGCTGACGCGGCACGGCAGGCGGCCGCCGAGGGCTTCACCGACCTTGGTCTCCACCTCGACCTTGGCGAGTGGACCTGCCGCGGCGGCCAGTGGCGGCAACTCTACGAAGTGGTGCGGCACGACAATGCGGATGCAGTGAAGGACGAGTGTGAGCGACAGCTCGATCGCTTTCGAGAACTCGTGGGCCGCGACCCCACTCACCTCGACAGCCATCAGCATGTGCACCGCGACGAGCCGGTGCGAGCCGTGGCCCGCATCATGGCCGGGCGGCTCGGAATCGCGCTCCGCGACGCCTCCGCCACCATCGCCTACGAGGGTGGCTTCTACGGGCAGCACGGCGACGGCCATGACGCACCCGAGTGTCTCACCGAGGAGGCGATCCTCGGGATTCTCGCGCGAGCGCGGGCCGGTTGTGTCGAACTCGGCTGCCATCCGGGGCTCGATCCCGACCTGGAGACAATGTACTGCCACGAACGCAGCCGGGAGGTGGAGGTGCTCTGCGCGCCCGGGCTCCGCGAGCGGATCGCCGCCGCGGGATTCGTGCTCACGACCTTCACGGCGCTCGGGCCGCAGCCGGCTCCGGAGGCCGTGGCATGACCAAGATCGTGATGCTCGGGATGATGACGAAGATTCCCGTGGCCGGCGCCGTCTGGGGCCAGATGCACTACCTCGAGGGGCTGCGGAGGCTCGGCTACGAGCCCTACTACGTCGAGGCCCACGCCCGCACGCCGTCGATGTTCATGGTGAACGACGACGACGACTCGTCGGCGCTCGCCGCCGACTTCATCGGCCGCGTGATGAAGCGTTTCGACATGGCCGACCAGTGGGCCTTCCACGCCCTGCACGACGACGGCCGCGTCTATGGGATGAGCGACACGGCGCTCAAGCAGCTCTACAAGGATGCCGCGCTGATCATCAACTATCACGGCGGCACCGTGCCGCTCCCCGAACACACCGCGACCAACCGGCTCGTCTATCTCGAGACCGACCCGGTCGAGACCGAGATCGAGGTTCACGAGGGACGGCAGGAGACGATCGACTTTCTCGCGGCCCACTGCGCCTTTTACACGTGGGGCCTCAACTACAACCGGCCCGACTGCCGGGTGCCGATGCCCGCGCCGTTTCACTTCACGCCCCAGCCGCCGGTGGTGGTCTGCGACCTCTGGGATCAGCCCGCCTCCGCGGCCTGCCGGAGGTTCACCACGGTGGGCAACTGGAAGCAGCCGTGGCGGGAGGTGGTGTTCGAGGGGGAGGTCTATCACTGGAGCAAGCACCACGAGTACCTCAAGTTCCTCGACTTGCCGCGGCGTGTGGAGCAGGAGTTTGAGCTGGCGCTGGCGAGCTATGAGCCCGAGGATCGCACGATGCTCGAGGGGCACGGCTGGGTCGTGAGCGACGCGATGTCGTTCTCGCCCGACCTCGACCGCTACCGCACCTTCATCGGCCAGTCGCGGGGCGAGTTCACGGTGGCCAAGGACCAGAACATCCGCCTGCGGAGCGGATGGTTCAGCGAGCGGAGCGCGCAGTATCTGGCCGCGGGCCGTCCGGTGATCACGCAGGACACGGGCTTCAGCAACGCGCTCCCGACGGGCACGGGCCTGTTTGGCTTCTCCACGATGGAGGAGATCGTCGACGCCGTGCGTCGGATCAACGCCGACTACCCGGCGCACCGCCGTCGGGCCCGCGAGATCGCGGAGGAGTTTTTCGACTACCGAAAAGTGCTGCCCCCGATGCTCGCGGAGTTGGGCGTCTGAACGCGAATGCGTGTCGCTCCCGATACCGGCCCCAGTGCCGCACCCAAAAAGCCCCGAGCGGAAGCGAGGGGTTGGGCGTGGCGGCGGGACGAGCGTCGCGCTGGTGGCAGGCCGTGATCCCCTCGCTCGCGCTCGGGGCTTCCTGGCGGTGGGGCTGACTCGACGGTCCCAAAAAGCCCCGAGCGGAAGCGAGGGGTTGGGAGTGGCGGCGGGCCAGGCGTCGCGCTCCCGGCAACAATCCGACGATCAGCGTGGCTTATCCTGGCAATCGCGGACATACGTGATCACGGCCTCGAGCGACCGCTCACCAAACACGAATCGTGCGCTGCCGCCCTGCGACCACCACCTGCTTCGCCGCTCTTCGGAATGTTGAACCGTGCGATTCAGCCCCCGCGAGCACCATGCCTTGAACTCGCGGGCCATCGCTTTCGGGTTCGTATCGGTCGACGTCACGACGACATGTACATGCGCCGTGCGGCACTGGACCGCATGGAGGATCCAGCGCCGGTGTCCGCAGTGCTCAGCGATGCAGCGGACGACCGCGTCGCGTTGGTGGTGCGTGAGTGCGATCGGCGGGGAGGCAAGACGAACCTGATTACGCAGTGACTTGTCGGGGGCGTGGATGGCACCGCGTCGATCCACCCAGCCCCGTGAATCGCCTGGGAGCCAGGTGCCGTATGTGGTCCAGGTGAGAAAAAACGCCGTCGGTGTCGGACGTAGCGTTTCGCCAGGGGCGGGTCTCATGCCTTAGTAGTATACGCATGAACAGTATATGTCAACCCGCAGAAAGCCCCGAGCGCCAGCGAGGGGATGGCGCGTTGCGGCGGGATCGGCGTCGTGGTGGTGGCAGGCCCGTATCCCCTCGCTCGCGCTCGGGGCTTCCTGGCGGTGGGGCTGACTCGACGGTCCCCAAAAGCCCCGAGCGCCAGCGAGGGGATGACGCGTCGCGGCGGGACGAGCGTCGCCTTTCCGCAGGCTCCGCCTACGCCTCGATGCCGCAGTCGGTGAGCAGCCGCCGCAGGACGACGTCGGATGCGAAACACTGCTCCGCTACCCGGCGGGCGGCCCGGGCGTGCGTTGCGTAGCCACCAATGATCCGCTCCGCACCCGCCGCCGCTTCGTCAAGCGTGCGGAACGTGACGATGCCCTCACCCGTCGGGATTGTCGCGAGGCCCGTGTCCTGCACGAGCACCGGCTTGCCACTGGCGAGGTAACGGGTGCTGCGGTCGCTGAACCACCCGCTCGCGGCGTGGGCGTAGATCCCCTGAGCCACGGAGAACTCCGCGTCCGATCGCTGGATGTAGTCGCGAAACGCCACGGGCGTGGGGACCGTGGTTGCCGGGGAGACGAGGCTCCAGCCGGCGGCGAGCAGTGCCTCGCGATCCCGCGCGTCGCCCGCGTGGATCTCGAGCGCCACCTCGAAGGCCGCAGCCATCCGCGATGGCAGGTCGATCATCCTGCGGAACTCGTGCACCTTGAGTCCGTAGGTCGTGCCGTCGTGCACCAGCGGGCCATATGGACCTCGCCAGCTCGCGATCGTGGTGAACCGTCGGCACCGGGCCGCCGGTGTCACCGGCCAGTGGTCGAGCAGCAGCGGCTGGCGGGTTGGCTTCCACGGCAGGCCGTCGGTGGGGATCGGGCAGCCGGGCGTACCGATGTTCTCGCCAATCGTGAGGTAGTGGTCGTGCCGCGGCACCGCGTAGGCGACGGTTGGATCGGCGTGCCAGATCTGCGTGAAGCCGGGATCGACGTCGATGAACGCCGTGGTGCGAGCCGCCTCGATGAGATCGGCCGCGGCGAGGTTGCCACCGAGGTTCACGAGCAGGTCGGATGCGGCGAGCGCGCGGCGAACGTCATCACGGTCGCGGCCGTGTGACCAGCCGCCAGGCCCGACGATCGCCGCCGCGGAGCCGCATGCGAAGAACGACGCCGTGTCGTCGAACCAGCGGACCGCCGCCGCGTCGGGGACGGCCGCCACCTCCTCGAGGAAGAGCACGTCGAAGCCGAGGCGACGGAAGCCCGCGGCGTAACTGAAACGCTCCCAGGCCCCGCCAGCGTTGCCGGGCTTGGCGGCGAGGGCCCCGGCAACCACGATCGTGCGACTCATGCGGGGCTCAGGCGAGGACGTCGGCGAGGAATCGCGAGAGCACCCGGTCGGAGTCGAACGCCGCCTCCGCGATCCCGCGGGCTGCGCGGCAGTGACGAGGATAGTCGGCGGCGATCGCCGCCGCTCCTGCCGCCGCCTCGTCGGGCGTGGCGAAGGCGATCAGGCCTTCGCCCAGCGGATAGAGCCCGGTCAGCCCTGTGTCGCGGGCGAGCACCGGCCGACCCGACGCGAGGTAATAGGCGCTGCGGTCGCTGAGCAGGCCGCCACGCGTGTCCACGTACATCTGCTTCGGAATGAGGAACTCGCCCTTCGACGAGGCCACGTAGTCGCGATAGGCCTCGGGAGTGCCGGCCACCGCGGCCGGATCGACGAGTCGCCAGCCGTGGGCGACCAGCGCCTCGATGTCCCGCGCGTCGCCCGCATGGATCTCGAGCGCCTGCTCGAACGTCTCGCCGGGGCAGCGGCCCGGCAGGTCGAGGAACTTCCGAAACTCGTGACACCGCAGGCCGTACGTGTGACCCTCGAACACCACCGGGCCGTTGGAGCCGCGCCAGGCGCCGATGCTCGTAAACGCCCCGTCGGGCCGCGGTGGGGCGACGGGCCACTCATCGAGCACCACCGGCTGCGGGAGCGTGATCCAGTCGAGTCCGCAGGTCGGGATCGTGCAGCCGGGCTGGCCGAGCCGCCGGGCGAGCGTCGCGAAGCGGTCGTGGCCCGCGAAGGCGTCGTGCAGGCCGAGGGCCCGCCACATCTGCGGGAAGCCAGGGTCGATGTCGAGGAACACGCGGCGAGGGACGGCGTCGAGGATCGCGGGATCGTCGCAGTAGCCCATCACATTCACGAGGCACGCGGCAGACTTCGCCCGCTCCACCACCTCGGCCCGCGGCATGCCAAGCACCGTCGCACTCCGATCGACGTCGAGCGAGAAGGAATCGGCGAGGCCGAAGCGGGTGAGCAGATCGAGCAGCCCGCGCCGCTGGACCGAATCGTGGAAGGCCGTCGCCGCTCCGCTGGCGTCGGTGCACATGCCCGAGTCGAGCCGGTCGATAAGGATGACGTCGTAGCCGAGCCGGCGGAAGCCGAGCAGGAACTGCAGGTGGAACCACGAGAGGCCGCTCTGCCGAATGGTTTGGGTGACGGCGCCGCTATAGAGGATCGTACCGGTCATGGAGTTACCGAAGCCCCGACGAGCGGGATGGTGCGGGGCGGGGGTTGTGGTGGTGGCGGGCCGTGATCCCCTCGCTGGCGCTCGGGGCTTCCTGACGGGTCGCGGTGAACTGCGGCATCCACAAAGCCCCGAGCGCAAGCGAGGGGTTTGGCGTGGTGGCGGGGCGGGGGTTGTGGTGGTGGCGG
>Ga0315902_10008808_pt1 | contig 13618 bp, 6 predicted proteins | sample LakEriMetagenome_9_FD_203523 | JGI IMG/M metagenome (GOLD analysis project Ga0315902, IMG submission 203523) | Freshwater fungal communities from buoy surface, Lake Erie, Ohio, United States - Buoy 12 MA117 | ecosystem: Environmental > Aquatic > Freshwater > Lake > Lake biofilm | place: USA... | reverse complement strand
TGCCGCATCACCTGATCGGCGAAGTGCCGCCCGGCGCGCAGTTCGACGTCGCGCAGTGGCTTGCCCGGGCGCGCGAGTGCATCGCAGAAATCACGTCGCGCCGCCGCGTGCCAGTCGTGTGCGGCGGGAGCGGCCTCTACGTCCGCGCGCTCACGCACGGCCTCGCGCCGCTGCCGGGGGCGGATGCCAAACTGCGCGCATCGCTGGAAAATGAGCCGCTGGCCGCGCTCGCAGAACGTCTGCGCTCGCTCGATCCCGCGACCACCGTGGACTTGCGCAATCCACGCCGCGTAATCCGCGCGCTCGAGGTCTGCATCCTCACAGGCCGTCCGTTTTCCAGCTTCCGCACCGAGTGGGCCGGGGCAGCCGCGCCGCACGGAGTCATCCTCTCGCGCCAGCGCGACGAACTCCACGCCGCCATCGCGGCGCGGACTGCGGCGATGTTTTCCGCAGGCGTCGTCGAGGAAGTCGCGCGCACCGCCGTGGTCGGCCTCACCGCCTCGCAGATGCTCGGCCTCGCCGAGATCCGCGGGCACATCGCCGGTCGCATCACGCGCGAGCAATGCATCGCGGCGATCGCCCTTGCCACACGCCAGTATGCGAAACGCCAGCTCACATGGTTCCGACGCGAGCGCGCATTCCGGTGGATCGATCTTTCGACGACACCGGATCCGATCGCGGACTTGCTGGGTGAATTCGGCGCGTGCGCCTAAAAAACAAACGGCACGCCGAGCTTCGCAAACGTCTCGCGCTGGTCCTTCAGCCACTTGTCGCCGAGCCGGCGGAAGCCTCCGCCCGCACGGTATTCCGCGAGGAACGCGTTCACTTGCGCCTTCATCGCGATGTCGCCCTTTCTCATCGCGACCGCCCACGCTTCCTCGCGGAACGGCTTCAGCATCGCCCGCGTCGTGTCGGGATTCGCCTGCCAGTTTCGCAGCGTGGACATCTGGTCGTAGATGAATGCGTCCGCCTTTCCCTGTGTGACCTCGAGCACGCATGCCGTCTCCTTTTCGAGATCGAGCAGCGCCGCCTTTTTCAAGTTCGCCTTCGCCCAATGCTGCCCCGTCGTGCCGCGCACGACGGCGATCTTTTTCCCGTCTGTGTCGAGATCCGCGATGCCGTTCACGTCGCCCTTTGCCCCGACGAGCAGGCACAGCCCCGTGCGCACATACGGATCGGAAAATTCCACATTGCGACCGCCTTCCTCCGTCGCGGTCATGGACGAGATGATCACATCAATCCGTCCTGTCTGAAGCGCGACGACGAGCCCGCTGAACGGCATGTTTTCCAGCTCGACCTTGCGCTTGAGATGTTCGCCGAGCGCACGCGCGAGATCCACGCTCACGCCCGCGGGTTCGCCTTTCGTGTCGCGCATCTCGAAAGGCGGATAGCTCATGTCCATGCCGACGCGCAGCGGCTTCGGTCCGGATTTTTCGCACGCGGAAAAAATGAAGCACGCCAGCAGGAGGAGGAGCAGTCGGGGTGACATGCGCTTCCGTTGCCGGAAAATTCGCTTGGGGCAAAGCACGGAATGTGTCCGTGCGGGGCAGGCTCTGCGGACGGGATTTTCCGCGCGACGCCATCACTGCGCTGCGAGCGGATCGCGCAGCTCGAACGCCTTTTTCCACCCGAGCCTCTCGGTGACCTGCATGGGAAACGACCACGCGGATTTTTCCGGTGCGTAGATTCGCACGCGGCTGCGCTCCGCCGCCATCGCCACGGCCTGCGGCAGGTCGAGGAACTTGAGCACATTCAGATACACCGGGCCGATCTCGTGCGATGCGGGCATGCGGTGCAGATCGAGCCGCGTGATGTTGTCCTCGAAAAGCGATGCATAGAGCGTGTTGCCCGCCATCGTGTGCTGCGAGTGGAGCCAGAGCGGTGCCTTCGCATACGGCGTTGCGCGCAATGCCGCGATGGCCCGGCGGATGTCCCACACCTGCATCGCGTCGAGCGTCTGGCCGACGAGGTAAAAGCGGCGCAGGCGCTGCGTCTGCTGCTTGTCCGAGCCGCTCCACGCGTTCGGGCCGATGCCGCGCGGGCACACGTAGGCCATCGCCCACTTTGAGTCTTCGAACATCTTCTTCTCGTCGGCAAATCCGTGCCCGTCCGCTCCCGCGCGATCCGCGGGCGCAAACAGCTTCGGAAAATTCCCCGCCATCATGTGCCGGAAATCCTGCCACGCGTTTTCATCGAGCACGTTGAGCGCGACGAGTTCGAGTTCCGCCGGCTTCAGCTCCGCGCTGTGTGCGAGATAGAGCCGCAGCGACCACGGGGCCTTCGGCGTGAAATCCCACGCATGCAGGACCACGCCGTCGTGCGTGACGGTGCCCACGTCGCGCAGATCGAGATCGGGTGCTGTGGCAGGCCAGCCCGCGAAACATTTTTCACGCAGCGCGGTCATCCATCCGTCGCGCAGCTTCGCCCACTGTTCCGCGTCGGCGGGCACCGCGGGCGCGCGCGCCGCGGGGACGAACGAGGTGTCTATCGTCGTGTTTTTCTCGTCGGAGGGCAGCGCGGAAAAGACGCGGAGCTGCTCGGGCTGGAGGCGCTTCGTCGCGCCCTCGTCGAGCACGGCCATCGGGTCCGCATTTTTCAGCCAGCGCTCGAACCAATGGAACGCGCCCTCATTCAGCGGCTGCACGTCTGTGTGCGGGCCCTCGGCGATTTGCAGTCCGATCTTCGCCTCCGCGCCGAGCGCGCGGTAGATGCGGCGCGTGCTGTTGTAGATCGAGACGACGCCATCGAGCGGAAAAATCGTGTCCTTGTCCGTGTTGCAGATCAGCAGCGGACGCGGCGCGACGAGCGCGGCGACCTTGTCGTAATCCCAGCGGTAGGTGTTCACCATGAACATGCAGTCGCAGTGCCCCTCGACGGTGCCGTCCACGACGTGATTGTGCAGCGTCGTGATGCCCGCCGTCGGCGCGGCGACCTTCACGCGATCATCGAGCGCCGCGATGTACCACGAATACGCGCCGCCGCCGCTGCGTCCCGTCACGCCGATGCGCTTCGGATCCACATCGGGCCGCGACACGAGGTAGTCGAGTCCGCGGATGCCGAACCACGTCTCGATTCCCGCCGGAGTGTAGCCGCGCGAAAACCACCACCAGCGTCCCTTTGAATACGTGCCGTGATGCTCGCCGCGAATCTCGCCGAGCTCGACCGTATCAATCGTGAGGCACACGTAGCCATGCCGTGCTAACCATTCGCCGTGGTGCTGGTAGCCCGTCTTGTTGCCGAGCGTCACGCCGTCCTTCACCATGACGGCGTGGCCGCTCACGTAGAGGATCGCGGGCAGCCGGCCCCCGGATTTTTCCGGGCGGTAAAGATTCGCCGTCACATAGAGTCCGGGCGACGCCTGGTAGTGCAGTTTCTCGACGATGAAGCCGTCGCCCTTCACCTCGCCGGTCTTCGTGACTTTCAGCGGCGTGCGCTCCGGCATCGGGTCGAGGCCGAGCATCTCTGCGAGCTGCTTTTTCATTTTCGCGCGCGTCGTCTCCCACTGCTCAGCCGACGTCGGTTCCGTGAGCGGATTGCTGTCAATGTTCGCGACCTCGCGTGCAAAGGAATCCGCGAGCGTGCGGTTCGCGCGAGTCGTCGTCTGCGGCTCTGCGGCGGAGGCAACCGCGACGGCGAATAGAAAGATGAGCGCCCGCGAAATGCGTGAAAATGCGACATGAAAAAATCGGCTGTGAGTGTTCATGGAGATTGTTGTGTTGCCGCGTTGTTGCGTCCTGTGCGTGTTACGTGCTGTGGTCGAGGTGCTGTGCGCCAACGGCGCAAACCATACCAGCCTGGGGCAACGCCCCAGGTTCCGAGACAAAAAACGCCGAGGGCTGAAAGCCCGATCCACTCCGAAAGGATGCACCAATGAGGCCGGGCTTTCAGCCCTTTGTCCTGGCATTACGCCCCTCCTGGGGCGTTGCCCCAGGCTGGTATGAGGACGGGCCTTTGGCCCTACCGAGACAGATGCTGAGAACGCCGATTTCATTCGCCATCCATCACCCCTCATTTGCCCATAGTCACTTCCTCGTCGAGAGATACTCGACCACGTCGCGGAGTTCCTGGCGGGTGATCTGGTCGCGGAGGATCTCCGGCATCGGCGATGGCGCGCTTGTGCGGGTCTTCACATTTTTCACAGCGACGTTGACGGTATGCGGCTTGCCCGCACCGTCCACGGTCTCGACTTGGATCTGCTCCTTTGTCTCGTGCAGCAGGCGGCCGACGACGGTCGTCTTGTCCGCGAGTTCGAGCACGACGATCTGGAATCCCTCGGAGATCTTCTTGTTCGGGAAGATGATGCTCTCGAGGATGTATTCGCGATCCTTCGTCGCACCGATCTTCGAGAGATCCGGCCCCACGAGGCTGTCGCCGCCCTCGCACTTGTGGCACTTGAAGCACTGCGCGGTCGCGTGCTCGCGGAAGATCTTCTTCCCGCGATCAGGATCGCCGCCCGCGATCGAGAGGCGGAAATTTGCGAGCGGATCGTCCTTTGGCAGTGCGTCCGTCCATTGCTTCACGCGGCCGGAGAGGCCGGGGCGCTTCTTCGCCGCGTCATACACATCGAGCTGCACCTCGGGCGCGATCTTGCCGGCTATGAGATTGTCCATCAGCCCCGCGAGCAGCTTCTCCGCCTCCGGCGTCTTGCTCTCTGCGAGCGCGGCGACGGCGCCCTGCTTTTCCGTCACCGGCGCATTCGATGAGAGCACATCGCTGACCGTGGTGAGCGCCGCCACCGGATCGGATGCGACGAGCGCCTTCAGTCCCTCGGCGCGCAGCTTTGGATCGCGATCGGTGAGCGCTTCCTTTGCGGCCTTCGCGAGATTCGGATCCTTCAGCAACGCAAGCGCGTGCAGCGATTCCGTGCGCGCGGCCTTGCCCGCCTTGCCATTCGCGACGAGCGCGAGCAGCGCATCGCCGCTGCCACGCAGGCTGAGCTTCGCCGTTGCCACTGCCGCGCTCTCCTGCACGCTGCCGGGCGCACTGGAAAGAATCCCGGCGATGGCCGGTGTGAGCGCCGCCGTCGCGTCGGCATTTGGGCGCTGCGGGAGCGGACGCCAGAGGTAGAGCAGGCGGTCCTTCGGGTCGGGATTTGCCCACGCGGCGAGCGCGATGAGCGCCTCCTTGCGGCCCACTTCGTTCGCCGAATTGTCCGCGGCAAAAGCCGTGAGCGCCTTCGCGTTCGCCGCCTGGCCGAGCCGGTAGTGAGCGTTCACGATGCGGAGCAAAATGTTGTGGTTCGCGATTTTCTTTTCGCTGATGAGAGCCGCGAGCGCGGGCATTGCCTCGGGGATCGGAACATCATGCACCGCACGCGCCGCTTCGAGCACCACGGACTGATCGGCGTCCTTCAAAAACGCCGCGACCTGCGGACTCTTCTGCCTCCGCAATGCGACGACCGCCGCACCGCGCACCGCTGCGCTCGGGTCCTTTGCACGCGCGGCGAGCGCCGCCGCATCCGCGCAGCCTGCGAGGCCCATGATGCCTGCGTGACGCAGGATCGGATCCTTGTCCTCATTCTCCGCGAGCATGGCGAAGAGCGGATCGGCCGCCGCTTTGTGGCCCGTCTTCGAGAGCGCGATGCCCGCGTAGAAACGCGCCCGCGGATGCGCATCCTTCAGCAGCGCGACGAGCTTGTCATTCGCACCCTTGAAACTGCGGTCGCCGAGCACGCGCGCGGCCTGCGCGCGGACTTCGGCGTCCTTGTCATCGAGCAGCGCCGCGACGGTCGCGAGCACCTGCGGCTGCTGCTTTGCGAACTGGCCGAGGCCCCACACACCATGAATGCGCGCGAGCGTCGTCTGGCCGGATTTCGCCGCGCGGGTGAGCGTGTCCGCGTCGCCTTTTGTCGCGAGTTGAAATTGCGCCGCCTGCCGCACGCGCTGGTCGTCGTTCGCCAGCAGATTCTCGAGTTCTGTCGCAGAGCGCGCGATCATTCCCTCGGCGAGCAGCTTCTTCACCTCGGCCTGTTTCGCGGTGTCCGCATCGGGCGCGGTGAATTTGAAAATGCGCCCCTTGTCCACGCCGCTCCAGCTCTCCACCCAGTCGAGCACGTAGAGTGCGCCGTCGGTGCCGAATTCCACATCCGTCGTCAGCACGCCCTTCACAAAATCGCGCCGATCCTTCACCTTGAAAGTCGAGCCTGCCGGCTCCAGCGCAATCTCATGCACCACGCTCGCGCCCGCGCCGCCGCGGAAATCGCTGAGGTAAAATTTTCCTGCATATTTTTTCGAGAGGCCCGTGCCAGGATTGTATGTGAGCCCGCTCGGGCCGTTGCTGAGATTCATGATGGGCGGCACGATGTAGCGCGCCTTCTGCCCCTCCTTGTCGTCCCACAGCAGCTCACGGTTCCACGGGCCGCGGTCGTCGAGATATTGGAAAGACATCCGCCATCCGCAGTCGCCGCCTTCGACGAGATGGACGAACCGCGCCTTGTCGCCACTGTCTGAATTGTTGTCGCCGGTGAAAAGATTTCCCAACTCGTCGAACACCAGCTCCTGAGGATTGCGCACGCCGGTCGCGAAGACCTCGAAGTCCGTGCCATCGGGATTGCAGCGCAGGATTGCGCCCGTGTCGCTCACCTCGGACTGCTTGCCCTCCTTGCTCTTCACATTCAGCCCGCGGTCGCCGATGGAAAAGTACAGCTTCCCGTCTGGCCCGAAGCGCAGCCCGTGCATGTCGTGCCCGCGGAATGCGAATTTCACGCCGAAGCCCGAGAGCAGCTTCTCCTGCTTGTCGGATTTGCTGTCGCCGTTCGAGTCCGTGAAATGCCAGAGACTCGGGATGCACGTCCACCACACCTCGTTGCCGCGTGCCAGGATTCCGGCACCCGTGCCATCGAGCGCGTCGCGGAAGCCGTCGGCGAAAATGGTGCTCTTGTCGGCGCGCCCCGCACCCTTCGTGTCCTCGAGCACCACGATGCGATCTTCGAATGTCTCGAAGTTCTCCGCGAACTTCTTCGGATCGGGGTAAAACTTGTGCATCATCGCAAGCCGGTCGTCGGTCGTGCGCGACGCGATGTCGGCGTCGAGCCAGTTCATGTGGCCGCGGTTGTCCACGACGCCGCCTGCGACTGGCATCCCGTTCACCTTGCGTCCCTCCTGGCGGAAGCTCTCCGCGATGAACCACCGCCCGCGCTCATCCGTCGCAAACGACACGGGATTCGCGAGCATCGGCTCATTCGCCCACAGCTCGACTTTCATCCCCGCGTCGAACTTCATCGTCTTGATCGCATTCGCCCCGTCCTTCGCGCCGGCCTCCGCCTTCCCGTCGCCATGCGCAACGGGCGCAGCGGCAGGTGCGGCAGGTGTGGCAGGTGCGGCAGCAGGCGCGGAAAAAATGGGGGTCGTGCTTGTCAGCAGCGCGGCGATGGAAATGCAGAGTGGTCGTGTCATTTTGGGAAAAGAGTCGTGACCATATAGAGTGGGGCAGGGTGCGCCAGCTTAGACGAAGCTCTGTGACGGCATTGTCAAATCGCCGCGCGCAGGATTGGAATTCGGGTAGGGCGGGTTGCAAATCCGCCCTACCCGATGCGCGCCACCCCGCGGAAAATAAAGTGACACCCGTGGCCCGCGCGCATTTCTTCGCGCGATGAACGACTGGTTCCGCCCCACAGACGAAGCCTCGACTCCCTCGCCGGCACTCCTGCTTTTCCGCGAGCGCATCGAGCACAACCTGCGGCTCATGATCGAAATCGCAGGCTGCCCCGCGCGGCTCCGCCCGCATGTGAAGACCCACAAGCTCGGCACGCTCGTCGCGCGCCAGATCGAACTGGGTATCACAAAATTCAAGGCGGCGACGATCGCCGAGACGGAAACGTGCGCCGCAGCCGGAGCGCCGGATGTGTTGCTCGCATTTCCGCAAGCCGGTCCTGGCATCACGCGGCTCTGCGAACTCGCGCGGCGTTTCCCAAAGACGGCGTTCAGCGTGGTGGCGGATGATCCTTCGGCTGTCCGCGCACTCAGCGCCGCTGCACTCGCGGCGGGCGTGACGATCGGTGTCTTCGTGGATCTCGACTGCGGGATGCACCGCACGGGCATCGCGCCAGGCGACGGCGCGGTGGAACTTTACCGGCTCATCGCAGCATCACCCGCGCTGCGCGCCGCGGGCTTGCACGCGTACGACGGCCACATCCACGAGCCCGACGAGGTGAAGCGCCGCGCGATTTGCGAGGAGGCGTTTGCCCCCGTGCTCGCGCTGCGTGCGAAACTCAAATCGCTCGGCCTGCCCGTGCCCGTGCTCGTCGCGGGAGGCACGCCCACATTTCCCATCCACGCCTCGCACGACGATCGCGACTGCTCGCCCGGCACGACGGTGCTCTGGGACTTCGGCTACGGCGACAAATTTGCCGACCTGCCCTTTCAGCACGCCGCCCTGCTGCTCACGCGCGTGGTCAGCAAGCCCACGCCCGACCGTCTCTGCCTCGACCTCGGCCACAAGGCCGTCGCCGCGGAAAATCCCCACCCGCGCGTGCGCTTCATCGAGCTGCCCGACGCGGTCGCCGTGATGCAGAGCGAAGAACACCTCGTCATCGAGACACCGCGTGCGGGGGAATTCGCCGTCGGCGACGTGCTGCACGGAATCCCGCGCCACATCTGCCCGACCGTCGCGCTGCACTCCGAGGCGCTCATCATTGGATCTGGGCGTGTCGTCGAGACATGGCCCATCCTCGCCCGCGCCCGGCGGATTACCGTGTAGCGGTGGAACGCGCCGCTCCGCGCGCGTTTCTTCCGACTGAAAGCAAACCTTGCAATCTGCCCCGACGCGCGCGTCGGGGCGACGCGCTCCACCGAAAAAGAAAGCGGCGCGTCCATTTGCCGGACGCGCCGCCTTGATGATACCTGCGACAAATCCCTCACACCACCATCAGCGTCCCATAGTCGCTCCAGTCGCTCACGCCCGCGGCGCCCACTGCATTCAGGGAGATCACGTAGATCTGGCCGGGAGTCAGCCCCGAGAAGAGGGCGCGCGCGCCGGTCGTCTGCGCCGTCTGCACATCCTTATCCGGCGCGGATTGCAGGGCGACGCTCCAGTTATAGGAGGTCGCGGGAACGAGCGGGAACGAGGGACGGACTGATTATTTGCTTCCTTTTTGCAGTGAACGGGTACTTTCCACTGAACCGGATGTGAACTCTCCTCAAAGTGGAAAACTCCAGAACACTCTTTCTTCGACCTTTCGCCATACCAATAATCAGTCCGTCCCTGTTTCCTATTAGTGGACGTTTGTTTATAGTTTTTTTGTTACTTGGGATTGCACACGCGAGGACAAAGGAGGAACAAATTGTTGTTGATATAGTTAATGCAAACCTCAAAACAGTAGATTTGAGCGTAATTACTTCTGAGAACCGCGATGTAATCATTAAAGTTTTGCGAGATGTCGCAACATACAATCTGCGGGATGGCCAGAATCGAAAAACAGAGTCCATAGGTACCTCTTATGTAGGCGCTACCAGTGCTCAAGTTATTCTCCTTCGTCTCAACGACACAGAAACCGTCACAAGGCTGATCGGTGCGTATCGGGACACCTACGGTTCCCGCGGCAGCTTCTGGCTCGCGGAACATTTCGAGTGGGCCGGTCAGGCATCCGTGATTCCACTGCTGGCCGAGGATTTCTTTTTGGAGGACGGGGACCAAGGAAAAATCATCCGAGAGGGGAAGGGAGTAGGGCTGCGCGTGATCCCGCGTTCGGCATTTTCTGGAATCACCGCGATGAGGGTTACGATCGCCAGCAAACAATTCAGCGATGAAACAAGGACCTGGGCCAACCAGCGGCTGATCCAAGGCTACTACCCCTACGATAAATTCCGTGCAGACATGCGGGTGTGGTGGAAGCAAAACAAAGCCGCATTTAAGGCGGGGAACTATGATGCCGTGAAGCCGCCCCAGCCTGAATCTCCACCACCACCGCCTGTTCTGCCGAACCCGGAAGACAGCAAGCTTGTGATACCCATACCGCCGTCTGCGAAACCAACCCCCAAACCGCCAACACCGACGCCTGCTTCCATTCCAGCGCCCGTCGTGGCGGAGGCAGTCAAACCAAATCACACGCCAATACAATGGTCGCTTTGGGGCGGAATCGCGGCTGTCCTCGCGGCGTCCGCACGCTGGCTGTTTCTGCGCGGGCGGGGAAACAGGCGCGGACCATGAGTGGAACGAGGGACAGAAACGAGGGGCAACGGTGTCCAAGAATCCACCTACAAAGTGGCGTATAGGTGGCGCAGGGCGGCGATGTCAGGCTCATGGTGAAGGCGGGCAAAGAGACAGAGTGCCAGACTGGAATGGCACTAAGTTAAGCCCTGCATTCGGCGAATTCCCTCTGAAAAGCGCGATCTAAACCCGGCGGCGAACCCCGCGGCTGAACCGGGCGGAAACGAAAGCCAACAGAGGCAATCGAGTATCCGCAGGGCGCACTCCGCTGGTAATCGCTGTGCATGCGGGCGCGGCGCGTCTATCAGAGAGAATTCATCCATAATCGTCCTTATCTTAGTGCCATTCGTGCCAGACTGATAGTTGTGTATCTGAACTAGCTTGCGTGAGCGGAGGGATTGCGTTTGGAGTTCAACCGGTCGTCGCTTCGCGAGCGAACTGGGTGCGAGATTCCGTCGCTGCTCGCGGGCGCGGGGTGGTTGGCGGTGTAGGATAGGCTTTTAGCCTGTCTGCCGTGGGTGCGGGGCAAGAAGGCTGCTGCCATCACCTCTGGACGATCACACGCCGGACGGCTGGAAGCCTATCCCACATTGCGCGTTGCCGACGAGCGGGGGCGCGTGTTTCCTCCTTGCCCCATGAAACTCTCCGTTTTCTTTGTGTTCCTCGCTGCACTCGTGTTCCGCGCGTCCGCCGAAGATGCGCTGGACGCGCGTCTCATGCGGATGCCGGCGGTGTCGGAAAAGCAGATCGCATTTGTGTATGCGGGGGATATCTGGGTCGTGCCGAAGGACGGTGGCACGGCGATCCGGCTCAGTTCGCCGGCGGGTGAAGAAATGTTCCCGCGCTTTTCGCCGGACGGGCGCGAGATCGCGTTCACGGCAAACTACGACGGTAGCGAGTCCATCTATGTGATGCCGGTGAGCGGCGGCGAGCCGCGGCGCGTGACTTTCCACGGCGCGGGCGACCGCATGGTGTGCTGGTGGCCGGATGGGAAGAGCGTCGTTTTCGCGTCACGCCGCGAGAGTTTCAGCGATCGTGTCGGGCAATTTTTCCGCGTGAATGCACAGGGCGGGATGCCATCGAAGCTGCCGATCCCGTTCGGGGAATTCGGCGCGATCTCGCCGGATGGAAAGTCCTTTGCCTACACGATGACGGACACGGATCGTGCGTCGTGGAAGCGCTATCGCGGCGGCATGGCGCCGGACGTGTGGCTCTTCCACCTCGACAGCGGGAAGGCGGAGAACATCACGCTCGACGACGCGTGCGATTCGCAGCCGATGTGGGCGGGCAATGGCCGCATCTATTTCCTCTCAGACAGTGGCGAGAAGAAGCGCGCGAACCTTTGGTGCTATGAAGTTGCCGCGAAGAAGCTGCGGCAGGTGACGAATTTCACGGACTACGACGTGCGCTATCCGTCCGTCGGGCCGAAGGAAATCGTATTTGAGAATGGCGGCGGACTGTTCCTGCTCGACCTCGCGACGGAGCAATCGAGGCAGGTGAAAATTGAGGTCATCACGGACAAGGCGACGCTGCGTCCGCACGTGCAGAATGTCGGCGGCCATGTGCGCAACGGCGCGATCTCGCCGATGGGCAAGCGCGTGCTGCTGGAGGCGCGCGGCGAGATTTTCTCCGCGCCCGCTGAGAATGGTGTGATCCGGAATCTCACCGAATCGCCGGGCGTGGCCGAGCGCTATCCCGCATGGTCGCCGGATGGAAAATGGATCGCATATTTCTCCGATCGCAGCGGCGAATACGAGCTGACGCTGCGCAGCGCGGACGGCAAGGGTGAGGAGAAGCAGCTCACGGAATTTTGCAAAGGCTGGCGCTACCAGCCGCACTGGTCGCCCGACAGCAAGAAGATCGTGTTCATTGATTCCGAGATGCAGATATGGCTGCTCGATGTGGAGACGAAGCAGACGATCCCGGTGGATCACGGGATGTGGCTTTACCACGGCGATCTGGAAAACTTTTCGTTTTCGTGGAGCCCGGACAGCCGGTGGCTCGCCTACGCGGGCGACACCGACAACCGTCAGCAGTGCGTGGTGATTTACGACACGAAGGAGCACCGGAAGCACCAGGTCACGAGTGCGTTTTACGATGACGACATGCCGGTCTTCGACCCGAACGGGAACTATCTCTACTATCGCAGCAAGCGGATGTTTTCGCAGCATCGGAGCGAGTTCGACAACACGTGGGCCTACTTGAACAGCCACTCGATCGTCTGCGTGCCGCTGCGCAAGGAAATCCCGTCGCCGCTCGCGCCGAAGAACGACGAGGAGCCGATGAAAAGGGACGAGCCGAAAAAGGAGACGCCGAAGGAAGCTCCGAAGAGCACCGACCCGGCGAAGAAGCCGGAGGATTCCAAGAAGGGCGAGACGAAGCCCGATGATTCGAAGCCGATCCCGCAGCCGCCGAACCGCGTCGTGGTCGTGCAGACGAAGAACGGCCCGGTGCGGATGATGGCGGGCACCGCGACGCCGCCGCGGCCGACGGATGTGAAGATCGATCTCGATCACTTCGAGGACCGCGCGATCGTGCTGCCGATCGGGAGCGGACGCGTCGATCAGCTCGGTGCGCTGCCGGGGAAGGTGATCTTCCGCTGGCCGCCGCGCGCGGGATCGAACAACCGCACCTCGCCGCTGAGCTACTACGACATCAACGCGCACGCTGAGCGGATGATCCTCGACGACGTGGGTGGCTACGAAATCAGCGCCGACGGGAATAGGCTGCTCGTCGCGAAGGGCGGGAGCTGGGCCGTCGTCGCCGCTGCCGAGGGGCAGAAGATGGAACGCACGCTGCCGACGGGTTCGCTCGAATGCACGATCGATCCGATGGCCGAGTGGCGGCAGATGTTCGACGACGCGTGGCGCATCGAACGCGATTTTTTCTACGACCCGTACCTGCACCTCGTCCACTGGCAGAAGATGCGCGAGCGGTACCGCAAGATGATTGATGCGTGCGCGACGCGGCACGATGTGAACTACGTCCTCGGCGAGCTGCTCGGCGAACTGAACAGTTCGCACACGTATCGCAGCGGCGGTGACTTGCCGGAGGCTTCGCACCGGCGCGTGGGCTATCTCGGCTGCGACTACGCGCTGGAGCAGGGGGCGTTTCGCATCAAGCGCATCCTCGACGTCGCGCCGTGGGACACCGGCGTGCGCTCGCCGCTGCGCGGGCCGGGCGTGCCCGTGAAGGAAGGCGACTTCCTCCTCGCAGTGAACGGACGCAAGCTCGACACGAAGCTCGAATCCGCCGCCGCATTCATGGGCCTCGCGGAAAAAACGGTCGTGCTCACGATCAACGACAAGCCCGTGCCCGAAGGCGCGCGCGAGGTGATTTTGCACACGCTCGGCACCGAGGGCGCGCTGCGCCACTACGCGTGGGTGAACCAGAACCGCCTGCGTGTGGAGGCCGCGACTGGCGGGCGCGTGGGCTATATCTACGTGAAGAACACGGGCGACGAAGGGCAGAC
>Ga0315902_10008806_pt1 | contig 13619 bp, 8 predicted proteins | sample LakEriMetagenome_9_FD_203523 | JGI IMG/M metagenome (GOLD analysis project Ga0315902, IMG submission 203523) | Freshwater fungal communities from buoy surface, Lake Erie, Ohio, United States - Buoy 12 MA117 | ecosystem: Environmental > Aquatic > Freshwater > Lake > Lake biofilm | place: USA... | reverse complement strand
CCGGCGGATCGCCCAGGCGCGGTCCGTGAGCCGCGGAATCTCCGCCGGCGCGACGGTGAGCCCGTGATCGCGACAGAGATAGAACCACAGTCCGGCCGTGGCCACGTCGCCCGTAACACGCGCACCGTCGGTGGCCGTCACCTCCAGCCCGCGGTGGATCCGCCGCGGCGTCACGTTGTCGAACGACGCGGCGTTGCCGCCGTGCCAATGGACCACCACGACGCCCGCGGGCGTTTCCAGGCGAAAGGGCCCCGGCTCGATCGCCCCGGTCGCACCCAGCGTCACCGCCAGGCCGATCGTCGCATGGCCGCACATGTCGAGGTAGCCCACGCGATTGCAGTAGAACGCTCCGTAGCGGCAGGTGGGATCGGCCGGCGGCAGGAGGATCACGCCCACCATCGCGTCGGCCCCACGAGGATCGCCGACGAGCGCCCGGCGAAGGTGGTCGTAGCGCGACTGGAATGCGTCGCGGCGGCTCCGTACGCTGCCGCTGCCGAGCTCGAGACCGGCCACGAGTTCCGCATCGACGACGACCCGGGTGGGTTCGCCGATGGTGTGCGAGTCGACGACCCGCAGCCGCACCGGCAGAGACTCCCGCCCGGCCGTCATCGCGCGGCCACCGCGGGCTTGCATGGCCGCTGGCGGATGCCGGTGCGGATGATCCGCAGGACCTCGTCCCGCTCCGCACCGACGAGCGGCCGCCGGGGCGCCCGCACGGTCTCGCCGCCGATCCCGACCTCTGCCGCCGCGAGCTTGATGCACTGCACCAGCGTGGTCAGCGTGTCGAGGTGCAGGAGCGGCGTGTACCAGCGATAAATCGCCCGCGCTTCGTCCCAGCGACCGGCTGTCGCCAGATCCCACATCAGCCGGTTCTCCTCCGGAAACGCGTTTACGAGCCCGGAGACCCAGCCGACAGCCCCCAGGAGGATGCTCTCGAGCGCCAGGTCGTCGACGCCGCCGAGCAGCACGAACCGGTCGCCGGTGAGGTTGACCAGATCCGTGATCCGACGCGGATCATCGCTCGATTCCTTGACCGCCTCGATCGTCGGCTCGTCGGCCAGCTCGGCGATGTGCTCCGGCTTCAGGTCGATCCCGTAGGACGGCGGATTGTTGTAGACCATGATCGGCAGCCGGCTGGCCTTGGCCACCGTCCGGAAGTGGTGCATGTTCTCGTGCGGCTTCGCCTTGTAGACCATGCCCGGGAGCACCATCAGGCCGTCCGCGCCGAGCTTCTCGGCTTCGGCCGCCCAGCGACAGGCGCCGCGGGTCGTGTATTCGGCGACGCCGGTCACCACCGGCACACGGCCTCGCGCCGCCTCGATCCCGGCCCGGAGCACCTCCCGCTTTTCGTCGAACTCCAGCGACGTCCCCTCTCCCACCGTGCCCATCACGACGAGGCCGTGAACGCCCCCCTCGATGAGCCGTTCGAAATGCCGCTTCGTGGCCGCGACGTCGAGCGACTCGTCGGGGTGAAACTCCGTGGTCGCCGCCGCATATACGCCTCGCCAGGTCACTGCCATCGGTCGTGCTCCAAAAAACGCGATTGATTTACGGGAGGGATTCCCGAGAATTGTGATTGTAAGCGTCCTTAATAAAAATGGAAACAGCCGCTCGGCGGCAGGCAAAGGGCGAGCGGCATGGGCCCGAGGGTGATCATCGTCGGCGCGGGGATCGTCGGGGCCGCGTGCGGCCGCGCGCTGGCGCGCGGCGGCGCGGCGGTGACCGTCGTCGAGAGCCGGTTTCCCGGAGGCGGCGCCACGGCCGCGGGCATGGGCCACGTCGTGGTCATGGACGACTCTCCCGCGCAGCTCGCGCTCACGGCCCGCAGCCGCCAGCTCTGGGAGGAACTCGCGGCGGAACTTCCCGCCGACGCGGAATACCGCCGTGCGGGCACGCTGTGGGTCGCGGCCGACGACGACGAGATGGCCGAAGCAGGCCGCAAGGAGCGGCTCCTCGCGGCGGCCGGCATCGCCGCGCGCACGCTCTCGGCCGCGGAGCTGGCACGGGCCGAGCCGCACCTCCGGCCCGGCTTGGCCGGCGGCCTGCTCGTGCCGGACGACGCCGTCCTCTATCCACCCCCCGTGGCCGGCTGGCTGCTCGCCGAGGCCGCGCGGCACGGGGCCACGCTCCTCCGGGAATCGCCCGTGGCCGCCGTCGCCGACCCGACGCTCGCCCCCGGAAGCGTCCGCCTCGCAGACGGCCGCGTGCTCACCGCCGACGTCGTCATCGTGGCGACGGGCGTGGCGGCCGCCGATCTGGTGCCAGGCGTGCCGATCCGGCCTCGCAAGGGCCACCTCGTGATCACCGACCGGATGCCCGGCTTCGTGTCGCATCAGCTCATCGAGCTCGGCTACGTGAAGCGGGCCCACGATGTCGGCACCGACTCGGTGGCATTCAATGTGCAGCCCCGGGCCACCGGCCAGCTGCTCGTCGGTTCGTCGCGGCAGATCGACGTCACGTCGCGCGACGTCGATCCCGCGATCCTGCGGCAGATGCTCGACCGCTGCGTCGCGTACATGCCCGACATCGCCCGGGTGCCCGCGATCCGCACGTGGACGGGTTTCCGTGCCGCGGCCCCTGACGGCCTGCCCCTCGTCGGCCCCTGGCCGGCGCTGCCCGGCGTCTGGCTGGCCACGGGCCACGAAGGCCTGGGGATCACGACCTCGCTGGCGACGGCGGAGGTCGTCGCGGCGGCGCTCGTCGGCGGGCCGAGCGATCTCGACGCCCGGCCCCTGCTGCCCGCGCGGTTCGACGCCGCCGCGGCCTCCACGGAGCCGCTCCATGCCTGACCTGCACGGCGGCGGTCGCCGCGTCACACTCACCATCGACGGCTGCACGGTCGTCGCCGACGAGCACACGACCGTCGCGGCCGCGATCCTCAATCGCGACGCCGGCGGCGGTGCGGCCTGGGCAGTGCGGCGGTCGGTCACCGGCACGCCGCGCGGGCCGCTGTGCGGCATGGGGATCTGCTTCGAGTGCCGCGCGACCGTGGACGGACGGCCCCACGAGCGCACCTGCCAACTGCCGGTGCGCGACGGCATGGAGGTCCGCACCGATGGCTGACGCCTTCACGCCGGACGTGCTCGTAGTCGGCGGCGGTCCGGCCGGCGTGGCCGCCGCCTGCGAGGCCGCCGCGGCGGGCCGGTCCGTGACGGTCCTCGACGACAATCCCGCCCCGGGCGGACAGATCTGGCGTGGTGGCCGCCGCCTCGCACCGCCCGGCCCCGCGACGCGGTGGCTCGACCGGCTCGCCGCATCCGGCGCCGTCGTCCGCCCCGGCACCGCCGTGATCGACGTCGTGGGCGACCGCGACGGCCGCACCATCGTGACCCGCAGCGCCGCCGGAACGGATCGCTGGCGGCCGGGCGCGATCGTCCTCGCCACCGGAGCCCGCGAGCGGTTCATTCCGTTTCCGGGCTGGACGCTGCCGGGGGTCGTCGGTGCCGGCGGCCTCCAGGCGCTCGTCAAGCAAGGGCTCGCGGTCGCCGGCCGCCGGATCGTGATCGCCGGCAGCGGGCCGTTGCTGCTGGCCGTCGCCGAACTGCTCGTCCGCAAGGGGGCCGTGGTTGCCGCCGTCGCGGAGCAGGCTCCGCTCCGACGCCTGGCGGCCTTCGGGGCTGGGCTCGTGCTGCATCCACACAAACTCGCCCAGGCCGTGGGCATCCGCCGCACGATCGGCGGCGTGCTGCGCGCGGGCACCTTTCCCGAACGGGTCCGACAGGATGGCGACGCGCTCGTCGTATCGCTCGCGTCGGGGTCGCCAGGCCGCGAACGGCGCGACGACATCCGCTGCGACACCCTCGCCTGCGGTTTCGGCCTCGTGCCCAACGTGGAACTGGCCCGGGCGCTCGGCTGCACGATCGACAGCGGCGCCGTCGCCGTGGACGACCTGGGCCGCACCGATGTGCCGGGTGTCTGGGCCGCCGGCGAGTGCACGGGGGTCGGCGGCGTCGATGCCGCGCTCGTGGAGGGGCGGATCGCGGGCCTCGCCGTCGCCGGCCGGACCGACGTCGCCCGCCGCCTCGTTCCCGCGCGCCGTGCCGCGTCGCGGTTTGCCCATGCGCTCGACCGCACGTTCGCCCTCGATCCGCGGCTCGCGCGGCTTGCCACCGACGACACGCTCGTCTGCCGCTGCGAAGACGTGGCCGCCGGCCGGCTCCGCTGTCTGAGCGGCTGGCGCGAGGCGAAACTCCTGACCCGCATCGGCATGGGACCCTGCCAGGGCCGCGTCTGCGGTCCAGCCGCCGAGACCCTCTTCGGCTGGGCTCCGGCCGACGTCCGGCCGCCGCTTTTTCCCGTCCCGCTCGGCGACGTCTCCTGACATACTTGCGGCCTGACGGCCAGCCGCCGCCACCGTTTCCCCGGATCCCATCCCGCCATGCGCTACGCCCCGATCGATCCCACGCTGTTCGCCGCCAACCGCCGCCGCCTCGCCGAGCACCTTTCCGGCCACGCCGTGGCGATCGTGCATGCCGCCGACGTCCCGCCGACGACGGGCGACGGCAGCCGCAAGCCGCATCCTGCCAGCGATCTCTTCTGGCTGACGGGCATCGAGCAGGAGGAGAGCGTGCTGGTCCTGGCGCCGCGGGCGGTCGAACCCGCCCAGCGGGAAATGCTCTTCGTGCGGCAGCCCAACGAGCACCTCGCCCAATGGGAAGGCGACAAGCTCACCAAGGAAAAAGCCACCGAGGTCTCCGGGGTCGCCAAGGTGCGCTGGCTGTCCGAACTGCCCGCCGTGCTCCATTCGCTGCTATGCGAGTGTGATGCGGTATTCCTCAACCTCAACGAGCACGAGCGGGCGGCCTACGAGGTCGAGGAGCGCGACCTGCGGCTGGCCCGCCAGCTCATCGCCCGCTATCCCCTCCACCGCTACGAGCGTCTGGGGCCGATCCTGCGGCGGCTCCGGGCCGTGAAGAGCCCGGCCGAGATCGATCTCATGCGTCGGGCGATCGACATCACCGACGCCGGCCTGCGGCGGATGCTCGCGACGCTGCGGCCGGGCGTGATGGAGTTCGAACTCGAGGCCGAGCTGGCCGCCGAGTTCACCCGCCGCCGCGGCCGGATGGCCTACGAGCCGATCATCGGCTCCGGCCGCAACGCCTGCGTCCTCCACTACCTCGAGAACGACGCCGAATGCCGCGACGGTGAACTCGTGCTCGTCGACGTCGGCGCCGCCTACGCCAACTACAACGCGGATCTCACCCGCACCTATCCGGTCAACGGCCGGTTCACGCCGCGGCAGCGGGCCGTGTACGACGCGGTGCTGCGGGTTCTGAAGGCTTCGATCGCCCGGACCACCGTCGGCATGACGCCCCGGGAATGGAAGCGGGCCGCCCAGGTCGACATGGCGCAGGAACTCGTCGGCCTCGGCCTGATCTCGGCGGCCGATGCGGCGGCCGACACGCCGGAGAAGCCGGCCTGCCAGAAGTACTTCATGCACGGCCTCGGCCATTCGATCGGCCTTGGCGTGCACGACATCGCCCCTGTGAACGGCCCCTACGAGCCGGGCTGGGTGGTCACCGTCGAGCCCGGGATTTACATCCCCGAGGAGTCACTGGCCGTCCGGCTGGAAAACAACGTCCTCGTCACGACGCAGGGCCCGGTGGATCTCTCCGCCCACGTGCCGATCGAGGCCGACGAGGTCGAACGGCTCATCGGACGGTAGGCCATGCCGCCGTCGGAATCGTCGTTTGAGACGGTTACCGACCGAGGGCGAGCGGGGGCGGTGCGCTCGATATGAAACGGCGTTCAGCTGGCCCAAGACGACGGGGATGTCACGCCCTGTTTCGTCGGCACCCCCTGCCGGGGCTTATCGGCGCCGAGAAGGGCTTCGCCTCCTGGATGACGATGAACGCGATCAGGTGCGACCGCAGCGTAAAAACTTGCGGGCCACGCGACCGCGGCCCCTGACCCGAGCACGCCCAGACCATGTCTCTCTATGCGGTGCTCGCATGCGGACTGTTTCACGGTAAGACGGCGACGTTTCCATCCCGGCGAGTGCAAAGGTTTTGGAACGTTGCGGGATCGACATCCCAAGAAATAGTGTGCACTGATCCGTCGGCCATCGCCACCCCGCAGCCTGAGGCATGCTGCGAGCCGAACCGGGAAGAGCCAGCTCGCTGAGTCGTCTCGCAGGCGTGGGCTGCGTTCGGTGCCGGCGCCGTTCCGCCACCCCGGATCACGTCCATATCCCAGCCGGAATTATAAAAATACTCGTTGTCGTCCTGACACCACCATGTGGCGCCACCGATGTCCGGCCGGAGGGTTGGCGCCACCTGGCGCTCGCCGATCATGACCATGTTGGACAGTCCGTCGCGGATATGTGCGGGAGCAACGTACAGGCTGTTCGGTGACTGTGGGTGTGCGGGAGTGACGACCATCATCCCGTCATTGTTGGAACTGCCATTGCCGCACCCGGCCGCGGAGTCAGTCGCCGACATCGCGGAACCGACGTTGCCCGCATAGTCGCAGATCAACGTGTTCGGAAACTTTGGGGACCAACCGGCCCTGAAGGACGGGCATCGATACGAGGCAACACTCGCCTGCTGTAAAGACGTGCGCTCTGCGGAACTCATGAGCTCCCAGGCCGCCTGCGAGCCTGGCGTTCCAAGCGGTGCCAGCTTATCGTCCGGCACGCTATCGAACAGCACCTTCTGCTCGATGAATGGAAGAACGTGGAACGTCCAATTCCAATGAAAGCGGAAGTTCGAATTGTTGTTCTGGACGGTGGCGCCCAAGGCGGGGTTGCAATTGTTGCGACCAGCGTAGGGGTATCTTCCGATCGACTCGGCGAAGTGCATGAACGCCAGCGACACCTGCTTGACGTTGTTGTTGCATTGCGTGCGCCGCGCTGACTCACGGACGGACTGCACGGCCGGCAAGAGCAGCGCCAGCAGCAAGGCCACGATGGCGATCACCACCAGAAGCTCCACCAGCGTGAAGCCGCTCGGGTGACGGCGGTGCGAGGGCATGGCAAGAAGCCTTCGTCGGTTGATAATCAAGCTGGTGGCGTTGCTGTTCGCCTCCGGCGGAGCAAGCGGAACCCAAGAATCGCCACGCCGAAGCACGCCAAGCTGACCGCTGCCGGCTCGGGCACGATAACGTAGGACAGGACGACGTCACCGCCGGTCGCACTGACTGAAAAGTTCGCATTGCCTGACCGCGCTGCCGCCAGCGACACGCCGAGAGAATCGAGCCACGTCGCGGCAGACCCTTCGAGAGCGAAGACACCGTTCGAGGTGCCGATGCCCGAATAATCGACGACAGTCCAAGTACGGGCCACGTCCCAAAAACTGTCTGACCAATCGACTGCAGATCCGGCCCCGTTGAACACAAGGCTCAGGAGCGGCTGCTGGCCCGACGTGGCGATGGACAGATTGCCCCCGGTCACCAGCACCTGATCGAATGCGGTGCCAGCGCCCGTGGCCGTGTTTCCAATCAACTCCCACTGGAGCGTGGAGCCCGCTTCGTAGGTCAAACCGCCGTCGAAGGTCTGCAGGCCCGGCGACGAACCGGGCGCGTGGGTGGCGCCGTTCTGGATGACCACAGGCCCGGAGAATCGCGTGCCGTTGCCCTTGAGCACGCCCCCGGAGGCCACGTTCAACGCCCCGCCGACCGTGCCCGTCAACAGGCTCGCGCCAGCCAGGGTCTGCGTGCCGGCGTAAGACGCGGCGTTGAGCAGCCCGCCACCGTTGTTCGTGATGGCGTTGGTCACTGCGAGCGAGTTGAGGTCGATCGCGGCGCCCGAACCGACCACCACGGTACCGCTGCCGAAGGCTCCCACGTTACCGGCCACCAACGTGCCACCGTTCACGGTGGTCGTGCCGGCATAGGCCCCCGCCCCATTCAACCGGAGCGTGCCGGCTCCGGCTTTGGTCAGCGATCCGCCACTGCTGGTCAAGCCGGTGGCGAACGTCACACTCTGGCCGTTGGTGTCGAAACTGAACGCTTGACCGGCCGCAGAGCTGAAACGCGCCGAGTAATCGGTGGAGTTCGCCGAGGTGAACTGCAGCGTGCCTCCCCCGAACGAGATCGTGCCCGCCGTGCCCAGGGCGTCGGCGCTGCCCACTGCCAGATTGCCTCCATTGACCTGGACGCCTCCCGTGAAGGTGTTGCTGCCCGAGAGCGTGAGGGCGCCCGCGCCTCCCTTGGCCAGACTCCCTGACCCGGATATGACGCCGGCGAACGTGCCGCTGCCCGTGCCCGAGACCGTAAGCGTGCGCGTCGATCCGAGGGCGACGGCGCCGCTGCCGGTGAGCAGCGCCACCTGGTCGCTGGCTCCGCTGAGGTCGAACGTGCCGAAACCCGCCACGTTCAGCGTGGCCGAGTCGCCGAGGCCGTTGCCGCCGCTGATCCGCAGCGTGCCTTGATTGACGGCCACAGCGCCGGTGATGGCGTTTGCGGCGCCGGCAAGAATGGCGATGGCACGGCCGTTCTTGGAGAGCCCGCCGGTGGTTCGCACAGCGCCGTTGAACGTCAGCGTCCGCGAAGCGTCCATGTCGTTCCACACCACGAACTCGGCCGTGTCGAGGTCAATGGCCGGGGCGATCGTGACCGTGTTGGCAGCCGATGAGATGCCCGCCTGGGCAGCTCGCGATCCGTTGGCCAACACGCCGAGGTTGATCTGAGGCGAAAGGGTTCCCGTGAGGCTATTGGCTGCCTTGAAGGAGTCTACCGACACCGTCCCCGTGATTAACGTATTGGCGTTACCGGTGCTCGCCAGCACCACATTCCCCTGCGCCCAGCTGGTGTCGTAGGAGATGCTCTGCGTGCCGTAGCGGATGAGGCCGAGGTTGGTCGAAGTGCCGTCGATGAGCAAAAAATCCGAGGCAGCGGGAGTATTCGAGGACGGCACGTCCTGGTCGCTGACCCCGTTGCCGACGATGTAGGGCACGACCATCTTGCCGCGCTGCTGTGAACCGGGAATGTAAACCTTCTGGGCACCGCTCAGACTGGCCCCCGTGATCGTCAACCCGGCCTGGTCCGTGCGGCTGAGGTCGTTGACCGTGAGCGTCGCCGTGCCTCCCGTGACGGTCGGCATGAAGATGTAGCTGCCGTTGGCGAACGTCAGCGTGCCGACGCTGTCGGTGACGGTCGCATTCGCGGCGGGTAAAACGCCAAGCGAACCGGCCGCCAGCGAGACATTCTTGCCATTGATCGCGTTTGACTGCGAAGAGTACAGCCAGCTGTAGGTGCCAACGGTAAAGCGATCGAAAAATGCGGCGGTCGCGGCGTTTGCCAGGTCGAGCCGCGAATAGGGCATCACCTGTGCCCCGACGTTCCCGGCGCCGCTTTTGACGAACGTGGCCGCCCCAAGCACAACTGCTCCTCCGGCGGCGGACTGGGCACTATAGTTCACCCTGAAAGATCGAAATCGCAGGGCGTCGAAAGACCCATTTCCCGTGTCAACGGTGACCGTGCCGGCCGACAACGTGCGTGAACCAGTTTGTGATTCGTTTGATTCCTGCCCGTCTGTTCCGAAGCCCTGCCAGGGGGAGTTCGCCCCGACCGTGATCGCAAAATTGGCGTTGTTGAAAGTCGTGCCAAGCCCAAAGTACAGGTCGCTGGCGGTGCCCAGATTCATACCCTGCAAGGCGGTGTTCATGTTGACGTTGTTCGTCGTCACGGCCAGGGCCGCACCGCTGGCGAAAATTCCCTCCGCCTGGGTTTGGGACGCCGAAAACGCACTGACTCGCTTCACCTGCGCAAGCTGCGCGGTCGAGCCGTTGAGAATGCCCTCCGACTGAAGCGTGAAGCGGTCGCGAGAAGCGCTCGTGAATGAACCGCTCATCATGATGGCACCGAAGTTCGAAGCCGTGAGCCCGGCGACGACGCCATTGACCGCCGTCTGGGCACCCTGGGCGTAGACGAGCTGGCTGCCGTATCCGGTGGCACTGGAAGCGCCGGTGCCAAAGGCATTCGCCACCGTGCCGGTGATCGTGGCTGTCCGCCTGCGGGTGGTCGCATCTTTCGCAGCGATGAATCCGCCGCCAAACGACGCATTGCCGGGGGCGAGCGTCAGGGAGTTTCCGAAGAACCCGCTGCCGGAATTACCGAACAACCGCACCGCACCCGTGCCTGTGAGCACGAGTCCGTTACCAAACGTAAAGTTCGCGGCGTTGCCGGAGAGCGTCAGCCCCGCGCCGGTGTCGATCGTCAGGTTCGACAACGACGGATTCAGACTGCTCGCGCTATTGGTGATTGCCGCCCCGGTGCCCGAGAACGACAGCGTGCTGGCGGAGCCGACCCCCGTGAACGTGCCGCTGGCACCCATCGTGATCGTGTTCACGTAGAGCGTCGTGCCTGCGACGTTGACATTCGCGCCTGCGGTGCTGAACGTCGCGTTGTCGGCAGGCGATTGCACGTTGGGCCACGCGAGCGTGCTGCCGTTCCAATTACTGGTCGTTGTGTTCCACGTGCCAGCCGTGCCCCCCGACCATGTGTAGGTCGCAGCGGAAGCCGGCACGGGCATGGCCACTAGCGTCCAAACCACCAGGCTACAGATGGCAACGGCCCGCCTGCTTTCCGCATGTGTCGCAACGGTTCCCACTCTTTGGATGATGCTGGCAATGAACATGGCTCGACCTCTCCACGAATGCGTATATCCCCAAAGCGAAAGCAACCACTGGGCGTGACCGGAAAAACTTTTCCACTCCCCATCAAGTCGGATACTAAACCCGCTCGCCCACCCGCCACAATCGTACGAAAGGGCATCGGCCAGTTTTTTCCAGCGCTCGCAGCGGCCGAACGTTGCCGTCAGGGCGAGGGAATACCGCATCCCATGCCCCACCTGTGGGATGGGCCGGGCGTTACCGGGTCGCCAGCGGGTCGATCTTGAGCAGCCCGAGATCGAAGCCCCTGGCCACGGCCCCGGCCCGATCGGATGCACTCAATTTCGACAAAATCGCCGTCACATGCGACTTCACCGTCCGCTCGGCGATCCCCAGTTTCCGACCGATCTCGATATTTGTCCGGCCCTGCCGCATCATCCCCAGCACCTCCAATTCACGGACGGAGAGCAGTTCCGGGCGCGGAGGCAGCGGCGCGGGGTGAACGCCGACCTGGATCGACTTCTGACCGGCGTGCACCTTGCGGATCACGGCCACGATCTCGTCATGCGCCACCCGCTTGGTGAGATAGGCGCTGGCTCCGGCCTCCAGCGATCGGGCCGCGTCCGCCGCCGATTCCGAGGATGTCAGCATCAGGATCTTCGCATCCGGGGCGAGGCGACGGATTCGCTTCGTCGTCTCGACACCATCCATGCCCGTCATGCTGATGTCGACGATCGTCACGTGAGGCTGGCACTTTTGCCACATCCGCACTCCGTCCTCGCCGTTGTCGGCCTCCCCCACAACGACGAGATCCCGTTCCAACGCCAGCAGGTTCGCCAGGCCTGCCCGGAGGACGGCGTGGTCGTCGATCAGGAGAACGCGGATACGTGGGGATGCCATTGGCTGCCTGGCTGGGGCTTGGAGAGCACGTGATCGACTCCGCAATTCAAGCGACGACCTTTGTTTCCGGCATGGTACGATGGGGCGGTGGTCATTCGTGCAGGCGGGCGACCGCCGCGATGCTCGAGCCCTCCGCAGGCACGACGATCCGAATCCTGGTGCCCCGGGTCGGCGCCGTGTCGATCTCCCACGTGCCGCCGAGCCGCTCCACGCGTTCACGCATCCCGGCGAGGCCGAAATGGCCTTCCCGTGGGCCTGCCTGGGTGCCCAGCTCGAAACCCTGTCCGTCGTCGCCCACGTCCACCGCCACGCCTCCGCCGGCATCGGCCTCGACCCGCACGGTGACCGTTTCCGGCGCCGCGTGATGCAACGCATTGTGCAAGGCCTCCTGAATCACCAGCAGGAGATTGCCGGCCACGTAGGCGGGAAGTGCGTCCGCCCGGGGATCGAAATCGATCCGCACCGCCGCGGCGTGCCCCGCCCCGACGCGGCCGACGAGTTCAGCCAGGGCCTCGGAAAACGCACGACCGTCCGTGGGCAGCGAACGCAACGACCAGACGGTGCCACGCAGTTGGTCGGCGGCGTGTTCGACCATCTTGCGGGCCACGCCCAGATGCCGACCGACTTCACCGTCATCGGCCGCCGCATCCGGCGAACCGTTGCGGTCTCGTTCCTTGGCTTCGCACACCTTCAACTGGAAGGCGATGCCCGTGACCGTCTGGAGCGCCGTGTCGTGAAGGTTGGCCGCCAACTGGTTCCGCTCGCGCAGCGTGATCTCATAATCGAGCGCCGCCGTCTGGCGGGCCGACTCTTCCGCAACCGCCCGGGCCGTCTGCCGGGCGACTTCGCGGCGCAAAAAGTTCACCCACACGATCGCGGCCGCGGCGATCAAGCCGAGCAGGGCCGCCATGGCGGCGAGCCGTCGCGGCGTCCACCACGGCGGCAGCCTCTCGACACGAATGCCGCTGGCGTTGCGGACGAGCAACCCGATCTGGTCGACCCGCGAAGAGCCGCGGATCCGGTCGCCGAACAGCGAGCCGTCGCGGGCCATCCGCACGATGCCCGTGATCTCCACTTCGCTGCCGACGACGAAGTCCGCGAGGGGCGGCCCGTCGCGCTCGGCCAGTTGCGCAGTAAAGACCGTGCCCTGATCGGTGAGGGTGAGCATTCCCGGATCATCCGCGCGATTCACGGCCTCGATCCGCCCCGTGCAGCGGATCAGGCAGCCGTCGTAACTGCCCGGCCTGGCCACCTCACCGGCCACGGCGTGGCTGTCGTTGATGCGGAGAATCTCGTGCGGCTGGATCCGCTTGGGCGGGGGCGGATCGCTCCTGGAGACCCTGCGAGCGACGGCCCAGGCGATCGCGCCGACGCCGCTCGACATGTCGGGAAATCCGGCCACTTCGACGCGATCACCAGGTTGAAAAACCGCGCGAGCGGCTTCCTGGGCGGCGATGTCCACGCGCACGCCCCCGACGCCCTCCTGCAGGTAGAGGATGCCCGGGGCCGCGAACGACACGACGCCGGTCGTCCGCAGGCGATGGCCGCCGAGCGGCTTCGAACGATAACGGGCGATCGCGCCAAGCGGTGTGATCGGAAGGTCGAAAGGCTGCAGCACCGGCTCATGGAGGATTCGCAGGTCCTCGGTTCGCGCCACGTACAGCCCCGGCGCGATGAACTCGCCACGGGTGTTCCGGAAACTGTTGCCCACGCCCACGACCTCGACCTCGGCGTCGATGAGGGATTCGGACATTTGCGGCAGCAGTGATTTCGGCACGGTGACGACGAAACGACGCGACGCCGACTCGAAGACGAGCGACCAGCGTTCCGAATGGTCTTGCACTCCCTGCACGACCCCCGTCGCCCGTACCCGTCGGCCGACTTCGCCGCCGGCAAACAACCGGGCGACATCGATGATCGCCGGTTCTGGCAGCGACCGCGTGCCCAGTCGCTGCACCGACTGCATCACGATCCGCGGCGCGTAGCCGCCGGGATCGACGTAGCCCGTCACTTCGAGTTCTGCGCCGACCTCGATCGGGACCGCTTCGAGAATCTCCCGCCAGTGCTGACCGGGCCGACTCCGCAGACGCAAGGGGTCGAGATAGACCGCGTCATCGCCGTCCTGTATCACGAGCGGCGTCACGTTGGTCACCACTCCCCGCACAACGA
>Ga0315902_10008804_pt1 | contig 13621 bp, 11 predicted proteins | sample LakEriMetagenome_9_FD_203523 | JGI IMG/M metagenome (GOLD analysis project Ga0315902, IMG submission 203523) | Freshwater fungal communities from buoy surface, Lake Erie, Ohio, United States - Buoy 12 MA117 | ecosystem: Environmental > Aquatic > Freshwater > Lake > Lake biofilm | place: USA... | reverse complement strand
GATCGACACGATCGGATACGCTTGCCGTCTGATCGCGCGTTATTGGACGATCCCCGCGTTGCTGCTGCTGCTGCTTGCGCTTATGGCGCTGTGGCTCACGCAAACGCGTTGGTCCGCACGTGTCGCCCCCGCCATCCCGTTCACGCTGCTCGCGCTGTCTGTCGCCGCACTCGCGCTTCCAACATTGCGCGCAATGACCCAATTCATGGCGGCGCTTCAGAGCGCGCCAACGACGCCAGTGTTGGCTGGAGCGCACGATGTGGCGGTCTTCGAAGTCGAATTGCCGCCGAGCAGCAGCCAATCTGGGCTCACAGTGCGCCTGTGGCGCCCATCTAACAGCGCCGGCGCACTCTCGCGGGGCGGATGCGATGAGGCCTTCACGCAAGCACAGCCCACCGCACTCAACACCGCACCGCTCGTGCTCTACGCGCCCGGCTGGGGCGGCGATCGCTCGGAAAACGCACGCACTGCGACCATGCTGGCAAGCCATGGCTACATCGTGGTCGCACTCGATGACTCCGCGCCGCATATTCAATTCGATTTCTCCTCTGAAGCCGCTACCGCCGAGACCACGCGGCGCGCAGGCGAGCGCCTGCAACTTGCGCTACGCGACGCCCTCTATGCGCTGGATCAGATCCAGGCCTGCTTAAGCGCGCATCCCGTCTGGCGGGAAAAGACCGATTTCAATCGCGTGGGCTTCTTGGGATTCTCTTTCGGCGGCGCCGTCGCCGCCGAAGCGAGCCTGCAAGATGCGCGCATCGCCGCGGTCGCCAATTTGGACGGAGGGCTCTATGCGCAAGCGGCCGAGCAGGGCGCGCGTCGCCCCTATCTCGTAGTGTCTAGCGACTTTGATCCTCCCTCGGCCCGACGGTTGGCGTCTTCACGCCGCTACGAATGGCAAGTACTCTATGACGGCGTGCGCAACGAGGCGGCCCACACCCGCCGCCTCGGCGGCGACACCTTTCTCATTCGCGGCGCACCGCACGACGCATTCCTAGATTCCTACGGCAGCGGCGATCAGTTCAAGAGGTGGCTGTTGCTGCCCGCGGCGCGCGCCGAGGAGATCAAACACGCTCTGCTGCTGGACTTCTTTGAGACCCATCTGCGCGGCGAGAGCAGTGTCGCTGCGCACGCGCGCTATCCCGAGGTGATGACGTTCAACGAAATGTCGTCGCTCATCGACCGCATCGCCAATGCGCCCTGATAGCCTTCTGCTGGCTTAAACGAGAAGAGGCGCCAGGCGTTTGCGTCATCACCCTCAATTCGCAGAATGCGGGGGGCCTCTTCGTCGATCGTGACATCGAACGCCTGCAACGAATTGCCGAGCCCCTCGCCCTGCGCCTTCACATAGGCTTCCTTGCGCGTCCAGCAGCGATAGAAGGCGTTCTCATAGTCCGCGCCGGCATACGCGTTGAGCGCCGCACATTCCTGTGGCGAGAAGAAACGCCGCGCGATTTCCGATCCCTCGATCGCGCGCACATGCTCGATGTCGAGTCCGAGATCGAGATCGTCGCTGATCGCAAGCGCGGCCAAATTTTGCGAATGGCTTAGATTGAAGAAAGGTCCGCCCGCAAGAAGCGGCTTGCCGTGCTGGTTCTCCTCGAACACCAAATCCGCAGGCGCCACACCCAAATGCACGCCAAGCAGCGCACGCATGCGCGCGTGCGAGTGGCCGAAGCGAAACCGATCCTTGTCAAACACGAAGCGCGCCATCCGCGCCGCTTCCCTCTCCGACAAGCTTGCCAACTCCGTCGCAGTAGCCGGCGCGGTTGGATCAAGCGGCCAGACATAGATCTTAATCGGCGATGCCACGCGCACCCTCCTCGGCAAGCGGCGGCGCGACTGAAAACAGGGCACGCAGCTGGCCGATATGCGCCTTCAACGTCTTGCGGCAGACCAGCACCAGCACCGCCAACGCCAGCACCATTTCCCCAAGCGCCAGGACCACCTCTCCGAGCGGCGGCAAACGCAAAACCCACATCACGCCGAGATGCGCGAGCGCCGCACCGGCCGAAACCAGCAGCGGAGCGGCCAAAGTCCGCGTCATGTCGATGACGTTGAGCTGCACCGGCGACAAAAATTTGTTGTAGGAACGCAGCAACGAAAACGCCGTGTAGCTGACGACATAGGCGATCACCACAGCCAACAACCCATGCATCGCCGCAAACGGCAGGATCGCCAGCCACATCACCGTCATCTCAATGCCGACGCGCAAACGCAGCGTTGTGTTTTCCGTGGCCAGCAGCATCGGCGTCCATATCGTGGAAACAACTTGGATCGCAGCCACCGGCGCCAGGATCGCGAACAGAATCGCCGCCTCTGCCCACTTCTCAGACAGGAACACGACGAAGAAAGAATGGCTCGATACCGCCGCAATCGCCATCGGCGGAAACACGAGGATCGCCACCGCCAACGAAGAGATCAGCACCAGATCGCGCAAAGCGGCTAGGTCGTGCCGCAGCGCTACCATCTTCACATAAAGCGTATTCTGCGCCGGCGCCGACAACAATTGCGCCGGCAAAATCGCCAAACGATTGGCCATCGAATAAAGGCCGAGCGACGCAGCGCCCATCATTCTACCAATCACCAGCGGGTCAATCTGGCGGTTGAAGAACGCCACCAAATTGCTGATCGCGGAATCGCGGCTGAAGGTAAGATGCCCCTCAAGCGCCGACGCCGCGAACTGAAGCTTTGGGCGGAAGCTCGACGCGAAAAGAATGACAACGCCTTTGACCACCCAATAGAGCGTCGCTTGCGAAACCAGCGCCCACACGCCGGCGCCCGCCGCAGCCAGCACCAAAGCCGACACCAGCGCCGAAAACGAAGCGATCACTTCGGTTGCCGCCAGCAATTGGAAACGCTCGCGCTGTTGCAACTCCGCCACCGGCAACGCCGTCAGCCCCTGCAGGAAAGGCGAGATCGCCAGCACCGCCACGATCGGCGCCATTTCCGGGTGCTCCAACACAGTCGCGTAAGGCCATGCCAACGCCAGAACGAACAGCGACAAACCCCCGCTCAGCGCCATGATCAGCCAAAACGCGCTCGACCAAACCAAAGTCTCGCTTTGCTTCACACGCACCAACGACTGACCCAAACCCGCGTCGCCAATCGCCATGCAAAACAGGATGAACGGCATCGCCAGAGCGATCAGGCCAAATTCGCTGGGCTCCAGGAAGCGCGCCAGGATCGGGATCGCGGCAATGCTCGCCACGGTTTGCAGACCGCGCGCGAGCGTCAGAGACGCCACGTTGAATGCAAACTTGCGAAGCGCCACGCCCGTATTCCGTTAACTTTGTGCACGCGTTGATGATCCAGCGCGCGGGATCGAGTCAACCATGCATCAATTGCGCCGCATACAACGTGAAAAACGCCGCGTTAACCCCCACGCTTGTGGGCGACGCAAGGCGCGCCTGCTATAGGCCGGACCATCGCCTCCGGTGCGAAACTTGCAGCCGATCGCTTATCCAAACTGGAACCAGGTTCGAGACGTCATGGCCGACATCGGCGCCAATTCGAGAGGCGTAATCAATCGCGTCGTCCACGCCGTGCGCCGCCGCGTCGGCGCCGTGCAGGAGGGCCCGCATTTTCGCGGCGCCTTCGCCTCATACGCCGAGGCTCTCGCCGCCGTCCGCCCGGGCGTGCTCGCAGGGTACAATCACGCCGAAGTCGCCGACATCTCGTTCGAGAAAATGTGTCAGCGCACCCCGTGGGATTATCCGGTGCTGTTCTGGCTGCAGCGCGTCCTGCCGAACACGGCCCGTCTCATCGACGCGGGCGGCCATATGGGCACCAAATTCCGCGCCTTCCGCGACGTCCTTGATCTGCCCGCCGGTTTCGACTGGGCCATCTATGACGTGCCGGAGATCGTCAAAGCGGGTCGCGCACGCGCAGCAAAAGACGATTTGAGCGGCATCTCTTTCTACGACCAAATCGAAGCGACGCCGCCAGCCGACATTCTGCTTGCCTCCGGCCTGCTGCAATATCTCGACATTCCGTTTCCTGACTTCGTCGCGCGCCTGCCACAAAAGCCGACACACCTCATCCTCAACAAGGTCGCGACCCGCGCGGGGCCGACCGTGGTGACGCTCGAGGATTTCGACACCGCCGAGATTCCGTACCAGGTGCGCGATCACGCAGCCTTCGTCGCCGCGATCACCGATATGGGCTACGCGATCATCGATTCCTGGGACATTCCGCCCCTCAGTCGCACACATCCGACGTTCGGCCGATCCACCAGCCGCGGCTTCTATGCGAGACTGAAGTGAACACTTCTCAAAATACCAAACCGCTCGGCCGTGTCCTAATCTTGGTCGAGAACCTGCCCGTGCCGTTTGACCGGCGCGTGTGGATGGAAGCGAGTTCGCTCCACGCGGCGGGTTACGAGGTCAATGTCATTTGCCCGAAAGGCAAAGGTTACGACAAAGGCTTCGAGCGCATCGACGGCATTTACGTTTATCGCTATAGCCTGCCGATCGAAGCCTCGGGCTTCGCAGGCTATCTCTTCGAATACCCAGTCGCGCTGATCTCAAGCTTTGTTCTGGCGCTACGTGTCGCCTTTGCGCGCGGCATCGACGTGATCCACGCCTGCAACCCGCCAGATCTGCTCTTCCTGGTGGCGGCCCCCTTCAAACTCTTCGGCTGCCGCTTCATCTTCGACCACCACGATCTCTGCCCGGAATTGCTCGATTCCAAATACGATAAGCCGCGCCCGTTCCTGCGTTCGCTCATGGTGCTGTTTGAACGGCTGACGTTCGCGATGTCGAACGTCTCGATCGCCACAAACGAAAGCTACAAACGCGTCGCCGTTTCGCGTGGCAAGATGAAGCCTGACAATGTGTACGTCGTCCGCAGTGCGCCGCGCCGCGCCTGGATCGACCGCGCCGCCAGCTCTGACACCACTGAAAAATTGGTCGGCTACGTCGGCGTCATGGGCGCCCAGGAAGGCTTGGACCTGTTGCTCGAAGCCGCACACCACATCGTCTACACCAAAAAGCGTGACGATGTGCGCTTCGTGCTCGTTGGCGACGGAAGCGCGCGCCGCGATCTTGAAGCTCAGGCCGCCGCACTCAATCTCTCCGACCACGTGCGCTTCACCGGTCGCGTCTCCGATGCGGAATTGAAGGATTGGCTGGGGCGTTCCACGGTGCTGGTCAATCCCGATCGCCCCAGCGAACTCAACGATAAATCAACGATGAACAAGATCGTCGAATACATGGCGATGGCGAAACCCATCGTGCAATTCGAATGCACCGAGGGTCGCTTCTCCGCACAGGAAGCGTCGCTCTACGCAAAGCCGAACGACGTCAAGGATTTCGCCGCCAAGATCGAACAATTGCTCGATGATCCGGCACTCGCCAAGCAACTCGGCGAGTACGGCCGTAAGCGCTTTGAATCAGATCTCTGCTGGGAGCACCAGGAGCCGAAGCTGCTCGCCGCTTACGCCGCCGCTCTCGGCCGCGAACCGGCGCGCGATGCGGCCTTGGCGTCCAGCACCAGCGCGTAAGCTTCGCCCAAACGCTCCAACATGCGCGCGAACGTGAAGCGTTCGAGATAGCGCGCGCGCGCTGCCCTTTGCATCGCCGCAAGCTTGCCGCGATCGGCCGCCAGTTCGCTGAACGCTTGCGCGAACGCATCCACTTCGATCGCCAGCACGTAGCCGGTCAATCCGTTCTCGTTGATCTCCGCCGAAGCGCCAACGCCGGTACACACCATCGCCGCGCCTGCGGCCGCGCCTTCAATCAACGAAATTGGCAGCGCTTCGCTGCGTGAGGGCAGCGCCACGATATCGGCGGCCAACATGCCGGCGTGAATGTCGTCCATGCCAATCCAGCCTGGAAAACTCACACGATCAGCGACGCCCGCATCGGCCAGCGTTTGCGCAAACGGCGCAACATCGCCATTCCCGGCAATCGTGCAACGCCAATCCTGTTTCGCGCCGATCTTCGCCAATGCGCCCGCCAACACGTCGACGCCTTTGCGTTCGCCGATTTCACCGGCGAAGAAAATCGTCAATGGTCGATTGCTCGGGCGCGTAAGATCACGTCCAGAAGCAAAATCAGGCACCGCATTGTAAATCACGATCGTGCGCTCGGCCGGCACGCCGACCTCCTCCACGAACACCTGGCGCCAACGCTCACCCAGCGCGATCACGCCGTCAGCGCGGCGCAGAATGTATTTGGTGACATCGATCCAGAGCTTCTTCTCATGCACGCGCCGATCAAAGCCGCCGCCGTGATAGTGGAAGATCACCGGCAGCCCGAACACCTTGGCGATGCCCCAGAGCAGCGCCTTGCGATAAGCGCTTGCGCGCAGCGACAGATTAATATGCGCAATATCTGCCTGCCGGGTCGCCGCGATCCAGGTGAAGCGCGCAATCGCATTGGCGAAAATCAGCAGCGAGCCGATGCGCGAGCCATCGCCGCGCGTCGCCAAGAACGTGAAATCCGCCGGTGCATCGTCATGCTGCGAGATATAGCGGAAAGCGCGCTCAATGCCGCCGCGGCCCTCAAGCCCGCGCGGCACCACACACAACACACGCGGCTTGCGCTGATCAGTGCGCATCTGGAACCCTTATCTCATCGCCTCCAACAATACGCGGTTGCGGCAGCGCACGGCGTGGCCGATCCATCTTGATGTCCAGAACTTCAACATCGCCATAGGCGTCGTAGGTGTGAAGCCCCATGAAATCACCAAACAATTTCGGATCCCACTCGCCGATCCGGCGTTCCGCGAACGTCTCCGGCGTCAGTTCCGTCACATCATACCAAGCGAGCTTTGCGCCATAGCCGGTGCTGCAATCCTGCGCCGGCCGCAACAAGCGATCGCCGGCGATCCGAAACCGCCCACCCATACGCGAACCACGCGCGTCCGACTTCACCGGGTTCAGCGCATGCGGCGTCCACGGACCAAACACGCTCGGGCCATGAAAAATTGAGAGCTCGTCCCACGACGATCCGCTCTGTGGCACAAGCGTGCAGAACAAATAGAAGCAATCGTCGCGCTGCACGATGGTTGCATCCGCCACGTGCGCATTGTCCATCACGTCTGCATGCTTCTCCCAACGCAGCGGAAAATCCGTGGCGCGATAAACGCTCAGTTTTCCCGCCTGTGCCGTCTCCGGCATCATGAACATCGCGCCGTCATGCTCGAACACATGCGGGTACGAGAGATGATGCGCCTCCGTCAGAACGTGCTCGAAGTGCACGCTTTGTGTCTCTTTGGGCAAGCGCGCGGCGACGATGCGCCCCTTTGGCCCACCATCGACCAACGCTTCAGCGAACAAGAAATCTTCGCCGCCACACGACACCAGGAACGGATCGGCTATGAAGGCGCCGTCCGCGCTCGCGACCGCAAACGGCCCGCCGCCGCGACGCCATGCCGTCACCCAATGCCCACGCTTGCGCGAGAGCGCTTGCACCGCCGCCACCGCGCGCGCCAAAACGAACGGCGCGATCAAGGAGTCGCTATAGCGTTGCGGCGCATGCGGCGCGGGATCAGGTACCGGCGCCTTGCGTCGCGCACCTTCAACAATTTCAACTGCACGCTCGATCAGCAGCGCCGCGCGCGAAAATGCAAAGCGCAGGCTGCGCGCCAGCACCAAATCATCTTCAATCGCCGCATACGATGCAGCCAACGTCTGATCATCTCGCGCCACTGCGATCATCGGCGGTTGTTTGCGTAGCAAACGCCCCCAGAGAAACGCTTCATCCGCCGCGCCGTCATAAAGCAAACGCAGCGCGCCCGCTCGCGCCGGGCCGCCGCTCAGGTCGATCACCAGGTCGAAGCCCTCAACACCCCCACAAGCCGCAGCCGGCCCCGGCTCCAGCGCCACATCAGCTGGCGTTTTGAATACGCGCCGCTCGATCGCCAGCAACGCGCGCACAAGCGGCGGAATCTCGCCAATATCGCCGCCGGCAAACACGGAAACCGCATGCCGTAAGCCCAAACGGTCCGCGAGCGCGCGCTGCCATCGCCAGTACCTGGCGGGCGCAACCACAATCGCGACCTTCATCGAACCACCCCTCGCCGCGACACGCCCGCACGCGCCGGCACATTACGCCAAACCGGGGAAGTTTCCTGCAAATGCCGGGCCTGGGTCATCCAGATCGCCGCCACCGCGAAAGGTTCACAATAATTGACTTGTATTTCACGGTTAACGCTCAGTTAATCACAGCATCGATTGCTGAATTCCCGTCTTGGTCGAAATATTACACCCGGTTTATTTATAACCCTCCAGTAATCGGAGACCTCAATGCTTCAAAAACTCCGAGCATGGACACGCGCGCAGCGCCGCGCCCGTTTTGCCGAATTTCTGCCCGCGCAGCGCCCGCTCCGGATCGTGGATCTCGGCGGTACGGTGCCGTTTTGGCGCGGGTGGGGGCTGAAGCCCGAGGATCAGCTCCACATCACGCTGATCAACAATCACCACATCGACACGACGGCCGCCGGCTTCGGCGACCAGGGTTCGCAAATCATGAACCGCGTCTTCGACGCAAATAACGTCACCGCCGATTATCTCGCCTCGTTCGATCTCATCTTTTCCAATAGCTTCCTTGAGCATTTGGACTCACGCCAAGCGCAGGCGCGCCTCGCCGCCAAGATTTGCGACAGCGGCAAACCCTTTTTCATCCAGGCGCCAAACAAGAACTCGCCGGTCGACCCGCATTTCCCGAGCCCGCTCGCGCCATTTTTCGCGATCTATCCGCGCAAACTCCAAGCGGCGTTGCTCACGCGGGGCCGCATGGGCTCGGGCGCCAAGTCCGCGGACATGAACGACGCGATGGAGCGCATGCGCTTCTACAATCCGCTCGGCCTGGACGACATGCGCGCCTTGTTCCCCGCCGCGAACTTCGCCATCGAGCGGCCGCTTGGCGTGCCGATGTCGGTGCTGGCGTGGCGCGACAATTGGCCGGTCGCTGTGGCCAACAAAGACACTGCGCCGCCGATCGCCGAAGTCGCCTAATATCCACCGCCTTAAGGGCCCGCTAGTTGCATTGGATGCAGCTTGTGGCCATGGTGCGAGCACGCCCGGCGGAGGCATTTCGTGAGGGTTAATTCCCGCCCATATGACTCGGAATTCGCGCTGTTTTTCTGCGCAGCCCTGGCCGTGCGCGTCTTCCTGCCCCCCCCCTTCCTCGACCTCTTCATTCCCTACACCGCATCGAGCGGCTTCATCGCGTTCAAGATCCATCCGGGCACGTATCTGATCGTGCTCTGCGCGATCTGGGAGATCATGCGGTCGGAAGCACGCGCACTGATCGATATGCGCAAACACGCGCCGCTCTTGATCCTATGCGCCGCCGCAGCGTTCGCCGCGCTCACCAGTATCGCGCAAGGCCGCACGCAAGCCGTCGGCTATCTGATCGATTCCATCATTTGCGGCGCGCTCGCCGGTTGGCTCGTCACGCGCATGGCGCCGGAGCTGCGCCAACGCGTGATCGTGACAATGGTCGCCCTGATGGCGGTGAACACAACCGTCTCGATCTTCGAATTCCTCACGCAGAACCGCCTCATGCCGTTCCTCAAGCGCGAGGAGACCTTCCGCCCCACCGCGTTTATGGGCCACCCGCTCGACAATGGCCTGATGACGCTCACCATCATGATGTTCACACCGGCTTTGCGTGCGCCCTTTGCGGTCCGCATCGGCCTGATGACGTTCTTCCTGCTTGGCGTATTCGTCAGCGGCGCCCGCGCGTCCACGATGATCGCCACATTGTTTTACCTCTTCACCTTCGTGACCATGATGCGCGCGGAGACGAAGCGGAGCCCTGAGCAGGCGGGTCTGGTGATGGTCGGCGTGCTCGCCGTGCTCGTGATCGCGCCCATCGTGCTCATGTCAGGCCTGGCCGACACGTTGCTGTACCGCTTCCAGGACAAGCTCGTCGACAAGAGCACGATGACGCGCATCGACATTTTCGGCGTGCTTCAATATCTCACGCCCCAAGAACTTTTCCTGGGCAGCGACGTCAATAAGCTCACCATGTTGAGCCGTGCATTCCTGCAGAACACCGCCATCGAGAGTCCGATCGTGATGATGATCTTCCAATTCGGGCTGATCGTCATGATCATCCTGTTTGGCGCGATCCATTACGCCGTTCTCAAGAGCGCTCTGATGCGCCACGGCGCTTTGCTCGGCGCGCTGGCGTTCTTGCTCGCCGCCAACACCAACAACGTGCTCAACGTGAAGGCGCCTGCGCTCAGTTTCGTGCTTGCATTGATTTGCGCGCTGCCGCTCAAGGCGCAAGTGCAAGTAAAGGCGCGCGAGATCCGGCGCCCCACCGAACTTGGGCCGCGCCCACAAGATTTGCGTCCGCAAACATGAGTACGCGCCTCGCCTTCTACATGCCCTACCTCGCGGTTGGCGGGGCCGAGAAATCGACGCTGTGGCTCACGCAAGAGCTGAAGCAGCGCGGCTATGACGTGCGCTTCATAGTGGATCGTCGCGGCGGCCCGCTGGACGACGCATTCGCGGAAGTCGGTCCAGTCCGCTATCTCGATGCCCCGCGCACAGCACTCGCCGGACCTGCGCTCGCGAAAGCAGTCAAAGAAGAAGCGCCCGATCAATTGATCGCGGTGATGACGCACAACATCCTCACCGCCGCTTTGATGAAGCGCGTCGGCCTGATCCGCACGCCCTTGATCGGTTGGGAACACGCGGTGCTGTCCAGTATGCGCGCCGCGCGCGGCGTACGCGGCAAGGTCGAGACCAAGTTGATCCGCGCGCTTTATCTCGTCTGCGACAAGATCATATGCGTCTCAAAGGGCGCTGCAGACGATGCCGTTGCGCTTTGCGCGCCAAATCGGATCAACGCGGCGTTTGTCTACAACGCCGTGCCACCGCCCAAGATCGGCCCGCTCTCTGCCTCTGAGCAAGCTTTGATCGCGCGCATCAAAGCCCCATGCATCGTCTCGCTAGGGCGCTTGAACGCCGCGAAGGATTTCAAGACATTGATGCGCGCGTTCCAGTATTTCTCGCGCGGCAGTGCGGGCACGTTGCTGTTGATTGGCGACGGCGAGGAACGCCCCGCTCTCGAGGCCGCCGCCACTGGCTTTGGCCTCGGCGACAAAGTCGTGTTCGCCGGCCAAGTCGAAAACCCTGCGAATCTTCTGGCGAAGGGCGACCTCTTCGTTTCAAGCTCGATCACGGAATCCTTTGGCATCGCCATCGTCGAAGCGATGGCGCTCGGCTTGCCAATCGTCGCCACCGACTGCCCAACGGCGCCGCGCGAGGTGCTCGCGGACGGCCGCTACGGCGCGCTCGTCCCCGTTGGCGACGCGATGGCGATGGCCAAAGCCATGCGCGAAGCGCTCGACGCAAAACACGATAAGGACGCGCTCCAGGCGCGGGCGCAGGATTTCTCGGTTAGTGCCGCGGCAGACGCATTTCTCGCCGCGATTGAACTGGCGGACAAGCAGCGGGCGGCCGCTTAGGCCAGCACCACCGTCTTCACGCCATTGATGAACACGCGCCGTTCAGCGTGCGCCTTGACTGCGCGCACCAGCGCCGATGATTCCAGATGGCGCCCGAGCGTCACCAAATCAGGCACGCTGAAATTATGGTCCACCGGCTCGGTCACCTGCGCGATGATCGGGCCTTCATCGAGATCGCCCGTCACATAGTGCGCAGTGGCCCCAATCGTCTTCACGCCGCGCGCATGCGCCTGATGGTAGGGCTTTGCACCCTTGAAGCTTGGTAGGAAGGAATGGTGGATGTTGATGCACCGCCCCGAAAGACGCCGGCTCGCATCTTCGCTCAGCACCTGCATGTAGCGCGCGAGCACAACGAGCTCGGCGCCCGTGCTTTCCATCAGCGCGAACATTTTGGCTTCCGCTTGCGGCTTCGTCGTCGGCGTCACCGGCACGAGATGAAACGGCGTATTCCAATGCGCCAACGGCGCTGCGAGATCGTGGTGGTTCGAGACGATCGCCACCGGCTCGATCGGCAGCTCGCCCACCCGCGCCGCGTAAAGCAGCGCATTGGCGCAATGGTCGAACTTGGAGACCATAATCATCGTCTTGAGCTTGCGGTCCTTCGGCAGGCATCGCCAGTCCATCTCGAACCGTGCCGCGACCTCGCCAAACTCGCGCTCGAACGCGTCCAGCGAAAACGCAGCCGTTGGGTGAAACTCAATCCGCAGGAAAAAGCGGCCGGTATCGGGGTCGCCAAAGGAGCGCGTGCGAATAATGAAGCATGCTTGCGCCGCCAGCAGCGTCGTCACGGCCGCGACGATGCCTGTCCTATCCTGGCACGACACTGTCAGCACATATTGCATCGGTACGCACTTACTCCCTACGCGCGTGACTTTCGCCTGGTAAGCGCGTGTTTTCCTGCTCCACAATGCAGCGCTGCAATCCCACTGCCACGCGCCGCCGCCCCTCAACAGCGTCAAGGCGATGTTCACTACGCTGGAACAAAAATGTGCATTGCGGGCTTTGTTCTCTACTGCGACACTCACGACTCAGTGCGTTCGCGCGCTCTGGGGCTGATGATAACAAGCGCTTGCAAAACTTAATCGGATCCCGATCGCACGATGCCGGATCAAACCTACGACTCGGTACTCGAATACGCTGCTCCGAAGCGGCGTGCAGACGCTCGCGCGGCGCAACTTAGAGTGGCGCGCGCTCCCAACATGGCGTGGCGCCAGTTCAAGCGCGCCATGCGCCGGCAATTGCCCATGTTCGCATTGCTCACGTCGCTGTTCATTCCAGCCGCACTTATCCACAGCTTCCTCACCCCCCTGACGCCCTGGCTGCCGATCGCCTTCGCCTGGCTGGGCGTCTCACTTCTGGTTGCAACGATCGTCGCTTTCGCGCGCGAAGCTTGGCGCGACGCCATCGGCATCACCGACTTCAGCGGCAAGAAGCGTCGCTATGCGATGCTCGGCGCCGCCCCCGAAATGAGCGCTATGGATCTCCGGCAGCTGCCGCCCAATCGTCGCTCGCCGCTCGGTTTGCTCGCCTTCCAGCCTGCCTCCGCGTTCGCGACCGCGTTTCGCGACCTGCAGCACTCGCTGCCCCCACGTGGCGTCGTTGCCTTTATCGCGCCCGCGGCCGGCGAAGGCGCCACCACCGCCGCGATGTGCGCCGCCATCAGCGCCACCCAGCAAGACAAGCGCGTGCTGCTGATCGATTGCGATCTGCGCCAGCGCGCGCTCACCAAAGCGCTCGGCCCCGAGCCAGCCGAAGGCGTGCTCGAAGCCTCCGAATCGCCCGAGGATTGGCAGAGCTTCATCACCGAAGAAGACGAGACCGGCCTTCACTTCGTCCCTGCCGCGCGCCCGCGCTCGGCCTGGCGCGGCCTTGCCGGCACGCGCGGCTTCGAGCAGCTGCTGCAGCGCGCGCGCGCCGCCTACGACATCGTCATCCTCGATTGCCCGCCGGCGGGCACGGCCGATGGCCCGATGGTCGCGCGTTTGGCGGACAAGAATATCGTCGTCGCCGCTTGGGATCACACGCCGCGTGCAGCGATCCGCGAAACCATGCGCGCGCTGCGCGTGCGCCATGGCGGCGCTGGCGTCTATGTGAACCGCGTGCCTAGCGGCTACCGTTTCGGGCGCCTGCGGGCGGACTAAAGCCGCCAATCGCCGCCAGCATTTCCGGCGGCGCCAACGCCCCGCCAATC
>Ga0315902_10008800_pt1 | contig 13626 bp, 7 predicted proteins | sample LakEriMetagenome_9_FD_203523 | JGI IMG/M metagenome (GOLD analysis project Ga0315902, IMG submission 203523) | Freshwater fungal communities from buoy surface, Lake Erie, Ohio, United States - Buoy 12 MA117 | ecosystem: Environmental > Aquatic > Freshwater > Lake > Lake biofilm | place: USA... | reverse complement strand
CCCTTTCGACTGGCTAAATAATGAACCGCTCGGTTATGGGCAAACCATTGGTGGAGGTCAGGTGAAGTGGCATGATTTTCTGACTCAATCGGAGGATTACTGGACTAAAAAGGGGGTTTACACTAATGCATTATTTGATTACCAGGCTTTGGTAATTTCCGAAGATGGAGTACAATACGGAGATATATCTGCTGAACAAATTATTTTTTGTGAAGGGCATTTCATGTTGCAAAATCCATGGTTTAATTTTTTACCATTAGACGGTGCCAAAGGGGAAGCGCTTTTAGTGCAATTAGATAAGGTTGATCTCGATATTATCATAAAGCATAAATTTTTTCTTTCTCCTTTTTCTGAAAATGTACTTTGGGCAGGTGCTACAAATAAATGGGAATTTTCTCATTTTCTGCCCGATGAAGATTCTGAAAGTTTACTCCATAGTGAAGTGGCTAAAATGATTCGTCAAGAGTACGCTATTTTAAAGCATTTGGTGGGTATACGGCCTACGGTTAAAGATAGAAGGCCTCTCATTGGTCGTCATCCCGTCCATTCCAGATTATTCATTTTTAATGGGTTAGGAACCAAAGGAACCTCCCTCGCACCGTATTGGGCGAATCATTTCGTTGAATTTTTATATAAAAATGGGGATTTAAGCAAAGAAGTTAGCATCAACAGGTTTAAAAATAAATAATCTAAACCTTTTTGTCGTTATCCATTTAACTCAAGTAATAAAAAATTTACCATGAAATGTATTGTTTTCAAAGCATTTTTATTTATACTTCCAATGGTTGGATTGGCTTCACCCTCCAATTTTAACAGCCCTATTCATGTATTTGAAAAAACACCTTCAATGAATTATAGTGAACTATGGAAAACAGTAGATTCTCTCCATCAAAATGGATTATATCGAGAGGCATCGGCTAAGGTGGACATCATTTATAAGCTGGCTAAGGAAAATAAAGAAACAGAGCAATTTATTAAGTCTCTACTATATAAAGTAAATTATTTGAATGAGTTGGACGAGAATGGAAACATCCTTGGAATTAAAAGGTTAGAAAAAGAGCTTCTTACTATTGGATTTCCAGAAAATGCTATCATTCACAGTATTTTAGCAGAACTTTATGCAAATTATTTACAAAGGGAATCCTGGTCTTTGATGGATCGCAAAGAGGCAGAGGGCGAAAGACCAGATGACCTCAAATTATGGTCCATCAGACATTTTGAAGACATAATTTCTGAGCATTATTTTAAAAGTGTTTCATTTCCAGACGCTAAAAATTTTGAACTAAAAAAAATAGACGGACTTTTTTTGAATCCAGCAAAAGAGCCTTATTTTTTAACAAGGCTTTACGATTTTTTGGTCTTTCGTGCCACACAATATTTTACTACTCAGCAGAGTAGATTAATAAAGCCAGATGATGCTTTCTATTTGCAAAATACTGCTTCTTTATCTTCTTTAGAAACTTTTATACATATTGATTTTTCAAGGGCAGATTCTACCTCTTTTGTCAGAAAAGCTCTTTTATTATTTCAGGAGGTTTTAACCTTTCATCGTTTAGATAAAGATCCTACCATTTTAATTGATTTTGATCGTCAACGTTTATTATTTGTCCATCAAAATTTGATTTATGCAGAGAAAGACGTTTTATTACGCAAGGAATTAGAAAATTTAATAGCAAAGTTTCCCGTACAGGCTACTACGGCTGAAACTTATTTCTTGTTAGCCAATGAAAAGTACAAACAAAAATTATTAAACGAATCGGTGGCTGTATGCGAACAAGCTATTAAAAAGTTCCCCAAAACCTTCGGGGCGTTTAAATGTAACGAATTATTGCAAAGTATCAGGGTAAAAAACTTATCATTAACCATAGAAGACAACGGGTTACCCAACCAACCCATATTATTAAAAGTTACTTTTCAAAATATCCATTCATTTAAAGGAGGGGTCGTTCCGGTTTCTTTTTCAACCTACCAGCAAAGTAAATTATTGTATAAAGAGGAGGACATTCAATTGTTTTTAAAGGATAAAAGACCTGAAAAGGAGGCTTCAATAGTTCTGCCTACCTCTACTGATTATCAGCAACATGTGACTGAAATTCCTTTAGAGGGACTTCCTTTAGGTCATTATTTGTATGTATTTAAAAGCGATGAAACAAAGTATTCTTTTCTACCTTTTCAAGTATCAAACATCGGCTATTTTGTAAATAATGAGGGATTTGAAAAGGTAGCATTTCAATTTTTCGATAAAAAATCGACGGAACCTAAAGGAGGTACCAGTGTTTTGGCTATTCCCGTGAGGACAGGTTATTTTTCGCCCAATGCGCCTGTCATTACCTTTAAAGAAACATGGAAAGAGAGTGATGACCAAGGTTATCTTTCGTATTCTTTACCCCAGGGTGCTTTTAATTTTAAAATAGCGAATGGGGAAGATACCTTACTGACGGAGGAGAATTTTTATATTGGGGAAAGGTATAGGGAAGAATTATCAATGGTCTTAAAATCAAATATTTTTTCTGACAGGAAGATTTACAGACCGGGACAAACCATTTTTTGGAAGGCCATTTTAATGGAGCGCAATGGCATTGAAAAACCTAAAGTTTCTGCAAATAGGGAGGTGACCATTTCTTTCCTTGATCCAAATGGTAGTTTGTTAGTCCAATATACCCTGTTTTCAAATGAAATGGGTTCAATCAACGGCCGTTTTGACATTCCTTTGAATCTGGTAAAGGGAAATTATACTTTGGTTAGTTCCCATGGAGGTAACAGAGAAAGCATTCAGGTAGAAGAATATAAGCGTCCGCAGTTTGAGATAAATTTTGAAAAAGCTCCCGTTGGAATACTCGGCGATTCTTTAGAAGTTAAAGGAAATGCTGCCTTTTTTAATGGAAAATCTATTGAAAATGCCATAGTAAAATGGGAAATTTATAGAAAATCGTTTCCTGATACCTGGCGGTCTATGCGTCGGTTCTATACACGCGATGCTGGTAGTTTTTTATCGTCAGGTGAAAGCATAACCAACGAAAACGGAGCTTTTATTATTCCTTTTTTTGCTCAGGCAGATATTTCTATAGGGCAGGATAAACGCCCTGCTTTTCAGTTTGAAGTAAAGGTTACGGTAACTTCTCCATCAGGTGAAATACAGCAAAAGACCCTTACTTTTAATATTGGTTACTCAAAGGTCAGATTGGATGTCCAGATACCCGAGAATTGGGATAAACAAAAGGACTCGCTTGGTTGGTCTCTTTTTTTAACCGATTGGAATGGCGACATGGTATCTGGCGATGTAAATATTTCTCTGGTTAAATTAAAAGATCCCAGGCAACATTTTGTCCAAAGAAAATGGCCTTTTCCTGATTTACCCTTAATAAATAAGGAAGATTACATTCGCTTGTTTCCTTACACTCCAGGTTTTAATGAAGATAATTTAGATTCTCTTGAAGTATTGCGGACTATTTATGAGGATAACTTTCTTGTGAATGGGGAGAAAATAATGGAAATACCCACGATGAATCTTGAACCTGGTTATTATGCAGTAAAAATAAAATGGAAGGATGGGTCGACCGTTGTAAATACAAAGATAGATCATCAATTATTCTATTTATATGATTCAGAATTATTTAGAATTCCTACACCTAAATGGCTGGATATTCATTTGGAGAAGGATATTTATAATTTAACAGATACGCTTGACTTCAAGATTGCTGTGGCAAATGAAATTAAAAAGGTCCTCGTTTCTTTTACTTTGGGTGAAAATATTTATAAAGAATGGGTGAATGTAGAGGAGGTAAATCGGTTGAAAATTCCAATGGCGGAAAAGCAGGAAGGCCTAGGTAAATTAGAACTAATGGCCTATTTTCAGAATGAACCCATTTTTATTTACAAAATTATAAAAGTGGTCATTCCAAAGGAAAAATTAAAAATAACTTACCAACGGACGAAGGAAATAGTATCGCCGGGTGAAAAAGTTCATTGGGAGCTCAATATATCTTCTGAGAAAGGTGAAAAATGGCCAGTTGAAGCGGTAGCAACTCTTTTTGATGCTTCATTAGAATCTTTTATACCCCACGAATGGTTTTTTAATGGTTTTGAAAAAAGTAATTATTTACCATCTTACTGGATAGTGCCTCAACCCGTTATAAGAGATATTTACGTATCATTTCAACCTAAAAAATTAAGATTCAAAACGATTAATAAATATTATCCTACATTAAATAGTTTTTCTTTTTTTCAGGAAAACAACTATTTAAGAGGATTGAGCAAAAGACACATGTCTATGCCGCCAATGGCCATGCAGACTTTTTCTGAAGCGGCAATACTAAACGAGAGGATGATAGAAAGTGATATGATGAATCCGTCGGAGGAAATGATGGAAATGAATAATTCAGGAGATGGGCCAATAATCAGGAGTGATTTCTCTGAAACGCTGTTTTTTATGCCCGAACTTAAGACGGATAGTCTTGGAAATATTCAGTTTTCTTTTACTATGAAGGACGCACTGACTCGATGGAAATTTATGCTCTTAGCGCACCGTTCCGATATCGCTTACGGCTATACTGAAAAATACATTGTTTCTACGTTACCCGTTATGCTACAGACCAATGCGCCAAGGTTCTTAAGAGAAGGTGACGAAATTAAATATGCTGTTACGCTGACAAATACCACCGAAGAAGATATATCTGGGAAGGTTTTTTTTAAAGCCTTTCATGGTGAAACGGGACAAGATTGGACAACGAAACTTGGCTTTAAGGATGAATTTATTTCTGTAACCGTTCCTGCTGGTAAAACAGTACCCATGTTTTTGCCATTTAAAATCCCAGCTAAAGTTGGTTTGAACAGTCTGAACTTGCTTATAAAATTTACATCGGGTGATTTTGGGGACGCTATAAAAGAATGGATTCCTATTCTACCTTCTCAAATATTAGTTACTGAAGCAAAACCATTTCTATTAAGAAAATCTGAAAAAATAGATATTGTATGGCCAAATAAAAACGAAGGGAATCATTTAGATAATGAGAATTTTGATTTACAAATTACCACTCATCCGGTTTGGATAGCTCTGAAATCGTTACCTTATCTTATGGAAAACCCTTATGACGGTAATGAACAATTATTCAATAAAATTTATGCCAATGTTTTAGGTACTCATCTGTTATCTCAATATCCTACTATTTCAAATGTTTTGGATGAATGGAAAAATACAGGGTCATTAGATGCTGAACTTGACAAAAATGAGTCCTTGAAATCGGCCTTATTAAAAGAGACTCCCTGGGTAAGTGAAGCGAAAAATGAGAGAGAACAACGACTTAAAATAGCTGAATTATTGGATGTGTCTAAAATGACGAAGCAGGTAAATGATTTAAGTAAACTATTGGCAGACAGGCAATTATCTAATGGTAGCTGGGCCTGGTTTCCTGGTGGTAACGGTCATTGGTATATTACACAATATGTTTTAGGTGGATGGGGAAAATTAAAAAAATTAGGATTGTTAGACCTAAATAATCTACAGCTTTTCATTGATAACGCAAATAAATTTTGTGACGATCAGATGCTTAATTATTATCGGGATATTGTTAAAACTAAATCCGACGAAGTCGTTTTATCAGATATTATTATTCATTATTTATATACGCAAAGTTTCTTTAAAGACAGGGTTGTAAATAGTCAGGTTAAGGAGGCATTAGCCTATTTTGATGCCCTGGCAAAGAAAAAATGGCTGACTATGAGTCTTTTACAACAAGGACAACTGGCACTTTTCTGGTATAGAAACGGTGAAATGGATATGGCAAAAAAAGTGATATACAGCTTAAATGACCGGGCCATTAAATCTAAAGATTTAGGCATGTATTGGAAAATGAAAAATGGCTTTCGATGGTATGAAAATCAAGTCGAAATTCAAGCCTTGCTCATCGAAGCTTTTTCAGAAACTGGTTTTATGAACCAAAATTTAGCAGAACTTAAATTGGCTTTACTTCTTAATAAACAAACGAATAGTTGGTCCACCACCAAAGAAACTGCGGACGCTATTTATGCGTTATTGGGCGGTGGAAATGAAAAGATAGCTGCGGGCGAACCCTATCCCGTTAGTATTTCTTTTAATCCCAAGCTCAATAAGGAAACGACGGAGTCTATTGATTTGGCCATGAAAAGCTCGGAGGCCGCTACAGGATTTTTTCAAAAGAATTGGAAAAAAGGAGAACTTTCAAATGATATTAAATCTGTAAAAATTGAAAATAACCAGTCAGAGGTGGTTTGGGGTGCCGCTTTTTGGCAGTATTACAAGGAGATTAATCAAATAGAAGCGTTTAATTCTCCTTTTTTATCTGTTTCCCGCGCTCTTTATGTGAAAAAAGTAGGGTCTTCAGGTGAGGTTCTTTCCCTCGTGGATACTAAGAATACAGTAAAAATGGGAGATAAACTGGTGGTTAGATTGACAGTGAAAGCAGATAGAGACATGGAATTTATTCATTTGAATGACAAGCGCGCCGCTGGCTTTGAACCCGAAAGCGTCTTATCGGGTTATGTCTTTAAGGAGAGCCTGTATTATTTTGAGAGTAGCAGCGATGTTGGAACAGATTTTTTTATAGATTATTTACCTAAAGGTACCTTCATCATTGATTATCCGGTAAAAGTAAATGCAGAGGGAGTATTTTTGCTTGGAACGACCACTATACAATGCATGTACGCACCCGAATTTGGCAGTCACACAAAAGGAGAAAACATTTATATAGTAAAATAATGGCAGAACGTCGAAATTTTTGGGAAAAAGAAAAGGGTAATTATATTTTTAAAGCCGTTAAAAAAGCAAGTGAAATATATATTCATGGTTTTTCAAAAAATAATAATATGAATCAGGATTCGGAACAAAATAAACATGCGGATACCATCATACGCAATCATGTTATCTGGTCCATGGGAGCGGGATTAATTCCCGTTTTGATAGCAGATATTTTTGCTATTTCTGCCTTGCAACTAGATATGATCAGGCAGTTATGTAAAGTATATAATATTAATTTTGCAGAAACGCAGGGTAAAGCGATTGTAACTTCTTTAACAAGTTCTACGCTTGCCAGAATAACGGCAGGGAGTGTAGTTAAGATGATTCCTGGCTTGGGCAGTATTATCGGTGGTATAACGGTATCCGTTTTTGCAGGAGCTTCTACTTATGCGCTGGGAGAGGTTTTTAAAAAACATTTTTCTTCAGGTGGAACTATCCTTGACTTTGATCCAGAAAGATTAAGGAAATTGTATAAAGAACAATTTGAAAAAGGGAAAAAAGTAGTGGAAGATCTTAAGAATGAAAATCCTGCAACTGGAGGTAATCCATCTACAGCGTCGGATGTTGTCAGCCGATTAAAAGCGTTAGCCGAATTAAAGGAGCAAGGAATACTGACGGAAGAAGAGTTCACTGCTATGAAGAAAAAAATCTTAGAAGAATAAGTTTTACCCTAAAGGAAACCTTGCAGAAGGACTAACGTCCTGGTTTGAAAAATCTCCCTTCTCGTATTTGTAATGTGCCACAATGCCAATCATACCTGCATTATCGGTGCACAATGCGATATCAGGGACGTAAGCATTCCAATGATTTGCCGTGGCTTTTTCTTGAAGTAAAGCTCTGAAACGACGGTTAGCTGAAACACCCCCGGCAATTGCTATTTCTTTGATTCCAGTCAAATGAGCGGCTTTTTCCACTTGGAACAGTAGGGTGCGAACGATGGTTTCCTGAATGGAGGCACACAAATCATTTAAATTTTCCTCTACAAAGGCTTGATTCTTTTCCTTTTCTTTTTTCAAAAAATATAAAATGGAGGTTTTAATGCCACTGAAGCTATAATTTAAATCTGCCAGTTTTGGTTCAGGAAAGGTAAAAATGGGCTTTCCCAATGCTGCCAATTTGTCAATTAATGGGCCTGCCGGGTATGGGAGTCCCATCATTTTTCCCGCTTTATCAAATGCCTCACCAGCCGCATCATCTAGTGTTTGACCTAATATATTCATATCCAGATAGTTGTTAACCTGAATAATTTGCGTGTGACCACCACTTACCGTTAGGCACAAAAAAGGAAAGGAAGGGTAGGGCGGTTGGGCAAAATGGGCGAGCACATGCGCTGCTAAATGATTAACTTCGATGAGAGGAATATTTTTTGCCAGGGCAAAAGCTTTGGCGAAAGAAACGCCAACGAGTAATGAACCCAGTAACCCTGGGCCTTTGGTGAAAGCTACGGCCTCAATGTTATTTTTATCTATCCCCGATGCGAGTATAGCCTCATTGACTACAGGCACTATTTTTTGTAAATGGGCTCTTGAAGCAACCTCAGGGACTACGCCACCGTATTCAATATGCATCATTTGGGTTGACACAATATTGGATAATACCTTACCGTCTTTTACAATAGCCGCAGAGGTGTCATCACAGGAAGTTTCGATTGCCAAAATAATAGCCATAGTAATTTTATAAAATATTTTTGTAAATTTGAGCAAAGGTAACAACCTTTACGAACCGAAAAAATTACACGAAAAATAATATTTATTCGATTTTTATCATTTTGGTGTGTAATTTTTATAAAAAATAGTATAATTGCAACAAAACTGACCGACAAATGAGATTAATAATCAACCTAGCCCTTGTAGCCATTGTAGCGTTCCTTATTTATGCCCTTTATGACAGCATTCGTGAACCTATCGCTTTCAAGGACGTAAAAGAAACGAGAGAGCAAATTGTGCAAGAAAAATTGACCAAAATTAGAATTGCTCAGGAAGCATACCGCGATATTACCGGTGTTTTCGCTCCATCATTTGATACCCTGGCAATGGTACTGAACACAGGCAATTTTACCATTATTAACGTAAATGGTGATCCCGACGATCCAAATTTTACGGGTGAAGTTACTTATGAAACTATTCTTCGCCCGGCGAAAGATTCTATGCTTAATAAATTAGGCATTACTGATTTTGCTTCTTTAGCCTTAGTTCCTTTTGGTAATGGTGCAAAATTTGAAATGGAAGCGTTGGAAATTGAATATCAAGGTTCTAAAGTACCTGTTTTACAGGTAGGAACTCCTTATTCAAGCTTCATGGGTAGTTTTGCTTCTTTAAAGTATTCGAAGTATGATCAAAAGTACGATCCAGCCAATCCAATAAAATTTGGAAATCTGAATTCTCCAAATCTTGCTGGCAACTGGTAAAATATGGTTGAATATATTTATCCTAACTGGGAAAAAGAATATTCTCCTAATGTAAAACTGTCCATTCTGTTAGGAGTGGACAGTTTTAGTTTAAGTATAATCAATTTTAAAAATGTTGTTCTTGCATATCATCAATTTGATTGGTCTGCAGAATATCATTCTATGGACGATGTTTTACACTTGTGCAATGAAATAAGGAAAGATGCTCTTTTTAATTCAGCACATCATTCTTTTTCCTATCAGGTTATTCCATCCGTTTTTTCATTTTTGCCAACCAGACTGTTCAGTAAAGAAAATCTAAATACCTACTTCGAGCACCTTTCTACTAAGGATGAGAATATCACTGTAAACTATGGTATGGTAACAGAATTAGATCTGGCCGTCATCTATAAATTGAATTTTTTTCAGGAAAATCTTTCCCGTCATCTATATCCTGAAATTATTCCTACGCCTGTCTTTAATAGAACATTGCCTTTTTTAAGAGATCAGGAATTGTATGATACCCATATATTTTGCAGGATTTCAAAGAAAAGTGTATTGATTTTTATCTATAGAGATAATTTTTTTCAATTTGCAAATCAGTTTTATTGTAATCAATTAACTGATTTTCAATATTACATTATGCTGGTATGTTCTCAATTTAAATTGAACCCAGTGCTCGAAACAGCTTATATTTGGGGCGATTGTGACGACGAGAATGAAGTAGTTATTAGACTTAAGTCTTTATTTAGCCGCGTTAAATTTTTAAATGTTCAGCTAATTATTTCGTCTGATGCCAAGACCCGAATAGTGTCAGAATCTAAAGTGTTAGACCACTTAATCTAAGGGTCATTATAGAAAATAATTCATTTTATGCGTATTATCTCAGGTAAATTTAAAGGCCGACGTTTTAGCCCGCCGGCGGATAAATGGCCGACCAGACCAACAACAGATATTGCTAAAGAAGGACTATTCAATATGTTGGGAAATTTACTCGACTACGAAGAGACAAAATTTCTGGATCTATTTGGAGGAACAGGTAGCCATAGTTATGAATTTATTTCAAGAGGTTGTACTTCAGTAACGTATGTAGATAAATTTTCTCCATGCGTGCAGTTCGTAAAAGGAATGGCTAAACAACTGGATATTGAACCGCATATTCGTATTGAACGAGATGATATATTCAGATTTATTCCACGGTGCACAGAGAAATTTAGTTATATTTTTGCTGGCCCACCTTATGCACTGACTACTCTGGATGATATACCCGACTTAATATTCAAGTACCCCATTTTGATGGACGATGGTTTCTTTGTTTTGGAGCATAACCCCAATCATAAGTTCAACGATCATCCCCGTTTTTGGCAAATGAGGAATTATGGTGAAACCCAATTTAGTTTTTTTAGATGAAATAAGGGAAAATTTGGCTACTTTTGTCCCAGTTATCACTGTTTTCTACCTGAGTCTATGAAAAATGCCACCTCGCTGATACAGCACCATCTTACTTTAGCCGTAAAAGAACTTTATGGGTTGGATATTTCTGACAACTTACTACCTATTACACCAACCAGGAAAGAGTTTCAAGGGGATTTCACTGTTGTTACTTTTCCCTTAACTAAATTAGCGAAGAAGAAACCAGACATCATAGGAGAAGAATTAGGTCGTATTTTAGTGAGAGATTTGCCCGAAATTGATGCTTTCAACGTAATTCAAGGTTTTTTAAATCTTTCTTTTGTACCCTCCTTTTGGAATGCCTTCGTTTTAAGCCTTCAGAATAATGCTACCTTTGGAGAGCTTCCCGCAAATGGTGAAAGGGTTTTGGTGGAATTTTCTTCCCCAAATACAAATAAACCTTTACATCTGGGGCATATTCGAAATATATTAATTGGCTGGTCTGTTTCTAAAATTTTAAAGGCTGCTGGTTTCGACGTTTTTAATGTCCAGATTATTAATGACAGAGGTATAGCAATATGCAAAAGCATGTTGGCAAGAAAAATTTGGGGTGCTGGTAAGACTCCTGAAAATACAGGTATTAAAGGTGATTTTTTTGTAGGTAGTTACTACGTTCTCTTTGAGCAAAAGTTTCAAGAAGAATATGCTGCCTGGCAACTTACCGCAGAGGCCAGAGAAGTATTCGAAAGTAAGAAAAAGGAAGATCAATCAGAGGTAGCTTTTTTTAAATCTTATAAAGATTTATATTTCAACGCCTATAGTGTGTTGGGTAAACAAGCTGCTGAAATGTTAAGGAACTGGGAAGCTGGTGAGGAAGAAACCATCGCTACCTGGTCTCAGATGAATCAATGGGTATATGCTGGTTTTGACCATACTTATCAGTTATTGGGTGTTCATTTTGATAAATTGTACTATGAATCAGAAACTTACCTGTTAGGAAAAGACATTGTTCAAAAGGGAATTGAAAAATCAGTCTTCTATAAAGAAGCTGATGGTTCTGTTTGGATTGACTTGACGGATGTTAAACTCGATAAAAAGGTAGTCCTAAGAAAAGACGGTACCTCCGTGTATATTACCCAGGATTTAGGTACCGCTGAACTAAGATATGACGATTTCAAAGCCAATAAAATGATTTATGTTGTTGCAGATGAACAAAATTATCATTTTCAAGTGCTTTTCGAAATAGCTAAAAAATTAAAAGTACCTTATGCTGAAGGTCTCCATCATTTGTCTTATGGTATGGTCGATTTACCTACAGGTAAAATGAAATCAAGAGAAGGTACGGTGGTTGATGCAGATGATTTAATTGCCGAGGTCGTTCTCGAAGCCAGGAAAAATTCGGAAGAACGAGGTGTATTGGCTGATTTAACCGATGCTGAGCGTTCGGAAATTATTAGGAAAATTGGTCTCGCTGCACTTAAATATTTTATAATTAAAGTGCAGCCGCAGAAAAGAATGACCTTTGATCCCAAAGAATCGGTGGATATGCAAGGGCAAACTGGTCCATATATTCAAAATGCTTTTGTTAGAATTCAATCTGTTTTGCGCAAAGCAGGCGATTTTGATGCCAACATAGCTGAGAATTATCTTGAATTTGTATTGGAGGAAAGAGAAATTATTCAGCAATTGTATCAATATCCGAGTGTTATTGAGGAATCAGCTGTACAATATGATCCTTCAGCCATCGCCAATTATGCTTATGCCTTAGCAAAAAATTACCACCGTTTTTATCACGAACATTCTATTCTCAAAGCAGATGATTTAGCAGTGAGAAGTTTTAGATTATGCATGAGTAAGGCGGTAGGCAGTGTTTTAAACCACAGCATGAATCTTTTGGGCATAGAAATGCCTGATAAGATGTGATTTATATATAAGTTAAGAAATTATTATGTCGCAAATTGAGGAAAAAGAAGAAAAATCATTACATTTTATCGAGCAGATAATACTTGATGATTTAGCCTTAGGGAAAAATAATGGGCGATTGCAAACTCGTTTTCCCCCTGAGCCAAATGGATATTTACACATAGGGCATGCCAAAGCTATCGTAGTTAATTTTGGTCTTGCTGCGCAATACGGGGGCGTTTGTAATCTTAGGTTTGATGATACAAATCCGATAACAGAGGAGACGCTATTTGTTGACAAAATAAGAGAGGATGTCTCCTGGCTGGGTTACCAATGGGGGCAGGAATGTTACGCCTCTGATTATTTTGACACATTATATGTTTTTGCACATGACCTGATTGACAAAGGTCTGGCTTATGTCGATGATTCGTCTTCAGCTCAGATAGCGGAAATGAAGGGGAACCCCGCAACGACTGGAAAAAATAGCCCATTCAGAGATAGAACCATAGCGGAGAATAAAGCTTTATTTACGGCTATGAAAGATGGTTCTTTCAAGGACGGAGAAAAAGTACTAAGGGCTAAGATTGATATGTCCTCCCCAAATATGCATTTTAGAGATCCTATTATATATCGTATTAAACATGCTCATCACCATAGAACGGCCGACAAATGGTGTATTTATCCTATGTATGACTTTGCTCATGGCCAAAGTGATGCCATAGAAAATATAACTCATTCTCTCTGTAGTTTAGAATTCAGACATCACAGAGATCTCTATGATTGGTTTATTCAACAGTTAGGTATATTTCCTTCCCGTCAAATTGAATTTGCAAGAATGAATGTAGCTTACATGATCACAAGTAAGCGTAAATTACTGAGATTGATTCAAGAGAATTTAGTTTCTGGTTGGGATGACCCGAGGATGTCAACGATTTCAGGTATGCGTAGAAGGGGCTATCCAGCCAAAGCAATTGTTGCCTTTTGTGATCGTGCCGGGGTGGCGAAAAGAGATAATTTAATATCTATTGAGTTACTTGAATTTTCTGTTAGAGAGGTTTTAAATAAAACGGCGCTAAGGGCTATGGCTGTTCTCGATCCTGTAAAAGTGACCCTAAGTAATTTTCCCGAAAATCAAGTAGATTGGTTACCTATGGAAAATAATCCGGAAGATGTG
>Ga0315902_10008798_pt1 | contig 13627 bp, 6 predicted proteins | sample LakEriMetagenome_9_FD_203523 | JGI IMG/M metagenome (GOLD analysis project Ga0315902, IMG submission 203523) | Freshwater fungal communities from buoy surface, Lake Erie, Ohio, United States - Buoy 12 MA117 | ecosystem: Environmental > Aquatic > Freshwater > Lake > Lake biofilm | place: USA... | reverse complement strand
TTAAAATTGGTAGTCCATCGTCTGTCTTAATTATGTTATACCCGACTAATGAGTATAGTGGATTGATTGCTGTAACGTTATCTATTCTCATTCCATCAAGTAAAACAAAGTAGTCGTTAGATGGTGCCCCACCTACCAGTGTAGAAACATAAATCCTAACCATGTTAATATTAGCCCATGAAAATGATTGGTCAGCAGCAAATTGAGATATTGTCCTAGTTACAACCTGATATCTATTTGACCCAATATTGGCCGATGTTAAATCTATTTTTGCTGTTGCAGCAGGTGGTGCTGTATTTATACCAGATAAGTTATTGATAAATTGTAGAATAATCTTTACATTGTCTGGATTTGTATTAGTTGCTGCTTGTCTACTTAACAAACTAAAAGCAAGTTTTACTTCATCATCTGGAAGGTTTTGACTTAAATCAAAAGATATTGCAGAGTTTTCTAAATATTGTGATCCAGCATTTACAGTATATCCTGAACCTATATATGATGAACTACCAGAAACTAGTAATGATCTATTTAAATACCTTGGGGGTTCTTGTCTATTCTGTCTTGATTGATCATTAAATATTGTCGAGTCTGAGTTAATAAATAAAAACTTTTCAGTGCTTGCATTTATACTTGCACTTGTATTTCCATTGTCAATTGGAATGTTTGGATAAGGGACTGCCGAAGAACTTGAACCATCTGAATATGTCCATGCTTCTGCTGTTGAAAATGTTATAAGTAATTTACTATCATATCTTCCAGCAACAGCATTATTTGCACCAGGATATACTCCTACTTCAGATATTTTATATCTTTGATCATTTGGCATTTCTGCTTTAAGAACTAGTTTTTCTACCCCATTTTCTTTAATAAAACCTTTTGATAAGATAGGAACTCTAAAAACCTCAAAATCTAGTGACTTTTTTGTTAGTGATACAGATGCTGACTCTCCAGTAATTAGTGGCTCTGGACCGCATCCTGCTGCGATATACGAGGCAAAGGTAGGTGCTTGACCAAGCATGAACTTTGCTACGATTTGTTTACCATCATTAGTTATCATTATCTCACCTCTACAATTGTACCATTTGTGTCTATTTCTACTTCTACTAGTTCGTCTGGAGTCATATTGTCTAGTTCAATGACCAGGTTGCCGCTAGTATCTATATAAATATAATTATCCAAGGCTCTATCTGCTAGGTACTGATCTCCAGGTATTTTATTAGATAGTTTAATAGAAAATGCATTATACAAAGAAGTATCTGATTTTTGAGATGCAACGAGATTTGAAGGATCAAATTCTTTCTTAATAGAACTTAAATTAGACACTATATTATAGTAAGGATTTATTCCTTCTACCGTGTCAGTTCTAGTAAACTTTGTCAACTCTACGGCACCTAATTTTTCAAAAACCATTGCTACGATTGTTGCCTCGTCTACATTGTTACTTGTAAGAGAAAGAACATTGTCTTTTTCTGGAAGTTTTATAGATGTTGTTCCTGTAGATGAAATGTCTGGAAATGAAGGAAGTGAAGGCACTGAAACTGTTGCTTCTGCAGTAAGTGCTTTTGTATACTTATCTATCTTTGATTGAATCTTAGCAAGTTCTGCCTTTGTAACATTATTGCCAGACTTGGCATATTTTTTTAGATCTTTTTGAAGGCTAGTTCTTTGTTTTTCTGTAAGCGAGGCAGTAGCAATAGCCTTAGATGCTGTGGACTTTTCTTTATCTTTTTTTGCCATTATACTTCAACCACCTTAATTATACTAGATGGACCCTGTTCAGATCTTCCGTATTGAATTTCACTAACAACAAACTGCTTATCTATTTCAACAAACTTATCATCACTTGGCATTGTATAGTCTATATTGACAATGTCTCCAAGTTGGATATGTGGGACTCCAAATACCTCTAGGAGTATGATCTTTCTAGGCTTTATTGTTTTAGAAAGTATCCAATCCATTAATCCATTTGCTTGGTCTTCACTTTGAATATATATTGAGTCTAAAGTAAAGTCTCTTCTTCCATATTTTGACCTACTAATTTTTACATCTTGATATATTTTATCTTGTTTAGATGGTGAAAGTATTGCATTGTTAACAATTATTGGATCTGCAAAGTTTGATCTATCTTGATAAAACTTATCTGCAGTCAAAGTATTTGATGTGTTCTGAGTAAAAGTAATTCCTATAATTTGTAGATAGTTTCCAGATGTTTCATCAAGTGTAATAAGTTTATCTGTTGCGTTAAATACTAAAAATTCTGCACCATATGCATCGGCATAAAAACCTGAAGAAGTATAAGTCTTTTCATTATTAAATGTAGGCTTTAGCATTGCCCTAAATGCTGGATATGCCTTGTCATACTTAACATTAAAATATGCACATTCTCTAAAAATAGTTCCAAATTCTTCGTAGTACATTGCATACTTTGGTGCATTTTGTGCACCTATTCCAGATAGGTATGTTGCTTGAACGAATCCAGATACTGCATATTTTCTTAGGGCGTCTGAAGAGTTTATTTCCTTCTTTCCAAAGGCATTTGATACATTCTCTATAACGGTACTTTTTGTTTCTTGAGAATATTGATTTTTTAGGGCATATACATTTTCAAACATACACTTTGATCCACCCCTCACAAAAACTGCCATATTATTATATTTTTGTGATAGAGGATTTGTATCATCCACTGTTGCAACCTGTGTTCCATTGATATATAGATAGAATCTTCTTGTAGATCCTATTTCTTTATATTCAATAGATATATCATATACAGTTGGATTTGCTTCATTTGAAAGTCTATCTTGTCCAACAAATCTTCCTTCGTCTACTAGTATCTTTGATAATCCACCCCAAAGTTTAACAGGAAGAGCAATTTCTTTTCCGTCTTTTACTGCGTTAACTACTTTATAAAATAGGACGTTGTGTAATACTGAACTCTCTACTCCTGTATTAGAATCTACAGTATTGTAGTTTTCTAAGTTATCAGAACTTAAAGAACATATTTCAAAATAGTAGCCAGTTACACCGTCTGAATCTAGCATAATAGATATGCCACCAGATCCACCAGTAAGCGTTGTTGTTTGGTCTCCAGTCTGTGATGAAACTACATAATACTCTGTTGCATTTGTAGGTGTTTGAATTCTAGTACTTGCTTCTTTTTTACCTATAATTCTCATCCTAGTTCCAAAGTGCTTATAGTCTGAATCTAATGTTTTCTTAACATGTGTTATTTGATTTTTATCTACTGTTGTAGATGGCCCTGTAAATACTAGTGCAGATGATTGAACAGTTCCTTTGGATGTTGTTTTTTGTGTTTTAACAATGTCATCTGATGGAATTGTTTCTCTTAAAAAGTTTGATATGATTCCATTACGACTTGATTGAACTGCGTTTGCTTTTCCTGTTTGCCAAAGTTTTTCTGAAGCATTTCCAAGGGCTGGTCTAACAATAGACCCTGTTGGCGTTGTTGTAAATAAATAACTAGAGTCCATCTTATATCCATCAACATTATTATTGTTGGACCAAAAATCATTTAAACCTGCAGAATGTTCGGTTATGCTAGTTCCAAATTGTGCTCTTCCACTTTTCTTTACAGGTCCATTCTTATACAAAGTAGTATATGTTCCTAAGTTATTTATATTATCTTCATAATATGGCTCTGCATAAATTCTTATTAATCCTGTAGGATACATTTTTCCATTAAATGGTAGTTGACTAAAATACTTTTGATACTCTATTTCATCAGATACCCAAACATTTCCTATTGATGGAACAGTATATTGAACAGCATCATATTTAATTATTTCACCATTTGCATATAAATACCCCTGCATTCTTGGAAGCCAGTATACATTTTCACCTATGTCTATAATGTTGTTGACTAGTGTATTATTTTCTACATATGGATCTAAGTTATTAAGGGTTGTATTCAAAGCAACTGCACCTAAAGTAAATGATCCAGTCTTTGACTTTTCATTTATTGTTTTGCTGTTTGTTTGGCTTGGAACTTCCCACAAAACTACTGGTTGATATCCATACGTTCTATCTTCGTCTAGATATGTGGCTTGCTTTAATGAGGCAGGTGCTCTTTGAATATATCTAGTAATGTAATTAATCTTTCCATCATTTATAACTTTTGTTTCTCCACTTTTAATCTCAATAATATTAGGAAGATTGTTATTTGTTTTTTGACCATATAGTGTAACGTCTGTTGATCTTTCACCAGTAGCAGGCAGCATATATTCTTTTGACATTACAACAAAGTTATTATATTCATCAAAGAACATTGCAGACTGTGTTGCTACTGCTAGTCTTTGTAATACCTCAGCAACGTTTGCATCTGGTTCAACAAAAAAGTATGGAATAACTGGATCATTTTTATCTGTTATATTTTTAAATACATAATTGCTAAATCCTATATTATCTAATAATACTGCTACTGCATATGTCAATGAAACATTTTGTAAAAATAATGGTGGGCAAGATTGAGTTTCTAGTCTAAAGAATGAATCTCTAGTATTTACCGATATATCAACCAAGGCACTTCCACCTTTTGGAAAGTCTTCAATATACATACTTTTAACTGGTATAAACTTATCATACTCATTAACATTCTTTATAACATCATAGAAGTCTACTCTTGTATTAGGATTTAATATATTGGCTATAATACTACCCTGATTATTTTCAAATACATTTTGTTCGCTAAATGCAAAGTCATGATTCATTAAAGTCATAGTTCCATTTGAGGCTACAAGGCTTCCTACTGGTATTCCAGAGGTGTCATTTGGTATTGATTTTGTCACATCAAAACCTAAAACATAATCTGATATATTTGCTGTAAGTCTTGGACTTAGTTCAATGAGGTCAAAAGTATTGTCTGGGCCATAAAGAGTTTCTACCTTTACTCTTAAACCTTTTAATAATACTATTTCTCTAAATACTGTTCTGCCACCATCTATAAAATAATCTGGATCAGTTAATGAAGATACAACGCCAATTCTTTTTGTATCATCATCTTCCAGCAATTGAAATTTATATTCTGCTGGAAATGATTCCCAAGCAATAGTTGAAGAATTCCAAACATGAACCGTTCCAGCAGATGTTGCTGATGACCCTACTAAGTATGCTTCACCATTTATTGCCTGTGCTGTTGGAAGATCACCTACGCTATTTAGTTTATCAACATAATAAAATGATCCTTTATATTTATCTGGTATGTTTAAACCATAGAATAATTCTACATATCCATCCCATTTAACAATGTTTGATCCATCTCTTCTTAAAGAATCTTCATTAAAATTAATTGCAGTTATCCAGTTATTATTGTTATCTAGATATTGAATAGACCATCTTTTTGGAATACTAGACTTTGTTATATCTGTAAGTGGATCTATAATTACATTGTTATTTACATCTTTTATTGTTACCCCAGCACTTTCTGCAAGATTTGTTTGTAGTTTAACAACAATTCTATTAGAGGCAACCTGCTCTTTATATACAACAAATGGGCATGCATCTGTAATACTGTATCCAATCGCAGTTGAGTCTACTCTTTCAGATCTTCCTCTTTCAATGCTATTTTCAATTCTAAATGAGTTCCAATATTTAAAGTAATCATTTCTAGATGCCATGTAGTATCTAGGTCTTCTTGCAGACTTAATATTATCTACATATTTTCCTGTTTCAAAGAACAATGGTTTGTTGATTCCAGATCTAGGTCTAAAAGAATTAAAGCATTGTTTCAAGTCATAATAAAGTTGTCTATCTACTTCTGGTGTAGTAAAAATTAATGATGCATCATTTTCATCGACAAGTGTTTCTGACTCTATGCTTGAAACAAGTGCGTCTGTATAATAATCTCCTAAATCATTGGGGTCATATGAATTAGGTAAATTAGCATATATAGAAGATGCTGCATCATTAGCCCTATATCGGTAGTTGCCAAAGTTTAATATATTTTCAAAATCATTAAGATTCCATTCTGCAATTACTAATGATTCTGATTTTAATGTATTATTAGTTTTAAGATGTGTGTTTAAGTCGGAATCTATAAACATTATACTTCCTCAAGAGATAATGAGATATTCCAAAAGTCGTGATTAGATCCACCACGTTTTACTACGTTAAAAGAAAATGAAGAGAAATAAACTTCTATTACATCATTGTATTGATGCAAATGATCAAATCTATCAACCTGTCCACTAAACTTATCATGTCTATCATAAGACATAAACATATAAAATGATCCAGGGTTTGATTCGTACCAAGATACTATGTCTGCACCTCCTGCACCACCGTCAGCAGTATATTCAGTTAGTCCAGACGCTGCATTGCCATATGCATTGTATGCTGGGTCTCCACTATGTGATCTTGATGGAAGCATTTCCCAATCTAGAGATATATTTAATTTATCTGCAATATGGTATGAACGCATTGTTCCATTAATCATTCTTTTTCTATTTTCAATTCTATTTTGACCTATTGATATTTCTCCACGATTATGATCTGATAATATAATAAAATCTTCTAATTCAGTACCCCCAGGAACAAGCAAGCCTCCGTTAACACTGCCACTATTATTAGCCCATGCAATAGCCTGTGGTCTAGTATAAGCCCATCTATTTTGAATATAAGTACTTGTAGCCATTAGTATCTGTTTCCTCTGACGCTTCTATCTTTTGTCATTCTAATTCTATTCATTACTACATCTGCAATTTCATTTGGAGATGCATTTGTATCTGTAACATTAACGTTTACATTATAATTATACACTGGTGCTGATACATTTGAAACAGATGTTGTGGCTTCAATTGGAGATATATTTGAAGATCCAATGCTCATTCCTTCACCAAAAACATTGCTATTCAAAGATTTTAGTAGTGGCATGTTTGCTTCTGCAACAGATTTTCTGACAACAAACTCTCCAGGAGTTAGTAATGCTGGAACCTTATCTGTCATTCCAGTTCCTGGAACTACATTTCCAACAGCCATCTTCTTAATCTTTCCACCATAGTATGCAGTTTGTGCACCTTTTCCACCCATCTTGCCCATAATTGCAAGAACTTCTTTATAGTAGTCTCTAATACTTCTAGAGTATTTTTCTTGATTAGCCATAGATGCTTCTGCTTGAACTTGTGCAGTTGCAACTCTTTGTTGAATTAAATCATTTTCTCTTTCGAGTGCTGCAATATTAGATTTTATAGTATATATATTATCTTCATATTGAAGTGTGCTTTGTGTTCTTTGATAAATATTTTCATTATAAGTATCTATTTGTGCTTCTATTTCTGCCCTTGTTAATAATTTACCATTAACTTCTGTAGTAAGTGCATTAAGTTCTGCTTGACGTTGTGCTTCTAGTGCTGTTTTTGCATCTTGAATTTGATTTGATGCTGAGTCTGATGTCATCTGTGCAGCGGCCGTAGCGGCAGCACCAAAATCTCCACTGGTTAAAGCACTAGCAAGTGCAATAGAATTTCTTTGTTGTTGATTTGCTCTTTCATTTGCTTGAGCAACTGCATCAAGAGCCTTTGTTCTATTAGCATATAAATCATTTACTGATTTTTCTTTCTTTCCTAATACTTCTAATGCACGCTGTCTAATAGAAACTTGTCTAGAATCTAATTCATTTAATCTAGTTACTTGATCAATTTGTTTTTGATTTTGTGCAATTTCTAAATTCATACCTTGAATTTTAAGATTATTTAAATTAATTGATTTTTGATCGTCAGTTAATGATGCTGCTGTTAATACTCTTTGTCTAACTGAGTCATCATTAATTAATTTAATAATTCTTGACTGTTCTTTTTTAGATTTATTATAAAGTTGTGTTGCTTCATCAGCACTTAGTGCAGCGGCTGCTTCTGGTTTTAATCCATTAGCAACTAATCCAGATATTGCAGCAGTTTGTTGTTTTGTTAATGCAATACGTTCTAATAATAATTGAAGTGCAGATTTTTCTCCAGTTCCATCAGAACCGCCAAATCCTGGTCCTAAATCTGTTCCTAATCCTCCACCTTTACCTTTTGCTGCTAATAAATTATCAAAATAATATTTTCCTTTTCCTAACATTGCTGCAAGTTTAATTTCCATTTCATCAGTGAGTGCTCCACCAGCAAGAATACCAAACTGTTCCATTTGAGTTGTAAAGTTTTCAGCAGAAAGTCCTTTACTAATTTGTTCAACCATAGTATCTGTGAGACCCATATTCTTTAATGCTGATTGTGCTGCTGTCTTTGTTTTCTTTAATTCTGTTTCTAACAATTTAGCGGTTCCTGTTGGAACAAGTGATCCGCCCGCTTTTCCTCCAACAAATGATTTTTGATTTGCAAGATTGTTTAATTCACCTTTTGTAACTTTAAGTTTGGTTGCAATTGCATCAAGACCACCCTGTGCTGTTTGTTGACTGGTTCTTCCTAATTCATTGGTTTTTCTATTATATTCATCTAAACTCATCGATCCATCTAGAACTGCAAGTTTAAAGTTAGAAACAGACTCTTCTGATGTTTTAAATGCCTGAACTGTTCCTTCTGCAATTAAATTAACTGCAATCTTATTTTTTGCTACATCATCATCAGTAAATATTCTTGCTAGTCCACCCCAGAATCCAGCAGTATTTTGAGCAAACATTTGCTCTGTAATTGCATCAACTTGTGTCATATCTATAGTAGGAGTTATCTTTCCAATAATCTCTATTTCATTACCCTTAATTAATTCACCATTTTGTCCTATTAACTGTGTTAGTTGAGCAGATACATTTACTGCTAATTGTTGATCATTAAGAGTTTTTCCAATTTCAATTGCCACACCCCTGGCTTCTTCTGCTGTAATGGCACCAGATACAACGCTTCTTGCTAGTTGATTCTTTAATGCAGCAATAGCATCTCCGCCAGACTTTTTAACTAATTCAATATCTGCAATTAATTGTTTTCCTGCATCTGTTCCAACAAACTGACTAGCGGCTTCTGCTGCTGGTTGACCAACTTGACCACCTACTCTTTGTGCTAATGTAGATGTAACCTGTTGAGTTGCTGTTTGTCTTCCAAATGCTGCAGCCATTTGATCAACTGTTTTTGATGAACCATACATGGCTCTAGTTAACGCAGCACCAGAATCTTCTAATTTTTTAATTTGTGCTACTACTTTATATGTTCCATAAGCAAGTGCTGCAGTAGCACCGATTGCAAGACCAATTGGATTTGCTAATTTAGGAAGGAGTGGGCCAAGTACTTGTAAGCCAAATAGTGCTGGAGTCATTGAATTTACAAAACTTCCTATTGATGCAGCAAATTGGTTTGAACTTTGTGCCATAATTTGTCCAGCAAACATTAATGGTATTGACGCACCTGCTGCAACCGTTCCTGCAGTTCCAAGTCCACCTTTAAATGATGCAATTGCTGCTTGACGTCTTGTTTGTGGACCATACATAACATCTCCACCAACTGCATACTTATTTACCATTCCACTATTTAGTGCTTCTAAAAATGGTCTATTTTTTGCGGCTGCTTCTTTTCCTACTACAAATTCTCCAGGAGTTAATAATGATGGTACTGATCCACCCTTGGCAAAAGTTTGTATATGTCCTTTGTTATATCCTTCATATTGTGGCATTGTTTGATATCCAGATCCACCAGATGATCTAGTTTGACCTGGACTAAACTTAATACTTCCTGAACTACCAGTGTAAACATATGTGCTTCTTCTCATTCCAGGAATTCTTCTAATTTTATTTGGTAGAACTTTTAGCAATCCAGCAACTCGTCCACTTACTCTTGATTCTCCAGTTTGTTGACCAAGTGCTGCTCTAGCAAATCCTAATTTTTGTTTATCTGGAACGCTTGCACCCACTCTATCTACTGCCTGATTAAATATTTCAGAAAACATTTTGTCATCTACAGTTTGACCAGCCTTTACTTTTTGTAATAATATTCTGTGTGCCATTCTTCCTAATTCTTTTTCAACCTTTGGATCTGTTATTCCTGCTTCATCTAGAAGATATTTGAATGGACTGACTATTGCTGATGATCCTCCATGAATTCTTCTATTTCCTAAAAAGAATCCACCAACTTCTGCTCTTGTTGCTGTACCTGTTCTTAATCTATTATTAAAATCATATTCTTTACTTGCACCAATCAAACTTTTTGCTAAACTTCCTGCTGCTGGTTTAAATCTAGGCATAGGGGATATAAATCTTGTATATTTGTTATGTGTTAGGTTTAACTCTTTTAACATTTCATCTAGCAATGCTGAAGGGGCATTTCCAATTTCAAATGGTTGTTGGCTAAATGGAACATTTGGATCATCATATTGACCTGAAATAATCTTTGTATATTTATTACCTACGCCACTACTTTCTTTTTGCATATTTTCATAATCACTAAAGAATCCACCATCGTTATACCCACGAACTTTTCCACCATTTAACATTCTTAAGAAATTTGTTCCAACTGAATTAGTTGCTTTTTTATTTACAACAAACTCACCTGGTGTAAGCATTGCTGGCACTGTATCTTTATTTCCAGTTCCTGGAACAACTCCACCGCTTGCAAACTTTTGTCTTGGAAATCCACCTTTAATGTTTCTTGTTTGTGCCATCTGCATTGCTGCACCTGGTGTTCCAAGTGTAAATTTAGATATAGATGCTGCTTCAGCCATTCTAGTAATTAATATTCCATAGGTATCTGCCAAACCACTAATTGCTTGACGAGCACCTTGTGCTGAACTTACTTGAGCAAGTAATGCATCATTAACTGTCATAGTTGCTGTACCTAATTGTTTAGCGGCAAGTGCTGAATCTAATTCTTGAAGTGACATATATTTCATTGACTGACTTACTGCTTGAATACCACCTAGAATTCCACCTTTAAGCGTTCCTTTAGTAAATATGCCAACACCTTGCATTAATTTTGCAAGAGTACCGCTTAAGTTCATTAATAAACCAAAAAACATAGTTCCTGCTGGAATTACTAGACCTGTAATAATTGTTGCTAATGCTGCAAATCTTTTAGTAAAATCTGGTAGATTATTAAATCCTTCTACTATCTTTGTAAAGAAGTTTACTACTGGAATTGCCATTTGTAAGAACATTTGACCAACTGGTGCAATTGCTAATTTAAACTTTTCAATAGCGGCAGTAAGTTGAACGCCAAATGATTGCTCAATTGTTTTTAATTCTTTATCTGCAGATGCTGCCATTTGCTCTACTGAGAAACCTGCTGCATCCATCACCTGCTGTGCTTGAGATCCTTGACGAGTTAAATTATCAAACAATGCACCAAGTCTTGCATATTGATATTTACCAAATATTTTTTCTAATGCTTGCTGTCTTGTAAAATCATCAAGTGTTGATAATGCTCTACTAAATGCTGTAACTGTACCCATTAGGTCGCCTCTATTTTGATTAACAATATATTCCATGTTAATTCCTAGTTGGCCCAAAGTTTCTTTTGCTGCCCTAGAAGGATTAATCAAAGATGCAAGACCAGACTTTAATGCGTTAGCACCTTGTTCTGCTGATACACCACCTTCTTGCATAGCGGCCAAAAATACTGATAAATCTTTTACGTCACCACCTAAACCTACAATTACTGGTGCTACACGAGGAATTGCTGCAGCCAAGTCTTGTAGGCTTACTACTGTTTGGTTTTCTACAATATTTAAAAAGTTAATTGCATTTGTTAATTCTTGACCAGATAATTTAAAAGCACTCTGCAATGCTATTGTAGTTTTTAATGCTTCATTTTGATCCATTTGACCAAGAGTTGATAATCTGGTTGCTTCAGTTACTGCATCTGTTAAGTCTTTATTTCTACGACCAGCGGCTGCTGCCTGTGCAGCCAAGCCTATTGTGTCTTTTACTGCAATTCCATATTTTGTATATTCTTTTCCTAAAGCCATTACAGCATCTAGGTTTCCTTGTAATTCTCCTGGAGTTGTAAAAATATCTCCATAAACTTTTTTAAATGAGACTACTTGTTTTTCTAAGTCTGCAAATGTTTTTCCAGCAACTATTCCAAATGAAGTAAGTGGCAATGTAAAACCAACCATAAGTTGGCGACCAGCCCACTGAACGTTTTTACCAAAGTTAATTAAATGTGTAGTTCCCTGACGGAACATTGTGCTAAGAATTTGAGATCTTTGGGCTGCAACAGCCATTTCAGAATTAAATGCTGCAAGTGGTCTAATAGCAAGAGCCTCTTGCATGCCTTTAGCAGACCCAGAAGTGGCAATAAACTGAGTTTGCATGGTTCTTGCACGTTCTGCAGCAAGACCCATTGTTTCGGCAAATAAAGCACTATTACGGTTGAATTTAGCACTAAAGAAATTACCAAGAGTTGCTTGACCTTTTTTAAGTGTTGAATCAAGTGCTCCTGCAGCAGTTTGCATTCTTACTGTTTCAGCAGTAAAGAATTTACTTGCATTGATTACATCTTTTAATTCAGATGAATATTTTGCAGCAGCGGCTGTTTGAAAAGTATTGCCTTTATTAATAGCAAGATTGAAAGCATTAATTTGTTGTTGTAATGCTTTTAATTCTTTTGCAGCAGTGCCAGTGTTGATTTCAATATCAACTATACCCTTGACAACTTCAGCCACTAATCAATCACCTCGTAGTCTAATCCCTCACCGATACCGAATCCTGCTTTTCTTGCGGCATTACCTTGCAGTGATACTATATCGTTAGGGTCAGTGGTCTTTCCACCACTAAAGGCTTTGGCTTTAATTCTTTCCCAAGCCTCTTGACCTTCAGACGAATTATCTTTATCTATATCTACGCCTTGAAGAGCAGCAAAGAATTTTCTATCTTCATGTTCTTGCTTGCTCTTTGCGTTTAGTATTGCTACTAACTCAGGCATTGATATAGAGTCTTCCATGTCTTTGTAGTTCTTCCAGAATCCTAAAAGAAATACTTTAGACTCTATCTCGGCTAGATCTAGTTCGTCCCAACTAGAGCCGCCGCTAGTGCGTTTGGGTCGTTCAACTTAATACCCGCTGCCACTTCGATGATTTTGTAAACTGTTGGAAGATCAATAACTTCTTCAAACTTTGCTGGATCAGATAGTTCTGGATCATACTGCTTCATTGCAATTGCTGCACAACTTACTAATAAATCCATTGATTTGATATTGTCTTCTGCAATTTTTGGATCAGAAATCTTTTGAAACTCTTTCATAAATTCTCTTAATAGAGTAATTTTTAAAGGAGCCATAGTAATTTTTGTTCCGTTTTGTAGTTCAATTTCAACTGGTTCATAAACACTTGTTGCCATTCAAGCCTCCTTAAGACTCATTAAAATTATAGCACAAAACCCACCCCCTGTATAGGGAAGTGGGCTAAGTGTTTATGAAATTATTGTTTAGACTGTGCGGTCAACAATTTTTCCGTAAGATCCGTTAGATGCTGAAAGCAAGCGGAAAGTTACTTCAAACATTGAAGGTGTGTCACGTTTTGCTGAAACTGTTACACTTTCGATTGAAAGTGCACGGTTTGCAACATAGACGCGTTCCTTAGTAACGTTTGGGTCACCTGTTCCTGGACCTACTGCAACAAGAGCACGTTCAACTGGAACGTCACCAATGTCACCAGATTTTAGTTCTAGTGTTTCGGTTGATCCTGATGTTGTTTTATC
>Ga0315902_10008797_pt1 | contig 13627 bp, 15 predicted proteins | sample LakEriMetagenome_9_FD_203523 | JGI IMG/M metagenome (GOLD analysis project Ga0315902, IMG submission 203523) | Freshwater fungal communities from buoy surface, Lake Erie, Ohio, United States - Buoy 12 MA117 | ecosystem: Environmental > Aquatic > Freshwater > Lake > Lake biofilm | place: USA... | reverse complement strand
GAGCCCGGGGCGCATCACCCGCGTCTTCGAGGACCTGCCCTTCTCGCGCCAGTTCCTCGGCCACGGTGACGCCCGACGCGTCAAGAGCGACCCGGCCTTCATCGCGCTGCGCGAGGAGGTCCTGGCCCTGATCCACCAGCGCGAGGCAGCCAATGCCTGAAGCCTCCGGCGCCCGGCCAGAAGCCCCGAAGACCAGCGCCTTCAAGGTGCCCGGCGAAGGCAGCAGCCTGAAGATCAGCGTGGCCACCATCGCGGTGCTGCTGGCGGCCTGGACGCTGGTCACCTCGATGGGCTGGATCAAGCCGCTGTTCCTGCCCAGCCCGCAGGCGGTGTTCCAGCAGTTCGTCGAGTACCTCACCGGCGCGGCCAACGACAAGCCGCTGTGGCAGCACTTCCTGGCCAGCGTGGGCCGGGTGTTCGCCGCCTTCGCGCTGGCGGTGGTGACCGCGGTGCCGGTGGGCATCGCCATGGGCATGAGCCGGGTGGCGCGCGGCATCTTCGATCCGCCCATCGAGTTCTACCGCCCGCTGCCGCCGCTGTCCTACCTGCCGCTGATCATCATCTGGTTCGGCATCGACGAGCTGCCCAAGGTGCTGCTCATCTTCCTGAGCTGCTTTGCGCCGCTGGCGCTGGCCGCCCGCTCGGGCATGAAGAGCGCGTCGCAGGAGCAGATCAACGCGGCCTACTCCATGGGCGCCACCTACGGCCAGGTGATCCGCCACGTGATCCTGCCCTCGGCGCTGCCCGAGATCCTGGTGGGCATGCGCATCGCCATCGGCTTCGGCTGGACCACCCTGGTGGCCGCCGAGATGGTGGCGGCCAACGTGGGCCTGGGGCAGATGGTGCTGAACGCGTCGAACTTCCTGCGCACCGACATCGTGATCATGGGCATCGTGGTCATCGGCGTGGTGGCCTACGGCTTCGACCTGCTCATGCGCTGGGTGGAGCGCCGTCTGGTGCCTTGGAAGGGCCGGATGTGAGCGTGCCCGCGGCACATTGAAGCCCGCACTGCCGCTGCTGCGCTGGCGCGACGAGTGGCGCAAGCCCGGCGCGCTGCGCTCCGATCTGTTGGCCGGCCTGACCGGCGCCGTGGTGGTGCTGCCTCAGGGCGTGGCCTTCGCCACCCTGGCGGGCATGCCGGCGCAGTACGGGCTGTACGCCGCCATGGTGCCCTGCGTGGTGGCGGCGCTCTTCGGCAGCAGCCGGCTGATGGTGACCGGTCCGGCCAACGCCATCTCGCTGATGACCATGGCCCTGATCGCTCCTCTGGCGGTGGTGGGCTCGGACCGCTACGTGCAACTCGTGCTGACGCTGAGCTTCCTGGTCGGCGCCCTGCAGCTGGCCCTGGGCCTGGCCCGCGTGGGGCGCTGGGTGGAGCATGTGCCCCACTCGGTGGTGGTGGGCTTCACCGCCGGGGCGGCGGTGCTGATCGCCAACAGCCAGATCGGTCCGCTGCTGGGGCTTGCGCTGCCACGGGGCCTGCCCCCGCTGGACAATCTGCCCGCTGCCGCGTCCGCCTGGCGTGATGTGCAGCCCATGGCCCTGGGCGTGGGGGCAGCCACGGTGGCGCTGGCCATCCTGGCGCGCCCCTGGAACCGGATCGTGCCGGCCATGCTGGTGGCCGTGGTGGGAGGCACACTGGTGGCGGTGGGCGCCGCAGCCTTGTGGCCCCACGCTCCCGCCCTGCCCACGGTCAACGCCTTGCCGGGTGCACTGCCGCCGCTGTCCTGGCCCGACCTGTCGCCCGACACGCTGCGCGCCCTGTTCAGCGCCACCCTGGTGATGACGCTGCTGGCACTCACCGAAGCATCGGCTATCGCGCGCTCGGTGGCCCGGGTGCATGGCGACCGCCTGGACGGCAACCAGGAGTTCATCGGCCAGGGCCTGGCCAATGTGGCCGGGTCCTTCTTCTCGGCCTACCCGGCCAGCGGGTCGTTCAACCGCTCGGGCGTCAACGTGGCCAGCGGCGCGCGCACGCCGCTGTCGGCCATCTCCGCAGCGCTGTTCCTGGTGGTCATCCTGGCCTTCGTCGGCCCCTGGGCGCGCTGGCTGCCGCTGGCAGTGATCGCCGGTCTGCTGGTGGTCGTGGCGTGGAACCTGTTCGATGTGGCCGAGATGCGCCGCCTGTGGCGCGAGGAACCGCATGATCGTGTGCCGCTGGCGGTGACCCTGATCGGCACCGTCACGCTGTCGCTGGAGTGGGCCATCCTGCTGGGTATCGCCAGCGCGCTGCTGGCGCAGCGCTTCCTCGGCCGCGATCACCGGGGCCCTGGCCCGGGCGACGACCCGCACTGAGCCTCAGCGCAGCACCTCGACCAGAGCCCGCAGCACGCTCAGCCCCGCGATCCCGATCAGCAGCTCCAGCACCCGCTGCCTGAAGCGCTGCGGGTCCACCCCGGCGAAGAAGCGCCGCCCCACGGCAATGCCCAGCAGCATGGCGGGCGCCCAAGCTCCAGCCCGCCACAGCGTGTCCACACCCAGCAAGCCCTCGGCCGACGGCCCGGTCGCCGGCATCAGCGCCGACCAGATGAGCGCGTACAGGTCGGTGAACAGGAACAGCGCAATCATCGTCGCGCGCATCACGGCGGGCGCCAGCGAAGTGGTGCTCATCAGCACGGCCACCGCTATGCCGCCGATGGCCGCCACACCGTTGACGAAGCCCGATACCAGGCCGGTGGCCAGGCGCACGCCCGTGGACGGCTCCAGTCCGGCGCTGAAGCCACTGCGCAACAGCACCGCGGCCACCAGCAGCAGCGCGCCGATGCACAGCCGCAGGGGGGTCTCGGGCAGAAAGGCCAGCAGCGCCACACCCAGCGGTATGCACAGCGCGTTGCCCAGCACCAGCCAGCCCAGCCAGCGGGTGTCGGCATCGCGCCAGGCCTCCTTCAGCAGGGTCAGGCTGGCCAGCACCTCCAGCACGAAGATGGCCGGCACCACCTCCTGCGGCGGCATGAACAGCGACAGCCCCGCCACGCACAGCGCCGAGAACCCGAAGCCCGCGAAGCCCCGGACGATGCCGGCCCCGAAGACGATGGCCAGCGAGGCGGCGAAGGCGGCGGTGAACTCGGGCACGCCAACGGCCCGGCGCGCTGTCGGGTTGCCCTACTTCAGGCTGCCCCGGCCCTCTTGCGCGTGAAAGGCCTGCGCGGTGGACCAGGCCACCTGCTGCAGGTGGGCGGCCACCGCCGGGGACAGACCCGCGGTGTAGCGGTTGCCCACAGGGTTGACCTTGAAGACCGAGGCCAGCACCGTGCAGGCGGCCAGGTAGGTGCCCTCCAGGCTGGGGTGGCGCTTGTCGGCCACGATCAGGCTGACGTCGGGGCGGGCCTTCGCCGAGTTGGCAAAGGCCAGGCCCGCGGGCACCACCAGGGCGTTGTTGGCCTTGCCGGCCTTCACGTACTCGGCGGCCAGCGGGCCGGTCATGTCGGGCTTGTCGGAGTAGGCCCACGACATGAACAGGATGGGCTCGGCGCCGCGGCGGCGCACCGTGTCGCTGTGCTTCTTCGCGAACTCGTGGAACAGCGGGCGCAGTTGCGGGTGGATGGGGCACTGGCTGCAGTCCATCATCATCACCGCGTCGAAGGGCTTGTCGAAGGTGTTGAAGCGCACCTCGTTGTCGCCCACGAAGGAGTAGCTGGACACGCCGCCGGGCTTGAAGTGGGCGTCGACGTCGTGCCAGTTCAGGCCCGAACCGCTGATCGTGGCCGACACGCCGCGGTGGTTGCGCACCCCCGCGTCCGAGAGCAGGCGGGCCAAGTGGCCATGCATGGAGTTGTTGTAGTAGAAGAAGCTGTTGCCCACCCACAGCATCGAGCGCACTTCGCCGGGCTTGGCGGCCGAGGCCGCCGCTGGCGCGGCAGGCGGCGCGCTCACCGAGGCGCAGGCAGACACCAGCGCGGCCAGGGTCAGGGTGATCAGGGCTTTGAGCATGTGGGGTTTCCTTCTTCCTGGGTTGTCAGGGGTCGTCATTCGGCGCTCAGGCGGGCCTCGACCTGCCCCTTGAGCTTGATGAGCAGGGGGCGGCCGCGCCGGTCGACCGTCTTGCCTGCCGGCACGCGCACCCACCCTTCGCTGAGGCAGTACTCCTCGACATCGAAGCGCTCACGGCCATTGAAGACGATACGGATCGTCTTGTCCATCAGCGCTGCCACGTAGTGCGGGCTGGAAGGGTCGGTGGACAGGCGGTCGGGAAGGCTCTGGGAGGACTCGGTGCTCATGGGTGTGGAGGCAGTGGAGGACATGATGTACTGTACGCAGGCTGAACGCCGCCAACCCCATCGCTGGATGGGGCTACACCCGACGCCGCATAGCGCATGCTCCACCTCGACCGCCAGGACCTCGCCCGGCAGCTGCTCAAGCGGCTGGAGCCCCTGGCCACCCCCACGGCAGGAGGCACCGCCGGCCTGAGCCAGCGCATCGAGGAGGCCATCGACGCGGCCCTCGCCCAGGAGTCGGCAGGTCACACGCGGCGCGTCACCATCCTGCTGTCGGACCTGCGCGGCTTCACCGCGCTGGCGCAGCGCTGCACGGCGCTGCAGATGATGGAGACGCTGAACCGATACCTCGGCCGCATGACCCGGCTGATCATCGACCACGGCGGCACGATCGACAAGTTCATGGGCGACGCCATCATGGCCCTGTTCGGCGCCCCCGTCGCCATCGAGGACGACGTGGCCGCAGCCCTGGCCTGCGCCATCGAGATGCAGATCGCCATGGACGACCTCAACCTCGAACACCAGCGGCTGGGGCTGGAGCCGCTGTACATGGGCATCGGCATCAACACGGGCGAGGTCGTCGCCGGGCGCCTGGGCTCGAAGCTGCACAGCGAGTACACGGTGATCGGCGACGAGGTGAACCTGGCCTCGCGCATCGAGGCGCACAGCCTGCGCGGGCAGATCCTCATCAGCGAAAACACCTGGCAGCTCGCCCGCGACTACGTCGAGGTGGGCGATGTCAACGAGGTCAAGGTCAAGGGCCGCTCGGGCACCGTGCGCATGGTGGAGCTGCTGGCCACGCGGCACCCGCATCCCTTGAGCGTGCCGCGACGCGATGTGCGCCGCAGCGTGCGCGTGGAGGTGGACCAGCCGATCCGCTTCCAGGTGATCCGCGGCAAGTCGGTGGAACCCCGGGAGTACGCCGCCCGGGTGGTGGACCTGAGCTACGGCGGCCTGCGCATGGTGTGCGACGAGCCGCTGGAGCCGTTCACCGACATCCGCCTGTCGCTGCTGCTGTCCGTGCTGTCAGCGCAGGCCACCGATGTCCACGGCAAGGTGCTGCGGGTGGAGACCTCCCAGGGCGGCTACGCCTGCCAGGTGAGCTTCACCTCCATCGAGGGGGCCGCCCAGCAGGCGATCAAGGACTACGTGGACGCCACCGTCCAGGCCAAGACGTATTGAGCCGAAGCGAGCAGGTACGCAAAGGCCTGCAACCGCCTTCGGCCTTCACAGGCCCACGCGTACGCCGTCCTGCGTGACCTTCAGGTCCTTGATGACCCAGCCCACCAGGCGCGAGGCCCTGTAGACCACCACGCCTTCCACCTGCCGGGCGATCACCGTGTTCAGCCCTTGCAGCATGACCTGGGGCAGCGCCATGCCGTCGGCAAAGGTCACCTTGCGCACGCGTGCGGTCGACAGAGAGACAGTCCCCGGCTCGGGGTTCCAGCGCAGGCGGGTCTCGGCACAGAAGGTACCTTGCGCGCGGGTGGCCATGTGCGTCCACCGTCCGCACAACACGGCCAGCTCGCGCTCGCCCTCGAAGCGGACATCGGGGCCGGCCAGCTCGATGCCGCTGACCTGTCGCGGGAAGGCCTTCTCGGCATGCGACTGGATGGTGCTGCGCCCGAGGTGGAACGACATGCCGTGGCTGTCAGAGGCCCATAAGAGCAGCCCGCCTGCCAGCCATGCGACACACCACCCCGCTGCCGAAACCGCTGTTCGCTCCACCTGATCCTCTACGCCTTGCCTTGGCTGTTTGCGCGGCCTCTCAGGAGGCACTGCGTTCAGTGTAAGCAGCAGGCTTGCTTGCGCGGGCCACGGCGCTGAGCATCGCCGTATGCGGATTGTCAGTACACACACGAAGTGGTAGGCTCGCCGCCCATGCCTGCACCGCGCTCCCCCGCAGAAAGCGTCGACCTGACCGACCTGCCGGGCCACCACATCCGGCGGCTGCAGCAGATCGCCGTGGCCATCTTTCTGCAGGAGTCGGCCGACAGCGGCATCACCCCGGTGCAGTACGCGGCCCTGCAGACCGTGGCCAACCAGCCCGACATCGACCAGCGCACCTTGGCAGCCACCGCCGGGCTGGACACCTCCACCCTGGGCAGCGTGATCGACCGTTTGGAGTCGCGCGGACTGATCGAGAGGCGCCTGTCACCGGCCGACCGCCGCGTGCGACTGCTGCGCCTGACGCCTGAGGGCACCGACACCCTCAAGGCCCTGATCCCGGCCATGAAGCGTGCGCAGAAGAAGATCCTGCAGCCCCTGCCGCCGCAAGAGCAGCAGACCTTCATGCGCATGCTCAAAGCCCTGGTGGACGGCAACAACGGGCTGAGCCGGGCGCCCGCGGAAAAGTAAGGCCCCCCCTTTCAACCCCTCAGGCCTGCGGAGCCTGCATCGCACCCCTGGCAAACCGCGCCAGCAGCCAGGCCCACACCGCGCCGCCGGCCACCTTGGCCACGAACTGCGCCAGCACGATGTGCGGCATCAGCGCGCCGAAGGCGATGGTGGGGAACAGCAGCGAGTCCACCGCTGCACCAGCGACGTTGGACCCGTTGGCGCGACGCAGCCAGGAGCCCTTGATCCGGGCGAAGGCGGCCCAGTCCACCAGCGCCGCGGCGGTGAAGGCCACCGCCGAGGCCACGGCGATCTGCCCGGCCGCAGGGTTCAGGGCAAAGGTGAGCAGCCCGGTGAAGGCGATCAGCGCACCCATCTGCCAGACCTTCAAGCGCACGTGCAGCCAGTCGCGCAGGGCCAGATCCAGCCCGATCAGGACGAAGGCATTGATCGCGGTCACGCTCGGCCCGAAGGCGGCGACGGACAGGTTTGCCAGCGTCATGGCGACGGTGTAGGCGGCGATGGCCAAGGCAAGGCTCATGGGACGACTCGGACAGGCGGGAAAGACCAGGATTGTCGTGGCTGTGGCTGCAGGCAGCAGGGTGCGTGGGCGCGCCCACGCTCAGGCCATGCCGTGGCGCCGGCGCAGCGGGTCGGCCACGCCCGCCTCGGCAAAGCCCTTGGCGCGCAGCCGGCACGAATCGCACTCGCCGCAGGGCCGGCCTTCGGGATCCGGGTCGTAGCAGCTGCTGGTCAGTGCGTAGTCCACCCCCAGGCGCAGGCCCTCGCGCACGATCTGCGCCTTGTTCAGGTGCATCAGCGGAGCGTGAATCCTGAGCCTTTGCGCCCCTTCCACGCCGGCCTTGGTGGCCAGGTTCGCCATGGCCTCGAAGGCGGCGATGTACTCGGGGCGACAGTCGGGGTAGCCGGAGTAGTCCAGCGCGTTCACGCCGACGAAGATGTCGCTGCTGCCCAGCGTCTCGGCCCAGGCCAGGGCGAAGCTCAGGAACACCGTGTTGCGCGCCGGCACGTAGGTCACGGGGATGCCCTGGCCCATCGCCTCCATGTCGCGCCCCTTGGGCACGTCGATGTCGGCTGTCAGGGCCGAGCCGCCGAATTCGCGCAGGTCGATCTGAGCGATCACGTGCCGCACCGCGCCCAGTGCCCCAGCCACCGCCTGGGCGGCCTGCAGTTCATGGGCGTGGCGCTGGCCGTAGCGAAAGCTCAGCGCGTAGGGCGCCAAGCCCTGCTCGCGGGCCATGGCCAGGACGGTGCTGGAGTCCAGCCCCCCGCTGAGCAGGACGACGGCGGGGGGTTGGGTGGTCATGGCGAGGTGTCGGTCGGCGAGTCGTCGGGTGTTCAAGTCGATTCTGACCGACCCGTGCCACCACCCTCGCCTGATGTCCAATCACGCCATGCCGGCAGTGCCCCATCCCGAAGACGACCGCCTCACGGACCTGGAAGTCAAGCTCGCCTTCCTGGAAGACCTGGTAGAGCAGCTCAACCAGGTGGTGATCCGCCAGCAGGGCCAGATCGACCTGCTGGTCCGGGAGGTCTCGCGCCTGCGGCAGGAAGGCGCGGCCGCAGAGCCCGCGGGCTTCAGAAGCCTGCGGGACGAGTTGCCGCCGCACTACTGACCTCTCGCGGGCGAGCAAGGTGCACCCCTGGACGCTGCGCGCCCTGTTCGTGGCGCTGGCGCCGCTGCTGTTGGCCCAGGGCCGCTACACGCGGGCCGTCACGCCCCGGCTGCCTGAGCCGGCGGGGTCCCGCCAGGGCCGCGCAGGCAGCGGGCCGACGCTGCGACTTCTGATCGCGGGCGACTCCGCCGCCGCGGGGGTGGGTGTGGACGAACAGTCAGCCGCCCTCAGCGGGCATCTGGTGGCCGGCCTGGCCCCGCGCTTTGACGTGCAGTGGGCGCTCATCGCCCAGACCGGCTACAGCACGCGGGACCTGATCCAGCGGCTTGAGCAGGAGCCTGCGCAACCCTTCGACGTGGCGGTGCTGTCGCTCGGCGTCAACGACGTCACCGGGCTCGTGCGCACGCACATCTGGCTGGACCAGCAAAGGCAGCTGGCCCGCCTGTTGCACGGCCGGCTGGGCGTGCATCACCTGCTGCTCACCCCTGTGCCGCCGATGCACGCCTTCAGCGCCCTGCCCCAGCCGCTTCGCGCCCTGCTGGGACAGCGCGCCAGACGATTGAACTCGGCCCTCGAGCAGGCCCTGCGCGAGTGGAGCGAAGTGCCGCGCTGCCAATTGCTGGCCTTCGACCCGCCGACCGACCCGGACGCCCTGGCGTCGGATGGCTTTCACCCCGGCGCGGCCACGTACCGGCAGTGGGGGCTGAAGGCGGCGCAGCGGGTTTCGTCTGTCTTCGCAGTGGGCGACTGAAGGCACGGCCCACTTGAAGAGTTCCAGTTGCGGCAGATCCTTGAGCAAGAGATGCAGGGGGTTGGCGCAGCACGGTCCAAGCCGCCCGCGAAATGAGTTTCAGATTCGAGCTTGCTGATGCATGTTTCGAGTCATTTCGACCTATGCTGCGCCAGCTTCAAGGACGCCATCCCATGACCGACAGCCTCACCCGCTTTCGCGCTGCGCGCGACCTCCTTCTGCGCTTGCGCAGCGACGCCGACGCCGCGCGGACCGAGTTCCGATGGCCGCGTCTGGATCGCTTCAACTGGGCGCTGGACCACTTCGACGATCTGGCGCGCGACAACCCTGCGCCGGCACTGTGGATCGTCGACGAGGACGGCAGCGAGCACCGTTGCTCCTTCGCGCAGTTGTCAGCGCGCTCGAACCAGGTGGCCAACTGGCTCACGGCGCTGGGGGTACGCCGTGGCGAGCGCGTGCTGATCATGCTGGGCAACGAGGTGCCGCTCTGGGAACTCATGCTGGCGTGCATCAAGATCGGCGCGGTGGTGATTCCAGCCACCGTGCTGCTCAGCCGTGACGACCTGATCGACCGCTTCACCCGCGGCCAGGTGCGCGCTGTCGTCACCGGTCCGGCCCAGGCGCCAAAGTTCGACGGCCTGGACGCCCATGCGCCCGGCCCGGTGATCCGCATCGCGGTGGGCGGCAGCGCCCCCGGCTGGAACGACTACGCCGATGCCGATGCGGCGAGCACGGTCTACACCCCCGTGCAGCCCACCGACCCCGATGAGCCGCTGCTGCTGTACTTCACCAGCGGCACGACGAGCAAGCCCAAGCTGGTGCAGCACACCCACCAGAGCTACCCTGTCGGCCATCTCTCGACGATGTACTGGGTCGGACTGCAGCCCGGCGACGTGCACTGGAACATCTCGTCGCCCGGCTGGGCCAAGCACGCCTGGAGCAGTTTCTTCGCGCCCTGGAACGCCGGGGCCTGCGTGTTCATGCTGAACACCGGGCGCTTCGACCCGGGCCGTGTGCTGCACACCCTGCGCGACAAGGGCGTGACCACGCTGTGCGCGCCGCCCACGGTGTGGCGCATGCTGATCCAGGAGTCGCTTGGTGTGCGGCCTGCTGCGCTGCGCGAGCTGTGTTCGGCCGGCGAACCTCTGAACCCCGAGGTCATCGACCAGATCCACGGTGCCTGGGGCATCACCATCCGCGACGGTTTCGGCCAGACCGAGACGAGTGCGCAGGTCGGCAATCCGCCAGGCCAGCCGGTCGTGCCCGGGGCAATGGGCAAGCCGCTGCCGGGCTTTCGTGTCGTGCTGCTGGATGTGGACGACCAGCCCGCCGACGAGGGCGAACTCTCGCTCGCCCTCGACGACCCCGAACTGGGCCGCCCAGTGGGTCTGATGACCGGCTACGTCGATGCGCCGGAAAAGACCGCCGAAGTGATGCGCAACCACGCCTACCGAACCGGCGATGTGGCGCGGCGCGAGCCCGACGGCACCATCACCTACGTCGGCCGTGCCGACGACGTGTTCAAGGCGAGCGACTACCGCATCAGCCCCTTCGAGCTCGAAAGCGTTCTGATCGAGCACCCGGCAGTGGCCGAGGCGGCCGTCGTCCCCTCTCCCGACGCGCTGAAGCTTGCGGTACCCAAGGCTTTCGTCGTGCTGGCTGCCGGCCACGTGCCGGACGCCGACACCGCCCGGTCCATCCTCGACTTCTGCCGCGACAAGCTCGCCCCTTACAAGCGCATCCGGCGGCTGGAGTTCTCCCCGCTGCCCAAGACCATCAGCGGCAAGATCCGCCGCGTCGAGCTGCGCCAGAAGGAAGCGGCCCGCGAGATGCCGCCCCGGCCTGGGCCGGAGGAGTTCTTCGCCACTTAGTGGCCTTCCGGCCCGTGTTCACCCTTCGGGCGCGGCGTTCGCGACGGAAGGCACAGTACGGACGCCGACACTCGATTGGAGGTCTCCATGCGCCTGCAGTTGCTGCCGAAAGTCGTTGTGCTCTGGGCTCTGATGGCGGTCACCTTCCTATCATCCTGCGCCCAGACCCCGCCCCCTAAGGCAACTGGCCCCGCCCAGCGGATGCTGTACGACGCGAACGGCGTGCGCATGGGCCTGTACGTATTCATGACCAAGAGAGAGGGGGTCTTGGCGGAGATCGACGGATTCAAGGTCGCCATCCCAATTGGGCTGGCAGACCTTTCGCGCCCTGACGAATGGGTCTTTGCAACCCAGGGAAGCGTCCTTTACTCCGGCGAAAACTGCTCAGGTCAAACCTACACGGAAGCCACGACTGGTGGAGCCGGAGGACCTGGGCGGGCCTCACCCGAGTTTCTTGCCTACTTCGAAGCTAGACGTATGCAAATCGAAGACCTCCGGCCAACCGCACCGGTCCTCTCTGAAGAGCATGGGCCCTTGCGCCCCCTCGCCCTCCTCAAAGGCCCTGTCCTGGTTGAACTGGACATCAAAGGTTTTCAACTCGAATTTTCCGCAATGTCTTCGCTGGGTGAAGGCGCCACCTGCTCCCAATCGGGAACTCTGAAGGAACCCGCCACTCCAGTGACCCGCATCATCGACATCTCGAAGAAGTTCGTGCCGCCATTTCGGCTGAAGTGAGCCGCTCTGAGGCGTGAACCGGGCGCACAAGCGCAAAGGGCCGACCACTCGCGTGATCAGCCCTTCGGGGGTGTGTTTGGTGGGCCCTGTAGGATTCGAACCTACGACCAACGGATTAAGAGTCCGCTGCTCTACCAACTGAGCTAAGAGCCCGCAATCCGGATTCGGCCGGACTTTTGGTGGGTTGTGCAGGATTCGAACCTGCGACCAACGGATTAAAAGTCCGCTGCTCTACCGACTGAGCTAACAACCCGTCCGCAGAGCCCGCGACTATAGCACTGTGGGCTGCCGCCCTCGCGCGAGCGCAGCCTCCAGGGCCTCGGCGGCGGCCGTCATGCCGAAGGTGGCGGTGACGGTGACGCTGGAGCCGTAACCATGACACGCCAGCCGGGCGCCGGGCTCGCAGGCCTGGTCGTCCTGCGGCATCAGCACCGGCTCGCGCGAGAACACGCAGCGCACGCCCATGGGCCCCTTGCGCGCTGCGGCGTGATCCTTGCGCAGTTGCTGGCGCACGCGGGCCAGCAGAGGGTCATGCGTGACGGCGGCCAGGTCCTCCACCTCCACGCGCTGGGGCAGCCGCTTGCCGCCTGCCGCGCCCACCGTCACGAAGGGCACGCCCTCGCGCGACGCCCAGGCCGCCAGGGCCACCTTGGCGCGGGCCTGGTCGCACGCGTCGATCAGCGCATCCACGGGCGCCTGCAGCAGCCCGGGCCAGTTGTCGGGGGTGACGAAGTCGTCCACCAGCAGCACCTCGCAGCCGGGGTGGATGTCGGCGATTCGCTGACGCAGCGCCTCGCCCTTGGCCTGGCCCAGCGTGCTGCCCAGGGCCTGCACCTGGCGGTTGACGTTGCTCTCGGCGACGTGGTCGAAGTCGATCAGCACCATCTGCGCCACACCGCTGCGGGCCAGAGCCTCGGCCGCCCAGGAGCCCACGCCGCCCAGGCCCACCACGGCCACTCGCAAGTGGCGCAGGCGCGTGTAGGCCCCGTCGCCGTACAGGCGGCGCAGCGCACCGAAGCGGCGCTCCAGATCGGCATCGCCGGGGGCCGATGCCTGCGCGGCAGATGCGGCTTGCACCGCGTCTGCAGCACTCAGGCCTGGCGTTCCAGCCGCCACATCTGCACCTTCAGCGCCGCCACGGCGCCGCCCACGATGCCGGCGAATGCGATGACGCTGCCCAGCGCCAGCGTGGACAGCCCCGACAGCCCCTGCCCCACCGTGCAGCCCATGGCCGTGACGCCACCCACGCCCATGAGCACGGCGCCGATGAGGTGCAGCGCCGTGTCCTCGGTGCTGACGAAACCCTCCCAGCGGAAGGTGCGCGTGGCCAGGGCGACAAGGGCTGACCCGGCGATCACGCCCAGGGTGGTGACGATGCCGACGGTCAGCACCTTGCTCTTGTCTGAGAACAGGATCAGCCAGTCCACCGTGTAGGCGATGGGCGCCACGAAAGTGAGCGACTCCATGCGCTGGCTGTTGGTGGCGATGAAGGCCTCCTCCAGCGTGACCGGGTGCTCAGGCAGATGGCCCAGCCGTCCCGACACCCACCACACGCCCACGATCACGGTACCGATGCCCAAGCCAGCCAGCAGCACTTCAGCGCTGCGGCCTTCGGGCCGGGCCAGAGCCCAAGCCACCAAGCCCAGGCCAACGACTCCGCCGGCCACCAGGGCCAGCGTCTGCCGACTGCCGCCCGTGGCATGGGCCAGCAGCGAGGGCAGGTCCTGCCCCGCGGGCAGGGCGATGGCCACCTGGTCCACGGTGGCGACTCGCCACACGCCGAACAGGCCGCGCATGGTGGCGTAGGCCGCAATCGCCAGCACCGCAAACACCACCACACCCTTCAGGCTGCCGCCACCCACGCGCACCAGCGTCTTGCTGCCGCAGCCCGAGGCCAGCACCATCCCAAAGCCGAACATCACCCCGCCCAGCAGGTTGGACAGCCAGATCAGACGGGGCGCGGTGTAGATGGTCTTGCCGGCCTCCACCCAGCCCAGGCCCACCATGCCGTTGAAGCCCAGCACGGCCACGCCGATGGCCAGGGCCCACATGCGCATGCGGCCCCAGTCGCCCATGTTGACG
>Ga0315902_10008793_pt1 | contig 13632 bp, 12 predicted proteins | sample LakEriMetagenome_9_FD_203523 | JGI IMG/M metagenome (GOLD analysis project Ga0315902, IMG submission 203523) | Freshwater fungal communities from buoy surface, Lake Erie, Ohio, United States - Buoy 12 MA117 | ecosystem: Environmental > Aquatic > Freshwater > Lake > Lake biofilm | place: USA... | reverse complement strand
GATGTAGTCGCCCAGCTTCGCCACGGGCTTCTCCCTTTGGATTCTCTCTCTTGGTCAAAAGTAGTCGCCCCCCGGCCGATTGAAAAGACCGGTTACAGTTCGTGATCCTGTCCGGAGGCGCAGCAGAGGCTTGATGCGGCGGCCGGGAAGGCTGATTTAGGGGCATGGCCACCGTCATCGACACCCGCGCCGGGCCGCGCCCACGCCACCCGGAGAAGCGCAACCGCCCCGACACCCCGGTCCTGCGCAAGCCGGACTGGCTGAGGGTGCGTGCGCCGGGATCAGAGGGCTACGCCGCGACCCGCGCCATCGTGAAGGCCCATGGCCTGGTGACGGTCTGCGAGGAGGCGGCCTGCCCCAACATCGGCGAGTGCTGGACCCAGTCCCACGCCACCATGATGATCATGGGCGAGATCTGCACCCGGGCCTGCGCCTTCTGCAACGTGGCCACCGGCCGCCCCGAGCCCCTGGATCCCACCGAGCCCGCCCGGGTGGCGGACGCGGTGGCGAAGATGGGCTTGAAGCACGTGGTCATCACTTCGGTCGACCGGGACGACCTGGCCGACGGCGGGGCGGCGCACTTCGCCGCCGTGGTCCGGGAGATCCGCGCCCGGGCGCCCGGGGCGACCGTGGAGATCCTGACCCCGGACTTCCTGCGCAAGCCGGTGGCGGCGGCGCTGGAGGTGATCGCCTCGCGGCCAGACGTCTTCAATCACAACCTGGAGACCGTGCCCCGGCTCTATCCCTCGATCCGGCCGGGCGCGCGCTACTACCACTCGCTTCGCCTGCTGGAGCGGGTGAAGGAGGCTGACCCCGAGGCCTTCACCAAGTCCGGCCTGATGGTCGGCCTGGGCGAAGCCCGGGAAGAGGTGCTGCAGGTCATGGACGACATGCGCTCGGCCGGGATCGACTTCCTGACGATCGGGCAGTACCTGCAGCCGACCCGCAAGCACGCGGCGGTGGAGCGGTTCGTCCATCCCGATGAATTCCGCGGCTATGAGGAGGCGGCCCGGGCCAAGGGCTTCCTGATGGTCTCGGCCAGCCCCCTGACCCGGTCCTCGCACCACGCCGGCGAAGACTTCGCCCGGCTCAAGGCCGCCCGGCTGGCCCGCGGCGGGTAGGGGCCTTGCGCCACCGCGTCTCGCGCCATTCGCCCTACGCCCCGGACGCCCTGTTCGGCCTGGTGGGCGATGTGTCCCGCTATCCCGAGTTCGTACCCTGGGTCCGGTCGCTGCGCACCTGGAACGGCCGAACGGAGGTGGACGGCGCCGAGTGGCTGGACTCCGAGGTGCAGGTGGCCTTCGGTCCGGTCCGGGAGCGGTTCTCCACCCGGGTTCGCCGGGACCCGGCCCTCAAGCGGATCGATGCAGACCTGATCGCCGGACCGTTCCGTCGCCTGCGCAACCGCTGGGACTTCGTGCCCGAGGACGGCGGGACGCGGATCGACTTCGACATCGACTTCGAGTTGAAGAGCCGCCTGCTGGAGGGCCTGCTGGCGGGCAATTTCGACCGGGCCGCAGGCCGGCTCCTGACCTGCTTCGAGGACCGGGCCCGGGCCCTGTTCGGGGCAAACGGCAACTGACGCCGTTGACCCCCTCAGTCGGCTTCGCCGACAGCTCCCCCTTGGGGGAGCAATTGGCGCTGTTCTCATTCCTCCCCATCAGGGGGAGGTGGCGCGCGCAGCGCGACGGAGGGGGTCTGCTGGGGCTCCGTTGACCCCCTCAGTCGGCTCCCCTTGGGGGAGTAATTGGCTCAGCGGGCCGCTGGCCGGTTAGCGGTTGATCCGCTCGCGCATGGCCTCCAGGGCGGACTGGACGGCGGCCAGCTGGATTTCCTCGCGGGTCTCGAACTGGAAGAATTCCTGCCGGTGGTGCAGGCCGTGATTGGCGCGGGCGGTGGCGATGTGGACGGTGCCCACCGGCTTCATGCGGGTGCCGCCTCCCGGTCCCGCCACTCCGGTGATGGCCACGGCGAGGTGGGCGTTGGAGTTCTCCAGGGCGCCCTCGGCCATCATGCGGGCCACCGGCTCGGACACGGCGCCGAGGTCGGCGATGATCTCGCCAGGGACGCCCAGCAATTCCTGCTTGGCGCGGTTGTTGTAGACGACGAAGCCGCGCTCGAAGACGTCAGACGCTCCCGGGATGGCGCAGATGGCGCCGGCGACGAGGCCGCCCGTGCAGCTTTCGGCCGTTACCAGGCGCAGCTGGCGCTCGCGGGCCTCGTCGATCAGGAGGCGGGCGAGGGTCTCGATCTCGATGGAAAACATGTCTCGACTCCGGTCTGGCGCGGGCGAATCGACCTGACCACTGGCCGGGGGGCGGGCGCAAGCCCCCATGGGCGGCGATCAGGCGGCGGGAAGCTCGACGGCGGCCAGGGCCTGGGCCAGGAGGCCCTCCTGCCGGCCCGTATAGCCCATGCCCTCGGTGGTGGTGGCCTTGATGCTGACCCGGGAGACGTCGATCCCGAGGATGGCGGCGACGGCCTGGCGCATGGCCTCCCGATAAGGCGCCACCTTGGGGCGTTCGCAGACCAGGGTGAGGTCCAGGGACAGGATCCGGCCGCCCCGGGCGGCGACAAGGGCGCCGGCGTGGGCGAGGAAGGTGGCCGAGCGCTCACCCTTCCAGCGCGGATCCGTAGGCGGGAAGTGCTGGCCGATGTCGCCTTCGCCGATGGCGCCGAGCAGGGCGTCGGTCAGGGCGTGAAGTCCGGCGTCGGCGTCGGAATGGCCCACCAGGGTCGCGTCGTGGGGTATCCGGACCCCGCACAGCCAGACCCCGTCGCCGGGGCCCCACCGGTGGGCGTCGATCCCCTGGCCCATGCGGACCTCGCGGGCGGGGCGGGCGAGGGACTCGGCCATATCGAAATCCTCGGGCCAGGTGAGCTTGAAGAGGCGGGGATCGCCGGGAACCAGGGCGATGCGGGCGCCGGCGGCCTCCATGACGGCGGCTTCGTCCGTGGGCTCGCCCCCCGACCAGGCCTGGAAGGCGGCGAGGAGGGCGGCTCTCGGGAAGGCCTGGGGGGTCTGGGCGCGCCAGAGGCCCTCCCGGTCCACGGACCCGGCGATCTGGCCGTCTCCGCGCTTGAGGCTGTCGGGGACGGGCAGGGCGGCGATGGCGCCGTCAGCGTCCCTGAGGGCGGCGAGGACCCGGGCGATGACCGCCGGCTCCAGGAAGGGGCGGGCGGCGTCGTGGACCAGGACCGGTTCGTCCGGAGGCCCGTCCAGGGCGGCGAGACCGGCCCGGACGGACAGGGAGCGCAGGGCGCCGCCCTCCACGACCACTAGTCCCGGGAGACCGGCCAGGAGGGTCTTGGCGGCCTCGATGCGGTCCGCCGTGGTCACCACCACCAGCCGCCGGGCCCCGGCGGCGGAGAGCGCCCGGGCGGACCAGTCCAGGACCGGGCGGCCGCCGAGGTCACGCCAGGGCTTGGGCGCGCCCGGCCCGGCCCGGAGGCTGGCGCCGGCGGCGACGATGACGGCGGAGAAGGTCATGCCCGCTGTTTAGGGTCGCGGACGCGGCTGTCCAGTGGAACCGGATCGCTCCGCCTCTTTACGTCCGCGCCAAATTGCCTAAAAAGAGGGCGATGCAAGTGACTGCAAAATGAGCAACCCGATCCGTATCGGCGATGTCGAGATCGGTGGCCGGGTCTGGATCGCCCCCATGACCGGGGTGTCGGACCTGCCGTTCCGGCGCGCGGCCTCGCGCCTGGGCGCGCCCTATGTGGCCACCGAGATGGTGGCGTGCTCGGCCTTTGCGGCCGGCCGTCCCGATGTGGTCCGGCGGGCGGCGGTGGGCGAGGGCCTGCCGCGGATGGTGGTCCAGCTGGTGGGCCGCACCCCGGAGGACATGGCGGCCGGAGCCCGCCTGGCGGCGGCCGCCGGCGCCGATGTCATCGACCTGAACTTTGGCTGTCCGGCCCGGGAGGTGACAGATGGCGCCCTGGCCGGCTCGGCCCTCATGCGGGAGCCCGAACTCCTGTTCCGGCTGATCGAAGCGGTGGTCGACGCCGTGGACACCCCCGTGACGATCAAGATGCGGCTCGGCTGGGACGACGCCTCGCGCAACGCCCCGGCGATTGCAGCGGGGGCGGAGGCCCGGGGCGTGCGGGCGATCACCGTCCATGGCCGGACCCGCTGCCAGTTCTACAAGGGCCATGCGGACTGGACGGCGGTGGCGGAGGTCAAGGCCGAGGTGGACGTGCCCGTGATCGTCAATGGCGACATCCGGGATGCAAACGACGCCGCGCGGGCGCTGGAGGCGTCGGGCGCGGACGGGGTGATGATCGGGCGAGGGGTCTATGGCCGGCCCTGGATCGCGCCCTGGATCGAGGCGGGCCTGTCGGGCGGGGTCTTCGAGGAGCCCGGGCGGGACGCCCGGTTGGGGGTGGTGCTGGACCACCTGGCCGAGAGCCTGAGCTTTTATGGCGACCGGACGGGCCTGAAGGTCTTTCGAAAGCATCTGTCGGCCTACGTGGACGAGGCGGCGACACCCGCCGACCCGATGGTGCGGCTGGAGGCGCGGCGCCGGCTGTGCCGCATGGACGATCCCCGGGAGGTCGAGCGCGGCTTGACTGAGCTCTGGATGATGGAGGCTGCAGCGTGACACCGGTGCCTGCAGGCGAGTCCCTGAGGGCTGCGGCCTTCGACCTGGCGCCTGAGCCGGCCATCGTGGTGGCCGGGGACGGCCAGGTCCGGGCCGCAAACGAGGCGGCGGAGCGCCTGTTCGGGCAGTCGCTGGGGGTCATGACCCGGGGCGGCCTGGCCGCCGCCGTGGCGCCGGACTCGCCCCTGCTGGGGCTGGTGGAGCGGGCGCGGGCCGAGGGCGGACCTGTCCGGGAGCGGGGCTTTGAGGTCAGCCTCTTCGGCCATGCCGCCTTCCGGTCGGACGGCTCGGCCGCGCCCCTGGACGATGGTTCGGTCCTCTTGACCCTCACGGTCCGCTCGGGCGCCCTGAGCGGCGAGCGGGGCGGGGCGGAAAGCGCCGGCCTGAAGACCATCATCGGGCTGGGCCGGATGCTGGCCCACGAGATCAAGAACCCGCTGGCGGGCATCCGGGGCGCGGCCCAGCTGCTGAAGTCCGGAGCGCGGGTGGAGGACACCCCCCTGGCCCAGCTGATCGTCGACGAGGTCGACCGGGTGAAGCGGCTGGTGGACCGGATGGAGGCCTTCTCCGACGACGCGGCGCCGACCTGCCGGCCGATCAACATCCACCTGGTCCTCGACCGGGTCCGCACCCTGGCGGTGAACGGGGTGGGCGAGGGTCTCCTGGTGGTGGAGGACTATGACCCCTCCCTGCCGCTGACACCGGGGGACGAGGACCAGCTGATCCAGATCTTCCTCAACCTGGTGAAGAACGCCGCCGAGGCGGCGCACCGGCGGGGCGACGGCCAGGGCGAGATCATCATCCGCACCGCCTTCCGCCACGGGGTGCGGATCCGGACCGGGGGCGCCCGGGGCCTTCGCAGCACGCCGCTGGAAGTGCGGGTCATCGACAATGGCCCCGGGGTTCCGGCGCATCTGCGGGACAGCCTGTTCCAGCCCTTCGTCACGGGACGGAACGGCGGGGTCGGGCTGGGCCTGGCCCTGGTGTCCAAGCTCGTCTCCGCGCACGGCGGCCTCATCGACTTCGAATCCGAGCCCGGCCGGACGGCCTTCCGGGTGCTTTTGCCCATCGTCACGGAGGAGCCGGCATGAACGCCGCTGCAACCACCAAGAAGATCATCATCGCCGATGATGACAGCTCCATCCGCCTGGTCCTCAGCCAGGCCTTCACCCGGCTGGGCTACCAGGTGCGGGCGACGGGCAACGCCGCCACCCTGCTGAAATGGGTCTCGGAGGGGGAGGGCGACCTCGTCATCACCGATGTGATCATGCCGGACGAGAACGTCTTTGACGTCCTGCCGAGGATCCGCAAGGAGCGACCGCGCCTGCCAGTCATCGTGATGAGCGCGCAGAACACGCTGTTGACGGCGGTGAACGCCGCCGACGCCGGGGCCTTCGAGTACGTCTCCAAGCCCTTTGACCTGGAGGACATCACGGCGGTGGCCCGTCGGGCCCTGGCGCGACCGGCGGACGTAGAGGCCTCTCGGGCCCAGGCGCGGGCGGCGCGGGACGAGCGCCTGCCGCTGATAGGCCGCTCGGCGCCCATGCAGGAGGTCTACCGGACCATCGCCCGCCTGGTGGGGGCGGACCTGACCGTCCTCATCCTGGGGGAGAGCGGCACCGGCAAGGAGCTTGTCGCCCGCGCCCTGCACGACATGGGCCGGCGCCGCGACGGACGCTTCGTGGTGATCAACCTGGCGGCCGTGCCCCGGGAGCGCGTGGAGACCGAGCTCTTCGGGCGCAGTGACGGGGACATCGGCAAGCTGGTCGAGGCTGACGGCGGGACCCTCTTCCTGGACGAGATCGGCGACATGCCCCTGGACGCCCAGACACGGCTCCTTCGGGTGATCGATGGCTCAGAGACGGCGATCAACCCGCGCACGGGCCGGCGGCCCAACATGCGGATCATTGCGGCCACGAACCGGGACCTGAGGGCCCTGATCCAGCAGGGCCTGTTCCGCGAAGATCTCTACTTCCGGTTGAATGTGGCGCCCCTGCGCATCCCGCCCCTTCGCGACCGGACCGAGGACATCCCGGACCTGGCCCGGAGTTTCCTGCTGCGCGCCAACCGCGAGGGCCTGCCGGCCAAGACCATAGACGCCGGCGCCCTGGAGCGGCTGAAGGCCCACAGCTGGCCGGGGAATGTCCGCGAGCTTGAGAACCTGATCCGACGGATCTGCGCCCTCTACGGCGAGGAACTGATCACCGCCCGGATCATCGAGCTGGAGCTGGCCGACCAGCAGACGCCGATGAACGGGCAGGACGGGCCGGTGACCCTGGCTGGCCTGGTGGAGCGGTATCTGGCGGGATACTTCGCCACCTTCCCGGACGGCCTGCCGCCGGCGGGCCTCTATGACCGGATCCTGGAGGAGGTGGAGCGGCCGCTGATCGCGCTGACCCTGGCCGGGACCCGGGGCAACCAGGTACGGGCGGCCGATATTCTAGGGCTGAACCGCAACACCCTGCGCAAGAAGATCCAGGACCTGGGCGTCGAGATGAACCGGGGGCGACGGTAGGGCCTGACGCTTTCGGGCAACGACCTGTTGATTCGAGAGCACAGTCGGAACTAGCATGCGGGCATGCTGGCTCTGACTCCGATCCTTGAGGCCGCCGGAAGCCGGGTCGCTCGGCTCCGGGCCCTTGCGGGCTCGCGGATGGCCACGGGTGGAGTCTACCTGACAGCGGTGCTGCTCACCGGCCTGGGGATCCTGCTGGCGGCCTCGCCCCCTCAGTCGGGGGCCCTGGCCCCGGCCAGCCTGAACATCCTCTGGATCCTGGGAATCAACCTGCTGCTGATCCTGTGGCTGCTGACGGCGGCCGGCAGGACAGTGCTGGGCCTGCTGCAGGCCCGGTCAGCGGACCCGGGCGCCCGGCTGCACCTGCGATTCGTCACCCTGTTCGCCGCCGCGGCCACCGCCCCGGCTCTCATGGTGGCCCTGTTCTACGGGGTGCTGGTCAACCGCGGGGTCGAGGACTGGTTCTCCACCCGCGTCCAGACCGTCGTGGAGAACTCCGCCACTGTCTTCCGCAGCTACCTTGAGGAACAGAAGCGCTATGTGCGCGAGCACGTGACCCTGATGTCCGCCGACCTGAACGGGGCGGCGGGCGCCCTGGGCGACTCGCCCGTCACCTTCGGACTCTTCCTGGCCCAGCAGGCGGAGGACCACGACTTTCCTGCGGCCTACCTGATCGACCGGGAGGGCCGGGTCCTGGCGCGTTCGGAGGCCGTGGGCGCGCCCGACTTCCTGACACCCCCGGAATCGGCCTTCCGGGCGGCGGACGAGGGAGACATCTTCGTGTCCGCCAACCTGACCCGGACCGTGTTCCGTCTGAAGAGCTATCCGGACGCCTACCTCTACCTCGTCCGGCCGGTGGGCGAGGGGGTGGTGGCCAACCTCTCGGAGGCCGAGCAGGCCCTGGTGTCCTACCGCGACGCGGCCCAGAGCCGTGAGCGCATCCAGAGGGCCTTCGCCCTGGCCTATGTGGAGATTGCTCTCCTGGTGCTGATCGGCGCCGTATGGCTGGGTCAGGCGGCGGCCAGCGCCATTTCCGCCCCCGTCGGTCGGTTGGTGCAGGCCGCCTCCCGGGTGGCCCGGGGGGACCTGACGGCCCGGGTCGATGCGGACTCCGATCCGGAGGAGATCGCCGTCCTGTCGCGGGCCTTTAACGACATGACCCGCGACCTCTCCCAGCAGCAGGAGGCCCTGACCCGTGCAAGCGACGAGGCGCGGCGGCGTCGACAGTTCATCGAGACCGTGCTGTCGGAGGTCTCCGCCGGGGTGGTGGCGGCCGGGGCGGACGGCCGGATCTCGGCGGTGAACCGCCAGGCCGTGCGCCTGCTCGACCTGCCAGAGGACCCGGTCTTCGCCTCTCCAATGACCCTCGAGGCCGCCGCGCCCGAGGTGGGGGAGATCCTCGCCATCGCCCGGACGGTTGGTCACGCCGAGGGCGAGGTGGATGTCAGCCGGGGGCGGGAGACCCTGAGGCTCCGCGTGCGCGCCAGCCGGACGGGGGAGGGACTGGTTCTGACCTTCGATGACATCACCCGCCTGGTCTCGGCCCAGCGCAACGCCGCCTGGCGGGACGTCGCCCGGCGCATCGCGCATGAGATCAAGAATCCCCTGACGCCCATCCAGCTCTCCGCCGAGCGCATCCGCCGCAAGTTCCGCCGGAACGTGGAGGCCGCCGACCTCGACACCTTCGACCGCTGCACCGAGACCATCGTGCGGCAGGTGGGGGATATCGGCCGGATGGTGGACGAATTCTCGGCCTTCGCCCGGATGCCGACGCCCCAGCTCTCTGACCAGGACGCCGCTGAGATCCTTCGCGAGTCGGTGTTCGCCCGCCGGGTGGCCGACCCTGACATCGACTGGGTGATCAGCGAGCCGCTGCCATCCGTGACCCTGCGGGTGGACGGCCGGATGCTGGCCCAGGCCCTGGCGAACGTGCTGAAGAACGCCGCAGAGGCGGTCCGGGCGCGGCTGGCCGCCCAGCCGGACCCGGCAGGCCGGATCCTGGCCGACATCAGACTTGACGAAGCGGGCCTTGCCTTCGTGATCGAGGACAACGGCCTGGGACTGCCGGACAAGGACCGAGACCGGCTGACGGAGCCCTATGTCACCACGCGGGAAAAGGGGACGGGCCTGGGCCTGGCCATCGTCAAGCGGGTGATGGAGGACCATGGCGGCGACCTGGTGCTGGCGGACGCCGAGGCCGGGCCTGGCGCCCGGATCCTCCTGCGGCTGCCGCTGCCCGCTGCGAACGCTCTCCGGACAACACTGAAACAGGAGACTGCCTGATGGCGGCTGATGTGCTTGTGGTGGATGATGAGGCCGACATCCGCGAACTGGTGGCGGGGATCCTCACCGACGAGGGATACGCGGTCCGCACGGCGAACGACTCCGAGTCCGCCCTGGCGGAAATCCGGGCGCGCAAGCCGTCCCTGCTCATCCTGGACATCTGGATGCAGGGCGGCGGGATGGACGGCCTTGAGCTCCTGGACCTGGTCAAGGGGCTGGACGCCGACCTGCCGGTGATCATGATCTCCGGCCACGGCAACATCGAGACGGCGGTCAGCGCCATCAAGCGTGGCGCCTACGAGTTCCTCGAGAAGCCCTTCAAGTCGGATCGCCTGCTCCTGTTGGTGGAGCGCGCCCTGGAAGCGACCAACCTGCGCCGCGAGAACCGCCGGTTGAGGGCCCGGACCCTGACCCCCGACGGCCTGATTGGCCGCTCGCCGGCCATGCAGCAGCTGCGCGGATTGATCAACAAGCTGGCCGCGGCCAACAGCCGTGTCCTGATCGCCGGTCCTCCTGGCGCCGGCAAGGAGACCGTGGCGCGGATGATCCACACCGCCAGTCCCCGGGCGCGGAACGAGTTCATGGTGATCAGCGCCGCCGGCATGACGCCCGAGCGCGTGGACATCGAGCTTTTCGGCGAGGAGGGCGAGGCGGGCCGCCCCGCCAAGATCGGGGTGTTCGAGAGAGCGCACGGAGGCACCCTCTACCTCGACGAGGTGGCGGACATGCCGCGGGAGACCCAGAGCCGGATCCTTCGGGTCCTGGTGGACCAGCGGTTCCGACGGGTCGGCGGCGCTTCCGACGTCCAGGTGGACGTTCGGGTGGTTTCCTCGACCTGTCGCGACCTGCGGGCGGAGATCGCCGAGGGGCGCTTCCGTGAGGATCTCTTCCACCGCCTCAATGTGGTGCCCCTCAGCGTTCCCGGCCTGGCCGAGCGGCGGGAGGACATCCCGGAGCTTGTGGACTTCTTTGTCCAGCGGATCTCCGAGGGCGCCGGCCTGACGCGACGCCGGTTGTCGGATGACGCCGTCGCGGCGCTGCAGGTGCGCACCTGGCCGGGCAATCTCAGCCAGCTGCGCAACCAGATCGAGCGGCTACTGATCCTGGCCTCAGGGGATCCCGCCGAGCCGATCACCGCCGAGATGATCCCTCCCGAGCCCGAGGCGAGGGAGCGCGCGACCGCCGGTCTTGGCGCCGAAAGGATCATCGCCCTGCCGCTGCGGGAGGCCCGGGAGGTGTTCGAGCGTGACTACCTGCACGCCCAGATGCTGAGGTTCTCGGGCAATATCTCGCGGACCGCCGCCTTCATAGGCATGGAGCGGTCCGCCCTGCACCGGAAGCTCAAATCCCTTGGGCTTTCCGGCGCCAAGACGATTTCGGAAGGGGAGGAGGGCTGATGGGACGCATCGCCTATGTGAACGGCGCCTATGTGCGCCATGCCGACGCCGCCGTGCACATCGAGGACCGGGGCTACCAGCTGGCGGACGCCGTCTACGAGGTCTGGGCGATGTCCGACGGGCGACTGTGCGACCCTGAGGGGCATTTCACCCGCCTGGAGCGGAGCCTGGGCGAGCTGTCCATCGACATGCCCATGAGCCGCGCCGCCCTGACCACTGTCCTGAAGGAGACGGTCCGGCGCAATCGCATCGAGGACGGGCTGGTCTACCTGCAGGTGAGCCGTGGTGTGGCGCCCCGGGATCACGCCTTCCCGACCGAGCCGGTCCCTCCGGCGGTCGTGGTGACGGTCAAGCGGACCGATCCTGTAGCGGCGGAGGCGCGGGCCGCCGCCGGCGTGGGCGTGATCACGACACCTGAGAACCGGTGGGGACGGTGCGACATCAAGACGGTGGGCCTCCTGCCCAACGTCCTGGCCAAGCAGGCCGCCCGGGAGGCGGGCTCGGCTGAGGCCTGGTTCATCGACGCCGACGGCCTGGTGACCGAGGGCGCTTCGTCCAACGCCTGGATCGTCACGGCGGCCGGCGTGCTGGTGACCCGCGACACCTCGGCCAACATCCTTCGGGGGGTCACCCGGGCGACCCTGCTGGAGGTGGCGCGGACGGAAAACATCCGGATCGAGGAACGGGCCTTCAGCCTGGAGGAAGCAATGACGGCCCGGGAAGCCTTCTTCACCGGGGCCGGCGCCCTGCTCATGCCGGTGGTGGCGATTGACGGGAAGCCCGTGGGCACCGGTCGCCCGGGACCTGTGGCAACCCGGCTTCGCAACCTCTATATTGCGGAGGCCAGAGCCGCGGCGATCTAGCGGTCGATGGCGGGGGCGAGGCGCCCCGCCCAACAAGAGAGAACAAAAGCCATGTCCGGCGACAAGAAGCAGAACCTGCAGGACACCTTCCTCAACAGCGTGCGCAAGACCAAGACGCCGCTGACCATCTTCCTCGTCAACGGCGTCAAGCTGCAGGGCGTCGTGAGCTGGTTCGACAACTTCTGTGTCCTGCTGCGCCGCGACGGCCAGTCGCAGCTTGTCTACAAGCACGCCATCTCCACCATCATGCCCGCACAGCCGGTCCAGCTCTATGAGCCGGACGAAGACGACGCCGATTGACCGGTCGCAGCACCAGTCGCGAAGCGCCCGTCCAGGGCGCCCTGGTCATCCATCCCGAGCGTGAGGGACGCGGACAGGGGCGCAGCCCCGCCGCCCGGCTCGAGGAAGCCGAGGGCCTGGCGCGCGCCCTCGATCTCGAAATCCGCGAAGGTCTGGTGGTCAACCTGCGGCGCCTGACCCCGGCCACCCTGTTCGGCTCGGGCAAGGTTGAGGAGATCGCCGCCCTCTGCGAGGCCGCCGAGGCCGATGTGGTCGTGGTGGACGACAGCCTCACGCCCGTCCAGCAGCGCAACCTGGAGAAGGCCTGGAAGGTCAAGGTGATCGACCGGACCGGCCTGATCCTGGAGATCTTCGCCCGCCGCGCCCGCACGCGCGAGGGCCGCCTGCAGGTCGAGCTGGCGCGGCTTTCCTATGAGCGCTCGCGCCTGGTCCGCACCTGGACCCACCTGGAACGCCAGCGCGGCGGCTTTGGGGTCATGGGCGGTCCCGGCGAGACCCAGATCGAAACCGACCGCCGGCTCATCGCGGAGCGGATCGGTCGCCTGAAGCGTGAGCTGGATGAGGTGCGCCGCACCCGGACCCTTCAGCGCGCCGCCCGGAAGAGGGCGCCGGCGCCCTCCGTGGCCCTGGTGGGCTACACCAACGCCGGCAAGTCCACCCTGTTCAACCGGCTGACCTCCGCCGGGGTCGAGGCGAAGGACATGCTCTTCGCCACCCTGGACCCGACCCTGCGCACCCTGCGACTTCCCGGCGGGCGGCCGGTGGTCCTCTCGGACACGGTGGGCTTCATCTCCGACCTGCCGCACGAGCTTGTGGAGGCTTTCCGGGCCACCCTCGAGGAGGTGAAGGAGGCCGACGTCATCCTGCACGTCCGGGACATCGCCAGCCCCGACAGTGACGCCGAGGCCGCGGACGTGCGCGAGGTGCTCCACCGCCTGGGCGTTGAAATGGAGGAACGGCGGGTCATCGAGGTCTGGAACAAGGCGGACCGACTGGACGCCGAGGCCCAGGAGGAACGGCGGGCCGACGCTCGGCTCGCCCGCCCTGCCGCCGTCCTGGTCTCGGCGGTGTCGGGGGAGGGGTGCGAGGCTCTTCTGACCCGGATCTCCGGCCTCATTGACGAGGCGGCCCCGGTGGAGATTCACGCGGCCGCAGGCCAGGGCGACCTGATCGCCTGGCTCTACCGCCATGGCCGCGTGCTGGAGCGGCGCGAGGCCGAGGATGGCTCGGTCGCCCTGACCGTCAGCCTCACCGACCAGGCCCAGGGCCAGCTGGAGCGTCTCTTCCCCGGTGTGGGCGTCCTGGCCTGACCTGCGCCCTTCCCGGCGAGACGGGGTGAAGAGACGGCGGGATCTCCGCTGACCCCCTCCGGCCCGCTGCGCGGCCCACCTCCCCCTGGGGGGAGGAATGAGAGAGCCAGTTGCTCCCCCAAGGGAAGGCTGTCAGCGAAGCTGACTGAGGGGGTCAATCCCCCCGCCGTTGACCCCCTCCGCAGCGCTGCGCGCGCCACCTCCCCCTGGGGGGAGGAATGAGAGAGCCAGTTGCTCCCCCAAGGGGACCTCTGCGCTACGCGCCGTCCTGTGCCTTGAGGTGCATTGAGGCGAGGTTTTCTGGCCCTGCCGGGGTGTTTTGAGGGGTTTCGGCGGGATCGGGACGGAGTCCGGGCGCAGCTA
>Ga0315902_10008792_pt1 | contig 13633 bp, 6 predicted proteins | sample LakEriMetagenome_9_FD_203523 | JGI IMG/M metagenome (GOLD analysis project Ga0315902, IMG submission 203523) | Freshwater fungal communities from buoy surface, Lake Erie, Ohio, United States - Buoy 12 MA117 | ecosystem: Environmental > Aquatic > Freshwater > Lake > Lake biofilm | place: USA... | reverse complement strand
ATACAGCATATCTTTTTTCTGCATCAGATAATTTATCAAAATAACTTGGAGTTAAATTAACTTTGTCTGGGTCTAAACCCAAATCTTCCATTTTTCTTTTTCTGTTAAATTCATAATTTTCCTTGCCCAATAAAAGGTTCAATGGCAATATATCAAATTTTCTATCTACCGCAAACTCATACCATCCTGATACAATATTACCCATTGCATCTGTGGCTTGCCTCCATAAATACCCAGTAAACCCACCTTGCTGTGCTTTAAACTTAGTATATTCTCCGGCTGTCTTTTTTAGATTGCCTTCCTTGTCTGCTATGCCTTGCATTTTGGCATCTAAGTCTTTTGCTTTCTTTTGATATTCGATTACTTTAGCATTATAGTCATTAACCAAGGTATTATATTCAGCAGTATTTCTTTGTGCCTCCGGATAGGATTCTAATCTATTGTTTAATGCTTGAAGTGCGTCTGTCTCGGCTAAGAATTGATTCTTCTCATCCACAAAAGCCATAGCCTCGTCATTCAGTCTTTTTGCCTCATCGTCTATTTGCTTTTGAGTTAAAAAACTTTGCTTCCCTTGCTCATAATCCTTTTGTAATTTAGCTATTTTCTCTGCGCCTATAGATGCAGCGTTTTCTTTTATAAAAAACTTTAATCTTTCGGCTTCGTCTTCTACGTTTATACCAGTAACGTAACCGGTATAAACATTTGTATTTATGTTCAATGTCTTACCGTTTGGAGCTTTTACTTGTACTGTCTCATAAAAGTCGCTACCGGTAAACTCAAACCCTGCATCTTTATATTGTCTATTCAAATCGTCTACAACAAAAGATGGCTTTCTTGACAAAAAGTTCTTATCTATAGTCTCTACAGATGGCTTTAAAAATCCAGGCACTTGCTTCTCAAATTCCTCTTTCTTTTGTTCAAACTCTGCCTTTTTCTCAATCTTCTGAGATGGAGCAGCTAAGTACCCTTCTCTTGGTACTGATGGGAATTGAGTAATAGGAACACCATACCTGTCATACTGTTGAGAGGTCTCAAATTCTTTTAATTTAGACCTGTCTTGTGGCACGATAGGTTTCTTTTGCTCAAATTGCACTTCCGGAATTGCTCTTTTCTCAAAAGGCACTTGAGTAAACTCATCTTTTTTTGTTAATTCTTTTACATAGCTTCCATCACCCGATGGTAATCCCGAAGAAAAAACTTCCGAGTCGGATACCATACTCTCTTCTTTTTTTTTTGGAGTGATTGCTTGCCCTGATGTTTTGCCTACTAATAATGCAAAATCATCAATGTTTTTTGGATATCCCTTTCCTTTTACATAGGAATACATATCATCAAATACCTCTTGGTCTGAATGTAATAATTTTATAAAATCATTCAAACTTTTTTTATAACCTTTAGATACTACTTGATTGTATAAATCATTTATTACTTCTTCATCCATTTTATATATATTTTATTTATCTGCGTAATTGATTTTTCCTGTTTTACCTGCATTATCTTGGTATGGTCCTTGTCTTGTTGATTTTTTTTCTCTTAAAGCATCTAATTTTATTTCAAGTTCTTTTATTTGTAATAATAAATTTGTACGACCTTCGAAATCAGTTACACCCAAATCATTCATTTGTTCCTCTAATTTTTGTATTTGTCTTTTAAGGTCTGCTTCTTCTGTAAATGTTTCTAATTCTGGCTTTTTACTTCTTGATGTTATGTATTTTCTTCCTTCTGCTAAATCTTCACGTAGCTGATCTCCTTTTGTCTCAGGATATAACATAGGGTATATAGCATCGTAGAATTGATCTGTATCGTATTCAGTTCCATCTTGTGCATAGAAAGATTGAAATTTAAAATCTCCAGAAGGTACTTTATCATTATTTTCATCTAGTTTAGCATATATAACCTCTATCCCATTTTCATTTCTTATTACATCCCATATATTAGGCTTGTTTTTATAATGATCTATAGCCCTACTAATTTCATTTCCAGTTCCAAAATGTAGATTGGCAACAAAATTGGCATCTTGTTTTAACCCTTGCGCTCTTGTATACGCTTCCCTTTCTCCTTCAGTTATAGGTCTAGTTTTCTTAGATTCATTAAACTTTGCTTGAGCTTCCATCATTTTTGCCTCAGCCTCAGCTTCCTTTTGCGCTCTTGTGTCATAGTTGACAAATTTCTCCTCTTCGTCTAACTTAGCTCTTATTTGATTGCGAATAGCTTCTATTGCATCTTGCTTTTGCTCCTTAGTGAGGACATACTTTACAGTACCATTGTCGTTTTTCTTTAAAATCATTTGAGGATTTTTCTTAGCCTCTTCCTCATCATAGGTAAAGCCTTGATACGGCTTGCCCTCAGCTTCTTTGTTGCCCTTAGCAGCAGCCCTACTCACTAATACATTATTGTCCATTAAAGCAGACATATAATTATATTCTGTTCCAAGATTGCTTTCTATTAAGAGTGTCTCAGCTTTCTTATATTCAAACATCATATCCCTATCCTGCTGTGTATTCATTAAAGATCTATCCATTTTGGACATAAATCTTTTTTCGCTTTCAGTCAACTCTTTCATGTCTTTGAGTTGAAGGTATTTCTTAGTCAACTCTTGCTCTGTAAGAAATCTCTCTGTCTTAGATTCAGTCTTTTTCTCTTTTGTCTTTTCGTCTACTGTCTCTACAGTGCTAGTAATAGAGAAATCATTAGGGTCTACATTAGAATCTATAAGAGCATTTATTATCCTAGAAGGGTCATTAGAAGCTAACACATCCTCATTATACAAACGTCTTGTTATGTCTTTTCTTGAAATAATCAAACCATCTTTTATCATCATGTCTACATGGTCTCCCATACCCTTAGCCAATGCAGTACTTTGCTTGTCTGTGTCATATCTAGGTATAGGCGTATTCATCAACTGCTTCATTGCACCAACACTCATAATGTTCTGTTGACCTTCAGCCATTGTCCTTATTTTTTTACCATCTACATCTTTTGTTACCATCTTGGCAAGGTTAACAGATCCATCTAGTGGATTTATAATTAAGTCTGTATTTACAAAGCCACCAAAACCTTCAAGAAAAGCAAAGTTGTCTATATCTGCTATTGAAATCTCTTTATTGCGGTACTGCTCCATCTTTTTGCCATACTGTTCCTGGTATGTCTTTACTAGCGTAAAAGCATTCTCAGTGTCATCCATTATGTTTTGAGTAGAGTTTAGATAGTCTTTTAGCTTTAGCTTACCTTGCTTTAAAAGCCTCTGTTGCATAAGCATAAACTGAGAAGCATTGTCGCTGTATCTGTATGCGAATCCGTTTGCGTTAATATCCTGACCGGTAGGATATTCAGAGAGCTTTGCTTGAAAGTCTCTTGACACTTGGTCAAGTGCTGCTTTCTTCTCGTTCCTTACCTTGTCTATATCGTTGACAGTGTCGGAGATGCCCTTGCCTATCTCCGCCCAATTTATGTAGCTATCCGCTTCTCTTTCAACGTAACCGAAATATGTTGGCATATATTATTTATTTTTTATTGTATACTTTATTAGCCTTCTTAAATTCATTCTCATATATCTCATTGACTTTGTTCCACATATCACTGTATGGATATTCTGAGCTAACAGGAAGAGAGGCAAACGCTTTTACATTAGAATCTTCAAAAAGTTGCTTGTGAAATTTGTTTTTTTGTTCTTCTGTTAAATTATCATAATTCTGTATCATATATGGAATGTATACGTTATAAATTAGTGCGCTTTTTCTTCTTTGTATTTCGCTTTGTTGCCTTTCAGATATATTATCTTCTTTTGGTTTAACATATAATGATTTTTTATCTATAGCTGTATTATGTTTATCTGTTTTATACTTTGCATTAAGCATGGTTTTTATAGCACCTGATTTCACTTCTGTCCAATTATTTTTATCAGATCCTTCTTGGTAAAAATACCACTTATCATTATTTTTATCATAACTAGGATAAACTTCTTTACCTTCTATTTTTTCTTTTTTAAGAACAATGCCAGGAGGATCTGGAAAATTTAAATCTACATTTCTTTCTAATTTAATATTTTTACCTTTAATAATATCTTTTTCTAATATTTCAGATGGAGATAGTTTTTCATATTTAATATTATTATCTATATTATATTCTCCAGAATTTATTAAGAAAGCAGGAGGATTATTTTCTAAATCAAATTTCATATCATCATAAGTATAGAGACCTTCTTTTTTCTCTATCTCAGGTTGTTTCTTATATCTTAATTCATCAGGTATATCAATTATATCTTTTGTATTAACATTCATTGGTAATTTATCTGGCTTCGACCCTTTGAATGAATATCTTTTATATTTTGGTGTTTCAGACTTCTCCTCTTTCACACCCTTCACCTCCATCTTAGGCTCTACTTTCACTTCCGCTTTCGGTTGCTCAGTCACCTCCTTAACCTGTATCTGAGGTTGCTCGGAAGTGTTTTTATTTGGAATAGGCGACCATTCTGGTATTCCTGGTGTTGTGGTCAAAGGTACAAAAGTATTCTTAGAACCTTTCTCTTTTTTATTCTTAACTAATTCTATTAAATCTCTTGTTTTTTTATATTCTGGATTGTCAACAGGTATTGTACCCCAAACATTAGTCATTCCACCTGTAGGTAAATCAACTTTGTCATCAAATTGTTTCATTATAGCACCTGTATCATTATCGTATATATATGATTTATTTGAATCATCTAAATAGTATATTGAAAATCTTTTACTAGATGGAGGTGTTTCATTTATATAAAATACTTTATTTCTATATTGTTTAATTTTAGGATCATCTATTTTGTAATCAGATTTTGTATCTCTATTTATAACAAATAATGCTAATCCATCTTTTTTAATAGCTTCTTCTTCTGTGTAATTTTTATTTATTTCATCAAGATGGTTGGCTAAATTACCTTCTTTTTGAGTCCAACTTCCAAGTAAATTAAAATAATCTTTATCCATTATAAATTCTTGAGTTTTGTCATTATTCTCTTTATTAGAACACTCGGAACTTCCAGGAGGGCAATCTAAGCTATTTTCAATCGGTTGTTTTGATATTAAATCAATTACTTTATTTATTATCTTATTATATTTATCACTTCCTTTTTCAATTACTTTTCTTTCTCCATTTTCTTTAGTAAAATATTCATTCTCTTCATCATCAAAATAAACAGTTGGTCCATTTTCTCCAAAAGGTTTAATTGATTTTTCAGGAGTAATTTTAAAATATGAATCAATTATTATTGCATCAGGCATAGGATCTGATGCTAGCTTTCTAAAATCTTTAGTTTCTAATTGTTTATTTTCTGTTACATCTTTAAATTTATTATTTAATAATGATATAAGTTTATCTGATTTTACTTCTTCCCATTGATCATATTTTTTCCCTGATGATAAAACATCATAGCTATACCATTTATTATTTTTTTTATCATATCCAACAGTAAAATCTTTTATACTATTATTATTTTCTTTTCTTATAGTAGCTAGTTTTAAAACTTCTTTATTTTTAAAATTTTTTCTTTCAACGTGAGATTGATCATGTTTTTTTGACTCTTCATAACTATATCCAAAACCTGATCCTACAATAGAATAATCATTTTTATCTTTAAACTTAGTTTTAGTATTATTATTTTTAACTTTCAATTTATCGGATTCTTCTTTTGTTACATCTTTTATATTTAAATTTTTTTCCTCTATTACCTTTTCATCTAAAGACTTAACTTTCAAGTTCTTAGGTTCTTCTTTCGTTACATCCTTCACCTCCATCTGAGGCTTACCCTCTGGCTTTGGCTGTTCTTTTACTTCCTCTTTCTTCTCTGACTTTACAACTAATTTGTCACTTGGTGTCTCAACAGATTTGACCTCTGTCTTCTCGGTAATAGGAATAATGTTCTGATTTAAAGCCTCTTTCGGTATCTCTTTTTTTACAACCTCCTCTTTTGGAGCTTCTACCTCTTTTACTTGGATAGCAGGCTTCTCTTCTACTACTGACTCTTTTACCGGTTCTTCTACCTTAGCAGTTACAGTCTCAGTCATCTGAGGCTCTACCTTAGCAGGCTCTGTTGTAGTAGGTTCTGCCTTAGCAGTCTGTTCTATAGCTACCGGCTCTGGTTGAGTGCCTTGAGGCTTTGTTCTACCTACCAACAATGCAAAGGAATTGATATCTTTTTTATATGGTTTTTTACTAGATTGTGCAAATTCAAAAGCACGATTTAATACTTTATCGTTAGATTGAATCAATTTAACGAAATCTTCCCTGCTGTATTTATACCCAGTGTCTTGCGCCCATTTAAATAAATAATCTAATACATCCTCATTCATTATCAATCTTATTTATTAAATTGTTCCCAAAAATCATCATTTTGATTTTGATTTATAGCTCCTCCTCTTTGTTCTGTTGTTGTTTGTTGTCCTGTTGGTACTTGGAAGTTAGCCCAATCAATACCACCAAAGAAATTACGACCCTTACCAGTAGTAAAGTTATAGAAATTATCATACTGCATTTGACCTAATGCAGGAGTTTGTTTAGCTACTCCTAATGCTTGTTGGTATGATAATGGCTTTCCATCTTTCATAAAGGCTTGAGATAACTTTTTATCTTGAATAGCTTTCATATAAGCAGCCTCAGACTTATCAAAAGCCTTGCCTGCTCCTGTCTGCATATACAATGGAACGAGTTGTGCTACGTTAGTGGCTATGCCTTGTAATCCTTGAAAGCCTTGTGTCATAGACCTAGCCTTTGCCTCCTCAGCATCAGCCATAGCTCTCTGCGCTCCTTCAACCTCACCCAAGTCCAACTGTACCCCTATGTCTCTAAGTCTTGACTCCTCCTGAGCTGACAACTTCTCTAAGTCGGAAAGCTCCTTACCCATCTCTGACCTAATCTGACCTTGAGCCTCAGTCTGTGCCATCTGAACCCTTCCGGCTGCTGCTGCTGCGCCTCTATCGCCTTCGGCTGCTGCTTGTATAGCCTGCGCACCTGATGACAACAGAGCCTCTCTCTGTAGCTCATACGGCTCTTTGTTTATAGATAGCTGGTCCATATAGTTGACCTCAATCTTTTTGCGAGCCTCAGACATGAATTTTGCTGCTGCCTCTTGAGCCTTCTGTATATTCTTTTGCTGTTCCGCTACCTGAGCGAAAGACATCACAGCACCTACACCACTAGATACTGCTCCGATAATTGCTGCCGTTCCTGCTGCCATAGTTATATTATTTTTATCATTTCCCCTACATAGTCATCACTCTTGATATATCCAAGCTCCTGATAGACTTCAATAAGGCTTTTGTGTTTAATCAATGCGTAACAATATTTGTTCCCTAAGTTAGTACTTATTTCTGTCAAAGTTAATACCAATAACTTAATTGCCTCACTTCTTTGTGGCTTTTTTTTATATTCCTTGTTCGATATGACCCAATCTACCCATGCCACTTTTGAGTTGGTCACATATATATATCCGGCACACACAGGTGTATCCTCGTCATAGATTATGATACCACCTTCACCATTGTCCGGCAGGAAATCCCTCGTTGGAGCATCCCACGCCCAGTCATTCCACCATTTGACAAGAATATTGTCATAGTCATCATGTTGTATCTTTCTAACTTCCATAAAACAAAGATATAAATTATGGATAACTTTTCATAACTTCTGACTCAACTGCAAATAATTCTATTTTATCTGTAGAGAAATTGTCAATCTTGAACACACAGTAGTGACCCAATACACCATGTGACTCTGCCACAGAGTTCTTAGTGTACATATAATAAGCATCTTGTGCCGGAATAGGAATAGCACCAGGGATAGTGATATCTATCACTAATTGGTTTATACCTGCCGGATAGTTTCTGTTTATCTGCAATACGCTACCTGCCAAATCTATTGTTGTATAAGGAGGTAAAGAAAAATAGAGATAGTCACCTATGCTTATAATAGACCCAATGTCAACCAATGGATTGATAGAGAAGTCTATGGTGTCACCGGCTACATTCACTTGATAGCTCTTACCGATACCATTCGTGCTTCGTATGGACAACTCACCGGTCTTGTCATTTCTTACAAAAGCAAAGTACGACTGCTCTTTCTTTTCAAACCATGTGCTGTCAATAAATCCTGATGACTGTATGTCCGTTGTAAGTGTGGCATCCCATACAGAGTCACCCTCAAGGTTTAAAGTCTTGAATAGCTTATTCTCAAGTGGAATGTTATTGAACACACTCGTCAATGACGTAGGAGTAAATGAACCTGCCTTATCTCCCATTAAAGTCCACCAAGACTGATAAAATGTATTTCTGAACGTATTAACGCTATGCCTGTATAGATTGCCACCTTTGAAGGTATAAAAATATTGATTCATCCCTATCATCCAATCCGGATTGAAGGAATAGAATGATACCCAACCGGTAACAGCTTGACTATAAGTTAGTGTATAAAAATTTTCTATTACTGCCATGTTTTATTTTTTATAATGCACAATAACTATGGAATGCTACAATAACACCATTCTGTACCTCGTAGGTGTCAAAAGGAACAGGTACTGCCGGAGATCGGTAGAACCCATCAGGTAACACATTCGCTCCGTTTATATCCGAGAACACCCAGTCATACAATCCTAATGTTACACCATCACCATTTACCGGAGCTACATAGTAGGTATAAGCAAAAGGTAAGATACAAAAGATAGCAGTAACTACTGTCGTAACGCCTAACGTACTTTGAAACGAAGGTAGCTTCATAGGACACGAAACACTTACAAAAGCCGTTGATATAGGACAAGGACCGACAAGCGTTATGTCAATAGTGCTAGGCATTGCTGTTGGCTTAGGTATAACCATAATACAAACACCAGGGTCATTAGCAGTAAGCTGCATCTCACCTGCTGTAATGGTAACGTTTGTGGTTGTACCCATTGGCACATAAGCAGGTGGTGGAGGTAAGTAAGCATATTCGTCTAATGTAAATGTAGTGCCTTCTATACCACAATCATTTATGGTAGCACCTATATAAGTAAATGCTGTGCTTGGAGTTCCGGCTAGATAGCCATAAATTGGAGAGCTGAGTGCATTGTATATCACGCCATCAAAGTTTACCCTTACACCATATACAGTACCATTGTCAACTGATATGGCTATTATTATAGCACCTGTATCATATATAGTACTTCCGGCATCAAAAGTAATGTAATAAACTCCTTCGTTAGATTCAAGCTCGTTTATATTCCCTTTGCAAGGGTCTCCGCACAATGGACAAGGTTCAGCTGGTAGTAGGCTACAACCAAATTGCTGTCTTGCTGTAGTGCCATCGTAGTAGTATCCATCCGGAGCGCAAGTAGTCATCCCCGAATCTAAGAATACTGCCGTAGCAGTTGCTAATGTAGGACCGTTAAGGTAATATGTTTGTTGAGTAGGCATTGATTAAATTTTAAAGACCACAATAGCAATTGTCCATGTAAACAATTGGATTGCCTTGTGTTATAACATAATTATTATCATCATTTAATAAGCAAAATCCTATTGAGTTACCAGGCTCTAATGTCTGAGTGAATAATACAGGCTCAAAGCAAGTACCTAATGGAAACTCTATAATAGCACTCTCTGTCGCTGTCTCAGGATTCACAAATACATAGTAAGAACAAGTCTCTGTACATGGAATACAATTACAACACACATCTTCCAATGAATCACTTTGACAAAGCTGAACTTCAGTTGATGACCTCAAATCCCATATCAGATAAAGATAGTCTCCATTTATTGAAGGAGGTACAGTGAATGGGGCATTGTATATGCCACTGCTAGGATTGCTTATTGGCATCGCAGTAGAAGCAACAGCAAGTAAAGCATTCATATCAACACTGTTATTATTGTACAAAGTTGTTGACCTGTGATACTTAAACCTGTCTGTAGCAGTATCAAATACAAAGGAAGCCCAAGGGAAATTTATGTTTGTCTGCAATGTCATAGTTGCTCCGGCAGGAGGCATTATTCCTGTGCCTACAAATCCTGATGTAACACTATACAAAGATACCAATGGATTACTTGGACCACTTAAAAAAGTGAAGAAGTTATATCCGGTAGGTGAGATGTATGGTGGATTGGTATAATAGAATTGAGTGACAAGACCTGTTCCTGCTTCATAGTTATTTGTCAATACCACCTGAACTAAGTTCAAAGGTTCTTTTACCGGACAAGCAACAGTAATGTTTATAACAGCATTACCTTCGACTGTCAATTGAATGTCTACTTTTCCTTCAGTAAGATACTTAAAGAATGTAAGTTGACCGGCAGAATTTTGTGGTCCTGAAGTGTAAGTTATACCATCGTAAGTTGCTTCTATTGTAAAACTTGAAGATGGATCTATAGATGTTAAAAACCAATCAATTACAACATCACCTATATATACACCTGTGTCAATGCAATAGTTATATACTGTCTTATTTTTTTCTCCTTGAGCAAAAGTAAGTGTCTGTGTTGTTCCACATTTAATACACTCTACCTCAAACGGAAGGTCTATGTCGTTTATCGTCAGCACATACTCATTCATATAAGGGTCATACCCTCCTAGTTTCTGAGTGTTAAAAGAGCTATTGAACTCATCTCTAAACCATGTCCTCATGTTCATGTCAGAGATAGCAGCAAGCTGATCGCTGTTATATGAGTTGCCTCTTAGCTGTAATACAGCACCACGTTTGGCATCTGTAAAGAATCTGTCATAGCCCCACTGAACATAACTCTCTGGATTAAAGCTAATACCATACTTCTCTGTCCTTGCTATCTGCGTACCCAATACCTCAGGTACTGATGTGATAGCACCACCGGCAGCAGCATCGGATAGCAAGTTCTTACCGGCTAACACATAAGATATCTTATCCTCTTGAAGGACTAATACATCAGTCTCTCTGCCATCCATCTTTTGGATAGCACCGAAGGACAGTTCAAGGTTCTTATAATTCAACAGACCTGAGTTAAACTCATTGAGTTTGTTTACGTTGGTCTCAGGGTTATATACACTGCTATAGGTTATGTCAGCTATGCGCCTTGACTCTTTATAGTCTTGTGCTGCTACTGTCGTCACCCTGTTACCTAAGTTAAAGTCTCTGCCTATTATGGAGTCTCTTATCTTGTAGCTCTCTGCACCATTGCCAAAAGCAAAGCAGTTGAAGAACCCTGTCTGTATGATAGCCGGAATACCTAATGCTATGTCTTGTGATTGGTCGCCTGTTGCTCCATTTGACAAGTGGTTTCCGTTTGCATCAATTGGGAAAGACAAGTTATTTTCATAAAATACATCAGGCAATGTATCCAATGGCATCGTTTCAAAAATAATAATTCCAGAAGATTGAATCACATTTAACTCAACGCCTAATCTAGAACATCCTCCAGCCCCTAAACAAGAAAAAAGACCTCTTACTTGCAAATATAATCTATTGGTTACAATGTCTTTATTAAACCTAATCACAACTCCTTCTGGAACTGCCGGAAAAAATGGTAAAGGACCAAAGCCAGGTATGAAAGTAACAGTATATTGTTGACCTGTTAATGGAGGAGCTACACAGTTTATTGAGTTACACCCAGATAATAAAATAGAATCTATCTGTTCTCCTACAAACCAATTATACATATTTGTATATGAAACAGGAGAAATAAATTGCCTGTCAAATGTATAATTAAATTCTGTACTACATATCCCATTTGACTCTCTTATGTTTGTTATATTTAATTTTACTATACTTCCGGCAGGTATAGGAAAATCAATAAAAGTCCATGTTGGATTCAAAGGATCTGTTCCAGGAATATTCATAGGACATTCAACATAAGGCTCGTCTTCATTATCACATTTTACACTATATGCTTCAGTAGATATATAAGAATTTTTGTCTTTTGTTGTAATAAAATTAGTAGCATTTATTTTCATATAAACACCGGCAGGTGGAGTAGACCCATCCGAAGGAGTTATAAACCCAGATTGTTTTGCTTCTTTTTCTAACACCGTTGCATAAGAGCAATATCCCATTGGTCCTACTGAATCTCTTTTAACTATAAATCTATCACCTTGCTCTACCTTTCTTGCATTTTCCCCTTCTAGTAAAAAATATGTACAATTACTAAGAGGGTCATCAAAGAATACATAGGAATATATAGTTTCATATCCTGCCATGTCAGCCTTGCAGGCAAACTTATATCTCTTAGCCCAAGGTGGAGCTACTTGTGTTATTGGTATATTTACTGTTATTGAATTTGCAAGTTTAGAATTTTCACATGGAACAAATACAGTATTGTTAGGACTACAAAGAGTTGTGGTAGCTCTGTTAAACTCATCCATATATATAATTCCTATCTCATACCCTCTATTGCTATGCAAACTTCTTGGAACTCCCAATCCAGAATACGAAACTACAGAACTTGTTATTTGATAGTATTCATAAACAGATTGAGTTATGCTTGCAGGATTATCAACATATCTCATTGCCAGTAAAGATAATTCAATAATAGTAGAAGATGGAAATGCTGTAATCCTAATAGCCTCTCCTGGAATATCAATACCGCTTTCGTACTTTATTAAAGCATCTAATGTTAATGGTATTTGACAATTTACAATATCAGTAAAAGTATTCCCATCGCAAGAATCATCACCCAATGGATTATAAACCAATTGAATATTACCTCCAGGAAGCGAAGTGCCTATTGCTTCTTGGAACTCTGTACTTATTGCAAGGTCATAAGGAGTAGCGTAATTATTTTTTAAATATATTGAAAAGTTTATAAATAAATTAGAAGTTGTTTCTGTCGGAAATGGCAAAGTTCCTGTAAAAGAATTATGTACTATTGATATTCCAATATTTATCAATGCTCCTGCAATTAAATCTACCCCTGCAAAATCAATATGCAAAGAAGAATCTGCTACAGAATGGCTGATATCTATATTATATGTTGTATCAGTAAAAAAAGTTGGCAATTCAACTAAATTTATCTCTTCAGAAACCAATTGTGTATAATAGTCCATTCTTGTAGGCACATCATACCCATCAACATAGTTACCATACATTAACCTGTTGCCCATTATAGTTTGTGCCTTTGCTAGTCTTGGCACATTGTCATATAGTCTCAGCAGTTCTGACTCAGAAAGAATAGTAAAAATTTTACTATTATTAAAAAAATACGAATAAGTAGTATTATCAGAAAGCCCTGCCGAAACTTTGTCGATCTTCTCAATTACCTTGATTATATTATTTGTCGCTTGCTTAAACAATAAATCTATACCAACAACTAACGGTCCACCCGAATCATAAAAAATATCTACTGCATTATATTCATTCACCATACCCTCGTTCAGATAACTATCCGGACTGAAGTTAAATGACTGTGGTACAAATGCCGGCTCTGACCATTGTGACGTAGCACTGTATTCGCCATCGGCATACTTATACCTATAGGCGAAGCAGATAAACCTATCGCTTAAATAATTCTCTTGACCTATAGTATTTAATAGCGTTATTGATGGAGATGTTACCGGTGGCTTCTTAATAACTAAAATAGATTCCGCTAATATAGCAGGCTGACCGTTATAGTCAATGCCTGCTCCATCAGGGTTGTCATAGTTACGGTTAATATTTATAAATCTAGGTTGGTTATAG
>Ga0315902_10008791_pt1 | contig 13634 bp, 15 predicted proteins | sample LakEriMetagenome_9_FD_203523 | JGI IMG/M metagenome (GOLD analysis project Ga0315902, IMG submission 203523) | Freshwater fungal communities from buoy surface, Lake Erie, Ohio, United States - Buoy 12 MA117 | ecosystem: Environmental > Aquatic > Freshwater > Lake > Lake biofilm | place: USA... | reverse complement strand
AGTCACTCGGCGGACCGCATGTGCCCCCGGCGCTCATGCCGCACGCGGCCTTCACTGTCGGCCTGGAGCATCTCGCCGAGATCGCCGACCTCGCTCGCCAGCAGCGGGCTCTCGTGCACACGCATGCTTCGGAGAACGACCGGGAGAACGACGACACGATCAAGGCAACCGGCCTTCGCCCTGTGCCCGCCCTCGAAGCATCGGGCATCCTCGCCCTCGCGCCAGTCCTGGGTCATGGTGTGCGCCTCGACGACCATGATCGTGACCGCGTGGCGGCGACCGGGACGGCGGTAGCCCACTGCCCCGGCTCCAATCTCAAACTCGCGAGCGGGGCCGCTGATGTCGTGGCCTACCGCGAGCGGGGCATCCGCGTGGGGATCGGCACCGACGGATGCTCGTCGAGCAACGACCTCGACATGTTTGCCGCCATGCGCCTGGCGGCGAACCTCGCACGGCTCGTGAGGAATGACCCTGCCGCGCTATCGGCACGTGACGTCGTGAGTGCGGCCACGCTCGACGGCGCTCGCGCGCTCGGGCTCGGCGACCGCATCGGCACGGTCGAGGCGGGCAAGGAGGCTGACCTCGTCGCCCTCGACCTGCGCGCACCTCATCTCGTCCCCGTCCATGACCCCTACACATCAGTGGTCTTCAGCGCGGGCCGGTCGGATGTGCGCCACGTCCTTGTCGCCGGAAGTCCCGTGGTGGTCGATGGACAACCCACTCGGGTCGCCACCGACGACGTGATGGCAGCGGCCCTGCAGGTGGTGGAGGGCACGTGAGCGATCTCGGGGAATTGAGCGCGCAGGAGGTCATCACCGCACTTGACCTCGAGTATCTGGAAGGTGAGGGCGTCTGGATCTCCCCGCTGTGGCGCACGGATCACGGCAATGCGATCTACGGCCTGCTTACCCCCGACGATTTCAGCGCATTGCACATGCTGGATGAGGACGAGATGTGGGTGCACGTGGCGGGTGCCCCTGTCGACATGCTGGTCCTGCATCCCGACGGCAGTCACTCGACGCATGCGCTCGGGACTGACCTGGACCTCGGCCATGAGCCAGCGGTCCGCGTGCCAGCAAAGGCCTGGCAGGGTTCGCGCACCCAGGGCGACTGGAGCCTGGTCGTGTGCTCGCTCGCGCCTCCCTTCAGCGGGTTCACCTTGGCGGGCGGAGACACGGACCTGGATGCGTGGCCAGGGGTGTCCGCAGAGGCACGATCCCTCATTCGGGAAACGGCGCCGGAATGAGCCGGCAGGTGGCCGTCGTGACGGGAGCCCGCGGGGTCGTCGGGCGGGCCGTGATCGCACGACTTATCGACGACGGCTACGCGGTCGTGGCGCACAGTCGAGAGGCTGTGCTCGATCTCCCCGCGGGTGTGGTGTCGCTCACCGGTGATCTCGCGCACCCCGAGGCAGCCGAGGGCGTGCGGGAGTCAGTCCAGCGCGTCGACCTCCTCGTCAACAACGCGGCCAGCCAGGTGACAGGCGCCCTGGACGCACTTACCGGGTCGGACTGGGCAGACATGCTCGGTGCAACCTTCCTCTCCGCCGTTCAGCTCACGATGGCACTGCGCCCCGTGATGTCAGTGGGTGCCAGCGTCGTCAACGTGTCCTCCATCGAGGCTCAGGCGGCGTTCCCGCGTCACGCGCACTACGCGGCTGCCAAGGCCGCTCTGGAGTCCTTCACGCGTTCCAGCGCCTTGGACTGGGCGGCGGCGGGCATACGTGTCAACGCGGTCGCGCCCGGCCTGGTTGACCGGCCCGGGCTGGCCGAAGATTGGCCCGAGGGCTGGGCCTGGTGGCAGCGGACCTGCCCCCTGGGCCGACCGATCCTGCCCGCCGAGGTGGCCGATGCGGTCGCATTCCTCGCGGGAGCCAGCGGTGTCTCTGGCGTGGTCCTGCCTGTCGATGGAGGGTGGAGCGCGAGCGCTCGACTTGGCTGACATCTACCTGGATGTCACCACATTCGCCACACACGCCCCGCACGCGTCAACTCCGATCACGGGAGGGTCACGGGGTGCGGGCCGCGCGGAGAGTTCGCCCGCGTGATGGCTAGGGTTCAGACAACGCTCGAGGCCCATCGGGAGCGGCGTAGCCCTGCTACGTGTGGATGGGATGACCACGACGAAAGGGCATGTGCATGCATCGCAAGTGGGGTTTGGCAGCCGCGGCTGCCGCCGCTGCACTCGTGCTGGCCGCCTGTGGCGGTAGCGGCGGAAGCAGCGAGTCGTCCAGCAGCAGCGCCGGTGGCGGAGGAGAGGGCGACTGTCCTGGTGCCGATGCGTTCTGCATCGGCCTCGTCACCGACACGGGCAAGGTCGACGACAAGTCGTTCAACCAGTCCGCATGGGAGGGCGCCCTTGAGGCTGCCCAGGCCTCGGGTGGCTACGCGAAGTACATCGAGACCGTGGATCCCAAGGACTACGAGACCAACATCGGCCAGTTCGTGACCGCCGGCTACGACGTCATCGTCACCGTCGGCTTCCTCATGGGTGAGGCGACCATCGCTGCGGCCAAGGCCAACACGGGCACACAGTTCATTGGCGTTGACCAGTTCCAGGGCGAGGTGATTCCCAACCTCACGGGCCTGGTGTTCCCCGAGGACAAGGCCGGCTACGCCGCGGGCTACCTCGCAGGCCTCATGACCAAGACCAACAAGGTCGGTGCGGTCCTCGGCACCGACACCGTCCCGCCGGTCAAGCTCTTCGGCGAGGGCTACAAGGCGGGCGCGCTGGCCGCCAATCCCTCGGCTGAGGTGACGCTGGTCTACCACGAGCCCAACAACGCCTTCACGGATCCCGAGTGGGGCGCCGCCGAGGCCAAGAAGCAGCTCGAGCAGGGCTACGACATCATCTTCGGTGCGGGCGGACTTACCGGCAACGGCGCCCTCATTGAGATCGCCAAGGCTCCGGGCGCAGGAGAGACGATCTTCTGCATCGGTGTCGACACCGACCAGTTCTTCACCGTTCCCGAGGCGGCCAAGTGCCTCCTCACCTCCGCGGAGAAGAAGCTGACCCTCGGCACGAAGGACCTGGTCCTCATGGCCAAGGACGGCAAGGCGCCCGGTGGCAACTACGTCGGTCTCACCGGCCTGGCTCCGTACCACGACACCGAGGCTGCTGTGCCCGAGGATGTCAAGGCCAAGGTCGCCGAGGTCATCGCTGGGCTCGATGCCGGCACGATCGCGACGAATGTCACGCTCGGCTGATCATCTGGTCTGAGTGAACGTCCCGGAGTGGGGGGTGGCGCAATGCGCCACCCCCCACTCCCTTTTTGTGCCAGGATCGTTGGGCCATGTCCACGATTGATCCCGCCCAGACGGACCTCGGGTTCACTGACCCGGACCCGCGTCGATCCGGTCCGCTCGATCGCGTGCCCGCGATCGTCATCCCCGTCGTGTCCGTGCTGCTTGCCTTCGCCATCGGCGGCATCCTCATCTGGCTACAAGGGGTCAATCCCCTCGAGGCCTACCGGGTGCTCTTCAGTGATGCCCTCGGCTCGGTCGCCGGCATCGAGCGCACGATGGAGAAGTCGACGCCGCTCATCCTCACCGGTCTTGCCGTCGTAGTAGGGCTGCGTGCAGGGCTGTTCAATATCGGCGCCCAGGGCCAACTGCTCATGGGTGCCATCGGTGCCGCCTGGGCGGGCTACAACTTCCAACTACCGCCGCTTGTCCATCTGCCCTTCGCGCTGATCTTCGGCATCCTGTGCGGTGCGGCGTGGGGATCCATCGCGGGTGCGCTGCGGGCCTACCGCAATGTGTCCGAGGTCATCACGACGATCATGCTCAACAGCATCGCGATCGCCCTGGTGGACTACCTCGCAAGCAGGCCGCTCAAGGAGCCGGACCAGTCTCTGTCGCGCACGCCCGAAATCGCGGAATCAGCGATGCTCCCCTACATCGGCCCTATCCCCTCGGGGTTCATTCTCGCGCTGCTCGTCGCGGTCTTCTTCGGCTGGTTCCTCATCCGGACCACCCAGGGCTTCCGTTTCAACACCGTCGGCATGAATCCCGGAGCCGCCCGCTACGCCGGTATCCCCGTCAAGGGCACGATCCTGCTGGCCATGGCCGTGAGCGGTGGCTTGGCGGGTCTCGGCGGCGCTGTCGAGACCATGGGCATTACCGGGCGCTTCGAGCCGGCGTTCAACGTCGGCCTCGGATTCGACGGCATCACCATCGCTCTCCTTGCCCGCGCCAATCCGCTTGCGACCATCCCCGCTGCCCTGCTGGTGGGCACCCTGCGTGCCGGCTCGTCATCACTCCAATTCCAGACGGGTATCGAACCCGAGGTTGTGAGCGTCATCCTCGCGCTCACGCTGCTCTTCGTCTCCGCGCCCGTCGTCGCCAAGCTGCTCTTCCGCAATCGCAACATCAAGCAGACCACTGTGACGAAGGGGTGGGGCACGTGAGCGCCAAGTGGGCTTACGCCCTCGCCATCGTCATCTCGGTCGGCATCGTGATCTTCTACGTGATGGACCCGACCAAGACGACGTCGGTCGTCTCGTTCTCGCTGCGCTACGCCGTCCCGCTCATCCTCGCGGCAATGGTCGGCATCATGTGCGAGCGCTCGGGTGTCATCAACATCGGCATCGAAGGCCAGATGCTCATGAGCGCCTTCGCCGGCTTCTTCGGAGCGGCGCTCACGGGCAGCCTCATCCTGGGCACGATGATCGGCGTGGGGACCGGGATGATCATGGGCGCGATGCTCGCGACCGGCGCCGTGACCTGGAAGATGGATCAGATCATTGCCGGCACCATCATCAACATCCTGGCGGCGGGCCTCACCAGTTTCTTCTACGCCCAGGGCTTCACGCTGCCAGGCGTCACTCCGACCGTGCGCATTCCGATCCTCGCCGACATCCCGCTCATCGGACCCGTCTTCTTCGACAACGGCATATTCACCTACGTGGCAATCGTCAGTGCTCTGCTGCTGTGGGTGCTGCTCTTCAAGACCGTCTGGGGCCTGCGCACCCGCTCGGTGGGCGAGAAGCCCAGTGCCTCCGACACCTCCGGCATCGGAGTCCAGAAGACGCGCTTTTGGAATGTCACGATCGCGGGCGGCCTTGCCGGCCTCGCGGGTGCCTACCTCGCGCTCGAGGCGGCAGGCACCTTCGAGCGCGGCCTCACGGCCGGTCGAGGCTTCACCGCACTGGCGATCATGATCTTCGGTGCCTGGAATCCCATCGGCGCGCTTGCTGCGGCCATCTTCTTTGGGCTGACCCAGGGTGTCGCCAGCCAACTCCAGACAGACGCGGTCGTGGACATCCCCCCGCAGTTCGTCAACATGCTCCCGTACATCCTCACGATCGTCCTTCTCGCGATCGTGTCCGGGCGCATCAAACCGCCCGCCGCCGTAGGCCGACCATATGAGAAGGACTAGGCCATGACACCGACGACGGAGATCGCGCTCGAGGCGCGTGGGCTCACCAAGAGGTTCCCCGGAGTGGTCGCCAACGCCGACGTGTCCTTGCGCGTCCACCGTGGCGAGATCCTCGCTCTGCTCGGTGAGAATGGCGCGGGCAAGTCCACCCTGGTCAAGATGATCTACGGCCTCTACGAACCCGACGAGGGCGAGATCCTCATCAAGGGCGAAACCGTACGGCTCAAGGGTCCGCGCGACGCGATTCGTCGCGGCATCGGCATGGTCCACCAGCACTTCCAGCTCGTACCGGTCTTTACCGTGGCCGAAAATGTCATCCTCGGCGACGAACCTCATCAGGGCCCCTTCGTCAACATGCGCAAGGCACGCGCAGAGGTCGCGAGACTGGCCGAGGAGTTCGGCCTGCAGCTCGATGTCGACGCCAAAGTCGAGGACCTACCCGTGGGCACGCAGCAGCGGGTCGAGATCCTCAAGGCCCTCTATCGCAAGGCCGATATCCTCATCCTTGATGAGCCCACCGCGGTGCTGACGCCGCAGGAGACCGATGACCTGCTCGACGTCATCAAGGGCTTCGCGGACTCCGGAGTGGCGGTCATCTTCATCACCCACAAGCTTCGCGAAGTCCTCGCCATCGCGGACACGATCGAGGTACTACGTGGCGGTCGGACCGCGGGGACCACCACGCCCAGCCAGACAGATGCTGCCGGTCTCGCCCAGATGATGGTGGGACGCAGTGTGCTCCTGACTGTCGATAAGTCGCCGGCAGAGCCCGCGGAGGTCGTGCTCGATGTGGTGGGCCTTTCGGCCTCCGACGACATAGGCCTGCCCGCTGTGCGTGACGTCTCACTGCAGGTGCGCGCCGGGGAGATCCTGGGCATCGCGGGGGTGGAGGGCAACGGCCAGCGTGAGCTGGTGCAGGCACTCACGGGCCTGCGTGCCTGCCGCGCGCAAGCTGTGGCTGTCCTCGGCCAAGACGCTCTCGGCAAGTCGCCCCGCGACATCCATGCGATGGGCGTCGGCCATGTCCCCGAGGACCGCGAGGCTGACGGCCTCGTCGGCGCCTACTCCGTCGCCGACAATCTTGTCCTCGATCGGTACAACGACCCCGAGTTCGCGCGCTTCGGCGTGCGCAACCTCAAGGCGGTCGATGCTTTGGCGGACGGACTCGTGGGCCAATTCGACATCCGCACCCCGTCGTCGCAGACGACGGTCCAGTCTCTGTCGGGCGGCAATAAGCAGAAGGTCGTGATCGCTCGCGAGCTGGCTGCCGAGCCAGCCCTCCTTATCGCGGCGCAGCCCACCCGTGGCGTCGATGTGGGGTCGATCGAGTTCATCCACTCGCAGATCGTGGCCGCGCGAGACCGGGGCGCCGCCGTATTGCTCGTCTCCGCCGAACTCGATGAGGTCCTGGGCCTGTCCGATCGCATTGCTGTGATGTATGACGGCCGGATCGTCGAGACCATGGAGGCCCAGGGGGCCGACCGCGGTCGCATCGGCCTGCTCATGGCGGGTCACGCGGCGAGCGAGTCGTGAGCGGCACGGAGCCCTTCGCTGCGGTCGATCTGATCCGCGCCAAGCGCGATGGCGGCGCCCTGACCGGTGATCAGATCGACTGGCTCATCAGCGCCTACACCCGTGGCTATGTCCACGAGGAGCAGATGGCCGCGATGGCGATGGCCATCTTCTTCCACGGACTGAGTGAGCCCGAGCTCGTCCGATGGACCCAGGCGATGATTCGCTCGGGGGAGCGGATGGACTTCACATCGCTGTCGCGCCCGACGGTGGACAAGCACTCCACGGGCGGTGTCGGCGACAAGATCACGCTGCCTCTAGTGCCCATCGTCGCGGCGTGCGGCGCGGCAGTGCCCCAGCTCTCGGGCCGGGGCCTCGGCCACACCGGCGGCACACTCGACAAGCTCGAGTCCATCCCTGGGTGGCGGGCACACCTGTCCAACGCCGAGATGCTCGCCATCCTTGCCGACGTCGGGGGAGTCATCTGTGCGGCCGGCTCGGGGCTGGCGCCCGCGGATCGCAAGCTCTACGCGCTCCGCGACGTCACCTCGACCGTCGACATCATTCCGCTCATCGCCTCCTCGATCATGAGCAAGAAGATCGCGGAGGGCACGTCGGCGCTCGTGCTCGATGTAAAGACCGGCTCAGGGGCCTTCATGTCCGACACGGCCCGCGCGGTCGAACTTGCACGGACGATGGTGGCACTGGGCCGTGACGAGGGCGTGCGCACGCGTGCCCTCGTGACCGCGATGGATGTGCCCCTGGGAGTCGCCGCGGGCAACGCTCTCGAGGTCGCCGAGTCGGTCGAGGTGCTGGCGGGGGGCGGCCCTGCGGATGTCGTCGAGCTCACGCTTGTGCTTGCCCGGCACATGCTCGAGCTCAGCGGGATTGATGCTGATCCCGCTGAGGCGATCACCAGCGGCCGGGCCATGGACCACTGGCGCAGGATGATCCGCGCTCAGGGCGGCGATCCCGATGCTCCGTTGCCTCGCGCTCCCGTCGTGGAGACGCTCACCGCTGACGTTGACGGGATCGTCACCCGCTGTGATGCCCTCGCCATCGGGCGCGCTGCCTGGCGGCTCGGCGCCGGCCGGGCGACCAAGGACGATCCGGTATCGGCGTCCGCGGGGATCGAGGTGCTCGCCAAGCCTGGCGACGAGGTGCGCGCGGGGGATCCCCTCCTGCGACTGCACACCGAGGACACCGGACGCCTTCACGCAGCGGTGGGTCTGCTCACCGACCCCGAGCCGGCGGTGGTCGTCTCGCCTCCGGGCACGACGTACTCCCGCCTGCCACTCATCGTCGACATCATCGACTAGCCGTCCACGGAGTCGACTAGCCGTTCGCGGAGGGATCGCGCACCTCCCGTGAGCGATTGCGCGTGTCAGACGGGCCAATCCCCTCATGGATGCGGGCCATCGGTTATCGCGCATCGATGGTGCGCGATGTCACCTGGTTGCGGAGCCCCTGCCTTCCTACCTTCGTCATTGCATGCAGTTGCTGCGCAATGGTGGCGAATGCCGATCGAGGGGAGCGGACGTGACCACGTCGACACGGGAGATCATCGAGGCGGACGTGCGCGACGCCGTGCGCCGAGGCGGCCTGGATCCGCTGCGTGACCGCGAAACAGTCGAAGGGATCGTCCGGGCGTCCGTGCATCGGTATGTCACGGAGGTCGATGCTCCGGTGCACACCGACGCTGACCTTGCGCTCGTGTCGCGGCAGGTGCTCGATGATGTCGCCGGCTTCGGCCCACTCCAGCGCTTCTTCGACGATCCGGATGTCGAGGAGGTGTGGATTAATGCGCCGGGCAAGGTCTTTGTCGCGCGCGGGGGCCGGAGCGAGCTCACCACCGCAGTGCTCACGGAAGCTCAGGTGCGCAGCCTGGTGGAGCGCATGCTCCAGTGGTCAGGTCGACGTATCGATCTCAGTACGCCCTTTGTCGACGCGATGCTGCCGGATGGCAGTCGCCTGCACGTGGCGATCCCGGACATCACTCGTGCCCACTGGGCCGTCAATATCCGGCGCTTCGTGCATCGCCCGCTCGACGTGCACGAACTCGTGCCCGGAGGCACGCTCTCGGCTGAAGCCGCGACCTTCCTCGACGCCTGCATGGTGAGTGGCCTCAACGTCGTCGTTGCCGGAGGCACGCAGGCGGGGAAGACCACACTCCTCAACGCCCTTCTCGGCTGTGTCCCCTCGAGCGAGCGCATCGTGAGTTGCGAAGAGGTCTTCGAAATCCACCTTCCGCACCATCCCGACTGGGTGCCCATGCAGACCCGCGATTCCAGTCTCGAAGGCACGGGAGAGATCCCGCTGCGCAGGCTCGTGAAGGAAGCCCTACGCATGAGGCCCTCGCGACTCATCGTCGGCGAGGTGCGCCAAGCCGAGGCCCTCGATCTCCTTATCGCGATGAACAGCGGACTGCCCGCCGCAGCGACGCTGCATGCCAACTCGGCACGTGAGGCCGTGACCAAGCTCTGCACCCTGCCGCTCCTGGCCGGGCAGAACATCGCGGCAGACTTCGTGGTGCCGACGGTGGCGGGATGCGTCGACATCGTGGTGCACACGGCATCTGCCCGCGACGGGCGGCGCCAGGTGAGAGAGATCGTCGGCCTCCCCGGCAGGGTGGAAGCGGGCGTCGTCGAGATCGCCGATCTCTTCACACGCCGTGATGGGCGACTGACACGCGGCACGGGATTCCCACCCCATGAGGAGCGATTCGAGGCTGCGGGCTACGACCTGGCGCAGCTGCTTCGCCCCGCGAGGGCCGTGGCATGACCGGCGCACTCCTCGGACTGGGCCTCGGGCTGGGTGTCCTCCTCGTCCTGCTCGGCTTAGGCACCCCGCGGTCGGCGCGGGAGGTCCGCGTCTCGCGGTTGCGCCGTCTCGTCGATCGCGCCGGCCTCGAGCGGGTAGGCCCCAGCGCCATCGTGGGTGCCTGCGTCGGGCTCGCGATCGTCGTGGGATTGCTCGCACTGGCGATCTCCGGCGTGGCCATCGTGGGCCTTCTCGCAGCCATGGTGGCCGGCTATCTGCCGATCGCCATCCTGCGCAGGCGCGCGCGCACTCGGAGCACCGCACTTCGGTCCGCCTGGCCCGACGCGGTCGACATGCTCGGCTCGGCTGTGCGCGCCGGCATGTCTCTACCCGAGGCGGTGACCGACATGGGGACTCGGGGACCGGAGGCACTCCGACCGGCGTTCACAGCCTTTGCCGCTGACTACCGCGCTTCAGGATCCTTCGCCCTCGCACTCGAGAGCCTCAAGGACACCCTGCGTGACCCGGTCGCGGACCGCGTCATCGTGTCGTTGGGAATCGCACGGGATGTGGGCGGTAGTGACCTGGGCCGAGTGCTCGCGACACTCAGCGACTTCCTGCGGCAGGACGCTCGCGCACGCGGCGAGATCGAGGCCCGACAGAGCTGGACCGTCAATGCAGCGCGCGTGGCTGTCGCGGCGCCGTGGATCACGTTGCTCCTCCTGTGCACCCGACCCGAGACGGTCGCTGCGTATTCGACCGCGACGGGCGCTGCGATCCTCGTGGGATCCGCCGTGCTCTCGGTCGTGGCCTACCGCGTCATGACCGCGATCGGGCGTCTGCCTGACGAGCCGAGGGTCCTCGCATGAGCGCGGTAGGTGCCCTTGTCGGGCTGGCCTTCGGTGGGGCCATCGCCCTGATTGCTGCGGCCGTCCTCGCACACCGGCCGCTGCGCCTCGCAGATCGCCTTCGGGCTCCGCGTGGCCCCCTGGTCGAGCGCGGGCCACTCGATGCCATCCGCCAGATCCTGGGCTCACCGCTCATGCGGCTGATGAGCCGCGACGGCGCTGATCTCGTGACGCGACTACGTCGTGCGGGCCGTGAGGGCGACGCAGACGCCTATCGGCTTGAGCGACTCGTGTGGTGCGCCGCCGGCGCCGGTCTCGGGGCACTGGCGGGCCTGGTCCTCGGCCTGCGGAGCGGTTCCATCTCGGGTGGGGCGGTCACGGCACTGATTGTGGTCGGCTCAGCCACAGGGTGGCTCGCCCATGATCGTGCCCTTGCGAAGGCGACCAAGGGTCGAGCGACGCGCATGTCCGAGCAGTTGCCTACGGTCGCCGAACTCGTGGCCTTCGCGGTGGCTGCGGGCGAGGGTCCGCTCGCGGCGTTGGACCGTGTCTCGGCCACGGTCCGCGGTGAGCTCGCCGCGGAGTTCGGACTCGCGGTCCGCCGGGTGCGCGGTGGGGCGGCATTCCCGCTGGCCCTCCGGGACATGTCCGATGCCGTGCCTAGTCTCGAGGCATCCCGATTTGCCGATGGCATTGCCGTCGCCACGGAGCGAGGCACTCCGATGGCCGAGGTCCTCCGTGCTCAGGCCGCCGATGCTCGCGCCGGTGGCCGACGGCGCCTGCTCGAGCAGGCGGGCCGCAAGGAAGTGCTCATGCTCGTGCCCGTCGTCTTCTTCATCCTGCCCATCGTCGTCGTCATCGCGCTCTATCCGGGCCTACACGGCCTTCAACTCACCGTCTCGTGATTCCTCGCAGCAATTCACAACACAACCAAAGGAGCAAGTCATGTCATACCTGCGCCATTCCTACGCACGACTCATTGTGCGTCTCACCACGAGTGACCGTGGAGATGTTCCCGGCTGGGTCCTCGTGGCCGTCATGACCGCGGGCCTCGTCACGGCCCTGTGGCTTGTCGCTGACGACGCCCTCACCAGCGTCCTCGATCGCGCGATCAACAGCGTCTCCGGGCCGTGACCCTTCGGACTCGCCTCCGGGAGGACCGTGGGAGCGCCGTGGTGGAGTTCGCACTCGTCACACCGCTGCTCCTGCTTGTCGCGCTCGCGGTCCTCCAGGTGACGCTGGCACTGCACGTGAGGTCGACCCTCACCGCGGCTGCCGCTGAAGGTGCGCGTGCCGGAGCCCTGGCGGGGTCGGGTCTGCGCATCGCGGAGATGCGCACGCGCGAGGTCCTCGCCAATGCCCTGGGCGGGGATGCTGCGCAGGACATTGTCGCGTCGCGCGAGCGGCTCGACGGTGTCGAGGTCGTGCGCGTGCGTGTCACCGCGCGGCTCCCTCTCCTCGGCACTCTCGGCCCCACGGCCCTCACGGTCGATGGGCACGCCATCGGGGAGCAGTCATGAAGAATCGCCTGATCCGATCCCTGCGTCGTGACGAGGGCGCCGCCGTAGTGGAGTTCGTCGTGCTCGTCGTCCTGGTCATCGTGCCCATCGTGTACGCCGTGATCGCGGCCATGAGCGTGCAGTCGGCCGCCTATGCCGTGACACAGGCGGCGCGCGAGTCGGCTCGTGCCTTCACGCAGGCGGACACCGTGACCGAGGCGCGCTCGGCGGCACGGATGGCCACGCGCGTCGCGCTCTCCGACCAGGGAGTCCCCCTGCGCGGCGATGAGCTCCGGATCGATTGCGACGGATCATGCCTTGCGCCCGGCTCCACCATCCGCGTCAGCGTGAGCACTCGCGTCCGACTGCCCTTCCTGCCCGACTCACTCGCTGACTCGACGGTGGGGGCGGTGCCGGTGAGTGCCGAGCACCTGGCCGTGATCGATGACTACCGGGATGCGCCATGACGCGGCGCTCCAGGGACGACGGAAGCATCCTCGTGCTCAGCCTCGGCTTCATCGTTATCTGCATCCTCGCGCTTGCGGTCGTGGTCGATGCCTCCAGCGTCTTCCTGGCTCGCCGCGCCCTGCAATCGCAGGCGGATGCGGCGGCCCTCGCCGGGGCCCAGGCGATCGACCTCGGCGCCTATTACGCCGAGGGTGCTTCCCCGCGGATCCGCCTCGACCCAGCGGGGATTCGCGCGGCGGTGGAGCGTCACGTGCGACGTGACCCTGGCGATGGTCGCCTCAGGGCGGTCTCCCTGCGCGACGACGTCGTCCTTGTGTCCATGAGCGATCGCGTGCGACCGCCCTTCTCCGGCTGGCTCACTCCCTCGGGTTCCTACGACCTCGAGGTTGAGGCGGGCGCCGTGCTCAGCTATCGTCCGGCGCGCTGACGCGAAGGAGTCCCATGGCCGAGATCATTGACGCACCCGTGCGCATCCCAGTGCCCGGCGGCAAGACCATCGACGAGTACGTCGGCCGGGTCGCCTCGGGCGACTCAGCGGTCTCGATCGCGCACATGCGGGCCCCCGCCGGCTGGGATGAGCCCTTCCAGGCCCCGGACTTCGACGAGTTCACGATCGTCCTCGAGGGCGCACTGGTCATCGACACTCCCGACGGAGAGATCCGCGTGTCCGCCGGACAGGCCGTGATCACTCGGGCGGGGGAGCGGATTCGCTACCGCACTCCTGAGGGAGCGGCGTACGTCGCGGTCTGCCTGCCGGCCTTCACCCCTGAGGCCGCCCACCGGGAGGAATAGTCGGGTTGCATGGACGCTGGACGAATACGGCTGTTAGCGTCCGCGTGACCCGCTACCCAGGAGGATCCGTGCTCGGTCGTCGCATTGTCAGGCCCCTTGGTGTCGCCGCCGTTGCCCTTGCGCTGCTTGCCGTCCCCGGACTGCAGGCGACTGCGCAGGCCAAGGCTCCGGAGGCCCCTACGCAGTTGCGGGCCGTGCCGCAGGAGAACCCCATCGATCCGAAGCAGCCGCTCATGCGCCTGCGATGGACGCCGCCGGCCGACAAGGCCGACATCACCGGCTACCGCGTCTATGTCGACGGCGAACTGCTCGAGACAGTGCGGGCTGTAACCTGCCCCGAGATCAATCCGCAGAACCTCCTGCGCTGGTGTGCCAA
>Ga0315902_10008790_pt1 | contig 13635 bp, 9 predicted proteins | sample LakEriMetagenome_9_FD_203523 | JGI IMG/M metagenome (GOLD analysis project Ga0315902, IMG submission 203523) | Freshwater fungal communities from buoy surface, Lake Erie, Ohio, United States - Buoy 12 MA117 | ecosystem: Environmental > Aquatic > Freshwater > Lake > Lake biofilm | place: USA... | reverse complement strand
ACCCCAAGCAGAACACCATCAACATCAGTTACCCCATCAACAACACCAAGTATAACACCTTCTACTACCCCAAGTACAAGTGTAACACCAACCGTAACACCATCTACAACACCGGCTGTAACATCATCAGTAACACCATCTACTACTCCTAGTACCTCTGTTACTCCATCAGTTACACCTTCAGTTACACCTTCTACCACTCCAAGTACAACACCATCAACTAGTGTAACCCCATCGGTAACTCCATCAAGAACACCGAGTACTTCTGTAACACCATCTGTGACATCAAGTGTAACACCAAGTGTAACACCATCAAGAACACCTTCAACATCTATCACACCTACGGTAACACCATCAACAACACCGGCTGTAACATCATCAGTTACACCAAGTACAACACCAAGTACAAGCGTCACACCATCATTAACACCAAGTGTTACACCATCAAGAACCCCAAGTACAACGATAACACCAACCGTAACACCAAGTGTTACACCTTCTACTACTCCAAGTACAAGTGTCACACCATCATTAACACCAAGTGTTACACCATCAAGAACCCCAAGTACAACGATAACACCAACCGTAACACCAAGTACGGTCTTTGTATCGGTTGAAATGGCGGATTGTTGTGATAACAATCTTTATAGATTTAACATGTCATTTGGTGATTTCAACTATGTAACTTCAAACCCTGGTATTTACGCCTTTAACAGTAGATGTTATTTTAGTTTTGTACAGGTCGCAGACTTTAACTATCCATTAGTCAGTTTAACTAGTAGTAAGTTTGAAACGTGTGCTGAATGTAATGCGGTATACACCTGTCCAACACCAACACCAACAAGAACACCTACAGTTACACCTACATCATCAACAACTCCTAGTACATCTGTAACACCATCAGTAACTCCATCAAGAACACCGAGTACTTCTGTAACACCGAGTTTTACACCATCAGTAACTCCGTCAAGAACACCTAGCACCTCAGTTACACCTTCAGTTACACCTTCATCAACACCGGCTGTAACACCATCAACTAGTGTAACACCATCAGTTACACCAAGTAGAACACCTTCTACTACCCCTAGCACCTCAGTTACACCTTCAGTTACACCAAGTGTTACACCATCAAGAACCCCAAGCACCTCAGTTACACCTTCAGTTACACCTTCTACCACACCGAGTACAACCCCAAGCACCTCAGTTACACCTTCAGTTACACCAAGTAGAACACCAAGTACAACACCATCAACTAGTGTAACACCGTCAGTTACACCAAGTAGAACACCTTCTACTACTCCAAGTACAAGTGTTACACCATCAGTTACACCTTCATCAACACCGGCTGTAACACCATCAACTAGTGTAACACCATCAGTTACACCAAGTAGAACACCTTCTACTACCCCTAGTACCTCTAATACACCGAGTTTTACACCATCAGTGACTCCATCAAGAACACCATCAACATCGGTAACACCAAGTGTAACACCTTCATCAACACCGGCTGTAACACCATCAACTAGTGTAACACCATCAGTTACACCAAGTGTTACACCATCAAGAACACCTAGCACCTCAGTTACACCATCAGTTACACCTTCTACCACACCTTCTACCACTCCAAGTACAAGTGTTACACCATCAGTTACACCAAGTAGAACACCTTCTACTACTCCAAGTACAAGTGTAACACCATCAGTTACACCAAGTAGAACACCATCAATCACACCAACAGTAACACCATCTATACAAATTGGTTATGTGTATTTGCTACCTTGTTGTGATAGTGGGTACAACCAAGGTGCTGGTAGTGCTTCAGAATCGTTAAGTATAACAACAGATTTAAATTATATTCAAACACAAATTCAACAAGGATTTACAATTTTAATTGGGGGTTGTTGTTATTTTGTAGAAGGATTCAGTCAAACATATTCCTCACCTGCTTTTACGGGTGTTGATGGATACTATCCACCTAACCAATTTAGCACAGAAAACTGTACACAATGTAAAGTACACCACCCTTGTCCAGTTTATAGATACGACCTATCGCGTTGTCAGAATTGTTGTGGTACATCTGGCGTATATGATATCGAATTTGGATGTGACCCCGCTTTTGTTCCCACATCAATTGTTGGAAGATATATTTCACTAAACGGTTGTTGTTATTTAGTTAACTCATATCTCTCCACAGGAACCGGTACTGGAACACCCGCGTATGGTTCGTATACAACTTGTCCAGATTGTGAAGTTTATAACCCATGCCCAACACCATCTCCTACAGCTACACCGACAGTTACACCTACAACAACCCCATCAAGAACACAATCAGTAACACCAAGCGTTACTCCATCAAGAACACCTTCAACAACTGTAACACCATCTGTAACACCATCAGTAACTCCATCAAGAACACCAAGTACTTCTGTAACACCGAGTTTTACACCATCAGTAACTCCGTCAAGAACACCATCAACTAGTGTAACACCTACTGTAACACCATCAAGAACACCAAGTACAACCCCATCAAGAACACCAGGTTCAACACCACCCGTAACACCTTCGGTTACACCCACAAGAACACCTAGTACTTCGACTACACCAAGTGTGACCCCATCAAGAACACCAAGTACAACACCTAGTACTTCGACTACACCAAGTGTAACCCCATCAAGAACACCAAGTACAACACCTAGTACTTCGACTACACCAAGTGTAACCCCATCAAGAACACCAAGTACAACACCAAGTGTAACTCCAAGTTCTAGTTCCGCATCAATACCAACTCCAACCCCAACTCCAACTCCAACCCCAACTCCATCTTCATGTGCTTGTAATGAATTTACTATAACTCAATTGAATAACTATAATTTCATTGAATATAACGATTGTTGTTATAATTCAACATCACAGTTGAACGACTATACATTTTGGGAACCAAACGGTGGTAATATAACATTCTGTGCTTGTGGAGCACCAACTGTAGGAGGAGGTGGTTGGGGTGGTGAAGTGATTCAAAATGGTTCTTGTGGTGACTGCCAATGTTATGATATTATAATTGATAATAGAGATGTACTTGATTCGGATGAAAATGCGGTTCGCGTTTATTACCAATGCTGTGATGGAACATTCAACCTTGAACTTACTGGTGGTAATATAACAAGATGTGCAAATAGAATAATGGGACTATTCATTCTATTTAGAGGTAATATAATACCTCCAATTTGGGGTTCGAGTTATAGTTCTACAGGTCAGGGTAGTTGTACATATTGTGACTCCTGTGGTCAATCTTGTTAAAAGTAAAATAATGATTTAAATATTTATAGATAGAATAATAATAAATGGCTGTACAAACAATAACTTTTCAACTCTGTTCGGACCCCGTAGTTACTCAAGATTTTAATGTTGATACCTCGGTCATTCTAACAGGTGATGTGATTTTCGCGGATTACCAATGTTGGGAATCTACCGGAATTGTTTCAGGTGGACCTCCTGGTTCTGTTATTTTCACAGGTTATACAGGTTGTACACAATGTAATAATGATTTTAATGGATGGGAATTTGAACATTGTGGAATACCCGGTCTTTACACATATTTTGGATTAAAAAATTCTGAGGTATATCAATACTTTCAAAGTACAGGTGCAACCATATCATACGATGGAACTTGCTACAATTTTACTCAAACTTATGAACAAGGAACAGGTAGTACCACATACAATTATACAGTAGCACAATTAATTTCAGAAAATGCTCTTTATACAGATTGTGCGTCTTGTTTAAATCCACCTAGCCCAACCCAAACACCCACACCTACACCTACACCTACACCAACAACTGTTTGTTTTTCAGGCGTTACTGATGGGTCACCTTGGTATTATACCGATTGTTGTGGTAACTATCAAAGTGGTACATTATTTCCATCAAACGTTTGTGTAAACACCGCATATCCATATGGGGGTATTTCCATTTTTACGGGTCAAATTTGCTCTCCAGTGTGTCCGAGTGTTACCCCAACAGTAACACCAAGCATGACGGCAACACCTTCTATAACACCATCGATAACTCCATCTATAACATCGAGTGTAACACCATCAACCACACCAACCCCCTCTTTAACACCATGTCCCGATAACTGTGTACAATATCAAGTCACTTCAATAGGGACTTGTGATGTTTTTTACACCGATTGTGATGGTAATAACATCACCACAACACTTAACAATTCTGACATATTTTGTGCAGATACTACCCAACCAATTGGTGGTGACTGTTCTATTGTAAGTATGGGTTGTTGTTCTCAACCTACCCCAACTCCCACTCAAACGGTAACTCCATCTGTAACACCATCAATAACTCCGTCTACAACTCCATCTATAACACCTTCTATAACCCCGTCCCTAACACCATCAATCACTCCTAGTATAACTTTTACACCCACACCAACACCTAGTTCGGGATGTACTCAATACACATTTACATTACAATCTATATATTTTTTAACACAAGCTGGTCCCTATAATATATCGGGAACTACATCAAGTGGTACTAATATTCTTGTTGCTACAGGTGTAACAACACAACAATTATTAACGGGTTTCACAACGACAATATGTGGTTCAATAACAGGGGGAACAGTTTATAGTACAACATGTTCAACATCATTTATATATAATCTTAGCACACCACAAACATCACCTACCCCAACCCCAACACTAACTCCCACTCCAACTCCTACGACATCTACAACCCCATCAACCAGTGTCACACCAACCATAACCCCAACCTCAACACCAACCCTTACACCAACTCCCTCATCGAGTTCAAGTTGTTATTGGACAGTTGTTAATTATGATGGAATGACTACGTCATCATCAATAACGACACCAAGTTCAACAATATCATTAACAATGGCGTCAAATGATTTTTCACCATTAGCGAATGGTTATGGAAGTGGGATAAGAAACTATAACACCTTGGTTTGTGGTACTAAAAGTCCAAATGATAACTATGTTTTAGCCACAACTTGGAAAACGGGAACAACACTCGCATCAAAAACTTATTATTTTTCACCTTCGATAAATAATCCTGTTTATACATTTTATAATTTAGCCAGTGGGTCAACACTTACAATAACAACATCAACACCTTATGATGTTATATGTTCTGGAAGTAGTGTTACTTACGATTCAAATACATCATTCACAGCGTCTAATGGTTTTGGTGTTATAAGATTTAATGGAACATTTTCATCAATAACATTAACCCCAAGTACCACCGGTTCTACACCATCTGGCTATACAGAATATGTATGGGGAACTTGTGCCGATACTACAACCCCCACCCCAACTCCGACGACATCTACAACCCCATCTGTTACACCATCCGTAACATTATCAGTTACACCTTCAGTTACACCAAGCGCAACACCTACATTAGGTGCATCACCAACCATAACACCAACCATAACACCAACTATTACACCAACTATTACACCAACTATTACACCAACTATTACACCAACCATAACACCAACCCCATCACTACCGTGTGAATGTAACGGTGTAAATAATATTACACCCGGCAACCCAAATGGTTCTTCAACTATAAGAGTTTTCTATACGGACTGTAATGGTTCACCAACAACTTTAAACATAGTACAAGGTGATAGTGGATGTGTATGTGGTACTATAACCGCAATTGAATGGGCAGATGCATCAACACCACAACCTCAAAATGGTGTAGACTACTCGATAACTTATGGTACTTGTCCTTAACAAAAAATGCCAATAAATTAAAATACAGATTTTTCGGTTAATGGGTATCCGTCGGTTTGTTGTTAAAATTACTTTATTTTAAAATCAGATTTTTTATATTTATAAAATATAGAAATCAATAAATAAAAATGGGATTAAATGTTCGTTTATATAATATAACTAATGACGGTTCATATTCAATTAGATATAAATCTGGTGATTCGCCGTATCCCGAAACGATTGATTCCACATTTACTTTATTAAACACGGGATTAACCGTAAACAATGTAACAATTAGTGGTTTGTCTTTTGATACCCAATATTGGGTTAAAATGACAGACGAAACTACAGGTAGATATATAATTAAAAATATTTACACACACGATAGCAAGGCGTTCCCATGTTACGATACAATGTGTTTTGATGTACAAACAATTTGTGTTAGTCCGAGTCCAACACCTAGTGTAACACCATCTACCACACCGAGTACAACACCACCTCCACCATCCCCAAGTATAACCCCAAGTATAACCCCAACTATTACACCAACCTCAACCCCGACTTTAACCCCGACTTTAACCCCGACTTTAACCCCAACTCCAACACCATCGTGTTTGTATAAATCTTGGACAATACAACAATGTTCATCAACATGTAGTGGTCCGTGTACATGTGTTGGTTCATCAGTAACAACAGTTTATACTGATTGTAATGTTACCGAATTAACTGGAGTATCTACAGCCATATACACTAACACATCGTTAACTAATCCGTTTATTGGATTTTTTACACATTCAAGCGCATTAAATGACATTCTTGAATCAACGGGTAGTGGTGTAAATTATGTATGTACAATTGGAGGGCCTTGTTAAAATAGTTTATTATAAAATATGATTTTTTATATTTATGAAATATGCCATCATTAAAACAGTATCAAATAACAATATCAAATTTTTCAGGTCAAACACCATGTAATGGATATTATATCTACACGGGGTTAACTCACAATATTAATGATGCGAATTATATTAACGGAACTCAAACATTAATCCCGATTTCGACGGGATATACATTTAATATCAGTTTAATGGATAATATACCACAAATATTTGTTTTTGTGGAACACTGTGATGGACACATAAACCCGGTACCTAACCCTTTACCAAAATTACAAGGTGGTTATCAATTAGCACTTGTCGATTTAAGATGCAGTGATTGCTATTATCCATGTTCTTTTGGGGTTGATGTTGTTCAAATAACTTAATAAATGGCTTGTCTTTTAGTAACATTAAACATAAGTTCGTCAGACACAACTGACGCAACGGGTAACACGAATCCGTTATGGAACTCACGTGTATTTGTGGATTACTATGATTGTAATAGTACCCCACAAACACAATCTTTCTTAGCTGGTACTTACGAGATATGTGTGGATTCGAATAATTATCCACCAACACTATATTATTATAAAAACGACACTCAATTTAGTGCAACGAATAGTTCCTCTTCAAATGAAGGACAACAATGTACTGCAACATCAAATTTTTATAAATGTTGCGAACAAGGTGGAACCATATATGGAACTCAAAGTGGATTTCAATATAATGCCGGTAACGTTTATAATAATGGTACCGATTGTTGGATAGCAACAACAGATGGACCAGCAACCGGTTCGGTAGATGATACTGGTCAGTGGGTTGAAATGTTAAGTTGTACATATGGAGAATGTCCGGTATGTCCATCACCAACCCCAACCCCGACAGAAACTCCGGCACCAACAGAAACTCCGGCACCAACAGAAACTCCAACAGAAACCCCAACACCAACCCCAACACCATCTGTAACACTATCACCCACACCATCAGTAACACCCACTACTTCCGTTACACCTTCCGTTACACCAACAAATTTAGTTACACCAACACCAACACCAACACCTTCTTCAACTTCAACTTTATGTACTGATTGTGTATGTAAACAAATTGTAAGTCTAAACGGTAATACTGTTACATATTCATATACGGATTGTTATGGTCTTTTTCAAACTTCGGGTGTTATACCACCATTGGGTACCGTATATCAGTGTGTCTGTTTTGATAACCAAACAATTACATTCAGTGACCCAAATGATATTTTTGTATATGCAAATGGTGGATGTGCCGATTATCAAAATTGTGATTCAATAGAGGTAACTCCAACACCAACAGTAACACCGAGTGAAACCCCTTCATTAACACCAACACCAACAGTAACACCGAGTGAGACCCCTTCAGTTACACCAAGTATAACACCATCTGTTACACCATCTGTAACATTATCAGTTACACCTTCAGTTACACCAAGTGAAACCCCATCAGTAACACCATCTGTTACACCGAGTGCAACACCTACATTAGGAGCATCACCTTCAATTACACCAAGTGAAACCCCATCAGTAACACCATCTGTAACATTATCTGTTACACCTTCAATTACACCAAGTATAACACCATCTGTTACACCGTCTGTAACATTATCAGTTACACCTTCAGTTACACCAAGTGCAACACCTACATTAGGTGCGTCACCATCTACAACCCCATCTGTTACACCTTCTATAACACCATCTAATACTCCAAGTGTTACACCATCAATTACACCTTCAGTTACACCAAGTGAAACCCCATCAGTAACACCATCTATTACACCAACAAAAACACCGGCAACTTCTTGTATTCCCGATACAACAACACCTAAAGGTGTAAAAATTTCATTTAATTCTGGTTCAAATTATACAAACTGTACAGTTTATACAGGATTAACATCAACTAATATTACAGGGACAACTTCTTGCACAGGAATGACAACAGGAGATGTGTGTGATATCACAGGTATTAACCCAATACTAACTGAAATATACGTTAGAATAGATTGTGAAGGATGTTGTGAACAAATATTTAGAATTAATTTAGATGATTGTTGTGATGGAAGTGGTATTGTTAGTCCGACACCCACACCATCGGTAACACCCACAATAGGGTCGTCACCATCTGTAACACCGTCTAATACCCCAAGTACTACACCATCTGTAACATTATCAGTAACACCGTCTATTACACCAACATTAGGTGCGTCTCCGTCTACCACACCATCGGTATCACCTTCGACCACACCATCTGTAACATTATCAATAACACCATCTATTACACCATCTGTAACATTATCAATAACACCATCTATTACACCAACTTCTTCATTAACTCCAACACCAACAGAAACCCCAACATCAAGTGAAACCCCAACACCAACACCAAGTGAAACCCCAACTCCAACAGAAACCCCAACCCCAACACCAACTCAAACACCACCACCATGTAGTTGTGGTGAGTATTCGATATATAACGAGAGTCTTGGACCCGAAACCATAGCATATACAGATTGTTCCACATTAGATGTTGCTTTTATAAGTGTTCCAGTTGGTGGAACCAGCACTGTATGTAGTTGTACTGTTCCCGAAACAATACCACCAGGAAACCCTACAGTTATAATAACATACCTCGGACCCGGAGCATGTTCAGGAGGTTGATAAATTAAAATAAAGTATTTATAAAATAAATCATGAGCTTTTTAAGTAATAATAATTCAGAATTTTTATCTGTTCGAATAACTCAAAAGGGTAGAAATTCTATCGCGAAAGGTAGTTTCAATGTATCCTATTTTCAAATTGGGGATTCTGAATTTGATTATACATCACCATTTGATAATTTAAATGGATTAAACTCACAACCATTTCAAATGGTATTTGCACCTTTTGATAGAGAAGGTGGTATAAAATACCCATATAAATTAGACAGTAGTAACACGGGTTCTACTGTTTATGGAATACCTGTACAATCATCAACAACGGATACTTTGAGAAATATAATGGGACCCGCTGGTTTTGTTACCAATTACGTAGAATATGATGATGGTAATTGTACAGGAACTAGTGTTGAATGTGAAACTCAACAGATATCATTATCAGCAATGACGGGTGACAATAGTGTTACAGTTTTAACGGGTACGAGTTTTAATGATTGTGAATATATTACAATTGTGTTTGGTGGTTTTTGTGGTAACGACCCTAACCATCCTGTTATAACAGGGCAGACAAATAGTTTGATTTACAAAATAACAGGAGTAACCGGTAACACACTTTATCTAGATAGGGCAACCCCAAATTTTTCAGGTTGTAGTGGTCCGGCACAAGTTGTTTGTAATTCTTGTGAAAACGAATACCCCGTGTCTGTTGAATATAATCCAAATTGTAAACCCGCCGAAATTGACCCTTCTCAACAACTAAATCCATGGACAATGAATGTTGTTTGGGGAATGAAACCAATTGGTTTTGATGTCAATGGTATAGATGAGAATCTAACAGGTTTTACATCTAATAAACATGTTTCAACAAAACAATTCTTAGGTTATACAACCTCAAGTGGACAAACATTCACAACGAGTACGGGTACAACACTTAGTAATCCAACATCATATCAAAATTCATATGATGAATTAGTTAATGTTACACCAGAAGAACAAAGATGTATTGCTGTAATTCATTATTCAGAATTGGGTGATTTAAAAAATGACCCCGAAAGATTTTATAAATACGATGATTATATTAGTACAAATAACAGTGAATCACAAGCACTTTTAGAAGACTCAATTGGTAACACAGTTACTGATTTGGAATATTTTGAAGTTTATATTCCTTTCGTTCAATACCATAGAAACACCGGTACAACCATTGGTGTTTTACTCACTATGGATACGACAGATTATTTTGTTAGTTCCAAAATAAATGAATATCAAAAAATTAAATTCAGATATCTTTTAGATGAGTTTGGAAATAAGGTAGGTAAAATATTTGTAAACAACAAAGTTGTTGTAATAGATGACCAAGAATTGGTTGCCGTTATGGATTATAAATCGAATAGAAAATATACTTTACCTTCTCCTAAGATTAATTTATTACCAAGTGATTTACCCGCGGCACAATCTTTTTATTCAGGTTCAACCCAACAAACAATATGGTTAACATATATGTTGAACTACACTGGTGATACCCAAATGAACGGATTACCATGTAATTATTACACCAAATTTGAAACTACAACGGGTAGTACTTACTACACAACACCTTGTCAATTATATGTAAAATTCGCAAATGGATATTTTACAAACATGGTTACAGGTAGTACTTGTAATTTTAATAATGGATTTATCGCCAATCAATTCCAATTACTTATTCAAGTAACCGACTATGGTGATTTACCTGAACCAAATCTTTGGAAATTATTGGATATGACTCAATATATACCTAACCATACGGTTGGTAATGTAATCAACCCAGCGAATTTAGTTGATTATTCATTCCAAGTAACGTTTGATATGTTTGATAACGATACTTCAATTTTTGATTTGGAAACATATTTGGGTCAGATACCAAATGAACCATCCACGTTACCACAGTTTGGTGATGAACAACCTTTTCCTGGTAGTATTAGATTGGTTCGAGCAATGGATATTGAAAAAATGAACTTTTTAGTAAATCTACCTGCAAGTCAATTCAATGTTACACAAAACCCAACATACACGACGGGTCAAGACAAGAGACTTACTGAGATTGCATTACTAAATGAAAATAAAGAAGTTTTAGTAATTGGTAAAACCGCGAATCCTATTAAGAGAAGTGGTACACAAGTCTTCGCTTTAAAAATTGATTTTTAAAAACCATTTACATTTTAAAAAATATCTCGTATATATTTTTATATGAGTATTAAATTTAAAAATGCACCTAAAATATTAGGATTAGATATTTCAACAAAAACAATCGGATGGGCATTGTTTGATGTAAACTCATCTAAATTATTGGAGTTGACACATTTTTCCCCGAAGATTAAACCTCAACCTGAAGATAAAATTGAGGAGTTACTTAAAAAAGCCGAGGCTTTCAAAAAACACCTTGAATCATACAGGGATGTTGGTATCACTAGAGTGGTCATTGAGGAACCACTTCTAAATTCAAATAATATTTACACAGTTGGAACACTACTGAGATACAATACAATGATTTTAAAATCTTGTTATGAGATTCTAGGTATTGTACCAACTTTTATTACTACCTATAATGCCAGAAAATATGCATTTCCTAGTCTTGTTGGTAAGAACGATAAAGGTAAAAACGTATTATTTGGTGGTTTACCAAAAGATATTGACAAAAAACATATTGTTTGGGAAAACGTTAATGTGGTTTGTCCCGAAGTCGAATGGCTTTATGGTAAAAACGGGCAGTTGAAAAAAGAAAATTATGACATGAGTGATGCGGCTACCGCAGTTATTGGTTTTGTGAACATGCAAAAATTGGGAGTAAAAGAATAATTTTTTTTTATGAAAAAAATTCCATATACTTTGAATAACGTATTAATTTAATAATAACAGTGTCAAAATAGCATTTGTATTTTGACATAAGGTGGGTGGTTTTGGTGTATAACCCCCACCTTTTTTTATGCGTTTTTGTTTTTAGAGAAAATATTTCGTATACTTTATCTATGCCATCAATCGCTATTGAATTTAAACCTATCATAGACATCCTTGAGGATATCCTTGGCGATTGCAGGATGCATAACGAATACAAAGGTCAGATTGCTTTTGATTGTCCCGTATGTTCCCATGAGATAAAGGGTCTTGACCATGGAGATGGAAAGGGTAATTTAGAAATAAATTATAAAATGCTGGTGTATAAGTGTTGGTCATGTTCTGAACTCTACAACACCCACGGTTCGGTTTATAAACTAATCAAGAAATACGGTAATGACAAACAACTTAAGAGATATGAACTTTTAAAACCAAACGAAGTTGAATTTGCGGTAAAACAATACAAACAAGTAGAATTACCAAAGGAGTTTATTCCACTTAATAATGTTAGTGAAGGTGTAAAAATGACACATCATTACAGACAGGCAATGTACTATTTGAAAAAAAGAAATGTTACTGACAAAATAATAAGAAAGTTTAATATTGGATTTGCGTTTGATGGCCCATATGAGAATAGGATTATCATACCATCCTATAATGAAAGAAGACAAATAAATTATTTTATTGCTCGTTCATTTTTATCCAAATCAAAGTTAAAATACAAAAACCCCGACGTTCAAAAAGAGACAATAATCTTTAATGAGAGTCTCATTGATTGGACCAAAAAAATTTATTTGGTTGAGGGTGTTTTCGATTCAATATTTTTAGATAACGCAATACCCATGTTGGGGAAATACATAAGTGAACTACTTTTTAATAAAATTTATGATTTAAGATGTGAACTAACAATAGTGTTAGACGGAGACGCATGGGACGATGCTGAAAAATTATATCACAAATTGAATTGTGGTAAACTTTTAGGAAAAGTAAACATTGTAAAATTACCAAAAGATAAAGACATTGCAGATTTACAGGGTAATTTAAAAGATTATAAGGAATTTAAATTAGATTAAATGAATTTAACAGAAATAGCACAAGAAATTAGAGAATGTGTTGAAAACAGAAAAAAGGAGTTAGAGTTAACCTTCTTTGAAGATGAACACATATATTTTATGAGAGATATTGACGGACAATATCGGAATAACTTTCCATCTGTATCTAAAGTGATTAAAAACTTTTACACACCTTTTGATGCCGAACTGAAAGCCTCTCAAATGACTGGTGGTGATGAAAAAGAAACAAGATTGTTGTTAGAAAAATGGAAAAAAGCAGGAGATTATTCAACCAATTTAGGTAGTAGAGTTCACTATATGTTAGAGAGTGACTTGGTCGATAAGTATAAAAAATATAAAGAAGTTCGTCAACCAATATTTGAGTGTGATGA
>Ga0315902_10008789_pt1 | contig 13635 bp, 9 predicted proteins | sample LakEriMetagenome_9_FD_203523 | JGI IMG/M metagenome (GOLD analysis project Ga0315902, IMG submission 203523) | Freshwater fungal communities from buoy surface, Lake Erie, Ohio, United States - Buoy 12 MA117 | ecosystem: Environmental > Aquatic > Freshwater > Lake > Lake biofilm | place: USA... | reverse complement strand
CCAGGAAAAGAACAAGTAATTAACAATATTAAATCTAGTTATAAAAAATCATCTGATATACTGATCGCAACAGATGAAGATAGGGAAGGCGAAATGATCGCATGGAGTATCGCTAAAATATTAAATCTAGATTTAAATTCAAACAAAAGAATATTATTTAATTCTATTACTCATGATGAAATATTAAATGCAGTTAAAAATCCAAAAACAATCAATCAACCTTTAGTTAATGCACAAAAGACACGTAGAATATTAGATAGAATAGTCGGATATGAATTATCACCGCTATTGATTAAAAATATCGGACCAAAACTATCTGCTGGTCGTGTGCAATCCGTAGTCACCAAAATAATTATAGATAAATATCAAGAATACAAAAATTTTCTTGATAATATATCTAACTCTTACTACAAAACAACTGCACTATTTGATAATAATTTAAACTCATCTCTACATGATTACAAGAAAAAACCAGGTGATATCCATAAGATCCAAAATAAAGATCAAGCACTAAATTTATTAGAACTACTTAAAACTAGTAATTTTCATATACACGATATTATCAATAAAAAAAGTATATCCAATCCACCACCCCCTTTTACAACTTCAACGATGCAACAGGAAGCTAGTAATAAACTTAACATGGATATTAAAACTACTATGACTGCTGCACAAAAACTTTATGAATCGGGATACATTACTTATATGAGAACAGATTCAACTAGTATATGTAAAGAAGCCCTAAATTCTATTAAAAAATACATACTAGAAAAATATGGAGAGAATTATTACAGATCTCATATTTATACTAACAAGAAAAATAACACACAAGAAGCACATGAAGCCATTAGACCAACTAATCTAAATATAGTGGAGATAAAAGCTGGTACAAATACTAATGAACAGAGACTATATAATTTAATATATAATAGGACTGTCGGATCACAGATGAAACCCGCTGAGTATGATATAACAAATATAATTATTACTAGTGATAAATTAAAAGATCTCTGCTTCATGACTAGCATCAGTAGACTCAAGTTTTTAGGATATTTAATTTTGTATAATAAAAATCTTGATCAAGAACATAATATTAATTACAAAATAGGAGATAAACTAAATTTAACTAGTGCAATAACTCAAGAAGAATACAAACAACCTCCTAATTTATATACTGAATCAACATTAATAGATACTCTAGATCCATCTAATTTGAATATCGGACGTCCATCAACATATGCGGAAATAATTAACAAGATTACTAGTCGGAATTATGTAACTAAAGCCGATCTAGAAGGGGTTGTTCGTGATGTTAATAAATTTACTCTATCGACAACCGATTATAAGATTAATCATATGGTAGATAAGATAAAAATAGGATCGCAAAAATCTAAATTTATCCCGACTATATTAGGAATAACAGTTAATAATTTTTTAGTTAGTAATTTTTCGGATATATTAGATTATAAATTTACGAGTAATATAGAATTAAAATTAGATGATATAGCTGATAATAATTCTATCTGGACGGATGTTTTAAAAGAATTCTATGAAACTTTTCATAAAAATATCGTAGCTGCGAAAGACAACATTATAAATACTGATAAACTATTAGGAACAGATATATCTGGAATAAATATTTATGCGGCACAAGCTAAATACGGTCCAATTGTCAAGAAAACAGTCGGCAAAAAAACTATTTATGGTCCGATTAAGGATCCATATACTATAGATAATATTACTCTAGAGCAAGCAATAATCATATTAGAATATCCAAAAGTGTTAGGAAAATATAAAAATAAAAACGTTGTACTCAAAAAAGGTATGTATGGATTATATATTAAGTGGGGGCCTGATAACATACAAGTGACTGATCAAGATAAAGAATATGACCTAGAATCATTGATCGAGATTATAGATAACAAGATAGCTAATCAACCACCAGTCATTACTGATGGTAAATATAATTATACTGTTTTAACTGGAATATATGGGAGATACATTAAGGCAAAACCAATTAAGAATAAAACATTAAAAAGTTTTAATATTAGTCTCCCGAAAGATTTAGATCCGAATACAACTATAGATTTAGAGTATATTAAACAATTGAAAACGAAAAAGTTTGAAAAAAAACCTAGAAAATACTGGAACAATAAAAAAAAATAATAATAATATAAGATTATAAATATAATAATAATTATATTTACAATTATGCATTTTTATAAGATAGTTGTTGATTCTGATATCTTTTATGTATCGAGACAAACGATAGATAATACTGTATTTGAGGCAGTATTAAATAAACAAAAATATGATAGGGTTTCATATGATCATGAAACTTTAACTTTTTATGTTGATGCAGATCCAGATAGTTTTAAGAATATTATTACTAAGATGAGAGGATATCCTGTCAGTATTTACAACAAAAATACAGAATTGATTAAAAAGTATAATATGGATTATAAATATTTTATTGAAGATATTAAGTTAAATATTAAATTACACGATAGTCCAGTTATAATTAGATTAGATATAGATAATTCAGATATTGATACAGAGAATATAATCGATGATATTGATGAACCAAAAAAAAGTATGATCAAATTAATCCCTGAGATGAATGATAGCAATATATCTAATGTAGCGATAGGCAGTTCTTATTATTATAGCCCAGATAATCTTGATAATCAAAATTATCCAGATTATGATATTAGTTCTGATAATTCAAATGATTTAGATTCATCTGATAATCCTATTAAAATAAAAATAGTTAATTATAATAATAGTATATCATCTGATAGTGATAATTTAACAGATACTTCTGATATTATAAATCAAATGTTTAAAAGTAATGAAACAAAATGCAGTCCAAATAGTTTATCACCGATTAAAGATGAATATACTATAAAACAACATAATCCATTACATGATATTTTTAAATCTTATATCCAAATACATGAATTAGAACATGAATTAGAAGATGAATTAGAACATGAATTAGATCAAGAATCAGATTAAAAAAATTGAATAAAACACTATATAAATATATTTTATATATAAAATATATTTATAATCAATCATCATAATAATGTCTTCAGAACACGATATATATGTATTAGAAAAGAGTATAAATATTATTCATGATACAGTTTTAACCAACTGTATTAAGATGGTTTATAACAGAAAGTTAATAGATATCGATCAAGATTCATTACAAAATTATATAGATAATATTTTATCTAAAAAATCAGATGATCTTGTATATGAATTAGGAGTATATCAAGACCAAAAGATAATGTGTAAAATTATTCCATTTAGTATAATTGCAGTAGAAAAATCTTATAAACTAGTAGATTTTTTAAAAGAAAATAAAAAAAACATAAAAATAATAATAGTAAAAGATATTCATACAAGAGTAACAAAATATGTGTATGAAAATAATAAAAATGTTGATATATTTCTAGAAAAAGAATTAATGATTAATTTAATTGATCATTCTCTAGTTCCAAAACACATATTATTAACACAAGAACAAGCTAATCTAGTATTAGAAACTTATTTACTCAAGAAAAGACAAATACCAAAAATATTAGCATCAGATCCAGTTTCTAGATATTATGGAGTATCGCCAGGAGATATGTTCAAGATTATTAGACCAAGTGATAAATCAGGTGCATCTGTCTATTACAGATTAGTAGTTAAAGGTTAATCAATAATTATTATATGCACGGTGCATATGATCCAAAATTATTAGATGAATCAGAATAAGGAGTAATTACTGTCTTTTTGTTTTTATTCTTATTCTTATAAATATTCTGGATATCTAGATCATTAGATAATCTATCTATATTAGGATTAGGTTTATCATACTTTTTTTTAGTCTGATTACCTGATTCTAACTCTAAACACAAATCATCTAACTCTTGAATATTAGTATTATTTATACTAACTTCATGTAATTCTTTATATCTGATATATTTGTCGTATTTTTGTTTCATGATTTTTCGGATAATATATTCCTCTGTTTTAGTTTTTTTAATCTTGTCATCTTTCAGTATAGTTTTCAACTCTTTAAAACTCATAGTTTTGTATCTGTTGTATGCATTAGTTATATCTATATTATTCATCAATAATATAGATAATTTTTATAAAATATTTTTTCATAATAATCTTGTTATATATTTATAACAAGATTATTGATTATTAATTATTAATTATTTATCTAATTACTCAAGATCACTATCTTTTACTCTAATCCGAGGGGCGATATTCATAGCCATTAACTCTTGTATTAATATTTTAAATGCATACGGTATCCTAACCGTCGATATTTTATTTTTATTTTTACACGATGGACAGTGATATACATCACTATCGGACGCATAAGGTTTATTACCAACTCTAACTAATCTCTGTGCAAATAATCCGCATATATCACATACGTGTGTAGTATATGCATCCGCAGTTTCCATCATCCTTTCTTTTAAGAATTTAGCCATTCCGTGTGATATAATAGAATCACGTTCCATCTCACCAAATCTTAAACCACCATCTCTTGATCTACCTTCTGGGGCTTGTCTAGTTAATATAGTTTTCGGACCTCTAGCTCTAGAATGGATTTTATCATTAACCATATGTTTCAACCTCTGATAATAAGTCGGTCCAATAAACACCATTGATTTTAATTTTCGTCCAGTCATTCCGTTATATAAATATTCTTGACCGTTCTGTTCATATCCTAATTTCATAAGTTCATTTCTAATATTATCTAAATCAATACTCCTAAATGCAGTTCCATCAGTTTCATGGCCTTCTATCGCTGATATCTTACCGACTAAACACTCAATTAATTGACCACATGTCATTCTAGACGGGATAGCATGCGGATTCATAATAATATCTGGAGTAATACCGTCTTTAGTAAATGGCATATCACTCTGTCTTAATATAATACCAACAGTTCCTTTTTGTCCATGTCTTGAACAGACTTTATCACCGATAACTGGCTCTCTTTCGCTTCTTGTCCGGATCTTAATCATATCATATCCATCATTATCTTGAATTTTATCCCATACTTTATCGATAACACCGGGGATTTTTTCTTTATAAACCTCACTACTATCTTTAAATATTTTATCACTTCCTTCCATTGGTTGAATTGGAGATAATTTACCGATAATAACATCACCAGTGATTATCTCAGTCTCTTTTGGAGCATATCCATATTCATTTAATTTATCGTATGAGCCTGGCTTTCTACCTGCTACTTTAGATAGATCTGGTTTGATAAACACATCATCCTCAGATGTAGATTGATTCTTCTGGATAGTAGTTATGAATTTTTTTAAAGAACTAGATCTATATAACCCCCTGTTAATAGCCGCTCCGTTCATAATAACACTGTCTTCTTGATTAGAACCAGTATAACATAATATAGCAACTACCGCATTTTCTCCATACGGGATACAGTCCGTTCCGATGTATTTCATCAATCTAGTATTAACAATCGGTCGTTGTAAATGATATAAGATATGAGTAATGTCTAAACGATCTCTATAGCTCGTAGAGCAGATACCCATCGCATGCTTAGCCTGAGAGTATTGATAAACGTTACGAGGTCCTTGATTACTGTTATAAAAAGGGATGTTCGCAACAACACATCCGGTTAATAGTGCCGGATGAATCTCGCAATGTGTATATTTTACATATACAAACTCATCATATCTATTAATTACATTGTTATTATTCACGACTGTTTTCTTTAATAGAGTTATTGATCGTTCTTGTTTCAATCTCATATTTTCAACATCTGCCGGGAACATAGCTAGCATTGAATTAAACTGTTCATTTGTATCAAGATACTCTATAACATTCGGATTTTTTTTCATAAATTCATTCCAACTAGTAATTTTTACTGAGCTATCATACTCTTCTAAAGAGATTGTATTAATATGTTCTTTAGTTAATACTAGTTTATTATTTTCAACTCTTAATATCGGTCTATATAAACGTCCACTATCACAGTATATCTTTAATTCTTTACATTCTATCTCTGACTTGATTTCGTGTGATATTCCTGTAGTATTATTAATCTCATTATTTAATTTCATCCGTTTTAGTTCATTGTATAGTTCTCTCGGCTTATCAGTTAATCCATACCATTCTCCATTTAATAAAACTTTAGTATAATCTTTAATTTTGTTAGAGGGGACCTCACTAATCTTTATTATCTTATTGATTAATTTTCTCTTTATTAACTCTAACTGAGAGTCTAGTGCAATAGTTATATTACCAATCATAGATAAATTCTTTACTATACCTACTTTATGACCTTCTGGCGTCTCTATATAACAAGCTGCTCCGATCTGAGTTCCATGTAGATGTCTAGGTCCAGTTAATTTATTAGTAGATGCATCTGTTGTCGGAGAGTTTAATCTCCTAAGGGATGCAATCATCTGTAGATAAGATAATCTGTTCAACATCTGTGCAACTCCTTTCTTTTTACCAAAAGTACCAATAGACAGAGCGGTCTTTAAAGTTCCTTCAATGATATTCGGTTTTATATGATTAATAACTACTGGTGGATTGTCGTCATCAGTGTTTCTTTTAACGAACAATTTACTACATTCATTTAACATCTTTTTGAATGATTGTTTAAACAGATCAAACAAAAGAGTACCAGGGAGATCTAACCTTTTATTGACGAAACTATCACGATCATCTATATCGACACGTTTTAAATGTGCGAGTATTAATTTATTAATCATATAACCCAAATAGTAGCCTTTATTAATTAATCCGCCAGTGACATGAGGTAGAAAACTTTCAGATAATAGACTTTTTAGATGTAACTTCTTTTCTAAAATTTTAGTGTCTTTATCTGTTTCTGTATATGGATATTTTTTCAATACTCTCATCTTAGTAATCAGATATGATATAGCATCTTCCTGAGTGATAATTTTTAATCCTTTTTCAGTAACACAATTATTAAGAGATTCACGAATTACATTTATCATATCGATATCTTCTGTATTGTAGATGGTATAGTTGATAATATCTCTATCAGATTCTATTCCTAATGCTCTCATTAAAATAAAAACAGGGACTTCGCTCAAAAAAGTCATCTTAATCATAATACTATTATTTTTTTTCATAATTAAATTATGGATCTGGACCATATCAGATGTAGGACTTTTAGAATAAATTAATCCAGTGCATAATTTCACTGCTCCATCTTGTTTAGTAAAGATTAAGGGTTTATTATAGATAATTCTCTCGAATGTAATTACTACTTTTTCTTGTCCTTTTACGATAAAATACCCACCTCGATCAAATTCACATTCTTTTTTATTATTTTTCTGGATATTTAATGAACAATATTTAGATCTTACCATAATTGGTACATGTGCTATCGGATATTCATATTCGGGTTCTCCTATCTGTCGAGTATTTTTTTCTCCAGTCGCTATATCGATTACTTCTTGAATTTGGATTACAGTAGCAACTAGTTTAGATCTGTATGTTAAGTTTCTCTTTCTAGTGGTAGATGGATAGATAATCTTATTAGTTGTATCTACTGTCGGAGGTTTAATTGATATATCTTCAAATATAAATTTATTACGGATTACTTTTGTTTTAGTTATCTTTTCATAAAAGATATTATCACTGTTTTTTAATAGATTCGGGATATCATATTCGATAAATTTATCAAATGAATTATATAGATGGCTATACATGATATTAAACTGTTTAAAATACAGATCAGTTAATTTATACATATCATCTAGTTTAAGATCTGTCGGATAATGTTCAATATCCTCTAGTTTCCTATTATGTTCAGTATCCATCTTTTTAACCGTATCTATATCCATTATAATAATATATATAATTATATATATTATTAAAATCAATTTTTTATTATATTATTCTTCTAATTCTGCTCCAGGATGATAATCTCTGTATTTCTTTCCGTTTATTAACGCATCATGATAATCCATATATCCGTTATGATTGTTTCTGTAATATCTCTCTCTCTTCTCTTGAATCTCTCTAATTTGTTTATTATCATCCACTTGTTTATTTACAGGATATTTATTACAAACTAGTTTATATAGATCATCCTTTTTATCATAAAACTGTCTATTCTCCGATAAGATTAGACTATGAACACTGCCACCAAGACTAGTTTTACTGTATATATCTGCGCCTTTTGATACAAAATAATCGACTAATTTAATAACTAATTCGTGATCTTTCACTTTAGTAACGATAATATGTAGTAAAGTGCTACGTTCAAAAAGATTATTATCATAACTGTTTATAACTCTTTTATATCTAAACTCAGTAAAAAGAGTATCATAAATCCGAATCATACTTTTTAGATTTTCATCATCTAGATTTATAATGAATCTATATAAGACGTAAAATAATATATTTGGCGCATAAGACAATTTATAATCCGATATAATTTTATTCAGATTTATCTTTTTTTTGTTATATTCATAAAATTTTTCCTTGATAACAGTTTCAACTATGTAAAAATTATAGATAATTTTTTTAGGGATGTCTGTTCTGTCTAACATAATTACAATATAAAAACTGTAAAAATCGTTGTAATTATCTTCCTTGAATTTTTGAATAAGATATCTTTGTTTTTTTATATTGTCTTCTAACAATAACATCTCTTTTGTTCTTATTTCTTGTTCTTTTATATTTGATTTTATCTTTTCATCATATTCACTTTTTAGATTTACCATATATTCGCAATTTTTAATCATATCATCTTCTATCTTCTTGTTATATTCTTTATCTTTTTTGTTTTTTGTTTCAAGATCGATAATAGATAGATTAAATGCGTCTTCAAGCGATCTAACTTTTTTTTCTTTATTGAATATTTCATAATCATATATTATCCGATTAGGATATAAATCACAGAGAGTAAAATATAGATTACTCATATTTATTTTGTCCTTTGCTACTCTATGCATATCTTCAGGTCCAATGTAATTATATTCATACGGATTTGCACCAAAATTAACTAGTAAATTTACAAGTTTTATGATCTGATCATAATTTTGTAGTTTATTAATAACAGTATGTAATAAAGGAGCATGAAAATTACGATCATCGTGAATATTTAACAGTTTTTTGTATTTATCGTTATCCAAAATAGTATTATATATCCGATACATTGAATCAAATCCATCGCACCCAAATAATTTATTTTTAAAATATTCATGGACTAACTCTGGTTTAGTATTTATCCATGTTATAAAATTGTTAAAAATATCAAATAATATGTATTTGTCTAGTTCTATTCTGTTCTCGTATAATTTATAGATACTGTATTTTTCTTGTAAAAGAGCTGTTTTCGTAATGCTATATCTATCAGTATCATCTAATATTATATCAAAAGTATTTAAAAGAGATATGTAAAATCTGATAGATTCAACTGTAATTATACAGTCTTTTTTTACAAGATTTATTATGATCTTCTTAAAATCTTCTATATCAAGTTTTACATGTGTATCTGTGTAACTGATTTTACTAACAAAAATAGGATAATGATTAAACAATTTTGTAATGTCTAAATATTCTAGATTATAAATATTAATATACTCTTTAGCTATATTTTCAAAAAGAGTATTTATGATGTAGATATTAGTATCATCTAAATAATACTCCTCATTTTTATTACACAAATCCATAATCTTAGCAATATATGTTACTAAATATAGTAATATATATTATTTATATTTGATATATCAATTTTTTTAAAATTTCTTCTTAGGTTGATTTTTTAATATGCTTGTCATAAACAGATTCATGATCTTAATATCATCTTCGGTAGGAGGCGGTAGTGGAGTATTTAATAAACTCGCTAGCATACTCGGATTAGATTGATTCATATTCTTATTAATATTAATTACCGGATTTATTTCTCGATGTTCTGGAGATTTTACTAGATTTTCTTGATTATTTTGATTTTCTTGATTTTCTTGATTCTCTTGATTCTCTTGATCATCTAGTTTTTCTGGATTATCTAGTTTATTATTATTTACTTCTCTCTGAGCGATAATCATATTATTAATGAATAATACTAGATTATACAAACTAGGGATTAATTTCAATAGATATGTTGCATATTCTCTGATATAATTTTCAACTAATTTAATTTTATCATTTAAATCATATTTATCTAGCAGTTTATTAAAATTATCCAACTTTAGTCTAACATAATTACTAATATCATTATTGATATCCGGTGATAGAAAAGACTTGATATAAATTAATTTTTGTTTTACTTGTTCTGGATCACAAAATATAACAAATAAATTTAAACTAGAAAATAACAATAATAGATCTAATCCAGTCATTAATTTATAAAATACAGTCGATATGAATACCAGTCCAGATTTAAATCCATTGTTATTCATGAATAAATATCCAGATATCATCAAAAATACACTAGATAAATCCAAAACAAAAAACAAAAAGAAACAAAATACCGAAAATAGACCGATATAACTAAAAATATCTTGATTATTATCCATATTTATTTATTGATTATGATTATTAATAAATAATCATAATTTTATATAATTTCAAATACTCCAATCTAAATCTTCTTCTAAATAAGAATTTATTAATCCAAAATGATCTAAATCCATGAATGCAGGATATATATTTAGTTTTTTATTACAAGACAGTCCAGATGGATGTGATGATATAATCACTTTATGTTTGTCCTGATTAATCAGACTTAATTTACTTAACGCTGGAGATCCCCATAAAACAAATACTAATTTATCATGATTATCTGATAATTTTTCGATTATATTATCAGTAAAATCAGTCCAGTATTTAGTATGACTGTTAGGATTACTCTCTTGAACTGTAAGACTAGTATTGAACATAAGTGCGCCTAGTTTCGTCCATTTAGTTAAATTACCCGATTTAGGCATTTTTTTGATATGTTTGTATTTTAGTAAATTCTTGTATATATTATTTAACGATGATGGTATGGCTGTATCATCTGGAACAGAAAAAGATAACCCCATTGCTTGATTAATCTGATGATATGGATCTTGTCCTAAGATTACAAATCTAATATTATTAATAGGCGTGAGTCTAAAAGCATTAAAGATTAGATTAGGCGGAGGATATATATTCTTCTTGTTACGAATACACTGAGTTAATAATTTTTCTAGTTTTTTTATATTTTTTGTATCTAGTTCAAAATATCCTTGATCTATCCATGATTGATATATATCTAAATCTAGAAAATCAAACGTAAATGTTTGTTTATTGTTATTGTATAGCTCAACCCAGGTTATATCATCCATAAGTGTTATTAAATTTATTAATTATGATTATAATTAATAAGTTAATATTATATCAATTTTTTGTAAGATAAAAAAATTGATTATTTATTTTATTATTAATCTAGATATATATAATAAAAATATATGTAGATAGATCAAATAAAACATGGTTGATTATCTGATCGAGTCTTTCACTAATTTCAGTATGTCTAGTAAATATAAAATAGATCAAGAAAATTATAATCCAGATAATTCATGCATAAATAGTGCATCTAACTACTTAACGAATACATTAGAATATATATCAGGTCCGGTAACTGCATATACTCTAGTCAATAATAAAACTGGTGTAAAAATATTTATGTTTGGAGATCATCACAATAGGATAAATATGTTTTATGGAAATCAATTAACGAATGATGAAAATACTATATATTTGGCTGATCTGTTGTATTTACTACCACAGATAAATAATCATATAAATTATGAATATTTTTTTGAATTACATCCATCTGATTCACTAAATCCAGATGATATCTTACAAAGATCTAATGCGATATTATTAGATAATTGTAATAAGATAATAAAAAAACTGTTATATTCTGATACATATTATGATAAACTCAAAATAAATTTTATAGATATCAGAGAGGCTGAATATGATTTTTCTAACAATGATTTTGATAAATTGATTCTGTATCAAGATAAATTAGTAAATAAATTACTAACAAAATGTACTAATTTTGATTTCAAAGATCAAAAATATTTGGATTTATTTGTTAAATACATGTTATTTGATAATTCACATGAAATATCTAAAAAGATTTATGATATTATTAGCACAAAATATGATATTAGTGATATTAAGATAGATCTGGATATTATTGTTGAAATATTAAAGAATGATTTATCGCTTGATTTTGATAAGATAAAAGTAGATTTGTATAATTTTTGTTTTGGAGATTCAGATATTACAAGGGATATTATTCATTATTATATTATCTATTTTGCTATCTGTATGGATTTTATATGCATAAATAAGATAATTAAAGTGCCTGATAATACTAATGTATTTATAGTAGCCGGTAATAAACATATCAGTAATTATATTAGTATTTTATCTAATTTAGATTATTCAGTAAAATATGAACAGATTGATATTGGATCTAGATGTCCTGGATTTGATCCGGATATTTATCCGGATTCTAGATCTAGATTATAGATATTAAGCCTATATTATGATATAAGCTTAATATAAGAGTGATTATGGTATCTAAAACCCATATAATTCATTGATAATAATTGTTAAGGATAATAATGAGATATATATAATGAACTGGAATAATAAAAAGTGGTTAATCAAGATATAACAAGTTAATGAGTTATCTGATGTGTCTGGATTGGTGTTTTATAACAAAAAAATTATATTATTAATGTTAAACTGGATAAACATTGGTCATCACGATGATCTATTGTTGTATTACGCGTTTACAGTTAAAATATTAGGTTGCAACGTAAGCCACTAAAAAATTTTATTTTTTTATAATTGTAAAAAAAAAATTTTTTTTTATATTTTTATTAAAAATATATACCCAGCAACTTTGCAACCTGCAACCTATTTAAAGTGTTCTATTGATATAAATTAATATAGAATCGGGTCTTCTAAAGATCATAAAATAACTTGTTATTAAATATCTAGTTCTGATTAATATTACAACGATTTTTTTACATATAAATAATATATAAAAAATAATAGGTTGCAAGTAAAAAATACTTTTTCTATTATTATTTTTATATAAAAAAATTAGCTTGCAACCTATTATTAGAGCCCTATTAATGTGTTATATATTACAGTAAAAATAATAGGTTGCAAGTAAAAAATACTTTTTCTATTATTATTTTTTTTATAAAAAAATTAGCTTGCAACCTATTATTAGAGCCCTATTAATGTGTTATATATATTAATATAGAACAGGGTTGTGTGCTAGTAAGGCTAAACCTTATATTTCCTTATATATCTATTATATATAATAGATATATAATTTACTTTTTTTATTTAATAGTATTTCTCTTTTTTATCGCTCTTTTCCGTACTACTTTTACATCTTTAATATTATTCTTCTTCTTTTCATTCACTTTATTATGATATTTCCTTAATCCGTTCATTTTCGCTACATATACATTCATTATTTGATCCACTTCCTATATCTAATATTATTTTGTATCCATTATTATATTTTTATTTATTATTATAATTAATACGATATAAAGACATATGTGTATATTACTATTTTAAAATGATCAATAAAAA
>Ga0315902_10008787_pt1 | contig 13636 bp, 10 predicted proteins | sample LakEriMetagenome_9_FD_203523 | JGI IMG/M metagenome (GOLD analysis project Ga0315902, IMG submission 203523) | Freshwater fungal communities from buoy surface, Lake Erie, Ohio, United States - Buoy 12 MA117 | ecosystem: Environmental > Aquatic > Freshwater > Lake > Lake biofilm | place: USA... | reverse complement strand
CCCGAAATCTTCTGTCGTCGGTTTTCCATCCTTCAAAATAGTCTTTAATTTTGGTCCCACTTCTTCGTCTAAACTTAATTTTAAATCAATTAAGTTTCGACTTCCATCATTTATGATTGTTGAAAAAAATTCTCTGCTCAACTCATCAGGTGTAACAACTTCCACATAATTGAACCCAAACAATTCAGCAATTGCGGAGTAGTTTGGAATCAACAAGCCTGACTCTAAGTCACATCCATATTTATACTTGAAATGATTCATTTGTGAGTTCCGTATTGAAGCATAACCTCCATTGTTTAATACAAATAGATGAAAATTCTTCAATTCTTCTTGAGCAGCGGTAGCTATTTCATGAATATGCATCCACAAACCACCATCGCCTTCAAATACAAAGACTGGGATATCTTCGCTCTTTCTCTGTAGAGCGGCTCCAATGCCGTGACTCAGTCCTTGACCCATAGCGCCGAGTGCTGCGCTATTGAAAAATCGAAACTTCCCGTTGGGTCTAAGAAATCGTGTAAAAATCTCTTCCGCTACTCCGGAGCTGGCAGACACAACAATCCCTTCGCTAAGGTTCTTTGAAAGTGCCAATGCAACATTACGCACGGATAGTTCCTCGGTCTCCAATGTTTGGTCCTCTTTAAATAGGGATTCTTTCTTTCTCAGAGTAATTTCCTCAACCCAATCTCGATCCACTTCGATATAGTTAAAAAGAGACTTCAAATCTTCGAAGCAGTCTTTTAGATCAATACAAAATTTGAAATCTTCCTTTCCTCTAAATTTGCTCAATTCCGTATTGTCTATATCGATGAAAACCCTTGCTCCTTTAGCCCCATAAGTGTCTCTCTGAAACGCCGAGGTAGCTAAATCGATTCGAGCACCCAAAAAGATGACAAGTTCACATTCTTGAAGTGTTGAATTTGAGTGAGGAGAAGCGAAACCCCCAGGACAATTCATGTTATTTTCTTCGCTAAAATTATATAAATCAAAACTGAGCCAAGTGAAGAATGTTGGTATCTTTCGCACTTTCAAAACTTCAAGTAATTCTGAAAAATTAACTCCCGAAATTCTTAGCCCATTTCCTATTACTACGCCAATTCGATTTGTTTTAGAAGTTAGGTACTCGATTCGCTCTTTGAGATTCAAAATCTCAGAATCCTTTTCTTTCTGCCTATCTTGATAATCTTTCGAAGGGATAGTTATAAACTCTGGAGAAACCTCTATGCTTTGAACATCTAGAGGAATCTCCACAAAGACTGGTCCTTTTCGTCCTGAGAATAATGCTTCTTCAATTTCCAGGATTTGCTTCGAGAGTTCTTCGTGTTGAATTCGGACAAACTTTTTGACAGCAGGAGTTACAAGTGACTTTGAATCTACCTCTTGAATTCCATGAGTTCTTAAGCCCGATACGTTCAAATCAGCTGTCTTGATTTGTCCTGAAAGAATGAGCATGGGTACGGAGTCGCCATATGCTGCTACTAAACCTGTAATAGAATTCGTTACACCGGGCCCAGCTGTAACGCATGCAAATCCGATCGATTCAAAGCTTGAGCTCTTTGACCAGCCTTCGGCTGCACATATCGCCGCCTGCTCGTGATGAACAAAAGTTGCCTTGATGCCCTTTTCTGCCGAGATAGCCTTGTTTATATACATAGCCATTCCGCCGGTCACCATAAAACAGTGTCGTGCGCCCCACTTGAACGCTAGTTTGACTATCAATTCGGCCACATTCATGAACGAGAATATACATTAGAACGCATTGTTCTACTTTGATGACTCGGCGATTTTTTCATCTATTCCCATACAATAGTAACCGTGGCTGTGACCTTGGAGATTTTGACGTCTGCGTTCAATGAGGAAAAGGGAATTAAAGCGTTCCTTGATGAAGTAGTTAAAGTTTTAGATTCGCACCCTAACTACTCTTGGAAAATTCGCATTTGTGACAATGGATCCACAGACTCCACTTGGGAAATCATTTCAACTGAGGCAAGACTTGATTCAAGGATTGTTGCTTACAAGATGGTGAGGTCATTTGGATTTGATAATGCCATTTCATTTGCTTTAGATCAGGCCACTTCAGATGTTGTGGTAACGATGACCTCAGATCTACAGGACCCACCGCAGGTGATTTCGCAATTTATTGAAAGCTACGAGCAAGGGAATAATCATGTGGTAGCCCAAGTTATAACGCGTAAATCTATTTCTCTCAAGAGAAAATTTCTAACTCGCACTTTCTATTTTGTCGCGGGGAAGCTAACTGACGGCATGTACCCAAACGATGTAAGTGATTTCAGGCTAATGAGTAGGCTTGTTTATTCTGATGTTAGAAAAATGCGAGAGCAAAACCGATTTTTAAGAGGAATTGTTGCTTGGACGGGGCACAAGTATAAGACTGTAAAAATTGAGAGACCTGCAAGAGAGTACGGAGTTTCCCACTTTGAGTCCATCAAACTAAGAAAAGTTATCCCTTGGGCTTTGAGTTCAATTTTTTCTTTTACGGCAAAACCTTTGGAATTCGTTGCCTTTACTTCAATGATTTTCTCCGGGCTCACATTTTTGTTTCTCTTAATTTTGGCCGGGTTTTGGATAACTTCCGGGGTTCCGTTCGCCGGCTACGGAACAATTGTTGGTGGAGTTATGCTTCTATTTTCAATAACTCTACTAATTCTAGGAATTTTCTCTCTTTACTTAAATCTTATTTTTAATGAGATTAAGGGAAGGCCTCTATACTTAGTAGAAGAAAGTACAGAAAATCCTAAATAGTTGGACTCTTAGTTCTTAAAATCTTGAATGATGCTGCCTCTGAAGTGTATCCAACAAATTCTACTTCGAAGTCTTTCAGAAAAATTTCCATAACAACTCGCTCATTTTCAGCATCAAATGCCTCATCAAAGTGGATAAGGTCTCCGCTCAATAGAAGCGGTTTTAGTAACTGGTAACATTCAAGCGTAGGCTCCAAAATATCGAGATCAAAAATGACAACAAATTTAAAGTCACTTCTTGCAGTTTGAAAACTAGATTGTCTTTCTTGAAGAAAATCTTTTAGAGTTTTTTCTGCGTTTCCTACATGCCAAACCACTCTTGGGTCATTTATTTCAGGTGGAATACCGTTAGTAGAAAAATGTCCTATGCTTAGTCCGCGCCAAGCCCGGGGTAAACCTGTAAAGCGATCAAAACCATGAAACTCCAGCAGTTTTGTAGACAGGCGGTCTATAATCCATTTACTTCCTTTCCCAAAGGCAACACCAAGCTCTAGAACTATTACTTTGTCATTCGTACTTACTAAATCAAATAAAGATTGTCTCAAGCTATCTTTATCTCTATACAAAGCTAGGTTTTCATGCCCAAATTCACGTCCTAAATAACGGGACCACGCCGATATTTCTCCCGCTCGTGCGATTTTGGTTTGTAATTTTCCTGGCTTCTTTGTAATCCTCGCTACAGCCCAATAGATAAGATACCAAAATCTTACACTTGGTTTATACGGAGAACCATTTTCCTTCATGAGAGTCTTTCACTGTACATAGATTCCACAAGTATATCAAGGTAACATTGTACGTGTGGTCTAACTGGTCAAGAAACGTCAAAATTTCTGCTCGATTGATTCAACCTAAATTAGTTGAGGAATTAAATTGGCTGGTAGATAATTGCGAGTTTGGTTTGGTTGGACGAGGTTATTCCTTTAATAAAGAAGTTTATGGAGAAGCCCCCCCCGTAATAGTGGACCTCAGTAGGATTGAAAGAACACTAAGTATTGAAGAAAACCTAAGTGAGATAACAGTAGGACCCTCCGTTACTCTCCGTGATGTTGCAGTCGAGACATCAAAATTTGGGTTGCAGTTGAATAACTATCCTTCGCGATTGGATTTCAGCGTGATAGGGAGTATTGCGACAGGATCACATGGCTCAGGAGAAAATGCCTGCCTTTCCACAATGGTCAAGGCTTTTACGCTTTTAGAATTCAAAAGTGGGGAAATTATTGAGTTGAAACGCGGCAGTCCTCAGTTCACGCGAAGTCTAATTCTGCCTTTTCGTACAGGGATTATAACCTCATTGACTTTGCAGGTTTCAAAGTCTGCTTCGTACAGCAGACTTGCTTTTGGAGGTTTGAGCTCTAGAGACATTCCAAGCTTGATTTTAATGCTTGCTGATCAAAAACTCATGTTTTCCGTGTATCTGAATTTAACTGATAGTGAGAGAAATTCTTGCATCATTACATCTTTTGCTTCTGACATTGAGAATAAATCTATGAGGATTATGAACGAGTTTCCCGGGTTCTTTGTTGGGAGTTTGAAGTCACGAGGATTGCGAGTTGAAAGAAATGAAAACTATAGCGAGATAGGCTCGTCCCATTCGCTGATTCCTCACAGTACCCAAAAGTTACCGCTTGTGGGTGAGGAGTTGCAGAGTGAGTACTTTTTTCGGGTAGAAGACTTTCAATTTGTATATTTCGCTATCTTTGAAGGATTACCTGACGGTATTGTGCGCGTAATACGTAGTATCGAGCTCCGTTACCTGGAAAAGAGTGACTGTTTATTTAGCCCCTCTTATGGAGTGGATGTAATCGGAATTCATTTCACTTGGAGAAATGATCCACCTTATATAGTTTCTTGCTTAGAAAAGCTTGAGAAAGTTCTTTTGGACTCATTAAAGACACGGGGAGAGTTTATGCGGGTTCATTGGGGAAAATTATTCTCAGGACCCATAAGTGATTGGTTTGGGACATTTGATGTGGAAGGCAAAGTCACTTAAAAGTTTCCTTGGGTGAAGCAACTCCCCCTATGAATCCAAGTTTGTAGATACCTTGTCGCTTGCCCCTATCTTCACGAGTTAAGTGTAGAAGATGAAAAAGTGGCTCAATCAACTCCATGCAACTTTTTCGATTGAAGTAATTGATGTGCTCTGATTGTTTTACAATTCCCAAAATTGGAATCCGCCGGAAAAGAGTTCGGTATACACCAGTAAGAAAATCAAGCAGGATAAAGGCTCTAATTCTACGCGAGAGAAAATGCAAATACTTTAGGTATAAGTCTGTTGAATGAAAATTTCTCGTTTTAAAGCCGTCTAAAGGAACCTCGAAGTAGAATACGCCTTCTATCTCAAGTACTTTCGAAATATCAGTTAACGCATCTCTCGGAAAAGCAAGATGCTCTAGCACTCCACAGCATAAGATTAGATTCATTCTCGTTTTTAGTTTGTCTAATCCATTAATTTTGTCAATTCCATAATCGTCTCTTGGATCCGTCTCATTAGTAATTGATGGATCTAGCAAGTATTTTTTTCCCTTGTGATCTTGTGGAAAAAACTGTCCTTTATCGCCCCCAAAGTCCAAGATGGAACCAGATTGGGAAATCTGGACTTTAGACTCTCTGAGCACTGATTCCATTGTTTGTCTTCGCGACTCAACATTCTTTGGGTTTATTTCTACGCCGTAAGGATCATTTTCACTTTCTCGATACCAAGGCTCCCACTTGTTTCTCAACTTGAAATAGTCTCCTCGTCGGTAAGTGGAGTAAATAGAATTCATTTGATTTTCATTGTAACGGTAGGAAAAGAAGGCCAAGGTACAGTTGTTACACTTCAGGTACTTAGTGAATCTCATTTTAGACTCATTGCAAAGCTCAATGATCCAGGGAGCTACTATCCCGTGAGCCACAAAAACTATGTCTGGGGAATTACAACTTGGGCATATGTTTAGTTCCATAACGCGAGTTTAGGCCGCAGGTGAAATTATTCAAGCAAGCGTGCTCTAAATCTCATTGTTAATCTGCCTTAATAACACTTTTCTGGCCTGAACTATTCAGAGTGTTCTAATACAAAGAGAGAATTGGTCATTGGGACCAAAGCACAATCCAGGCATGAATTGTGCCTGTTGCAGCTGGCTTAGAAACTCAAGGGCTTGTTACAGTTAGCGCATGCTATTCATAATCGAGAATGAAAGTGCGCAAGAATTTTCTCCGACTGACCAATGTGGGACCTTACTTCTTCCGTGCAAGGTTGTTACCATCAAACGCACATCCGTTGAAGGAATCTCGTGAATTACGGTTTTTGAGCAGCCCATGAATATCCAAATTATTGCCTTTTTTTCATAATTTTCCGCACTCCCTTTGTGCCATTGGCCAACTGCGTCCACTACCACTTAATCCGCTGACAGCTAGGTAGCTATTCATCCGTTGATACCTGTTATAAATCGGTTGGGTTACATCCAACAACTACCGTATTCCAGCGGCTGCTAACTCAAGTTGTCCGACGGTGCTGTGCCTAACTTCTGGTTAAGGGCTGTAATTTTAACCACTTCATGGTTGACGGGGTTAGTGATACCTTTTATTTCGTGGAACGAATATTGCGGTTAAGATAGTCTATGCAAAAATGCATCAAAAATGTTTAAGTTTTATCACTTGTTGAAGCATTGGTGGACAAATCTAGATGATGGTCAAGGAACTTGCAGTAAGAATAAACCTACAGAATTTAGTTTTGAATCCATGAGTTAAGAATTTCCCTATACCTGGCATAAATGAATTCTATGTCTTTACTTATTCATCCAAATCGCAGGCGACCCCTGCCAGGTTTCAAGGATTAATCTCTCTGGCCCTTTGATATCACGATACCAAGGGTTTGGAGCTACCACTCGAGACTTTGGCGTTAGATGATTGCTCAAGAAAGCACCCCACCAGCTGAAAGTTGAGTTAGAGATAATATAACTTGAGCCTAGTGACATGAGGGCTAACGTTTCTAAAGTGTCTAGCATCTCTGCTGTGAATATAAAGGTGTTTTTTGGAAGTTCATGTCTCAAAAATTGCGCTATTACTTCCTCTTCGACAATTATCCACACTTCTTCGAACTCTTGAGCGTTTCTAATGTCTCTAAGTGTTCTTAAAAAATAACTGTTGTCAAGGCAGCCAATCTTTGATTCAAATAAGTAATCACCCCTCCTTACATGAATAACTAGAGCCTTGGGAGGATCTTGTGGATTAAAATGAGCTTTGTCAGAAAGTCTTTGTTGACTTATTGATGCTAGTTTCACCATAACTTCACTTCTGATGCTTTCAGCGTATTCGTAGCTTTGAAAATATCCAATGACGAGGTAATTATTTCCTCTAGTTTTAGACTTTGAAAAGTAGCCGTGTCCACGGCAGACAATTACCTTAACTCTCTTACGTAGTATGAATGAGAATATGGTTTGGAACACCAACGAAAGTAAGGTTCTAATGAGCCAATTATTTACAATGGCACTGTCATGAATATTTACCCTTAAGAGGAAATTGGACAAACGAGCGAATAAAACCTTTTTTTTGCCAAGACTAATGAATTCTATTTTTCCTCTTCCTGCCCCAATTGCCTCCTCAATCATGGGTTGGCCATTGGAGTTAGAACGCGGAGTTCCTGCATCACGAATAATTCTTACAACAGAATTATCGCCACCATAATAACGAGCTGCTGCGTACTGAAAAAGTTGGTTACCTAGTCCACCAGTTAAGTAGAGATAGACTTGTCTCTCAATTCTTTCCTCGGCTTGCTCTGATCTAAAGGATTTTGGTTTGATGGGAAAACCTGAAAGTAACACTCTTGTCAATAATCTCGATTTCTTTATAGCCACTTTTGGCTCTCTTTTGAGCATGTATAAGTATTGAAATAAAAATATCAAAGTAGCAACTCTTCTGATTGATGATTTGATTCCTGGGTGATTATCAAAAGTTTTACTCATTGAGTCAATTGCTTGCTCATGGTCCTTAAGGGCTGTATTTGAGTCCGTAAGTTGTCCTTTTAAATATAGATTGTATCTGTAGATCTTTTCAGGGTGAAATTTAATCTCATCAATCAGCCCAGAATTCAATAGTTGAATTAGGTATGCAATATCTTCCCCCATTAGGTGTGCTGGAAAAGAAAACTGTCTGGCTGCCTCCCCAGGAATTATCATTCTCCATAAGCCCGGCCACCTCGCTAAAGTAATTGCATTTCTATCTTTAGAAATTCTCACCCTTTTCCCATGCTCCAGCGACCAAGACTCGTACTGATAGACATGAAGGGAACTAAGTGAGTGTTTAAGGTTTCCAAGAACTACCTCCAGGATTCCAATTTCAGGCGTGTCGTCTGAATCCCAAAATGCAACCCAGTGTGCGTGGCTGTTGCTCAATCCTTTATTTCTTGCCGCTCCTGGAGAACCAAAGCTGTCTTTAAGCGTCAATATCTTGTTATTTCTAGCTCCCCCAGCCAGGAGCTCCACTTCAAGTCTCTCAGCATCACCATCTTTCGCCCCGCTTGTATCCAGTACTGCTATCACGCGAAGACAGGAGCACGAATCCAATTTCCACTGATTTAGCCAGGTCTTTAAGGCAACGTTATCGCCTCGTGCCACCAGGATTGGAATGATCACATCTATGGTGGGCTTAAGGCTGCAGGTGTGACTCATTACCCTAAGATAACAGCCCATGGAGCTCGTTGATGATATAGATAAGCCTTCGATTCCAGCCGTGCTAATCATCATCTATAGGCGCTTTAGAAATTTAGCAGCTATCACTGAGGTAATCGCTGCCGCACGTATACCGCGTCTTTACCTAGCTATTGATGTGCCTACTAGAAACCTTCAAACGAAAGAATATCGCCTTGAGAGAGATGAAGCACTCCAACTGCTTCGCAATATGTGTAAAGCAAATAATATTGAGCTCTATATATGGATGAGACGAGAAAATCTAGGCTGCGCAAGCTCAGTTTTGTCAGCCTGTCATTGGTTTTACAAAAATGAAGAGTATGGCGCAGTTCTCGAAGATGACTGTATACCTTCTCTAGAATTTTTTGAATTTGCACAACAAAACAGGACGGTTCTAGAAAACCATAAAGAAATATACTTTATCTGCGGCACTCAGCATGCCAATGTGAAAACCTCATCAAAGAGGATTCCATATCTAATCACTTCTTATCCATTTTTATGGGGATGGGCAACTTCACGCGAAAAGTGGATTCAAATCATCGAAGTATTTATGCAAAATAGAGATTACAAAGCTAACTCTTCAAAAAGTAAACGTGAGATACTTTATTGGCGCACAGGAATTAGGCGGGCACTGCAACGTCGTGTAGACGTCTGGGATACCATAATCGTTGGCTATATGTCCTTAAATAGCATCTTTGCGATCTTGCCCCTTCGAAACTTAATTGACAATCAGGGGCTCGATGAATTTGCCACAAATCACTTCGGAAACAATGATCAAAAGACATGGGATATTGTCGTGCGAACTGACAACGTTTGGCAAGAATTGAATTTTGTTGATGCATCGATTCGTAGAAACTTCTTGAAAATCACATGGTTAATGCCTGCTAGAAATTTATCGCGATTTGTCCTAGATTCACTTAAGCCCACGAAGCAAATTTCACTTCCAGAGAAATTGGCGCAGGATTTTCAGGCAATTCCTTTAGTTGATACCAAATCATAAAGCTCCACATAAGCGTTGATTACTCTCTCTTGATCAAATCTTAAATTTGACTTCTTCTTTATGGAATCACGTTGATCAAAATTTGTATATTCAAGGATTATTTTGGAGTCCAAAATAGGGTCTCCAGTCAAAAAAACGTCTCCACCCAAATGATCTAACAGGTCGGGGATGCCGCCTACCCTTGTTGCCAAAACTGGCGTTCCCTCTAATAATGCTTCGACTATAACATTTGGAACATTATCGGCCTTACTTGGGACTAAGAGTAGGTCCATGGCTGCAAGATGCTCACGGACCTCCATCCCATTCGCACTGCTAAAACGGATTAGGTTTTCGTCATGGAATTCTTCGCCGCCATTACCAACCAACATAATCTTCAACTTGGGTAATTCTTTTATCCAAATCTTCTTTATCTCCTTGATTAAAACTTTAAAGTACTCAAAGTTCTTGTAAGGGCTATCGATATTGGCAGCGCAAAAGCCCAGAACAAAATCGGATGGATTCAGCTTTAGCCTCTCTCTAACTTCGACACGTTGAAAGCCTTCGGCTGTCTGCATGCCGCCCGTTAGGTTAGGAATAAGGTGTAATCGATTCTCTGGAACAACTGACGAGGCTTTTTCAAAGAGATACTTAGAGGGGGCTACAACATGAACTCTTCGCTGGCCGAGAATCCAATTCATGATTTTCTTCTCTTTTGTAACAAAATGGTGAAAAACTGAATGCACCTGAGGACATTTTGTGCAATCTCTCTTAAAGGCTTCGCACCCCAAATCATTGTGGCAACCTCCTGTGAAAAATCTTTGGTCGTGTAGCTGCAATATCAGAGAGTGGTCTTGCTCAACCAATTCCTTGAGCGCGCGTGAATTCAGAAAGTTATAGATGGAATGTATATGTATTATTGAATTTGACTGGATAGCGTTTCTCTGAAAGAAAACATCTATGCCGAATGTCGTTATCAATTCTCTCTCTTTCTGAACACACCTTGCTTGTAGAGCTGTCACTGTTTTCGATCTAAACTTTGACATAACAGAGAGATCCCCAGGTTCCTCACCTAAATTTACAACCTCTCCTATGTTCAGATTGCGAGTGTAAAGTCTTGAATCTTTTCCATGTTCAAGTAGTCCCAAGTGCAGAGTTTTAGCAGCTATATATGCGCCACCTTGTCTTGAGGTAACTATATGATTAATACGCATTTGGGTATTTTTGTTCAATTTATTGAGCCGCCTGCGGGAATCGAACCCGCGACCTTCGCTTTACGAGAGCGACGCTCTACCGACTGAGCTAAGGCGGCGTTAATCTTGAATCTATACGAAAGCACAATTCCAACCCTATCGACTAAATTCTTTAGAGCACAATTGGATGCGACTAAAAGGCTTATTCATGGGAAGTGAATTTGGGTGTATTTCTAAAGTGAGCTCACTTACTACAATGCAAAAACCGGATTGTGGCATAGCACAAACCCCCTTGTTCCGCATAAACTATAATAGACTCTAGTGGTAAGACCAACTAGGAATTGTGGTGGTTTCTGCGACCAGGAGTTGATGAAAAGTTGAACGTTTATAAATCGTCTCCACCAATTATTCTCGCAACGGCAGGTTTAGGCACCTCAGATTTTCTTTCAGCTGGTATGCGCGTTATCAGGCAAGCAAAAGGTTTTAATACTTTCACTGAATATAAACTCCTTACCACCGACAATCTTCCTATTCTTTGTCCCACGATTCACAGAAAATATTTGGATGTTTTGAATAAATCTACTAGGGGGTTCGGTTTCATGTCTTGGAAGGCAGAATTGACCTACCGAGTTCTCGAGGAGCACCAAGGAGAAGTCCTTTATTTATGGGTTGATGCAGGATGCGAAATGTTTCCAACCCTGATTGGTAAGTTTACATTGAAAAGATACCTCAAGCGTTTAGAAAGGGATGGTTATCTTTATTTCACTCTTAAAACACCAGAGGTTGAACATACAAAAGTTGGTCTTTTTGAATATTTCCCTTCGTTAAGGAAAACTGATACAAGCCCGCAGGCACAGACAACTTTTTTTGGGCTTTATGGCAAAAAAGGGCAAAAAATCGCTCAAAGATGGTTCGATGTTGTAACCAGCGATATCGCGACCGTCAATGAGCAAGATAGTTATGCTTTCGATGGCTCAGTGGTAAAACACAGACATGATCAATCTGTGTTCTCACTTGTCCTTAAGGAAATGGGCTTAACGCCTAATCTGAAGCCAATCAAGAGTGCTAAGAGCGCAATTCCATTCGCGAATAATTTAAAGTACTTAACTCAACCAGTACTAGCATGCAGGAACCGAACTGGGAAAAGTCTTCTTGAATAAATTGAAAAGTAAGTTTTAGCTGCGAGAGAAAATTACTGCCCTCTGAGCTAAAGCGGCGATACATTAAAGTTTTAAGTTTTTTTAGATTAATCCAAGCGTACAACGCCATTAGGTGTTGCTAGGTGAACAGCTACAAGTCCGGTTTCTCCATCATTTACCTCTGGATCAACCCACTGAATTTCAACACCATCAAAAGCTTTTGATAGATCTGAGCCAAGCCACCCTTCAATTGTCTTTTCTTCACCTGAAATTTCAATTTTTACAATCTCAGCAACTGCCTTGCCATCCGTTGATGGGTGATCACTAGACATCCATTGGATAAAAAATGGGAGCTGAGAGTCATTAAGAGTTCCAAGAACTCCAAGTTGCTTCCACTTTAGCTCGCTTCCATCAGGGCGCTTTCTTGAACCATCAATGGCTTGCCTTCCAAGGCGGTTCTCAATTGGCGAGAGATCATCTGTTGAAACTACCCAAGTAAGCCAACCACCACCTTCATTAGCGCGCTGTGAAACTACACGCCCAAATGCTGAAGCATCCGCTGCTGGATGATCAAGGGGACAGACAACTTCAAGATAGTGACCATTCTTAAGAGCGAGGGTGAAGTTTCGAGTTCCAAATCTTGGGTGAATTCCGCCATCGGTAAAAGCTGAACCAATTCGAGAACCAATCCTTTGAACTACATCTACTAGTTGATCATGAGTTGCTGCATAAGAGATATGGTCTAGGCGCATGTGCCGATAATGCCGAAAGCTACTTCAAAGCGCAAAACAGAGCCTCAAGGGTAGAAAGAGGGGCTGAGTTACGCCCAAGGTTTATCCGGGCCTCTAGTATCGCTTCAATCCGCTCAATGCTGCGTTTTGGAGTAGTTGTGCTGGCAAACTCTGCGACCTCGGCCTTCAAATCAATATTTAGAATCTCATCGCTGCCACTTTGAGTTACTAAAACATCACGATAAATAGTGGCAATATCTAAAAGAGCGCTATCTAGGCTGTCTCGAATCGACCTAGTTGTAGCAGACTTCTGTTCTTTCTCTAGATCTTTAATTGCCTTTGAGCCCCCAGAGATAAGTGAGCGTCCTGTTCCTTGATAGGCATCTTGTAATTGCTTTAGTTGCTTACTATCTCGCTCAGAGTTTTCACTCTCAGCTTGTTCTTGAGCAATATCTAAAAGACGCAAGGCTGCTTTAAAACAGGAATCAATATCCTTTAGTGAAAAAGCTAGAGAAAGTACTTCTTTTCTTCTTGTTTGAGCCTCTTGATTTGTTGCAATAAATCGAGCGCGGCCGATATGTCCTTGGGAAACTCGAGCTGCAAAAGCTGCAGTCTTTGAATCAACGCTCGTATTTGCCAGAAGAAACTCTTCAACACTTGTCTTTGATGGCGTTCGTAGTTGAAGATGCCTGCATCTAGATCGAATAGTTATTGATACATCGCTAAGAGTTGGAGCGCACAAGAGCCAAAGTGTATGAGTCTCTGGTTCTTCAATCGTCTTTAATAGCGCATTGGCTGCAGTCTCAGTTAATCTATCAGCATCTTCAATAATGACAATTCGCCAAGAACCAACTGATGGTGACCAAGCAGATCTTGCTATCAATTCCCGAACCTCTTCGGCTTTTATTGATAATCCGGTGGGATTAAATCTCTCAACATCAATATGGGTGCCAGCAAGAACTGTCTGGCAATCTCTACATGAACCACAACCACTTTCACTGCAGACCAGAGCTGCAGCAAAAGCTATGGCAGCATTTGATCGACCAGAACCGGGCGGCCCAACAAAGAGCCAGGAGTGGACCATTTGTTGTGAAGAACTTCCGCTCTTTGCAGCGTTAATTGCTAATTTGAGTCTCTCAACTACCTCGCTCTGGCCTACCAGTGAATCA
>Ga0315902_10008785_pt1 | contig 13638 bp, 11 predicted proteins | sample LakEriMetagenome_9_FD_203523 | JGI IMG/M metagenome (GOLD analysis project Ga0315902, IMG submission 203523) | Freshwater fungal communities from buoy surface, Lake Erie, Ohio, United States - Buoy 12 MA117 | ecosystem: Environmental > Aquatic > Freshwater > Lake > Lake biofilm | place: USA... | reverse complement strand
CAAAAGCGCGATGATTTATCTTTCCGACAAAGGGGAAGTGCTGGGCGAGTTCGAGGAATCGGCCGTGGCGGAAATGCTGGCTACGGAGAAGATCTCGTCGGGTGCTTTTTTCTGGCGCGAAGGAATGGGCGAGTGGCTTCCGGTCGCCGAGTTGGACCTTACGGCTGTTGCCGCAGTGGAACCGGAGCCGAGTCCTTCGCCGGCGGCGGAGGCTGAGCCTGATCCTGTCGTCTCGAGGGTCGCGCCGGCCAATCCGGTGATGGCTGCCGCCGGGCAGGCGAAGCCTTTCGTTCCCCGTCGTGGTCCGGTGCCTGCCCGGGCTGGGGTCAAACCGGCCGTGGCGCAACAGCCCATGCCGATGCGTTCTACTAATGACATCGCGCCCGTTGCGGTGGGCGGTGGTAAGTCGCGGCGTTGGTTGGTGTGGGCGGCCTTTGCGCTCTTGCTCCTGGCCGGCGCGGGCGGCGGCGCGTGGTGGTGGATCAATCGCGAACCGCCCGTCATTCCCGGCACCGTGGCCTTGGCCGGGACGGAAACTTCGCCGGTGGAAATCCGCGTTTTCCGGCGTGCGGATCTGGCTGCTCCATGGCGTGAACGCCTGTCGGCCGCGGACGCGCGCGGCGCCGAGTTGGACGGTCTGCTCGCCGAGGCGGACAAGCTGACGCGGGAGAAGTCTCTGCTCTATGAGGAGGCTTCGAAGGTTTTCGAGGTGGGCGAGGAATACAACATGCCTGATTTGGCCGACTTGCGGGCTGAGCGTGATGCCAAGCAGGCCGAGGCGGAATCGGCCAAAGCGGATTATGACAAACTCAAGGCCGAGAAAGATTCGATCTTGAGCATGGCCGGATTACTGGAAAACCTCCCGTTGCCGGTGAGAACCGTGGTGGCCGACGGTCAGGGAAATTTCGTTTTGCCGCCGGAAGAAGGCGAGGTGGTGCTGTTGGCCACCGCGACCGCGAGCGGCGAGGGGCGCGAGGTATCTGCTTGGCTCGAGGTGTTGGAGATTACCGAGGATGGAGGCGAACCGGAGGCGGTGCGTTTCTCGGAGACCAATCGTCTGGATTTGGGCGGGATCCGCAATTTTGCCGGCGCCGCGTCGCCCTGAGCCGGAAAGCGGGCGAAAAAAACGGGGAGCCCGAAGGCTCCCGGATCTTGGCGCGGGTTGGAGGAGCAATCCTCCGGGCGGCGTGTGATTGGGATTAAAGCGCCGCGAGTTTGCGGGCGAGGGCACTCTTGCGGCGGTTCGCGGTGTTGCGATGCAGGGTGCCGCGTTTGACCGCACGGTCGAGCTCGGAGCTCAGTTCGCGCGCTTTCTCAGCGGCGGCTTTTTTGTCCTTCGCAGTGAAGGCGGCGCCGGAAGTGCGCGAGAGGGTCTTGATTTTGTGCAGCGTGCTGCGATTGCGCGTGGTGCGGACTTTCGCTTGGCGGGCGCGTTTGGCGGCGGATTTGATGTTGGCCATAGTTGGTTTTCTGATGCGTTGGTGCCAGGGGGGAGAATCGAACTCCCGACCAAGGGCTTATGAGTCCCCTGCTCTACCGCTGAGCTACCCTGGCTTTCGACAGCGGTGGCTCCCCGCAAAAGGAGCCGAAAGGTCGCGTAATCTGTGGTCGCCGGCGGCACGAGGCAAGGAAAAAGGCGGGCGAACAACCCCCTGCAAAAACCAAGATTCCTAGAGGAGCTCCCAGAGCCCATATTTTTCGCATGCCCAAGGGATCCGAATTGCTGCGCGAAAACTGCGCGCGGTGGGAGCATGGCGCGAGCATTCTGTTGCTCAATCCGCGATCAGCTCCGTCGATCCGCGACCACGTGCTTTCGTCCGTATTTCCCGATCTTGCCGATCATGTGTGGCTGGCCACCTCCGGCACCTCGGGTGTCTGCAAGGTCGTTGCGCTTTCGCGTCGCGCTTTGGAATGCAGCGCTCAGGCGGTCAACCAACAACTCGCCGCCGGACCGAACGATGTCTGGCTGAATGCGTTGCCGGTTTTTCATGTCGGCGGACTTGGCATTGTTGTGCGTGCGCATCTGGCGGGCTCGCGATGCGAATTTTTCGACGGACCGTGGGATCCAAGGCGATTTGTCGAGGTAGCCCAGGCCTGCGGCGCGACGTTGTCTGCTTTGGTTCCGACGCAGGTTCACGACCTGGTCTACGCGGGTCTCCATGCTCCGGAATCCCTGCGCGCGGCTGTCGTCGGCGGTGGGGCATTGTCCGAGAGTGCGCGCGTGCAGGCTGCCGACCTGGGCTGGGTGCTGCTGCCAAGTTACGGACTGACCGAAGCAGCCTCGCAGGTTGCCACGGCAAGGATCGGTGAGGATTTTTCCGGTTGGCTCCCGCTGCTGCCGCATGTCCAAGCACGTGCGGGCGAGGGCGGCGTCCTCGAGTTGCGCGGCGCCTCGCTACTAAGCGGGTGGATGGCGTTCGACCCGGGCGGATCCGCAAGTTGGGAGGATCCCAAGCGCAATGGGTGGTTTCGCACGAGCGATCGAGCCGAATTGCGCGGGCGCGAGATGCGATTTTCCGGCCGGGCGGACGATTTGGTGAAAATTAGCGGCGAGTTGGTTGATATCACCTCGCTCGAGCAGGCGCTGCGCGATCGTGTGTCGGCAGGCGTTGTCGCGTTGTTTGCCGATCCGGATGCTCGCACGGGCAGTATTTTGCGTCTCCGCGCCGAAAATGCCGAGGCTCTTGCGCAGGCGCGGGAGGCGCTGGATCTCTTTCCGCCTTACGCGAGGCCCGCAGTTTTCGAGACCGGATCGGTCGCCAGAACTGCGCTCGGAAAAGTGATCCGCCCGCGGCCTTAGGCTAGGGCGGAGCGAATCTCATCCGAGATGCGGACCGGTTTGCCGGTCGCTTTATCGACCATCACGTGCGCAGTGCGTATGCGTGCGGCGGTTTCGTTGGCTGCGTTGGTGAATTCAACGAGGAAGGTGACCGATGTGTTGCCGAGTTTTTCCACTGTGGCGCGGGCGGTGAAGATCTCTCCGGCGTGCATAGGGAGAAGAAAGCCCGCCTCAACGTGGCGCAGGGGCGCGGCATGGACCGGCGAAGCGAACCAAGCATGCCACCCGATGCCGGAGTGCCTGATAAGATTCTCCACCACGCCGTGGGCAAGGCCGATGGCCCGCGGGTAAAAGACGACGCCAGCCGGATCGGCGTCGGCAAAGCGGATAGTGACAGCTTCCTCGTGGGCGCGCATGGCGTGAGGGAAGCGCAAAGCTCGCGGCTTTGGAATCCGGAAAACGCGCACTGTCGCTTGACTCCGGGCGCAATCCTCCGAGGCTGAATCGGTTTTTTTCCGGCATGAGCATGCATTCCCCGAAAACTTCGCGTCGCCCCTCGCGGCGCGCGTTGCGCCGAAGGCAGATGGTTCGTGTCACTGTGTGGGCCGCGAGCGCTGTTCTCGTCTTGGGCGCGTTTGCCGCCGGCTTTTTGTGGCGTCAGGCGAAAGTGAGCCGTGTCATGGCCGTGGCGGACGCGCCGCTTGAGAGCACCGAGGAACAGAAGGCCGAGGCGTTGCGTTTGTTCGACGAGGCCGTGCGCGCGAGGCACGAGGAACGGGCTCAGGGGGCAATGAATGCCGTCACTGCAGCCCGGCGCGCCGACCCGCAGTTGCGCAGCGTGGATGTTCTCGTGGGGGAAATCGCCCTCGAGCAGAAGTCTCCGGAGACGTTGCGGCGGGCGGCCGAATACGCCTTGGAGCGCGGCGAGAACGAATCCTCGGCCAATCTGCTCAGTGCAATCGAGGCATGGATGAGTCGCGGCGAGAAGGGCACGGCAAAGGCGGGCCAGCTTGCTGAGCAATTTTTGTCCGATGCGGCGAAAGCCGAACCCTCCAACGCGTCGGTTTCCTTTTTCCACGGCGAATTGAGCCGCTTGCTTGGCGATGGACTCAATGCGCATCGGCATTTGCTTGCCGCCCTGTATCGCCAGCAACCTTGGCGGAGTGCCGCACTGCTCGAAAACAAGATGCAGTTGGCCGCGCGCGAATCCGCTGACCAAGCAAAAACAGTGATGCTCGCTCCACCAAGCGAACAAGCCGAGGCAGTGTTGGCGCTGCGCAATGCGACGTCGTCCGAAGCAGGGGAGAGCAATGCACTCGCCGAACTTCTGCGTGTCACACCCACGGTGCAGGTCTTTGCTCTCCTCGACGATTCAGCGCTGAGCGGCAGCCGCGCGTTGATGCAAGGCGAGGGCTCGGGATCCCAGGTAGAGGCAAGTGTCCCTTATCTCGATCGGCCGGCGGACGCCACGAAATAGGCCCGTTTTTTGCCAAAAAATGCGCTGGTTTGCTTTTCCGGTCCGTGAAACAACACAAGCCGTTCATAACGAGCCGGATGCGGCGTGAAACTTTTTTGTCAAATTGGAGGAAAAATCTTTGACACATTAGGATACCTGTTTAGGTTAACACCAGTATGAACTTCCTCCGATTCTCCCTCATCGCCTCTATTGCTTCGACAATGGCCCTGCCGAGCGTCAAGGCTCAGACAGCCACCACCGACCCGGTCGGATTTGTGACCGTTGGAATTGCAGCTGGTTCTGGCACTGCGAAAAAGAACACTCTTTTCTCGCTGCCGATGCTCGAGGCCCAGACCATCACTGGGCAGGTTTCGGGAGTCGTCACCGGCGTCTCATCGAATTCAATTTCTAATGCCAACGCCGGTTGGACAGCTGGAGCGCTTTCGCAGCCGGCGACGCCTTACCTCATTCAAATCACCAGTGGCGCGGCCGAAGGTCGCATGTTCCTCATTGCCTCGTCCGCTGGCACGGGTGGTGCGATTGCTGGCACCGCCAACACGGCGACCACCGTCACCGTCAGCTCTCTCGACTCCGCACAGGTTGATCTGACCACCCTCGGAATTATCAACGGAACCGACACCTACAAAATTTACGCGTGCGATACTCTGAGCTCCTTCTTTGGATCTGGAAACGCCACTGGAGCCGACGCTCCGCGCGGCGGCACTTCTTCGGCCAATGCCGACACGATTGTAGTGGTGGCCAATGGCTCTTCGACGACGTATTTTTATTCCACGTCCGCTAACCGCTGGGCTCGCGTTGCCCTCGGCTCACCGGACGCTTCCAATGTTCCTCTTCTGCCTTATTACGGCATCCAGTTCCAGCGTCTCGCCGGCACGGCACTCTCCTTTGTCGTGACGGGCGAAGTCCCGATGGAAAAACGCCAGGTTGCCGTTAAGCGTTCGGGAGCAACTATCCTTTCCCAGTATTGGCCGGCAGATTCAACCCTTGGTGCTCTTGGGCTGCAAAACCTGGCTGGCTGGCAAAATGGTGCATCGGCTTCTACTGCCGATACAGTCGTGCTGACCTCGGGCGGCACAGCCAATACGTATTTCTACAATGGAACCAACTGGAAGCGTGTGGCGCTCGGTTCGCCCAATGCCGATACAACTCCGGTTCCGATCGGAACTTCTATCTCTATTTCGAAGAAGGGCTCCGCGGCTGGCTTCGCTACCCTCTCCCAAAACCCGCCCTACACGCCCTAATTCAATTGCAAACTCCAGTAGCTCCAAGTTATAGGACGACAAATCTAAACCCACCGAACTCCATGAAACTCGCAAAACAATCAATCCTCGCCTTGGCAGTAACCGCCCTGTCATTGGCGTCTTCGCCTGGTCAGCAAATCGATCTCGTGTCCCTGGGATCGCCTACCTTCACCGTTGATCCGGTCGCAACAACCGCCGCTTATTCGCAGACAGGGTCGGGTTTGGTCTTCAACGGCACCTACGTCCTGGCCGATACCGTTGGTGGCACCTTCACCTCGCAGGATTGGAGTAACCCTACGTACACCACATTCGGGGTAGTCATGTCTATAACTGGAACCAACCCGGACATGCCCTTTTCGGTGCAGTTCTACGATAGCTCCTTCGCCGTTATCAACACCTACACTGGAACAACGTCCACCAGCTCACTCTCGCCATTCCAGCCCCTCACCCTTGCCATTCCCGGAACTGGTTTGCTTTCTGATGTCGCTGGCATCCAATTCACTTGGGACGGTGGTGGGACAATCAATACAACAGCTGCGACAATTTCTGCCGTTCCCGAGCCTTCTACCTACGCTTTGCTGGCGCTCGGTGCGTCGGCTCTGGGTGGCTACGCTGTTCGCCGTCGCTATCGCGCTTAATTTTCAAGTTCAGGTTTTTACAACAGGGCGCCTCCGGGCGCCCTTTTTGTTTATCAGGAAACGATGGGGACGAATTCAAACTTGGTGCCGTCGAAGAGACCGCGGTCACTGAGTTTGAGCGCGGGGATGACGAGGAGAGCGAGGAAGCTGAGGGTCATGTAGGGCGCGTGGAGAGGGCTGCCGAGGGATTTGGCGGCTTGTGTCAGCCGAGCGTAGCCTGCCGCGGCATCCTCCCCGTAACCGTCACTCATGAGGCCGGCGACGGGTAGTGGCAGGATGTCAGCGAGTCCGTCCGGACCAACCGCGGCGATCCCGCCTTGGTTCTTGATGACAAGATTGATCACACGAGTTAGGTCGTCATCCGAGGTGCCGACGGCCACGATGTTGTGGCAATCGTGGGCTACGCTCGAGGCGATGGCGCCTGCCTTGAGTCCCACGCCGCGGACGAAAGCGACGGAGGGTGGGGCGTCCGCGTAACGGTTGACCACGGTGAGTTTGAGGATGTCGCGTGCCGGGTCTGTTGTGACGAGGCCATCGTGGATGTGGATGCAAGCCTCCGCCTCGGCTGAGCCGGTGACGATTTGCCCATCCAAAGCCTCGATGACGCGAATGGCCTTGGCGGCGGGAGGTGCGACGAGGGCGAAATCTGATGGCTGCTTCTTTGTAGCCGTGAACTTGTTGGCCCGGGGAGATTTCGACTTCGGCAGAAGCGACTTTCCGCCGCGGGCCACGCATCCTCCGTCGATCCAGGTTTCCATCACCTTGAAGCCGACGAGGTCGTGCAAGCGGATCACATCGGCCGGGTCACCTGGGCGCAGGAGTCCGCAGCGCAGTCCATAATGCTGGATCGGATTGAGGCACGCGGCGCGAAGGACATTGAAGAGCGGAACCCCATGAGCCACAGCGCGGGTGCAAAGCTGGTTGATGTGTCCTTCCATGAGGTCGTCGGGGTGCTTGTCGTCGCTGCAGAGCATGCAGGATTGCGGAGCTTCCATGAGCAGAGGCCAAAGCTCCTCAAAATTTTTCGCAGCCGAGCCTTCGCGGATGAGGATCTTTTGTCCCAAGGAAAGTTTTTCGCGAGCTTCCTCGATTTGGAAACACTCGTGGTCGGTTTCGATTCCGGCGGACACATACTTCTGCAAGTCCTCGCCACGGAGGCCGGGAGCATGTCCGTCGATGTGTTTGCCGTGGCGTTTGGCGATCTCGAGTTTCTTCATCACTTCCGGGTCGCGGTGGATGACGCCGGGGAAATTCATCATTTCCGAGAGATAGAGGAGCGATTCATCGCGGCACAGTTCCTCGATGGCGTCGGGGCCGACGGTGGCGCCTGCGGTCTCGAAACCGGTTGCCGGCACGCACGAGGGAATGCCGAAGTGGATCTTGCAGGGGGTCTGTGCCGCGAGCTTCTGCATGTAACGCACGCCCTCGATGCCGAGAACGTTGGCGATTTCATGCGGATCGGAAACGGTGCCGACGGTTCCGTGGATCACGGCGATACGGGCGAATTCCGGCGGCGTGAGCATCGAGCTTTCGATATGCACATGGGCGTCGATGAATCCGGGGCAGAGATAGCCGGGGTCGGTGACGGATTCATCTTCGCGGACTGAGACAATCTTGCCGTCGGCGATATCGATCACGCCGGGGAAGATGCGTTCGGTTAAGATATCGATGACTTGGCCGCGGAGTTGCATGAGGGAGGAAGGGAGGAGACTTGAGTCTGAAAGCTGAGTGAAATGTTACCGGCGGTCGCTGACTGCCGCGACAAAATTGGGGAATTTAGCGGATGGCTTGCGTGTGGTCGGCGAGACGACCGTTTTTGAAGACGATACCTTCGGTGGCTAAGAGCCGGAGTTTTTTGGCGAGGGCCGCGCCCGAGGTGCGGCCATTGAAGCCGCCTGGCGAGAGGTCGCTGGCGATGACGCGGTGGCATGGGACCTGCGGGGCAAACGGGTTGGTGCGCAGGGCTTGCCCGATGGCGCGCGGCGAGCGGCAGCCGATGCGTCGTCCCAGTGCGGCGTAGGTGATCACGCGACCGGGTGGAATTTTGCAGAGTGCGGTGTAGACGCTCCGGGCAAAGGGCGAGATTCGAGTTTTCAGTGTCCAGTGATTCAGTGGTTGGTGAGTAGCGGATCTGGCTGAAAACTGAAAACGGTCAACTGAAGACTCCCGTGCGCGTCGCGCGCGGGTCAATTTTGCGACGCGTCATTGGGCGCGTCGGCGAGCACGCGATACATCGGACCGAGACCGCACATGATACGCCGCCAGGTGTTGTCGTCGGCATCGGTCCGGAGCAATTCGGGGTGGGGCTTGATGATGATCCAGGAGTTCAGGGCGATTTCCTTTTCGAGCTGATTCTTCGACCAGCCGACGTAACCGAGGAAGACGCGCAGTTTGTCGTCATGGTCGGCGGGGAGGGTGAACTCACCCTCGGGTTTCTCCATGGGCTCGAACTTGCAGGCGCCGGCCGCGGGGTCCCATTCGAGGGTGGCGACAATCACTTGATTGCGCTGGACGGGTCCGCCTTCGTAGATGGGCACATGGGCGATGTCGTCGAGGACATCGTCCATTTCCAGCTCACCGGCATTCTGCCCGAGCGGCCGGTTGATGATGAAGCCGAGAGCCCCGTCGTCCGCGCTGTGGTGGGAGAGGTAGAGGATGGTATGGCGAAAGTTGGGATCCGCCATCATGGGGTGCGCGACGAGCAGCGATCCCGAAAGGTTGCCGGCTTTGGGCAGGCGCTTCATGACCCCTTGAATTTAAGGCGCCGGGCGCGCAGGCGCAACTGCGGTTCGAGAACTTCAGTCCCGGCGCCGCACGGCGGCGACGCCCAAAGCAGTGAAAGTGGCGATGAGGCAGACGCTGGCGAACAGCTCCCCCCGGCGCATGTAGAAGGTGGTCGGCGGTTGAACCGGGACTTGGATTTCTGCGGAGAGCACGCCTTCGGCAAAGATGTTTCCCTCGGGGTCTTGCAGCTTATGGGTGACCCGGCCGAGTTGGTCGATGAAGGCGGTGACGCCGTTGTTGGCGCACCGGACCATCGGACGGCGGTTTTCGGCGCAGCGGAAGACGGAGTGGGCAAGATGCTGGCGTCCGGCAGCGCTTTGCTTGAACCATCCCGTGTTGGTCACCGTGACAAAGAGTTGCGCGCCGAGGTTGGCTGCCTCGCGTGCTAGGTAGCCGAGCGTGTCCTCGAAGCAGACCAGCGGGGCCAGCGCGATGGGCGGATCGGGCAGGCGGAAAACGACCGGCCCGTCGCCGTTGTCGAAGTCGGAAGGCACCATGTCGCCGACGATTATGGCGAAGAGGGGGAAGCTGTAACGGAACGGGATGTATTCGCCGAACATGACGAGATGGGATTTGGGATAGAACTGCGGCGGGTCATCTGGTCCCGTGAGCAGGACGGCCGCATTGTAGTCGCCCTCGTGGCTGAGACGCAGGGTGCCAAAAAGAAGCGAGTGGTCTCCTTGGCTGGCCCATTTGCGGACGAATTCGTTGGCCACGCGGTCTTCGAAAAAACCGCGCGGCGTGGCCGCTTCCGGCCAGAGCAAAAGATCGGGCTGCATGGCCGCGGCCACGGTGGTCTGGCGTCCGAAGGTGTCGTAGATGCGCTGCTCGAAGGCGGGATTCCACTTTTCGTGCTGAGGGATGGACGGCTGGACTGCCGCCACGCGCAGGGACAAGGTTTCCCCGGGCACGTTGAGCTGCCGGATGCCGTAGCCGAATGCGGCCACGATCAGCGCGATGGTGATGGTGAAATCGAAATGCGCGCGTATTTTCCCGCCGCGCGCCTCGATCATGAGTCGCCGGACGGTGGCCACGGCGATGGCCGAGGATAGAACAGCGAGGAAAGACAGCCCGCCGACCCCGGTGAGCGAGGAGAGCTGGATGAACGGGATATTGGCATGCAGGGCGATGCCGAGCGAATTCCATCCGAAGCCGGTGAAAATGTGTCCGCGAAGCAATTCGAGCGCGACCCACGCCAAGGCGGCGAGCGCTCCGGTGGCGAGGTTGCGCCACGAACTCAGCCAGACAGAGCGGAACGAATGGGGATCTTCCCGGGGTGTGGCGATGACGAACACGATGCCCGCCCAAGCCGCAGGATAAATGGCGAGGTAAAGGCAAAGAATGAACCAGCCCGGCACGGTGAGCACGGCGAGCCAATGGAGGGAGCCGAGGAAGTAAACCAGGCCGGTGAGATACCCGAGTTCGAATTTCCGGAGCAGGGGGTATTTCGGATGAACCGGACCGAACCAGATCGCGGCGATCAGCGGGGCGAGCGCGATCCAGACCAGCCATGCTTGGTCGAAAGGAGCGAAGCAAAGCGTGAGTAGCGCGCCGCTCAGGGCGGCGGCCAACCAAGGCCAGAGGACGCGCAGCAGGGACATCGACTAAACGCGGAGCTTAAACCGCCGAGGACGCGGAGGGCACGGAGAAAGGAGAATTTATTTCCCGCCGAATGAGCAGACCTTGAGGATGGTCTTGAGAAGGATCTCCACGTCGAGAACGAGGGAGTAGTTCTTTATGTAGTAGAGATCGTAACGGAGCTTCTCGATGGCGTCGTCGAGCCCGGAACCGTAGCGGTAGTTGACCTGGGCCCAGCCGGTGATCCCGGGTTTGACCAGGTGGCGCAGGTGGTAACTGGGGATCTTGGTCTCGTAATCCGCCACGATGCGCGACCATTCGGCGCGCGGGCCTACGATGCTCATGTCGCCGCGGAGGACATTGAAAATCTGCGGCAATTCGTCGAGGCGGACGAGGCGTAGCAATCTTCCGACGCGCGTCACGCGGCTGTCTTTGTCGCGTGTGTAGGGGTCGTCTTCCTTATCGCGCACCCGCATGGTGCGGAACTTGAGCAGGGTGAAGCGCTTCTCCCCGCGCCCGATGCGTTCCTGCCGGTAAAGGATCGGGAAACCGCTGTCGAGGACTACGGCGAGGGCGACAAGAGCCATGAGGGGCAACGCCACCGGGAGAATGATGATGGCCATGAAATAATCTACCCCGGCTTTGAGGTAGCGGTAGGCGGAATGACGGGCCAACTGAAAGTTCTGGCGCAGGGCCCACGAGTGATCGAGGCGATGCACCGATTCCTTGCGCCAGATCTCGCTGAAGAAGCTGTCCTCGCTATAAACGGGAATGCGGAGGAAATGCAGGCGCGCCAACTTTTCGAGCAGCGCGGCTGGGTAGGCGGAAGGAGGGTCGGTGAGCACGATGCCTTCGAAGTCCTGCGCCTGGCGCGCCGCGCCGCGCGCGGGCACCCGTGGCTCCGGACGTGAAGCTTCCTGCAGGACAGTGCGCGGGGAAACACGGAGCGCGCGCGCCTGATCATCCATCAAATCCCCGACAACCTTCAGTTCGAGATCGGCGAGGATGACGGGATTGTGGAATTCCATGCGGTCGCAGTAGCGGGCGAATTCAGAAAGCTCCGCGGGCGTGCCGATGGCGAGATACGGCACGCGGCGGGCGCGGCGCGTCCACACCGACGCGGCAAGCAGTCGCAGGCCGAGGGCGGGCAGCGCGTAACCGACGGCGGTGTAGAAAAGCACCACGCGGCTTTGCGCGGTGTAGAAATCGCCGGCCGAGAAAAAGACGAAGAGAATGAATGCACCGAGCGAGGCACCGACAATGACCGCGAGGATGAATTCGGCGGCGAAGTGCAACGCCCGGAAGGTGCGACGCGCCTTGTAGCCCCCGATGAGCGCGACGGCGGCGAGAATGCAGGCGAAAAAGACGCCGACCTGCACGAGGTAAGCGGGCGACATGTCGATAGCCTGGTTGACCCGTATGGCTCGGCTGAGCAAATAGGCCCCAGTGACAAGGGCAAGATCGGCCGCGAACAGGCTCAGGCTGGTGAACCAAGGCTGACGGACGATGTTGCGCAAGACGGACGGCGCGCCGGCGCGGGGCTCGGTGCTGATTTCCACCGTGCGTTTCTCGGTCGCATCGTCGGGCTTATGCAGGTGCGATGATTGGGCCGTGGTGATCAAAGGGACAAGCGCAGGCAGGGGTGTGAGCGAGCAGCAGAAAGATACAACGCTAGAGGTCTTTGCGCAAAGGCAATTAACCGGCCGCTAATACCTGTCAGTCAGTCATTTGCCTCCCGAGGACGCAACACGCGAGGCCCTCGCCGCGGCCGACCGCTTACTCGGTTGGGGGGGCTTCGACCGGGGCACCATTGGCCCCGGACAACTCCTCGGGAACGGGTGCGCCCTCGGGATTCATGAGGTCCTCGGTGAACTCTGTGGTTTCGTCCACAGCGACAGGTGCGGCCTCCGCGGGTTCGGCCGATTCCTCGGCGGGTTTTTCTTCGTTGGGTTCCTCTTCCTTCTTTTTCTCGGGCGCTTTGTAGTCCTTCAACAAATTGGAAAGAATGTTGCCGATGACTGGTGCCGCGGTGGTGCCGCCGGATACGGTTTCGCCCGGGTTGCCTTCGACCACGACGGAGAATGCGTAGAGCGGCGGGTGATTGGCCGGGGCATAGCCGGCGAACCACGCGGCGTTGCGGCGTTTGCGCACCGGGCCCCATTGCGCGGTGCCGGTTTTGCCGGCTACTTTGACTCCTCGCACGGTTGCGGCGCGGCGACCCGTTCCGGTGCCATGGCTGGTGACCATGACCAGACCTTTGTCCACCGCTTCGAAGTTTGCTTCGTCGATGTTCAACTCGGCACGGACGCGGTCGGGGTAGGCGGCCATTACTTTGTTGTCGAGGCTTTGCACCTGCTTGACCAAGCGGGTCTGGTGAAAGGTGCCGCGCGCGGCGATCACGCCCATGGCGGCGGCCATTTGCAGCGGGGTGACGAGGATGTCGCCTTGGCCGATGCTCATGTTGGCGATGTCGCCCTGCAGGATGTTGCGGTTGTGGACGCGGAGCATGTAATCGTCCGTCGGAATGTTTCCCGGCGACTCCGCGCGGAGCGGGATGCCGGTGCGTTTGCCGAATCCCACGGCATCGGCCCAGTCGATGATCGGGGCCGCGCCGATTTTCAGTCCGACTTGGTAAAACCAAGTGTTGCAAGATTGGGCCAGCGCTTGGGCGAGGGTCAGTCGCCCGGAGTGCCCCGAGCGGTGGTTGCGGAAATAGAAATTCCCGACCTGCAGTCCGCCCGGGCAACTCACTCTCGTATCCGGGGCATAGAGTCCGCTCTGCAGCGCAGCGAGTCCGACGAAGGTTTTGAAGGTCGAGCCTGGCGGATAGGCCGAACGGAAGGCGCGGGGATAAAGCGGAACTGCGGGGTCGTCATTCAACTTGGCAAACTCTTCCTCGTTGATCATCGGAATGAAGGCGTTGGGATCGAAGGACGGCCGCGAGGCCATACCGAGGATCTCGCCGTTGTTCGGGTCGACCACGACAACGGCGCCGCGGCGGCCGGATTTGGCGAGGGCGTCCTCGCAGGCCTTCTGCACCTTCAGGTCGAGCGTGGTTATGACATTGTATCCGGGGATCGGGTTTTCCACCATGCGCTCGGTCGTGCGTTTGCCCTCGGCGTTGAGGGTGATGTTGAGCAC
>Ga0315902_10008784_pt1 | contig 13638 bp, 13 predicted proteins | sample LakEriMetagenome_9_FD_203523 | JGI IMG/M metagenome (GOLD analysis project Ga0315902, IMG submission 203523) | Freshwater fungal communities from buoy surface, Lake Erie, Ohio, United States - Buoy 12 MA117 | ecosystem: Environmental > Aquatic > Freshwater > Lake > Lake biofilm | place: USA... | reverse complement strand
TAGCACTGAGTACCAAAATTCCTGTTATCCACTCTTGCATGCAGCAAAGGTAGAATTCGCCGCAGGGTTTTGGTTAAATTCGTGACCTCGATTCTTTCATGGTAAACGCCGAAACTCCGATCCGTTACGACCGCACTGGTCTGTCCGACGAAACTTTGCTCGATTTGTACAAGGCGCTTGTCAAGCCGCGTCTCATCGAGGAGAAAATGCTGGTCCTGCTTCGTCAGGGAAAACTGGCAAAGTGGTTCAGTGGTATCGGACAGGAGGCTATCTCGGTTGGTACCGCAATGGCTTTGCAGCCTAATGAGTATATCCTGCCCATGCACCGCAACCTGGGCATTTTTACGGTTCGTGGTATTCCACTGCACCGCCTTTTTTCTCAGTTTACAGGTAAGCCGGGTGGTTTTACAAAGGGCCGTGACAGGTCTTTTCACATGGGTTCGCAGGAATACCGGATCGTTGGTATGATTTCGCACCTCGGACCTCAGCTGGGTGTGGCAGATGGGGTTGCACTTGGCCATTTGCTGAAGGGTGAACCCTGCGTGACTGCGGTTTTTACAGGCGACGGGGCTACGAGTGAGGGCGATTTTCACGAGAGTGTCAATGTAGCAGCTGTGTGGGACCTTCCGGTCATATTTATCATTGAGAACAATGGATATGGATTGAGTACTCCCAGCAGCGAGCAGTTTCGTTGTCGTCAGTTTATCGATAAAGCAATCGGCTTTGGTATTGAAGGCGTTCAGGTCGATGGGAACAACATCCTGGAAGTATTTTCAACCGTTTCGAGACTGGCCGAGTCGATGCGTGAACGTCCGCGTCCGGTGATTTTGGAATGCATCACATTCCGCATGCGAGGTCATGAGGAGGCTTCCGGTACGAAGTATGTGCCGCAGGAGCTTTTCGATGTTTGGAGCAGGAAGGATCCTATCCGGAACTACGAACAGTATCTACTTGAACAGGGTATTGCCGATCAGGATTACCTTGATATGATCCGTGCAGGTGTTCGCGAAGAAATCGAACGCGGTCTGGAGATAACCTACTCTGAAGAGGACATCACTCCTGATGATCAGCGTGAGCTTGGCGATATGTTTGCGAAAAGTCCGGATCCGATTTCGGTCCCGTCCGGATCTCCTGTATCGGAAAAGCGCTTTCTTGATGCGATCACCGATGCTATGTTTCAGGGGATGGAGCGTAATCCGAACCTGGTCATCATGGGGCAAGATATTGCGGAGTACGGCGGTGCCTTTAAGGCTACACAGGGCTTTGTTGAGCGATTTGGAAAACCGAGGGTGAGGAATACACCATTATGCGAATCGGCAATTGTAGGTGCAGGGCTCGGACTGAGTATCAATGGCTGCAAATCGATTGTTGAAATGCAGTTTGCGGATTTTGTAACCTGTGGATTCAACCAGATCGTAAACAACCTTGCAAAAGTCCATTATCGATGGGGGCAGCATGCCGATGTGGTTGTGCGCATGCCCACCGGTGCCGGTGTTGGTGCGGGGCCTTTCCATTCTCAAAGTACTGAGGCTTGGTTCTTCCATGTGCCCGGCTTGAAAATCGTATATCCGGCTTTCCCGGAAGATGCAAAAGGGTTACTCGCAGCTGCAATTGAAGACCCCAATCCGTATCTGTTTTTTGAGCACAAAGCCTTGTACCGGAGTATTACAGGTCCAGTTCCGGATGACTATTACACAACTCCTGTCGGAAAGGCCCGCCGCGTTCGTGAAGGCTCGGATGTAAGTATCATAACATATGGCCTTGGTGTACATTGGGCGATGGAATACCTCGATAAGCATCCGGAGGTCTCTGCGGACCTGATTGATTTACGTACACTTTTACCCTGGGATCGGGAGTCGGTGCTTGAATCGGTTAAAAAGACTGGAAAAGTCATCGTGATGCATGAGGACACCTTCACAGGTGGTATCGGCGGAGAAATCGCATCGTGTATTGCAGAGCATTGCTTTCCCTACCTTGACGCAGCTCCGGTTCGGATTGGTTCCCTCGACACACCGGTTCCGATGTCCTCCGCGCTTGAATGGAATTTCCTGCCCAAAGCGCGATTCGAAAAATCGCTTACGGAACTGCTGGCGTTTTAATCTGGCTGTTCAGGATGCTGTCAAGCCTGGCTAGGGAGGCGATATTAAATCTGTTTTGGGATCCGCTAATGATTGCCGCTTTCTCCTTGGCGGTGAGATGCCAGCTGATTGAAACCCGTTCTTTTAGGTTTGGCATTTGGAATATAACCACGTCCAGTGGTGCCGACAACCAGCTTTGGGCATATTGTAACTCCTTGTCGAGTGAGTAATCCTGCATGATAATAAAGTTGCCGCTGAGGTTTCGCATCGGCGCCATGAGTTTTTCCAGCAGTGATTTGATGCTGTTGTCCTGTACCGGGTTGTTTTTAAAGTTATCCCGGATCTGGAGCATGACAACGCCGGACGTATTCAGCGCAATCCAGTCGCGGAAAGTGTGCATGAATTGGACTGAATTCACAATGCCGTAATTATCACGGATTCCGGCATCCATTACCTCGATGGCCGGTGAGCTGGGCAATGATACGGCAGGCGTAATGTATGGGAAGGTGGCGCCCATTCGTACGGCGCTCGAAATCCGCAGATCTGCAGAGCCCTGCTCTACGAAAAAGCGTCCGAATTCAACTCCACTTGTGATAGCCCGAATACCGTCGCTTTCTTCGGGCGTCTCATTGATCAAGTAGGATACAGGTTGTGCTGAAATGTGCAGAGCCCTACCATCGTTGATGATGGTCGGGCTAAACACGACCATGGGGATTTCGGCATTGCGCTCAGGCAATGCATAGTCTGCCAGTCGGCCATCGAATGCACCGTGCGTATTCTCGTTCAACTGCTGCTCCCAGGCCCATGCGCGGTCGCGAGCATAGCGGAATCGGCCGTCCTCGAATTGCTGGTTATTGAGGAATATGTCTGCAACCGTCGCACTCATAACCAGTGAATTCAGCATGTCCTTCTCGATTGATTTCAGAAAAGGATTGTCGGGATTCTGGTTCGCTACCATGAGCGAATCCCGGTTGTTCAAGTAGAGCTCACGGTAATAACAAAGACCGATAATTCCTCCGGACGAACCCGTGGCAAATACCGATTGTGGGAAAAGCGAGCCTCCGGCCATGCTGTCAATCATCTGCAAGGTTCGGAAGGTATACATGGCTGATCGAAGTCCGCCTCCGCTGACGTTGATGAGGACCATTTTAGGTCGCTCCACCCCGCGATTCTTCCAATTCGCTTTCCATCGTTCCAGGATGGCTAAAGTGTTTGTCCGGTCAGCAAGTAACAGGCTGTCTTTCAGTTGTGCCGAAAGACTTCGATTGCTGTATTCTGCCGGAGACTTTCCGTAATCCAGCCCATAGGCCTGGTTGCGGGGATTGAATACCTCGAATTGCGAAATGAAATTCAGGGCGATGAAGAACACGATAAGCCCTGTTGTGGCCCAAGCCCTCAACCAATAACGCAAAACTCCGCTAAGCATGATCAGCATGGTGAACAAGAGCAAAACGCTGGCTCCTGCTGGAATGCGGAAGTAGGGGTTTTCGCGGAAGAGGCCGATTACGATAAACGTTGCAAAGACGATGATTTCAATGACCGCTGCATTGATGTGGTTTTGCCTGAATACCTGCTCAAGCATGTAACGTTTGTAGTGCCGCGTATCGCGAACCCTCCGTATGCGGAAGGGAAACATCAGGTAGGTTTCCACTTTCCAGCTTTTATTACGCTGGTATCCGCTTAGTGGTCTGATTGGTGTTGCATCATCAAGGTCCGAATGGCTCACGCCGAAAAGCTTAAAAATGTCCTTGTTGGTCATCAGAAAGTACCGGATTGTAAAGAATGCCACCAGAGCCACTCCGAACAGCATGGCTGCGAGATTGGCTGTTACATCCAGCACAGGGCGGAGCTGATCAATTCGTTGGAATCGGAATACGCACCAGCAATAAATCAGAAGAAAGGTCAAGGGGATCACCATGTTGTTGTACACGAAACGTACAAAGGGCCTTGACATAGTTGCCAGAAAAGGAAATCGGAAGCTGTTCAGGATAAAACCTGAAATATGAAACGCCATGATGAAAGCGCCAAGGCAGATACCAATGATTAGAAAGGAGAGCGGTCCTACGGCGCCACGGTATTCGGGGTCGAGGAAGAGGTAGGGGATTCCGAATTTGGACGCGAGGTTACCGGTAACGAATCCGAAGAGTAGCAGCCAGTAAATCAGCATTAGCTGATTCTTCTTGACATACATCATCACCAGCTGAACCGGGAAGGAGAGGGCAAATGCCCGGATCAGTGCAAGCGGATTCATGCCTTCTGTTTCGGAATATTCCGGTGTACGGAAAACAGGGCTTCAGGGTTGAGTTTCCCGGCGGCTTTCATGTGTTCAGGTCATGCTGATTAGCGCCCATACGAATGGCGCACTCAACAGCACAGCGTCAAAGCGATCAAGCAGGCCCCCGTGTCCAGGCATAAAGGATCCAGAATCCTTTACTCCGATACTTCGCTTCAGAAGAGATTCACACAGATCTCCCATGGTTCCTGTAACCAGAATTATGAGTGCCATTCCCATCCAGACTTGGAGCCCTGGATCGGGATACCAACACCATAACAGGTAAGAAAGTAGACCTGTTGCCATCGCTCCACCGATGCTACCCTCCCAGGTTTTTCCGGGCGATATGCGCTCAAACAATTTTGTGCGACCCAACTTGCGTCCAGTCAGGTAGGCGAATGTGTCCGATGTCCAAATCAACACGAAATATCCCAACAGCAACTGGTACTCGTAACTTCCACCATGTAAGGCGATGCGGCTCAGTAATGCGAATGGAAGTACCGTATAGAGAATTCCTGTAAGTCCGAATGCAATGTTGCTGAACGGATTTTCTTTTTTGCGGTATAGCTCTGCGAAAAACATCAAACCAAAGGCAGGATAAACGATGGCTTCCCATCGCAAATTTGTCAGCAGGAGTGCATCGAATGCGATGATGAGGTACATCAGAAAGCCTGTGCAGAGTCCGAAAAACCCAAAGGGGTCAGCAAGTCCGCCTTTGCGTACCAAACGATAAAACTCATCGAGGCTTGCCATAGCGATGGCCATGAACAAAGCCTGAAATGCCAGCGGACCGAAAATGATGCTAAGTATAATGACGGTGATGAACACCGCTCCGGAAAGGGTTCTTTGCCAGAAGTTGCTCACCGGATGTGATTTGATTCGAGCAGCTCGATGGCTCGCTGCAATTCGTTTTGGTTAACGTACAATTCGATTTCTCCGAAGATGTAGGCTGAGTCCTTCTTATTGATGGGGAACGCTTCAATTCCCTCCGATGCCAGAAGCGTAGCAATGCCTTCGGCATCAACCGGACTGTTGGTGGTGTAAAGCAAGGCGAATCGGGTTGCCTCAGGGTGTTTGGTCTCGGTCATCGATTACGAATATATACAGCTTAACAGGTCCATGTACACCGCGAACCACATCTCCATCAATATCCGCTGTGCTACTGGTGCCGGTAACAATACTCAAATTACCAGGTAAGCGGGGAAACTTGTGTCGAACCCATGCCATGGCATCCTTAATGTCGGGACAAATGTGACTGGCTTTACCCAAAACAATGTGGAAAGGGGCGAAAGCAGGCACGGAGCGAGTTTGTCCGCTGGAGGAAAATACCACACTTCCGGTTCGCGCAATAAGGCATTCGCAGGTACTGATAGCCACTTCCATGTCCGCAATATCGGCCGTGTTGTGGCTGTGCGGCAGCTCACACTCGGTGAGCAGGTTACTTAGGCCTTCTTCTGCACAGAGAATGTGCTTCCACTTATACTGCAAACCAAGCTGTACAATGGCTTCCATGAAATCCAGTTCGTTGTCGATGAGGAAAAAGCGGGCTCCGGCTTCCTCGGCGCGTTCGGCGAAATGGACCAGGATATCATCTTCAATGGCAGGGAATACGGATCCCTCAAAAGACAAACGTGGGAATGGGTTGTCTGTTTTTGACAACAGTGACGCCCTGATTTTTTTCAGGACTTTTTCCCGGTTTGTGCTTTCTTCCATAAAAGGGGTCAGGCTGCGGGTTCGGTGGTTGCTTCAGGTGAAGAGATAGAAGGCCCAGCAGCGACGGGCTCCGGAATAGCAGAGGCAAGTTTATCAAGTTCCTCAGGTTCCCATTTGCGCTTGCCGAAAATCCGCTCGAGGTCTTCCTTGTAGATTACTTCTTTCTCAAGCAATGTATCTGCCAATGAATCAAGCATGGGTCGATGGTCTTTCAGCAGCGACAAGGTTCGGACATAGGCCTCGTCAATCATTTTCTTGACTTGTTGGTCGATGAGCTCGGCAGTCTTTTCGCTGTAGGGCTTTGTGAAGGAGTAGTCGGCGTTGCCGGTCGAATCGTAGTAGCTGATATTGCCCAGCTTTTCGTTTAGTCCGAATACCGCAACGGATGCATAGGCTTGCTTGGTGATCTTTTCCAGATCGCTTAAGGCTCCGGTTGATACCTGTCCGAATACGACTTCTTCAGCAGCCCGGCCGCCAAGTGCTGCGCACATCTCGTCCATGATCTGTTCGCTGGTGGTGATTTGCCTTTCCTCGGGCAGATACCATGCAGCACCGAGTGAGTTGCCTCTTGGTACAATAGTGACTTTAACGAGCGGTGCGGTATGCTGCAACAACCAGCTTACTGCAGCGTGTCCGGATTCATGGTAGGCAATTACCTTCTTTTCGTGCTTGGAGATGATCTTGTTCTTTTTCTCAAGTCCGCCAACGATTCGGTCAACTGCATCGAGGAAGTCCTGATGCCCAATGGCGCTCTTGTTGTGTCGTGCAGCAATCAGGGCGGCTTCGTTGCACAGATTGGCGATGTCGGCTCCGGAGAAACCGGGAGTTTGCTTGGCAAGGAAATCGAGGTCGACAGCGGGGTCGAGTTTTAGCGGTTTGGCGTGTACTTTGAAGATTTCTTTCCTTCCGTTCAGGTCGGGAAGTTCAACGTAAATCTGTCGATCAAATCGTCCGGGGCGAAGCAGTGCGCGGTCGAGGATGTCGGCGCGGTTGGTTGCTGCAAGAATGATTACGCCAGAATTGCTGCCGAAACCGTCCATTTCGGTAAGCAATTGGTTGAGGGTGCTTTCGCGCTCATCGTTGGCGCTGAACGAGGGTTGCTTACCGCGGGCGCGCCCGATGGCATCGATTTCGTCAATGAAAATGATGCTTGGAGCTTTTTCCTTGGCCTGGCGGAACAGGTCGCGGACACGACTTGCACCAACACCTACGAACATTTCAACGAAGTCCGAACCCGAAAGCGAAAAGAACGGCACCTGTGCTTCGCCGGCAACGGCTTTCGCAAGCAGTGTCTTGCCGGTACCGGGAGGGCCAACCAGCAAAGCGCCGCGGGGAATCTTACCACCGAGTTGTGTGTATTTCTTGGGATTCTTCAGAAAGTCGACGATTTCCATCACTTCCACCTTTGCCTCTTCCAGACCGGCCACATCGTTGAACGTGATTTTTACACTCAAGTCCTTGTCGAACAGGGTGGCCTTCGATTTGCCGATATTGAACAATTGGCTTCCGCCAGGACCACCTCCGCCCATTCTGCGCAGGATGATCATGTAAAGTACAACCAGTAAAATTACCGGCAGTAGGTAGCTGATCAGGTTGGGCCAAAAGCCGCCTTCGCTGTTTTTGTACTCGGGTTCGAGACGCAGATTTTCAGGTACGTCCTTCTGCAGTGTATCGAGTTTTTCAATGAACTTGTCAACGCTCGCAATTGTAAAGTAATAGTGCGGACCCTCGTTTAGTCCGTTCCCGAAGGGTTTTCCCTTCACGGCTTTGAAGTCGGGGTTGTTTTCCAGACTTGTTTTGCGGATGGTGATCTGAACAGTCTCTTTATTCAGCACTTCGATTTTATCGACATCACCGTTCTTGACCCAGGCAGCTAATTTGACCCAGGTGGTTTCACGGGCGTTTGTGCCGAAATCCATAAGGCTAAGGGCCAAGAGGGAAACGGCGATTACGACGTAAAACCAATACAGGTTGAATCCGAATCGGGGAGTTTTGGAAGAGGGGGAATTACCGGACGGTTTTTTCTTGTCTTCGGTCTGGGGGGAGTTGGACATTAGTTGCTCGCGGAGATAAAATACTACCGGTTGAACACCGGAGAATCGGTTTAGTTTTCGTTCAGTTCTGTAATGACGGCATCACCCCAAAGGTGCTCCAGTCCGTAGTAGTCACGTTGTTCAGGCTGGAAGATGTGCGCCACCACTGCAATGTAGTCGATTAAGACCCACTGCGCATTTTTGGTTCCTTCAATATGTGCGGCCTGTTCGCCACACTCCTTCTCAACCTGTTCTTCAATACTTCGGGCAATAGCTTCCACCTGAGTACCTGAATCGCCCGAGCAAACGATAAAAAAGTCTGCCGGCGCCCCGTCGAGGTTTCGCAAATCCATCAAGGTGATGTTTCGCGCTTTCTTTTCCTGCACGCCCTTGATCATCGCTTCGAGCAATCTTGCATGGGCATATTCGGTTTTTTTTCTGGAGACCCTCGCGGCCTTGGTCATTCTTGCTTCAGGAATTCGTTCTGTACAAAATTACTCATTTTTGAGGCGCATATGCGTATTGAGTTCATACCCGAAACAGATTCTACCAACACCGAAATGAAGCGCAGGATTGCCGCCGATTCGGTCTCTGATGGGCTATTGCTGTATGCAGGTCGTCAGACGGCCGGCCGTGGACAGCGCGGGAACAGCTGGGAAAGCCGCGAGGGGGAAGGGCTTTACGCGACGATGGTCATGCATCCGACATCACTCCCTGTCGAAGAGCTTCCTGCGGTTGTCATGGCTTGTGCCCTTGCAGTTGCAGATGTGGTGGACGTGTTAATTGGGCGGCAAGGAGAGGCGAGGATCAAGTGGCCGAATGACATTCTGGTGAAGGGCGGTAAAATCGCAGGTGTGTTGGTCGAAACCGGAATCAGGGGCGACCTTGTTCACGAGTTAATCCTCGGTTTTGGAATCAACCTTAATCAGTTGGCATTTTCCGACTCCTTTTCGACGGAAGCGGTATCTGTGCAGCAAATCACTGGCTCCGGCGTTGACGTACACCGTGTAGCTGAGTTGATGCACAAAGTTGCCGTAACAGGCATGACCCCGATTTCATTACCGGAACATCGGAAACAGATTGCACGGGATTACCACGCGCGCTTGTTTGGTAAAGGGGAGTCTTGTCTGTTTCAGAGTGAATCCGAAACCATATCTGGAATCCTGATTGAAATTGATCGAGTTGGTCGGGCAAGGGTGTCAACCAACTCGGGCGAACAGCTTTTGAGTCACCCTGCATTTCGATTCGCCGGCATCAAGCCTGATGCAGGGCAGCGAAGCGCTCCGTGAGCATATTGAGGAAATTTCCGAGCGGTCGTTCGGCAAGCATCTTCAACATCGGATTCATGTCGGCATCCATCAGCAACTGAACTGCACAGGAGTCGGGACCAGTGGTGGTGATATCCGCACGAAGCGTAAATGGGAATGGCGTTTTTCCATGCGAACCAAAAACCACAGCGGAGTGAGCCTGGGTGCTCTCAATCTTCAATCCGAGTGTGGCCATGCCTTTGATGGTAAAACTGCAGTGATCGCCTTCGGCTTCAAACCCCTCCACCTGCTCTGGTAATATGCGTCCGAGGTTTCCTATGTCACTCAAAAAAGCGAAAGCAACCTGCGCACTGACAGGCACGGATAGAGTAGTGCTTTCGATTCGGGTCATGTTGAATTGAGGTATAAATCAGGCAGGTTTCCAGCCTGCAGGGTCCGAGCGCCAGGATTCCAACAGTGAAAGGTCGTCGGGCCTTACATAGCCTGATTCAATCGCTTTTTGAATCAGATCGCTGTACGAACTTAGGGAGTAGTATGGGCAATTCGATTTTCGGAAGTTTTCTGCGGCCTGCTCAAAACCGTAACTGAATATCGACACCAGCCCTTTTACTACAACATCAACTTTACGCAGTTCTTCAACGGCCTTAAGGCTGCTTCCACCGGTAGAAACCAGGTCTTCGATCACCACAGCAGACTGATGGGGAAGGACTTCGCCTTCAATAGTGTTCTGCCGACCATGTTCTTTTGGTGAAGAACGGATGTAGACAAAGGGCAGTCCCATGGCTTCGGCAACCAATACGCCCGGCGCGATGGCAGCGGTTGCAACGCCTGCTATCAAATCGGGGCGACCGAATTTGTCTTCAATCAGTTTGACCAATTCCTGTCTTATGAATGTGCGAACACGCGGATGCGAGAGCGCAACACGGTTGTCACAGTAAATAGGCGATTTCCAGCCAGAGGCCCAGGTGAAGGGTTGCTCGGGTTGCAGCTTGATTGCCTTTATCTGAAGCAGAAATTCGGCTACCTTTGATGCTGTCTCGTCCATACCTGCAAACCTAGGTTTTTTCCCTCAACCATTCAACGAATTTCTTCTCCAAAACCATGAACAGATTTCCGCCGGTTTTCATTTCCAACCGGCCGGTTTATGTAATCGGTCAGGATGAAAAAGTCCCCTTTGCAGATGTAGTAATCCGCCTGTCAGGGAATGAACCTGAGGGGTTTTTGAAGCCCATGCTTCGCTCTTTTGAAGAGAATCGACTGGCTTCTGCATTGGTATTCTCCAGTCCTGATCCTGCGTTGGTCTTCGAACAAATGCTGGCAGGTTACCGGGTTATAGAAGCCGCCGGGGGTATTGTTATCAGTCCGAATGGGAGGTTGCTCATGATTTACCGCAACGGACTTTGGGATTTACCCAAGGGTAAGCTTGAGCCGGGTGAAGATCCGGCCGCTGCCGGATTGCGCGAAGTCGAGGAGGAGTGTGGTGTTTCCGGTCTCTCGCTGCGAGGCGAAACCGAGTTTACGTATCACACCTATGCCTACCGTGATGAAGCGGTTGTTAAGCGCACGGTGTGGTATCTGATGGATGCCGAGGAGGAAAATGAAGGGACGCCACAAACAGAGGAAGGGATTACAGAGGTATGCTGGATGAACAGGACAGCTGCCCGCGAAGCCTTGCAGTCGGGATTCGCATCCATTCGTATTGCGGTTGAACCGTATTGGGAATTGTTGCGCGACTGAACCTCAGGACAGCCGCTTGATGAGGCGCAGGTTGTGCGTGTATCGCCGTGTTTCTGCATTGAAAATACCTTGATGGTCAATGCTGTCGACCCGCACCTGGCCTGAGGCGTGAATGATGCGGTTTTTGGCCGTGAGGATTCCCACGTGGGTAATGCGACCTTCTTCGTTATCGAAAAAGGCCAGATCGCCGGGCTTGGCTTCATCGAGTAGGTGAATGGTATCACCTGCTTCCGCCTGCATCCACGCATCGCGCTTGAGGTGAATGCCACATAGTTTGAAGGCCATTTGGGTAAGGCCGGAGCAGTCGATTCCAAAAGGGCTCCGTCCACCCCACAGGTAGGGAGCATTCAGGTACATGTAGGCATTTTCCACAACCAATCTTCCGCTAAATGTTTGTGCGTCGGGCGAAACTGTGGAGCCTTCGAATGTGAAATTGTGGTTGCCTATCCGGCAAATTCCTGCTCGGTACCAAGGCAGGCGGCTACCTATTACAATTGAGGTGACACTTTGCTGGTTGACGAGCAATTGCACAAGGTCGTAGCAGTAATTCGGCTTGGCTTTTTCAAGTTCGTTGAACTCGACCAGCATAAGCGGAGTTTGCTGCGAGCGCTGGATAAATCCTTCGTAGCCGTCAAGGCTGCAACGGATACGGAGCCAGTCACCCGACTCATCCGTCACGGTAAAAGTCTCTCCGAAAAGCAACTGAGAAACCTGCTCACTCCGGTGGCCCGCCTCGGCGCGAACCGGAATCACACTCAGGTGGCAGATGCCGTATCCCATGTTGTGTTGGTGATGCTTTGCTGGTGTAGAATTAAAGGCGCTCTAGGACAAGTGCCGATGCTCCACCGCCACCATTGCAAATGCCTGCAGCGCCATATCGGCCGTTGCGTTGCGCAAGTACGTGAAGTAGTGTAACAATAATGCGGGCACCTGATGCGCCAAGCGGATGTCCGATGGAAACTGCTCCTCCATTCACATTCACTTTTTCGGAATCCAGCTGCATCATGCGGTTGTTGGCTAGTGCAACTACAGAAAAGGCTTCGTTGATTTCGAAGTAGTCGATATCGTCCATGCTGAGTCCTGCTTTGGCGACCGCTTTAGGCAATGCCTTTGCGGGCGCAGTCGTGAACCATTCGGGAGCTTGCTGGGCATCGGCAAATGACAGGATTCGCGCGAGGGGTTTGAGTCCAAGCTTGTCGGCATGTTCACGGCTCATCAGCACGAGCGCTGCGGCTCCATCGTTGAGCGTGCTGGCGTTGGCGGCCGTAACCGTGCCATCCTTCTGGAATACAGGGCGCAGTGAGGGGATTTTATTGAAGTCTACTTTGCGGTATTCTTCGTCTTCGCTGACCAACACCGGATCTTTGCCTTTCTGTGGAATGCTTACCGGCGCGATTTCCGCACTGTACAATCCCTTTGACCAAGCATCCTGGGCACGTTTGTACGATTCGATGGCAAAAGCATCCTGGTCTTCGCGGCTTACCTTGCATTCGGTGGCACAGAGTTCGGCTGCATTACCCATGTGGTAATCCTTGTACACGTCCCATAAGCCGTCTTTTACCAGTCCATCAAGCATCTGTGCATGGCCAAGGCGGTATCCATTTCTGGCTTTGTCGAGGTAATAGGGTACGGCACTCATGTTTTCCATTCCGCCGGCTACCACCACGTGGTTATCGCCGAGCATGATGGATTGTGCACCGAGCATTACAGCTTTCATTCCGGAAGCGCAAACCTTGTTAACCGTGGTTCCGGGAACGGTGTCGGGAATTCCTGCTCCGAGAGAGGCCTGGGTTACCGGTGCTTGTCCGGTTCCGGCCTGCAGCACGTGTCCCATGTAAACTTCGTTTACCTCTGTTGCGGCAACACCTGCCCGTTCAAGCGCAGCCTTAATGGCCGTTGCGCCCAACGCTGGGGCCGAAACACCCGATAAAGCACCTCCGAAGCTTCCTATTGGCGTACGGACAGCGGATACGATGACAACTTCTTTCATGATGAACTGATTTTCAGTCTGCGAAAGTACAGAAAAGGGGCTGCACCGGACCCTTTTGCCTACCTTTGACCCATGCATTCATTCCAAGACCTGGGCCTCGACGCTCGACTCGTGAAAGGCGTTGAAGCTCTGGGCTTTGTAACGCCAACTCCTATTCAGGCGCAAGCCATCCCCGCATTGGTCCAGGGGGGCAGAGACCTGGTCGGACTGGCCCAGACCGGTACCGGCAAAACCGCAGCCTTCGGACTGCCTCTCCTGCAACTGATCGATCTGCGCCAGGAATTCCCTCAGGTTCTTGTTTTGGCGCCCACCCGCGAATTGTGTGTGCAAATCCACAAAGACCTGGTCAGTTTTTCGACCCATTTGCAGGGATTTGAGGCTGTTGCCGTGTACGGAGGATCGAGTATCGTTGATCAGATCCGGAAAATCAAGCGGGGTGTTCATGTGGTAGTTGCTACTCCCGGACGTCTCATCGATTTGCTTGAACGCAAAGCGCTTGATCTTGGCAGGGTCAAAATCCTTGTCCTTGATGAGGCCGATGAAATGC
>Ga0315902_10008781_pt1 | contig 13641 bp, 16 predicted proteins | sample LakEriMetagenome_9_FD_203523 | JGI IMG/M metagenome (GOLD analysis project Ga0315902, IMG submission 203523) | Freshwater fungal communities from buoy surface, Lake Erie, Ohio, United States - Buoy 12 MA117 | ecosystem: Environmental > Aquatic > Freshwater > Lake > Lake biofilm | place: USA... | reverse complement strand
CCTCGGTGACGCCACCGTTGCGCTCGCCGATTTCGTGGGCGATACGGGCAATGGCACGCCGGACCTCGTCAGCGGTCATGATTTGACGTTCGTTCATTGGCTACTCCGTGCACAAAAAAAGCGCCATTACCCTGATGGGTGTGCGCATGCGGGCGGCAAATCTGCCGTGACAGATGATTAATTGATGGCGTGTCATAACTGGTCCTTCGCAATCTCACAGGATCGCATTAAAGGTCTCCTCGTATGCTACTCGGTTATGCGGGTAATGTCAACCACAAAATGAACCCGCTGCAATGCTGTTCATTGCAGCGGTAGTTAAAGACAATCACCTACTTTTGTTCGCGAATACGTTGAATCTCGGCGTCAATGTCGGCATCAGTAATCTCGCGCGGGGGCTCGCCGTAGGCCTCACGCCACTGAAAGAACGCGCCAATACCCATGCCGAAAATCGGCCAAACCGGCCAGAAATAGCCAGTGGGCGTGGTAATAAACCAGATGACGGTGACTAATACAGAGACGCCAAGCCAGACAGAGAGGTACTGTTTGAACTCTTGTTGCTTTTTGAGGCGTTTGCGGATTTGAGAGCGGTAGGTGTCTGATTCCTGGGTTGCGTGCGTGAGGTTCTCGCTCATGATATGACTCCTTGCGGTGATAGGGTTTACTTTTGGGTGTGGATGCGCTGAATCTCGGTGTCAATGTCGGCCTCGGTGATCTCTTTGGGAGTGGGACCGTAGGCGCTTAACCCAATAATCGCTGCGGGGATGCTCATGCCAATAATCGGCCAAATTGGCCAGAAGTAGCCGAATGGCGTGGTGAAGAACCAAATAAAAATGACAAGTGCGACAACGCCAATCCAAATCGACAAGAACACCTTGAATACCTGTTGCATCTTGAGCCGGTGACGGATTTTGTTGCGATAATCGGCTGAATGCGGTGGAAGGGGTGGCGTATCACTCATATATACTCCTTGTGAGTACGACTACCGGCACCCATACGATGCCTATATCGACGATACGTCTATTAATCGTATCACATACTAGACGCGCACAATATCAAGCCCCAAGTTTCCAAGCCGTGGCACGATGTCGCCGTAGCCGCGCTCAAGGTAGTGTGTGCCAGTCAAGGTGGTTGATCCTTGGGCGACGGCAGCGGCGATGACATACGCAAGTCCGGCGCGCAAATCGGGGATGGCGATTTGATCGACGGCATGGAGTTGGTTGCCGCCGACGATAATAGCGCTATGCAGGTGATTGGCGTCGCGGTAGCGACACGGCGCACCGCCGAGGCAGTGGCTGGTGAGTTGGGTGACAGCGCCGAGTTGGCTAAGCGCCTTGAGGTAGCCGAAGCGGTTTTCGTAAACCGTCTCATGAATCACGGAGATGCCTTGGCTTTGGGTGAGAAGGACAGCAAACGGCTGTTGCCAATCGGTTGAAAACCCCGGGTAGACGTCGGTTTCGATGATGGCTGAGGTCAGTGGCCGTTGGCGAAAGAAGCGGATGCTGTTGGGGCCGACCAACTCGAACCCGCCGCCAACCTGTTGATAATACGACAAGAAGTTGCCCAAAATCTCGGGGCGAATGCCGTGCACGGTAATGTCGCCGTCTGAGGCGGCGGCCAGACAGGCCCACGAGGCGGTCTCGATGCGATCGCCGAGGACGTGGATGCGCGTGCCGTGGAGTTTGCTTACACCTTCGATGCGAATTTCGCGGCCTGGGGTAGTAAAGATGATGGCGCCCATGGAACGCAACATGGTGATAAGCTCAAAGATCTCGGGCTCGATGGCGGCATTATGAATGACCGTGCGGCCCTCGGCCAAGACACCCAAATAGAGGCAGGTCTCGGTGGCGCCGACGCTCGGGTATGGCAAGGTGATTTGGGCGCCTTGGAGGCGGCCGTTGCAGGTGGCGACGTAGCCTTCGGCAGTGACTTCGACGTGGCCGCCGAACTTCTCGATGGCATCGATGTGAAAGTCCACTTTGCGCTCGCCAATCGTACACCCGCCGAGCACAGGTACCGAGACGCGCTGGCAACGATGCAGGAGCGCCCCGAGGAGCAACACCGGGATGCGGTTGCTACCTGAGTCAGGTAATGGGATATCAAACGTGCGAATGGTGCGTGGGTCGATGGTGAGTTGCTGTTGGTCGCTCTCGCTAATCGTGACGCCGATGGCCACGAGCATATCGCGGGTGATGGTTGTATCGCCAATTGGTGGTACGTTGCTGATGGTCGTGGGAGTATCGGCGAGCATGGTTGCGACCATGGCTTTGGTGACGAAGTTTTTGGCGCCAAGACAGGTGATTGCGCCCCGAATTGGTGTGCCACCGGTAATGCGGTAGGCAGGGGTAGTCAATGCCATGGTACATCCATCAGCTGTTATGAACAATTCGGGTGTATTATACTCGCTAAATTGTCAATCGCCCAAGATATGGTACAATCGGGCGGTGTTCTGTATGCGCCATGAGAGGTGTGAGGATGCGTCCCAAAATTACCATTATTGGAGCTGGTTTTGTCGGATCGACGGCAGCGCATTGGATTGCCACCAAAGAGCTTGGTGATGTGGTGTTGCTCGACATTGTCGAGGGTGTACCACAGGGCAAAGGGCTTGACTTAGCCGAAGCTGCGCCAATCGAGGGCTACGACCTCAAGATTATCGGCTCAAACGACTATGCTGACACGGCCAACTCAGATGTGATTGTGGTGACATCGGGTGCGCCACGCAAGCCGGGTATGACCCGCGAAGATTTGATCAAAATCAACGCGAAAATTACCCGTGATTGTATCAGCAAGGCGGCACCACTCTCGCCAAATGCAGTGATTATCATGGTCAATAATCCGCTTGACACGATGGTGTACTTGGCACGACAGGTCAGCGGGTTCCCCAAGGAGCGCGTGATTGGCCAAGCTGGTGTGCTTGATGCTGCCCGTTATCGCACGTTTATCGCAATGGAGACGGGCGTCTCGGTCGAGGATATTCAAGCCATGTTGATGGGTGGTCACGGCGACGAGATGGTGCCGTTGCCACGCTACACCACCATCGGTGGTATTCCAGTGACGGATTTTATTCCGGCTGATCGCCTCGAGGCCATTGTTGATCGTGCTCGTAAGGGTGGTGGCGAGATTGTCAACCTGCTCAAGACGGGTAGTGCCTACTATGCGCCAGCGGCGGCTACGGTGCAGATGGTCGAGGCAGTGGTGCGCGATAAGAATCGTGTCTTGCCGGCTGCCTGTTACCTTGAGGGTGAGTATGGCCTAAACGACATCTACTTCGGCGTGCCGTGTGTGCTCGGGGCCGGTGGTGTCAAGAAGGTCATTGAGTTACCACTCAATGATGCCGAGAAAGCCTTGGTGGCAGCCAGTGCAGCTGCCGTATCAGGCTCAATTGCTGCGCTTAAGTCAATGGATCTTGATGCGTAGATCATAAAGTGTGTGTGACGACCATGCGATTTATCGCATGGTCGTTTTTTGTGTGAAAAACAGTTTTTGCGGTAATATATGACCATGTAGTTATTAAACACATGAAGAGGTCTCAGATGATACATCTTTTGCAAAACGAGACATGGCGCGTTGGTGTGTTGCCAGAAACGGCGGCATCGTTGGCATTTGCACAGATTTATTATCAAGGGGCATGGCATGATTTTATGCGGCCAACGCCGACCGAGGCGCAGCACGATCCATTGGGGTGTGCAAGTTACTTGCTCGTGCCGTGGTCGAACCGTATTCGCGATGCGAAGTTCTTTTTTGCGGGGCAAGAATACCAGTTGCGCCCGAGTTTTGCAGATGGTACGGCAATTCATGGGGCTGCGCGCCATTATCCGTGGCAGGTGACGTATGCAAGTGATACGCGCATCCGCTTGGAGTTTGACTCGCGGGCTTATGACGATGTGAACTTCCCCTTTGCATTTCGGAGCTGGGTTGAGTATCAACTGGTGGGCAACGATTTTCGGACATTATTAGGTGTGCAGAATATCGATACACAGGCTATGCCAGCTGGTTTTGGCACGCATCCGATGATTCAACGTGAGTTGACCGGTGCAGGTGATCAATTGGCGATGCAATTGCCGTATGCGCAGGCCTATCCGTTGGTTGATTGTATGCCGACTGGTGCACCAGTTGCGGTGCCTGAGGCGTTCGATTATCAACAGCTTCGCCAGGCGGGCAATGTGTTTGTTGATGACTGTCTGACAGGTCGCAATATGGCGCAACAGATTATGTTAAAATATGACAAATCGAAAGTGCGTATTGTTCACTGGCTGGATTTCATTTATACCCATCTTGTGATGTACATGCCAGTTGGACAGTCGTTTATCGCACTTGAGCCAGTCACCAATGCGAATGATGGATTTAATCTGGCAGCTGACGGAGCAAAAGAACACGGTGTCTTTGTTTTACAGCCCGGTGAAATGCGCGAAGCGATGTCCGGATATATACTAACGCCGTAACACAACTGGGATATCTGTTATGTCCCTATACCGTCCATCTACGCGGTTGCGTTATTACATGTTTGAGAATATTTATCAATTCCGCGACATTGGCGGTTATGCCACTGTAGACAATCGTACGACCGTTTACAACCGTTTCTTCCGTTCGAGTGCATTGTATGGTATTACCCCTGATGATCAGCGTCAGCTGTATGATTTGGGAATACGCACTGTCATAGACATCCGCACCGCAGAAGAGATTGTTGAACAAGGTCGTACTCAGTTTGATCCTGCGTTTACGATGAATTTGCTGCATGTACCGATGATAACGCAGCATCAGGTGTTACATGAGCTGGCAGCTGGTTCACGTTCTGCGTCACTGATTTCTGGAATTGAACAAATATATCCGTTTTTTCCACAGTTTTTTGAGATTGTGAGCTCAGTACATCATGCGGTGGTGTTCCATTGTAGTTTAGGAATTGACCGGACTGGGTTATTGACTGCACTCTTACTTGATGTAGCAGGTGTTGCCCACGAAGAGATCGTCAGCGATTTCTCGCGGACGAATATTTATCTTGCACCTCGTTTACCGATTTTGCGCCAGCGTCGCCCAAATTATTTGACCCCGAATCAGTTTGAACAATTGATTGTGGCACATCCACAAGCGATGCGTGATTTGTTGCAGTATGTCTATCAAAAATACGGTAGCGCACGAGAGTTTTTGATGCATACCGGTGTGCCAGGTCAACAGATTGACCAAGTTGTACACCGCATGACGACAAATTAACGGGCTTACTTGTCACTGACGATTGGCATCTCGCCAATATGGTTGCCATTGACGGCAATACGCAACATGAAGTCCGCTACGTTTGCGCGTTTGATGCTGACATTCAGACGTCGGTTTTGGGTGTCTACGATGTATTGCCCAGTAAAGTCACCTTCAACCAGTTGATGTGTTCGGACGATGCTCCAGTTGATTGATGGGTTCGCAGTCACGGCAATTGCATATTGCTGCGCGATTCGTAACCATCGTGCGGAAGTTGGAGTCGTAAATAGCTGACTCAGGCGCTGCCCAATCGGTGTTTTAAAATGCGGATGCATGATAATGTACGAATCACTCAGTGTTACGAGGCGTGTGACGCGTTGTTTATGCATTGACTGAATAATTGTTTGCGCAATCGTCGCAAGCGTCTCTTCTGGCTCGGTTAGTACGGGTGCAATCGTCGTGATGACTGCATCTGCATGATGAATCGCCCGGTCAACATTAAAACGATCTCGCGCATCGCCCACAATAACGCGGAGTCGCTCATGTGAGAGTGGTAATTTGTTGGGTCTACGTACAAATGCGGTAACATCGTGCCCCATGCCGATGGCCTGCCGCACTAGATGATTGCCTGTTCTGCCACTCGCCCCAAAAATGACCAGGTGCATATACGTACGCTCTGTTGTTCAAAATGATAATGTTCATATAATACCGTGAAATTATCTTTTTTGGCAAGTAATAATGTAAAAACTGCTTAACGAATTTGAAATAAATGATATATCATCGATTATTCTGCGTATGGATGCGTAATTCGGTACCTCTGATGTATTTATTACTGATTTTAATGTTAGTATTATTTACGATAAAACATAAAATACATTTTTGATTAAATAAATAAATAAATACTTTGTATGTAAATATATATTTATTAATACATGAAGTGATGCAATAGACAGGTAATATGAATAGATTAGTAGCAATGGTAAAATCCATCGATATATGGTAAGGTTTAACAGCGATAGTGACACTAAAGCGGTAAACAATAATTGAAGGAATATATGACAAATCCAATGCTGCAAATTGCACAGGTGCGAACTGCGCTCCGTCAAATGGGTGTGCAACCGACACGGGCAATGGGGCAGAATTTTTTGGTGGATGGGCACGCACTAGCGACGATTGTGGCTGCTGGTGAGGTCTCGGAGGACACATTGGTTGTCGAAGTGGGACCTGGGCTAGGTGTCTTGACGTGGGAGCTCGTGCGCGTTGCGGGTCAGGTGATTGCAATCGAGCTCGATAGTCGGTTAGCTATACGGTTGCGCAACGAATTTGCGATGCACACCAACCTGACAATTTATCAGCAGGATATTTTAACGGTTGATTTGGCACAGATTACGCAAGGTCGGACGTATCGAGTGGTGGCCAATTTGCCGTATGCGATTACATCACCGGTGTTACGCCATTTCCTTGAGTCAGCACATCCACCCGAGAGTATGACGGTGTTAGTACAACGTGAGGTAGCACAACGCATTTGTGCTGAGCCCGGCGACATGTCGATCTTAGCACACGCTATGCAGATTCGTGCTGTGCCCGAGTTGGTCGCTGTTGTACCACCCGAGTCGTTTATGCCGGCCCCTGAGGTTTACTCTGCAGTATTACGGTTGCGTCGGCGTGCAACACCACTGATTGATCCTGACGATGAGCCGGCCGTAATGAAAGTCATCAAAGCGGGTTTTTTGCATGCGCGTAAGCAGTTAGGCAATAGTCTGGCAAGTGGATTAGCTGCGCATGGCATCCAACGTGATCGCGCGACAGTGCAAGATTTGTTGCGCGCATGCGATATTGATCCGATGCGTCGGGCCGAGACGTTGTCATTTGATGAGTGGGTGCGCGTTAGTCGGGCGCTTACTCGTTGAGTGACTCTTGTTTGGCACGAACGTCATCGGGCCATGAGGTTTTGATGTAGGCGAGAATGGCCTTGACGTCATCTTCGCTCAAACTACCAGCAAACCCAGGCATGGCGTTTGTCGGTACGCCAGTCACTGCTGCGCCACCGTACAACGTCACCTCAATGAAGTACTGATCGCTGTGGTGCCAGGTATGCCCACTGGCGTCATGGGGTGGTGCAGGGTAGGTGCCGTCACTGCGGGCGCGTTGCCAGTTGGGTTGCCCTTGTAAATTGCCTCCGTGACAGACTGCACAACGTGCATCGTAGAGGATTTTGCCGCGTTCCTCACGCGAGACGCTCTCTGCTACGGGTGTGACTTGTTGGCGATTCAATTGATCGATGACGACGATGGCCCCGACGAACACGACAATCACAATGGCGAGTAGCATAGTTGGTTTCATAGATTGCCCCAAATACTGATAACTCCGTCACGTACGAGCAAACCGCCTAATACGACTAACAAGGCCGCACTGCTCAGTAGGATGCGTTGATAGAGGTGTGGTGAGAATGCGCTGCGGTTGCGGCCAATCACATAGGCGAGCGTCATTCGCACGCCGACGAGCATCAAATAAAACCCACCAATAAATGCAGCGCCGCCGAGGATGCCGTGTTGGGCATACGCCTTGACCAAGTTCGGCGCACCTGCAGTACCCCAGAACAAGTACGGATTGGGGTTGAGGAAGTTGACAATCATCGCTTGAAAGAGCGATCGCCAACTACCATCATCGTTGCTTCCACGTCTGGCACTGAGTTCAGCGAGATCGATTTGGCGCCCCCAAGCCTCGCGCCACCCACGTACTCCGAGCGAGACAATATAGGCGCCACCGATAATCCCTAGCCAGCCGAAGATGGTTGGTGGGAGGCTACCGACCAGTAGTGTGGCAACGGCAATAATGGGTGCGTCGGTGAGGAGTGGTGCCAGCGCTACCAAGATACCGGCACGGGCGCCATCACGGAGCGATCGCGAGATGCCGAGTGTCAATGAGGGGCCAGGGTTTACGCTGGCTGACAGGCCAAACGAAATCCCGAGAAGTAAAAATGCCAACATTGCGGTACATGCCTTTGGTACGCATAAATCGCATGTATTGTACCGTAGATTTATCCTACGAATGTAATTGAAGAGTGAAGCATGCGCCGTGGGGCTGGTTGTCGTGGTACTGCAATGTGGCGTTAATTGCGTGACTAAACGCTTGCGCCATGCTCAAGCCGACACCACTGCCACGGTGATTTGTCCCGCGGGTAATTGTGACAAACGGTTTGAAAATCTGGCTCGCTTGGTCGGCAGGTACACCTGGTCCATCATCACATACATTGAGTTGTATGCCGTTTTTGCTTTTTTGGGCATGAATGTGAATCGCACATGTCTCATCGGTATGAGCGATGGCATTATCAACCAAGATTTGGATGATATGGCGCAGATAGGCGGGGTCGCTGGTGCTCATATAGGTATCAGGAACTAGGTCGTGTGCGATCTGACGCTGAGGGTGATGGTGCTGTGTCGTTGTGATGATTGCATCCATGAGAGGCGCAACATCATAGGGTGATACGGTTTTGGCGACCGACTGAATGCGCGTAATCGTCAACAGATTATCGAGAATGGTCGACATGTGTCGGTTCTCTTGGATGATGTCGGTAATCAGGGGCGCTGCAGGGTGATCGGGCGCAATATCAAGCTGGGCCACCTCGGCGGATGAACGGATGATACTGAGTGGTGTACGCAGTTCATGACTCGCATGCGTAATAAAGTGCTGTTGTTGTTCATAGGCGCGCTCTGTGGGGGCAACAAGATACCCTGATAAGCTCCAGGCTAACCCACTGACACCCACGACGATGATGAATGATATGAGTGCAATAGCGCCGTAGATTTGATTTTGTAACAGGAGATAGTCCGTCATTGGACGTCCCACTTGTAAGTAGTGGATGTCATCTTGTTGGACATGATATGAGAGGATACGAATTTGGTTGCCCGCCGTATCGGTAATCGTTCGCACGTCAAAGTTACTGCCACGCAAGGTTCCAATTAGCCCGTCGTAGTTAAGTGGGATTGGTGGGATGCCGAGTTGATCGCGAATTGCAATCCCTTGTGGATTGACAGCAATCGCAAAAGTGCTGTTGGCACCGGGACTACTAGCGGATGAGGCGATGTAGATTGGCGTTTGACTAGGGAGATATGGGGTCAACGTGTCAATTGTGACATCATAGAGTTGATCGTTATCGGCTTCATAGAGTTTGTAGTAGTTGATAAGCGCGGTTGGAATAGGCAAATCGCGCTCTTCGAGCTCACGGGTCATGCGCATATAGAGTGCTTCATCTGCTGCTCGGGTAAATTGTTGATTGAGCCACCAGATCATGCCGATAGCCACGATACTCAGCAGGATGAGTGTGGTTCCTGCATAAAGGAGCGTCAATCGTCGGCGTAATGTACGAAACATCGTAGCGCGTTGCATTGTTAGGCCTGCCATCGATAGCCAATCCCACGCACCGTCTCAATATAGTGATGGGCATGTGGGTGGAGTTTGCGCCGTAGATATGAGACATAGACGTCAACAGCGGTATTGAGGACATCGTCGTCGTCGTTCCAAACTGTATGCAAAATTTGGTCGCGTGTGAGTGCTTGACCGGCATGCCGAATGAAGAGTTCGAGTAAGGCAAACTCCGTCATTGTCAACAAAACCTCGTGATTTGCCACGGTGACCGTGTGTGCACGTGGGTCCATCTGGACATTGTGCGAAATCAGGAGGTGTGAACTAGTACCCGAGACGCGCCGATGAATGGCATCAATCCGGGCAACCAGCTCGCCCATGTCAAATGGCTTGGTGAGATAGTCGTCTGCACCACGTCGGAGCCCACTAATGCGATCATCAATGTCCCCCCGGGCTGTGAGCAGTAACAAGCCAATGTGAATGTTGGCAGCACGTGCGATGGCACAAATATCGGGGCCGCTACGATGCGGGAGCATCCAATCAATCACTGCCACGTCATATATATTATGCAGAATCATGTCAGTGCCACTGATGCCATCGCTCGTGTGATCTACTGTGTGATGCTGGCGTTGTAAGTAGTTGACAATCAAACGCGCTAATTTTTCATCGTCTTCAATAACCAAAATCCGCATAACAGACTCACCCTATATACACGTACGATATACCATCATCGTGGCAGAGAATAATTGGAAAAAGATTGGAAAACTCCCATGAATTTTTTAGCACGTTGCAAAATGACCTGTATATAGTACAGGGTAGAGCGACAACGAAAGAGGTATGAATCATGCAAATGAATGTAAAATTGTTGATTGCCGCAGTGGCAACTGTATTTATTAGTGTAATGGCTGGGGCTGTCATTAGCACGATAGCCAGCGTACCAGCCCAAACCGCTATTGAGGCAGTCCCAACTGCTGAGGCAACGGCAACAATCCCACCGACCGAGACGCCCAGCCCCGAGCCGACAATGCGTCCTGTGGTTGATGCAGAGGTTGTTTTGCAACGTGAAGCAACATATCAAGCTCGTTTGGCTGAGGCCAACAAATTGCTCGAAGAGGCCTCTGCGGCATTGGTGCAGTCACGAGCCAATGAGCGCCAACTTGCAAATCAGTTTAACAAAGTTGTGGCCCAACCCACCGCGACTGTAGCGATTGCCCAGGCCGAAGCAGCGCCAGTCGTTGCTGCCGCCTCAGAAGCCCAGCCAGTATCAACCCAGCCAGAGCGTATGGCTCCCGAAAATGCCTTGGCTATTGCTGTTGCACTTGAACCTGCTGCCCAATTGCTCCGTGCTCCCGAGTTGGTGATGTTTGAGAATGCCATGGCGTATGAGTTTGTCTTTGATCGTGGCACCATCTATGTCAATGCTATCGATGGAACAGTGATGTATAACGGCATTGCGGTGATACAAGAGGCGCAACGCCAAGCAGTATTTGCTGCAGCTACAGCGGCGCCACAACCAACGAATGCACCGACGAGCGCCCCAACTCATGACGACGACCGTGACGACGACCGTGACGACGACCGTGACGACGACCGTGGTGACGACCGTGATGAAGACCATGATGAAGACCGTGGCGACGATTAAGGATAAAAACCATGACGAAAGGACCTATTGATCGTAAGGTGTTGCAACGCGTACGGAGCGAGTCTGAGCAAAATGAGCGATTACTGGGACGGGTAATTACTACCGCGCTCTCAACCTGTGGCACGTTGGTGGGGTGGATGGTGTTATCGCAGGCAGCGGCAGCAACGACCGTAGAGGTCAATACGGTCGACGTCGGGAATGATGTTGGGGTTGTCGATGGTGTCGCAATGAGCACTGATACGATGCCTAATCCGACGATTGCACCAGTGCAAATTGATTTTGCACCGATTCCGACCTTGTCGACACTGCCCGATTTACTCCCTGTTCCAACGTTGATGCCATATGTAGCGCAACCAATCAGTGCTGATGCAGCTCCAGCTCCAGCGCAGAACGAAAGTGCACCCGTAGTGGCTGCTGCACCCGCTGATGCAGGTGTTGCTGTTGTCCAGGCACCCGTCAGTGATATGCCCGTATTGCGCGTGGTAGCGCAGCCAACGCCACCAGTAATCAAGGTGGTCCCCAAACCCGCTGCGCCAGCTAATCCGCGCCCAGCTGCAGGTGGTAACAGTGGAGGTTCAAATTGACCGCGCCGCACTATGTCCATGAATGGCGTGCATTGGGCGTGCACTGCCGGGTCACCTCGCCTCAGGAGATTGACGGGCCGGCAGTGACACGGGTCGTTGAGGGGTGGGAACAGCAACTCAGCCGGTTCCGCCCTGACAGCGATGTGATGGTGCTCAACCGTATGCGCCGCGCCCATGTCTCGGCCACAGTACATCAGGTGTTGATGGTGGCGCGTGAGATTGCCGAATGGAGCCAAGGCTTGGTGGTGCCGAGTTTGGCACAACTGATGCACGAGATTGGCTATGATCGTTCATTTGAGGGTATGGCGTTGCAGCAATCTGCTGAGGTGACTGCTACGGTTGTGCCTGATTGGCGCGGGATTCAGGTACATGGGCGTCAGGTCACATTACCGGCTCATCTCAGCGTCGATCTGGCTGGTGTTGCCAAAGGGTGGATGGCGCAGCAACTCGTGTCACACCTCGCATCCACAAACCCGGTGGTTCTTGTCCAACTAGGGGGTGACATCGTGGTATCGGCACCAATGACTAATCCATGGTGTATTGCCATTGAACACCCGTTTGGGGAGACTCCGGTCGCCCATATTGCCCTCGCCGAAGGGGCAGTGATGACGTCGAGTGTGTATCGGCGTCGTTGGAAACGCGCAAATCGCCCTGTGCATCATATTATTGATCCCCGCAGTGGGAGCCCTGCACAAAGCGATGTTGCGACGGCGACGGTTATTGCAGCGGATGCCGCATATGCGGAGGCCGGAGCTAAGGTGGCGGTGATGCTTGGAGTGAATGCTGGGCTTGCATGGCTAAGCGGACGCGGATTGCCGGCACTCATTGTTGATCATGCAGGCCAGGTGCATATGAATTCCGCGTGGCACCCATTTGTATGGCCTGAGATGCAAACGACTAGCATAAACGAGGTGCATATATGAATACAACACCCGAACCGATGACCACGACGCCAGAACCGACCAAACGGGTGCCACCTCCACAGCCCACCAGTGAAGAAGCGTTGGCCATGCTTGATACGATGCTCGAGCGCTATTCGTGGGGGAGTGTAATTCGTACGATAGCAATTGGTATTGCACTTGGCCTAGTCATTGCATGGTTGGTCATCCCGGTCTATGTGATGTCAACCGTCAATACGTTGTTTGGTGATGCCCCTAAGGCCTATTGGTACTTGTCGCGTTCGTCGGGCGTGATTGCCTATGTACTCTTGTGGCTAAGTGTCGTGTGGGGGCTGTTGCTGACCACCGCAATTGGCAAAACGTTAGGCAAGGTGGCGGCAATTGTCGATTTGCATCGGCATATCTCGTGGCTGACGGTAGTATTTGGCCTTGTCCATGCCATCATTTTGTTGGGTGATCGCTACATTACCTACACAGTGTGGACGCTGTTTGTTCCGTATGCGGATACCACTTATCGCCCTGATGCAGTTGCGCTCGGGCAAATCGGCTTTTATGTGCTGACATTCGTTACAGTGAGCTTCTGGGCGCGTCGTTGGACTGGCCAAAAGGTATGGCGCGGCATCCACTACCTGAGCTTTGGCGTCTATATAGTGATTGCTCTACACGCGATTTGGGCAGGCACAGACGCTGACACACTGTACTGGGTCTATGTTGGTACAGGGATAAGTGTGCTCTTCTTGGTGGTATTGCGTCTACTTAACTGGGTGATTGAGCGCCGTGATCAGCCGGCAATCGTAGCACCAGAAACAACATAAGGACGCAGATTGCGCCACTTATCAACGCCAGCGGTGCACCGCTGGCGTTGATATTGCTTAATGTTTCACCGCGACCGAGCCAGGTGGTCATGTTGGTAATGAGCAATCCACCAAGTGACGGTACCCCAATCAACGTGACGGCATGCAAACTC
>Ga0315902_10008780_pt1 | contig 13641 bp, 12 predicted proteins | sample LakEriMetagenome_9_FD_203523 | JGI IMG/M metagenome (GOLD analysis project Ga0315902, IMG submission 203523) | Freshwater fungal communities from buoy surface, Lake Erie, Ohio, United States - Buoy 12 MA117 | ecosystem: Environmental > Aquatic > Freshwater > Lake > Lake biofilm | place: USA... | reverse complement strand
CAAATGAACTAAAAGGTAAAGCTAAAGCAAGTAATAAAAGTAGTTTTTTCATAGGTTAGTCTTCTTGGTTTGCGGATAAAGAAACACCATCTTCTTCATCCATTTTTTGAACAAGCATTTTATCTCTATCTTCGTTTGAAAACCAGAAATCAACAACTTTGTTTAAATTACCAACAAAAGCACCTAAAAGAATTAATAATAGTTCTTTCCAAGCTTCTTCTATCGTAGCTTTAAACATTACTGCCATAACAATACCAAAAACAATAAAAAAGAACGTAAATAAAATTAATAATGTAATTTTCCAACGATTGGACTGCATCGTTTGGAGCATGTAATTAAATCTTTGATCGGCTTCAACGCGTTGAAAGTCCTCGTTGTATAGTAGTTTGTTAAAAAGTCCCATAATTATTCCTCCCCTCCTTTATCGCAGTTGCAATCTTTCTTCTTAAAGATTTTGTCTGCGGATGCTAAACCTAAAGCACCGAATGCTAAGGCAGCAACTGCGTTTACTAATGAATCAGCGGGAGCAATGTGAGCTTCTGTGAATTGATTGTGGTACATTGTAATACACAATGTTAATGCTGATAAAATACCCACAAATCGTTTGGATGAAAATCCTCCTTTTTCGTCTTGGAAGATCTCAGTAAAAAATTTTTTCATATCTTTAGTTTTTAAGTGAAACAATACATAACCATTAAAAACTATTTAAGATAACATTCGTCAATACATATTACAATATTTATGCTTCACACGAAACACAATCAGAAAATCTCTGAAGATTGTCACCTCGTAGCACACTTTCTGTTCTCAGATAATAAAGCGTTTTAATACCAAGTTTCCAAGCTTCCTTATGAACCATACTAATATCTTTAGGTGAATCGTTAGGATCAAAACATAAATTTAACGATATAGCTTGGTCAATGTATTCTTGCCTAATAGCATTTTGTTTTACTATCTCAAGCTGGTTGATTTCTTTAAATGTTAAAAATATTTCCTTTTCTTCAAGCGATAATATGTAATCTGGCAGTCCCAAGATTGAACCTTGATCTTTGAGTATTTGATCCCATACACTATCAATATTATACCCTTTTCTCTCTAGTAGATTTTCAAGAATTTTATTGCGTTTAATAAATACACCTTTTGCTGTTTTGAGATTATATACATTAGCAGGAATAGGTTCAATTGAAGGTGATACTCCACCTGAAATGTGAGCATTAGAAATTGTTGGTGCGATTGCTAAGTGGTGGGTATGTCTTAAACCTGTGCCTTTACACCATTCGGGTTCACCATAAGCTTTAGCTTGGTCGCGAGATGCTTTTAATGTTTCGTCTTGTATAAATTTAGATATAATACGAGTTAACGAACTTGCTTGAATACCCACAAATGGTAATTCTTTTGATTGAAGTAAAGTATGCCATCCTAAAATACCAATACCAATTGCTCTACCTTTAGTAGCAGAACGGATTGTATTTTCCATAAATCTCATATTCTTACCCCTGTCAATAAATTCTTGGAGTACACCCTCTAAGAACCAACAGGTTAACTCAGGTAACGTCATTCCGTTTTCAAACTTATAGTCTTTCCATTCGTCCCAACGAGCTAAGTTTAGTGAAGACAAACAGCAAATAAAAGAGTGGAGTTCATCCGAAAATAACGCGATTTCACTACAAATATTTGTAAATTCAACCTTTAAATTATTATTTTTATATGCTTCAGGATTAGCATTATTGATATTATCATCAAACATAATGTAAGGTTCACCCGTTTCTAAACGTGATTTTAAAATCTCACCCCACAAACGTAATGCTTTTGGGTCTCTATTTTCAACACGATTCATAAACTTATCATCAATAACAACACATTGGTGTAAATTTAAGCATTGTCTGTTTACATCACCTTTCGGGCGACGAATGCCTAAAAATTCTTCAATATCAGGGTGATTGATAGATAGATTAACAGAAGCAGCACCTCTACGAACTGAACCTTGGTTTGTAGCTAGAATTGTTGAATCGTATATCTTAGCCCAAGGTACAACACCTTCACTTACACCATTGTCTTTAATTGGTTTGCCTCTGCCTCTAATACGAGACATTCCTATACCTACACCTCCACCTTGTGAAGTTAAACGCATTAGTTCCGAATTAGCATCCGCAATACCCTCAATAGAGTCGCCTACGTTAATTCCAAAACACGAGATTGGCATTCCGCGTTCAGTACCTAAGTTAGAAAGTACAGGCGATGCTAAACATAGCCAATTTTTAACTATTGCTTCGTAAAAATATGGTTGTAAATCTTTACGTTTTAATCTGCGGGCTGCTGCTTTACTAACTCGTCTAAATGCATCAAATACATCTTCATCAGGTAGTAAATAACCTTTTGATATCATGCTGATAGCAATATCGTCCATAAAATCAGGGTAATTTTTACCTCTAACCCAGTTTGTTGTGTCTACTTGTATGCTCATAATTTTTTATTTTATAAATCGTCCCAATCTGCAGTTGACTTAGCATATGAAGTTACTCTCCCCGCAAAAAAATCTTGATGTGTTTTACCTGATGTTAAATGTCCAAACCATTCAATCTGTTTAAGTAAATTCGGGTCAATATCGTTATAAATTGCCTTATATCCAAGTTCAACCATCTTATCGTTTGCTCTTGCTTTAATAAAGTTTTTAAGTTGTTCTTTGGTTAAGCCTTCAATATTACCCATTTCAAAAGCCTTGTCAATAAAGTCAAATTCAAGCTGTACTGATAGATGACAAGCTTCAATAACCTTATCTCTTAATTCGTGTGTATCTAAATATGGTTGTTCCTGAAGTAGTGTTCTAAATAACCAACAACCGGCTTGTGAATGTAACGATTCATCTCTTACCGACCACTCTACAATCTGACCGGTACCCTTCATTAAATTGCGAAGCTGGAATGACATTAGTACAGCAAACGATGAAAATAAATTTACACCTTCTGTAAATGCTGAGAATATGGCTAGTGATAGTGCTCTTTCTTCTAGTGTCTCACCAGGTACTTCGATTAGTCTTTCAATTTTAGCTTTTGATGCTTCATCTTCTAAAAATGCTGCAAAGTTATCTAAACCTAGTTCTTCGTTCAAACGAGCATATGCTTCAGCGTGTATGCTTTCAAAATCAGCAAATGCACGAGACATAGCTTGTATTTCAGGTTTTGGAAACCAAGTAGATACTTTGGTTGACCAATAATCGTTTACGTGAACTTCGGTTTGAGCAAACGATTTTAAAATGTTACCTATAAGGTTCTTTTCAGATTCATTTAGTTTAAGTTTCCAATCGTTTAGATCAGATGCTAAAGGTACCTCGTCAGCTAACCAATGGGCTCTGTGTTGGTTTTTATAATATTCAAACGCTGTTTGGTATTCAAAAGGTTTGTAGAATAATCTCGGTTCAATAATCGACATAATATAGATTTAAATTAAGTATTTAAAAAGAAATTTTGATATTGTCTTAAAGCAGCTTTATCACTTTCAGATACACCATTACTAAAGTTTGAGGTTGGGGGTGATGGTGGGGTTATATCTTCCAACTCAGCATCTGAAATAATTTCGAAATGCCCAGTAGAGGTATCTACTTTAGCCCCATATGTCAATCCGTCCATTCCGTATCTATTTTTCATAATATGCCATCTACCTGTTCCATTTACTTTATCTTGACGTTTACGACTTAAAGAGGCCGCAAAGTCAGTGATCATAATTTTATCGTATGATCCCGCAGCTTTGTGACCTTCAATAATATCGTCTTGTGCACCCGCACGATTTACTTGTGAAACAGACCATATAGGTAAATCTAATTCACGAGCTAATCCTTTAGTACTGGTATAAATATCATCAATTTCGTCCTTACGCTCACGATTTGTCTTTTTTGAACGAAGAAGGTCTACATAGTCAATAATGATCAAATCAGGTTTAAAATCTAAATCAATACATTTTTTAATGTGTGATTCAACTGTTGAAATCGATGCTTTACCTGGTGAATATTCTCTAATAATTAGGTTACCAGGTAGATTTTTAGTAGCATCTGCTACTTTTTCCTTATTAGGTATAATTAAATTAACAGGTATTTTAGTAAAATACGCATCGTATCTTCTACCAACATATTCTTCACCTAATTCAAGTGTGTAGTGTATAACATTATACCCCATACTTACAGCATTAGCACCTAATGCAATTAACGCCCAAGATTTACCACCACCTGGATTACCAAATATAAGACCAAAGTCACCATTACCTAATCCACCTTGTAACAGTTCATTAAATTCATTCCAAGGTGTAGGAATAGTAATTCTATGTTCTTCACGAAAGCGAGATTCTAAATCTTTATTATATTCGTGTCCTATATTTTTGTCTTGTCCTGCTTTTAAAGCAGCTTCAACCATAAACTTAATAGAGTCATAATCCCCGGCTTGTAATAGTTCTACAGACTGAAGTAATGCTTTTTTAAGCATTTGATTTTTACAAAACGATGAAAATTCTTCTTCAACATACGCTAAATCGTCTGATTCCTTGTATGCTTCTCTAAGTTGTTCTTTAATGGAAATTTGTAATACTTCGTTTTGTACTTTTTTAAGTTCTACTTTAAGTACTTCTAACGATGGAGTAGTATGATATTTTTCATAATATTTTAATATTTCCTTAATAATCCATTTGTGGGCTTGATTTGTAAAGTAATCTTCAGTTATAATATCATATATGTTTGTTAAAAAACTTTTATGATTTAATAGTGCTGCTAGTACTTTTACTTGGAAGCCCGGTCCGTATTCTTCGATTGATTTTAATGTCATATAACTATTGATTATAACTGGTTAAGTGTTTGAATGTGGATTGGAGCCAATACTCAATATTTTTATTAACTAAGTTCCGCAATCCATCTTCGTGATAATACTTAAGAAAAAGTTGGGATTCAAGTTTAGGTGTATCTTTTTCAACTAGTTCTTTTAGAATTTGTTTTTCATTGTCATCAATCATAGGATTATGCAAATCCATAACCTTATAATTGCGTCTTAAATTATTTTCTTCAAATAATATCCTAGAATATATAACGTGTTCCTTTATTTTAGGTTTACATATATCAAAAATATCATCTAAAGTAAGGGGGCGTTGAGCTAGTTCAGGAAAATATTTAAGTAATTTTTTATCACCCAAACCTTTTACACCACCAACTTTATCTGAAGAATCGCCTAATAATACTTTATATAAAATAAAATTAGATGCTAATACCCCGTATTTTTCCAACACAGCTTTAGGTAAAAAAACTTCACGTTCAATAGGCCTATATACTGCTATATTTTTATTTACTAATTGTAAAAAATCCTTATCGCTAGAAACTATAAATACCCTAGAATTATAATCTGTAGATAATTTAAAAGACAAATGTGCTATAATATCATCTGCTTCTAATTTATTAAGTGATATAGTTTTAACAGGTAGACATTGTACATAGTGAATTAAACGGGTGATTTGATCTACTTTAGATTGATTTTCTTCTTCTAAATTATCAAATACTTCCCAATTAGTAATACGAGTTATATTGCGATTTTCTTTATATTCGGGGAGTAGGTTTCTACGATTAACTGTAGAACCTACTCCATCGAATATCACATAAACCGAGGTTGGATTAATATAATTTATTAGTGAGCCTAGTGAACGTAAAAAACCACCTAAACCTCCTACGTGCACACCTTCGTCATTGATGAACTTTAACATGGCAAAGTTTCTAAAAAATAGATTTAGCCCATCAATCAAAAGCACTCTATCGTGCTTATTTAAGGATTCCGTCTCACCTCCTTCAACTATATTGTCAAGGAGTTGTAATAAATCTTTATTTTCCATATTAATCCGGCTCGTTTATGTATTCAGTGGTATCTATAAATGTATCATTTTCTTCAATGATATCAAAGTCTAGTCCACCAAGTATCGCACTCCATTCTTTGGCGTGTGAGTCTTTATATGACTTAATTTCTTTCTCACTGTCATTAATAAATCCGTGAGGGGTCATAATTATATTACCTCTTGTAGTAATACCATTAATGTGGTTTTTATCAATTTGGATTTTAGTACGTTTAGCAAATTCAACTTGCTTACCATCCTTAATAGCTTTAATTTTACTAGTTCCGGCATTAGCTACATTACCAAATGTAATAACAAACGTTGCATCAAACCACATCGCAAAACCACCTTTATTCATAAGTTTAGGTTGACTCATTGGGGTTTCTGCTTTAGCTGTCCAAACCTTATTAATACACACTAAAGTATTAGTATATGGGTAACTTTCTTTACGAGACAATGTAATACGTTGGTTTACATTATTACCAAATTGAGTTGACATAGCACCTGCATTCCATTCGTTGTTGTTTTTATTAGAACGAACTGATAATTCGCAAGGTACAGAACCAATAGAATCCCATAGGAACATCAAATCGTAAGGTAAATTACCTTTCTTCTGCTCGTCTAGCAAATCCAAAATAAAAGCAGCTACATCCTCAATAGTATGTATTGTTTCTCTATCGGCATAAATGAAAAATCCATTATAATCTGTAATTTCACCTGTCTCTTTGTCTATAATTTGATTAACCTCAAGCCCCATTTGTTGAACGTGTTCCCAAGACCATTTCATCTCGGTAGTAATAAATACAGGTAATACTCCTGCCTTTTGAGCATTAACAGCAGCTTCAATTAGCGCTGTGGTTTTACCTGTATCGCTGTGCCCGCGAAGCAACACAATGTGTCCGGCAGGGATACCGGGCACAGAGGTTACTTCTTGGAACGCAGGAGAAAGCGGAACCCACTTTTGGGGTTTGAACTTAACATTACCTGATAAGCCCTTTTTATCCTTGAATTTATCAAGATTAAAATTTGATTTTAGCTCAGCAGATACTGCCTCAGCTAAAGATTCATCGCGCTTTCTAGCCATGATTAAAAGGGCATATCGTTGTCACTCTCTTCGTCAAAAATATCGTTAAATTTATCCAATTTAGATTGTTTGACGTTGTTAGTAGACGTGTTTAGTGAATAGTTAGTTTTAGGAGCTTCTTCAGTCACCTTTTCCTCATCAACGATCTCGTCTTCACTTGGATTCAACCAATTTTGAAGCGCAGCTTTCATTTCGTCAAACGAAAAAGGCTTGAACATATCTTTTGGATTAGGTTGAGTTTCCAACCAAGTTTTCACTTGATCACCTGATCCTAGTTGACTATTCTTCATCGAAGGGCTAAGTGTGGTACGATTGTACTTGGTTCCAGTAGATTCAGGACCTACAGTTACCAATTTAATATCGCGACCTTCATTAATGTCGGTATAGTCACCTACTTCTTCGTCAACAGCAAGTTGCAAGAACGCTTCATAAGTTTCCTTACCAAATTGCCACAAACGAACTCCTTTATCCTCTTCACCTCTAACGATTACAGGAGCAAAGTAACGAGCCTTAGGTTCAATTTTTTTGGCCAAGCGCCAATTTTCCCTGTCGCTAGTCTTTCTCAATTGAGCCGCAAACTCTACAATGGGATCCTTTTCGCCCCAGTTAATTGGCGATACCATAACAGGTTTACCAATGTCGTAGTGAAAGAAAATCTCACTAAACGGCATTGCGGGGTTGTGCTTAGAGGGTACAATGCGTACTGTTTGTTTACCTATAGTAGGTTTCCAAAACGCCGCTTTACGCTCCTCACCAGACTGTTTAGTACTGGTTTTTTGCATCTCGTTGAGACGCGATTTGATTGCGTTTAAATCCATAACATTTTTAAATTTAATTGGTTAATGATTGAATATAATAACTAATTTTGGCTAAGCCAAATTATAGTTCAACAATTTCGTAAATCTTTGTCTTCAATTGTTTCAATTCATTTTGCTGGGTTAACAAAATTGTATTTTTATAGTGTTGCCAATTTATTCTATAATTGATATCAACAACTCCCCCGTTCAAACCCTTAATTAACTCATTCAAAGCATTAATCGTATATAATGTATTCGAATCTTTCTTCCTGTGTACCAATATTGTATTAGCAGGAATGTGACTCACATTACCTTGCTCAGTGTTGTACGTTAAAACGTACTCGTTGCTATCCTTTACCTCCAATATAAATATCTTATTGTACATTATTGTGTACATATGGGATATAGACCTCACCAAATCCTCTAATTGATCGGGAGTAGTAAAAGTACAAAACAGTTTATTGTTCAAATCAGTATAGTTTACGGAGTCATCCGCGCTATACATATCGTAGGGTATGTTAAAAGTCATAATTTTTTCCATTTTTTACCTTAAAACGCAAATTGTTCAAATTGAAAATATGCTTTATTTGGTCAAGGATATCCTTTTCATTGCTATCCCAATCAAACAAAAATGCATCGTAGGTGTACATAACTAATTTTGTATTTTTTCCTTTTAAGAGTTTAAATATATGCCATAATATACGAACGTTATTTGCAGTTTCCAAATTTTGTAGCACATAATTAAACAATTTTTGCGGATTCATGTTATCCAACTTGTCCTTTTTAAAACAATAACCCGAAATTGGCACAATAACTTGCCCGGCGTTATTGAACTCTTCCCAGTTATCGTAAGTGTATTTCTTAACTTTTCTAAAAAATTCAATATTTTCGTACTCTTTTTGTACTCCGCCGTACAATTGTCGAAACGTAGCTTCCTTTGCTTGTGCCTCGCTAATGCCCATTTCTTGTCCGATTGAAGCGTAAAAATTAGAAAAATCAATCGAATCACAATCAACGAGCCTACTAGCTAAAGTGGGGTGGTAAGCGGAAATATCAAATTCAACAAGCTCTGTGTTGCGAGAGATAAAAGCACTGCGGCAACCATTTTCCTTATTGAGCGCAGCGTAGTTAATGCCGTTAAATGTATTGGAAGGACGCGTAGTTAATGTCTTAAAATTGTATTGAGTGTAAACCACATCGGTTTGTATGTCTTGATTAAACAGTTGGTTATAAGCGATATTATCCACAAATAAACCGGGTTGTTCTATACCATAAAATACCCACGTTGTTTCGTGGTTGTAAAATTCATTTATGGGCTGTCCTATTAAGTATTCTAATTCTTCAAATAGCGCCTCGCAGTACTCGTAGTGTTTAACTATCGGTACGAGTGTGTTTATGTCGTGTTTGGTTGGGTATTTTTGGTATAGAAATTCGTGGGCGGGCGTGAATTGTATATACGTAGGATTGTGGAGTGTGATGTCATACGCCTGCTTTAATGGAAAGTAATGTAAAAATTCCTTTTTATCTTTTACATATATTTTCTTTGCGTTTTTTATTAGCAGGAATACTTTATCTTCAAATAATTGTTCTTCTACTTCGGTGTGGAAGATAGGTATTAAAAATCCTTTATGGTGATTTATAGGACGAATGTAAATACAACAAATTGAATTTTGAGCAGGGTGAGTGAATGGCGAGTAGGGTATTATCTCAACGAATATTTCGTCTAAATTCCTATTGCTAAATTGCTCTAGTTGTTGTTTATTTTCTATTAGCCAAAACACTTAAGTATAACTTTATTGATAGTACTTAAGATAATCATGTTTTAGGTAATCTCCAAATCTAAATAATTGAAGTCGTTGAGAAATTAATTCTGTAACATTTTTATTAGTGTCGTATACTTGTTGATTATTCCCTGTTAATCGCCAGGGAATTTCAAATGGGATATATAATTGCCATAAATATTCTGAATTTTGTTTAATTAGATTAGTATATGTATCTTTATCAATTTCAATGTAAATTAATTCATTTGATTTTTTACAAAAGTATCTTGTAAATTTACCTAATTTATAATCTGATTCTGTAGGAAGAGTTGGGTTATAAACAGGTAAAAGGTATGATTCTTTAGTTAAAGAACGAATATCCGTATACTCTGAAGGGACAATATTACTAATTTGAATGTTAGATTTTAAGGGGGTAGGGGTTGGGGAAGATTTAATGATAGGAACAACAAAAGCATCTTCCGGTGTTTTTCCACTAAAGGTTTGGCCAGTAGAAAGTTTATAATAGAATCCAATATATGGTTCTCCTGTAGAAAATATTATGTATTCCCCCCCATTTGTGTATAAATTGGTTGTTATTTGAGATTTTGGATAGTATTTAGGCATATTTTTTATTTAAAATGTACCTGATGCCCCCCTCTTTCTCCCACCAGCTAATACCAAATTTCCTATTTTTATTATGTCTTCTAATTTATCACTATATGCAATTTTAGATACTGGATCTAAGTAGGTGTTAGATTGGTTTGGGAATGGATTGCCTGTAAGAGGATCTATTTGGGGTTTTATAGGATTAGTAGTATTATCTTTAGGGATTTGACCTAGGATGTTAGGATTTTCAAATATAACAGCTTTTCTTCCTATTAAATTTAAAAAGGCTTCTAAAGCGTATTGTTGTCTATATGGTAAAGTGTCATCACCTGGTATTTCATAAGAATCAAATATTATTTTAGTTGCATTTAATATAATATTATATAAATCCGAAGGAATATCTGCTGACGTGTATGTTTTGTCTTCGCCTGAAACTAGTTTTTGTATGTAGGGAAGTGCTTTATCTTCTAAAGGTTTTAATTGTGTTAATGCCAATTTATCACTTCGATAGTCTGTAACTTCGCCATTTAATTCGTTAAATATAAAAGCTATTTGATTTAAAGGGTTTGTTTGAAAATCTGGGTATTTTGTTGATATAGCTTGTTTTCTAGAGCCTAGCCATTGAACTAGACCAGTTGCTCCTATTGAATTTGTAATACCCCAATTAAAATTAGATTCTTGGGTTATATTACCCATTATAGCAGCAGTAGCTATAGGCCCTAATCCGGTTCCCCCAAAGATATCTTTAGAAGGTAATAAACCGGATTCACGTAATCTACTTAAACTAGATATATAAGCACTTTTTTGTATATTAAATTTTGCTTTATTTAAAGGATTATTTGAAAGTAAATTAAAATTTTTAGTTATCCCTCTAAGATAAGCAGCAAACATAAAATAATATAAATAGCTTTCATTAGATCCTAGTTTACCCCTTATATCTTTACCTCGTTGAGTTATAACAGTTCTAACTTCTACAGGTTGTCCATATGCTTCCACCTGTTCTGGGATGGATAAACTATCAAAAGTAGTTTCCCATATATTATTTTGTATATTATGGGTTATACCTCTAATTAAAAACCTTAGCACATCAGGATACTTTTTAGGTAAAAAGTTTGTATCTATAGAAAATTGTTGATATATTTTTGGGCCTGATATACCTTCGCATGTTAAATTTAAATTAAGTGGAATAAATCCTAGACCTGTAGTTATAGAACCCGAAGCTTGGGTGTTTTGTTGGTTTATATAATCAATAAAAGTTTTCATTACTTTTTTATCAGATTCGTAACTATTATCATCTCCTTGGGTTCTTATAGTTCCATCTAAATAATCGTTTACTATTATTAAATATTGCTTTTTTATACTTTCAAAATCGGTTTCGTCCAATTTGCGTGAACCCGAAATATTAGATTTATAAAAATCAGTTTTTACAGGTATAATTCTGTCTGTTAAACCTTTATTCCATTTAGATAATAAAGTAGCATCTTCTCCTACAACATTCCCATTTGCTTGGGCCCCTACAGTTACTATAGTAGCAAAATCATTAGTTAATTCAGTTTTAATGCTAAACTTTTTTACAAAAGTCCCTAAACTACCACCCTTAGGACCTATACCATAAGGGTTAAAATAAGTTGGTTGGGGGGCATATAAATCAAAAGCTTTACCATAATTTCTAATTAAACCTCTTAATTTTTCAGCTTCAGGAAGTGGTGTTTGATCTATAAAATAAAGTCTATCTTCATCTAATACAGGTTCTATTTTATTATAATCGCCCAAAGAATTATTTATCCCATCACATATATTTTTTAAAAAAGTAAATATACTTAAATCACCTGTTTCTTGATCTGTACTAGTTTCTATAGTTTCTAGTATAAAATCAAAATTAATATATATATTCATTAATAATCCAGCATAATTTATATCTGCATAGATGGAAGATGCAGGATAGGGGGCACAACCCGGAAATAAAATTGCATCTTTATTTTTATCATTAGTGCCGTATTGAACCCCACCTACAATACACTTGTTAGGAAATGTAGATATTTGATTAGGAGTTCTAAATATTAAATTAGTGTTAGTATCATAATCTATTGTTATGATAGGTCTTCCGGATTCATCATATAAAAGTAATTCATCTTCCATATATTTAAGGAAAGCTCCAAAACGATAATAAAAATTTGATTTATTACCTACTGATATTGGACCTTCTACTCCATATGGTTTTATATCAGCTACATCATGATTATCTGTAACTATATCATTAATAATCCCATTAGCAGGGGCCCATACTAAAGGTATATTAAATTTAGTTTTGGTAACTACTGTAGTATTAGTGCCCCCCGCACCTAATCCCCCCATCATTACTGATGATTCAAGTTGAGAAACAGTATTAGTATTAAGTTTACCCCATAAATGTTTTCCTATATCGTGTTTATAGTATTTATTAGGCCAATAATTATTATTAGTATTAGTTACACTATTAAATATTCTAGGAGAAAAAATGTTTATTTTAAGAGATTCAATTACATCACCTACAGATATTAATTTTAAAGTTACATCATATGTTCCGTCATTTCCAAATTCCCATGAAAAATTAGCTACTTTAGCTAACATAGCATCATAGTTACCATTTGAGAAACCACGTTTTTTTTCTATTTTTTCTAAAAAATCCCAATAAGCACTACCCGTTCCATATACCCTATAGGATTTATTACTAGGATCATTATAATTGATATCTGTAGTTTTAGGTTTAGGACCATTATACTCTAAAAACTCCCAAGCTAATGTGTTACTGGGATTAGATTGATAATTCCCTGAATTATCATAATAATTTGACCATCCCCATTCTAATAACATAGTATAACCTATTCTTAAATAAATAGCATCTAATAAATCTAATTGTCCTTTATTATAAGCTTTTATTTGAACTGTAGCTTCTCGTAATGATCCACGATTTTTAGGTTTAACTTGAGCAGATATAACACCGGGCATAGGGCGTTTCCCAAAATCATCTCCTCCTAGCCCGTATGCGTTAGTAAAATTAAAAATAGAATTATTATCAGATATTCCTGATCTGGTGAGAAGTAATTTAGTATCAATGCCTAATTCGTCTGCTGTTTCTTGACTAAGGCCAAAGTGTCCTGTGGTTCCCCCAAATAAAACTAAATTTCTAGCTAATTTTTCTTGAGTAAGATTTCCATTTAATCCTAATTCTATAGATTTATCTTGATCTATATCAATAGAAGATACTAGTTTTAACCAGGCTGTTTTTCCATTCATATATGCTAAGTCATTAGAATCTCTATCTCTTTTAGCATATATTTTTTGGCGTTGTTTTACTTGATTATCAGTATATTTAAAAAAATGTTCTCCAACTACATTAGCCATAACTTATAATGAATTTATTGTTTCATAATTAAATAAGATTTCACTTATATTTGTGGGGATCCTTAATTGGGTTCCTACAGGTATAAATAAAGTATTAAAATTTAAATCTGGATTTGCTATTGATATTACCCACCATAAACTAGAATCTCTTTAATAT
>Ga0315902_10008774_pt1 | contig 13651 bp, 14 predicted proteins | sample LakEriMetagenome_9_FD_203523 | JGI IMG/M metagenome (GOLD analysis project Ga0315902, IMG submission 203523) | Freshwater fungal communities from buoy surface, Lake Erie, Ohio, United States - Buoy 12 MA117 | ecosystem: Environmental > Aquatic > Freshwater > Lake > Lake biofilm | place: USA... | reverse complement strand
CAGGGGCGGGCGGCCATGCATGTCACGCGGATCGACGGCAGCTACTCTGGCATCATGGGCCTGCCGATGCACGAGACCGCAGGTCTGTTGCGTGCGTTTGGCGTCCTGAAGTAACCGGCTCCTGTCCATGGGCGTGCAGCAAGACATCCTGATCAACTGGTCTCCGCAGGAGACGCGCGTGGCCATCGTCGAAAACGGCGCGGTGCAGGAGTTGCACGTCGAGCGCACCCTCGAGCGCGGTCTGGTGGGCAATGTCTATCTGGGCAAGGTGGCCCGGGTGCTGCCTGGCATGCAGTCGGCCTTCATCGACATCGGCCTGGAGCGGGCTGCCTTCTTGCATGTGGCCGACGTCTGGCAGCCCACACCCGAAGGCGAGAGTCTGAGCGCGGGCCGCCAGTCGCAGCCGGTGGTCCCCATTGAGAAACAGGTGTTCGAGGGCCAGCCCCTGCTAGTGCAGGTGATCAAGGACCCGATCGGCACCAAGGGCGCGCGCCTGTCCACCCAGGTGAGCATCGCCGGGCGGATGCTGGTGCACCTGCCCCAGGACGATCACATTGGCGTCTCGCAAAAGATCCCGCCGGCCCAGCGCGATGCACTGCGCACGCGCGTGCAGGCCCTGGCCGGCACACCAGCCACGGGCGGCGGAGGCGGCTTCATCTTGCGCACGAACGCAGAAGACGCCTCAGACGCCGAACTGGCCGACGACATCGCCTACTTGCGCAAGACCTGGGCGCGTATCCGGCAGGCGAGCAGCACGCTGCCCCCGGGGTCGTTGTTGCATCAAGACCTGAGCCTGCTGCAGCGGGTGCTGCGTGATCTGGTCAGCGAAGACACCCAGACCATTCGCATCGATTCGCGCGAGCAGTTCGCGGCGCTGCAGGCCTTCGGTCAGGAATTCATGCCGGCGGCGGCAGGGCGCCTTCATTTGTACAAGGGCGAGCGCCCGATCTTCGATCTGTATGCGATCGACGACGAGATCACCCGCGCGCTCGGTCGCCGGGTCGACCTGAAGTCCGGCGGCTACCTGATCGTGGACCAGACCGAGGCGCTCACCACGGTGGATGTGAACACCGGTGGCTTTGTCGGCGCACGCAATTTCGACGAGACCATCTTCAAGACCAATCTGGAAGCGGCCCAAGCGATTGCGCGTCAGATGCGCCTTCGCAATCTGGGCGGCATCATCATCGTCGACTTCATCGACATGCAACGCACCGAGCACCGCGAAGCGGTGCTGGCCGAATTGCACAAGCAGCTGGCGCGTGACCGGGTCAAGACCATGGCCGGGACGTTCTCGCAGCTCGGGCTGGTCGAGATGACCCGCAAGCGCACGCGCGAATCGCTGGCCCATGTGCTGTGTGAGCCTTGTGCGGCCTGCCAGGGCACTGGCCAGGTGCTGACCTCGCGCAGCGCCTGCTACGACATCTTGCGCGAGATCCTGCGTGAGGCGCGCCAGTTTGATCCGCGCGAGTACCGCATCGTGGCCTCGCCCAAAGTGATCGAATTGTTCCTCGACGAGGAAAGCCAGCATCTGGCGGGCTTGTCGGACTTCATTGGCAAACCCATCTCGCTGCAAAGCGATGCGTCCATGGGCCAGGGCCAGTACGACATCGTGCTGCTCTAGCCGCGCGCCGCACCCGCTCAGGCCGCTTGCGCGACGCGCGCCTGACTCTCCCACTGCCAGGCATGGGCCAGGATGCTATCCAGGCCGGGGTACAGCGGTGTCCAGCCCAGTTCACGCCGAGCCCGCTGGGCGTCGGCCACCAGCACCGGCGGATCGCCCGGACGCGGAGGATCATCGCGCACAGGGATCGGGTGACCCGTCACACGCCGCGCCGCCGCGATCACTTCGTTCACGGAGTGCCCCTGGCCGGTGCCCAGGTTGTAGGTGTCGCTGGGGCCCCCAGCCACGAGGCGGCGCAGGGCCAGCAGGTGGGCGGCGCACAGGTCCTGAACATGGATGTAGTCGCGGATGCAGGAGCCATCAGGCGTGGCGTGGTGACTGCCATAGCGCGCGATCGCGGCGCGGCGGCCGCTGGCCACCTGCAGCACCAGGGGGATCAAGTGGGTCTCGGGCGTATGGCGCTCGCCCAGCGAGCCATCGGGGTGGGCGCCTGCCGCATTGAAATACCGCAGCGTGATCGAGCGGATGCCGTGGGCCTGGCCGTAGTCCTGCAGGAGGTATTCGACAGCGAGCTTGCTGTGACCATAGGGGTTGATGGGGCGGCAGGGATGCGATTCGTCGATCAACGGGGTGTGCGGCGTGCCATAGACCGCCGCCGTGGAGGAGAACAGAAAGGACTGAATACCTGCCTCGACCATTGCATCGAGCAAGCCCAAGGTCTGGGTCAGGTTGTTGCGCCAGTACTTGGACGGGTTTATCGTCGATTCGCCCACCAGGCTGGCAGCGGCGAAGTGCATCACGCAGGCCGGGCGGGTCTGCCTCAGCACATCACGCACGAACGTCAGATCGCCGATATCGCCACGGTGCAATTCCTGTGGCCGGACAGAATCGGCATGGCCAGTGGACAGGTTGTCGATGACGACCGGCTGCAGGCCTTGATCGCGCAGCATGCGCACCATGTGCGAGCCGATATAGCCGCAGCCGCCGGCGACCAGTACCGTGCGGGGATCGAGTTCGTGGGATGCCATGGCGTGCGCCTGAAGGGATCGGCGGGCCATGATAGGAAGCACGGCGCCGCGATGGGGCGCCGCAATGTAAAAAGCGCAAGCCTAGGTGGGCTGCATGTCGCTCTGGTGCAGGCGGGTGTACAGCCCGCCGCGTGCGAGCAACTCGGCGTGGGTGCCTTGTTCGGCGATGCGGCCGTGATCGATCACCACGATGCGGTCCGCGTGCTCGATGGTGGAGAGCCGGTGCGCGATGACCAGGGTGGTGCGACCCGCGACCAGGCGAGCCAGGGCTTGCTGCACCAGGCGCTCGGATTCGTTGTCCAGGGCCGAGGTGGCTTCGTCCAGGATCAGGACCGGCGCGTCCTTGTACAAGGCGCGGGCGATGGCCAGTCGTTGACGCTGACCGCCGGACAACTCCGAGGCGTTATGCCCCAGCAGGGTGTCGATGCCGGTGGGCAGGCTGGCCACATGCGCGCCGAGGTTGGCCGCTTCCAGGCAGGCCTGTACGCGTTCGCGATCGACGCTTTGCCCCAGAGCCACGTTCTCGGCGATGGACTGGTTCAACATCACGATGTCCTGGCTCACCATGCCGATCTGACGTCGCAGGGCGGTGGTCTGCAGGCTCGGCAGCGCCAGGCCATCGAGCAGCACGCGCCCGCCTTGCGGCTCGATGAACCGGGGCAGCAGGTTGGCCAGCGTGGTCTTGCCGCCGCCCGAGGGGCCCACCAGGGCCACCACTTCGCCGGGGGCGATGTCCAGGCTGAGATCATCGAGCACGGGCGGGCCGTCCTGGCCGTAACGCACCGTGACGCGCTCGAACACCACATGCCCGCGCGCCCGCGGCATGTCCAAATCGCCGCTGGGTTCGTCATGCAGGCGGTCCAGGAAGTCCAGCCCGCGGTCGATGGCGGCCATGCCGCGGGTGATCGGGTTGGCCACCTCCGAGAGGCTTTTCAGGGGCGCGATCAGCATCAGCATGCCGGTGATGAAGGACACGAAGCCGCCCACCGTGCCGGCAGCGGTTTGGCCTTGCCACAGGGCCAGGGCGATCACGGCCGACAGGGTGACGGCCGCCAGCATCTGGGTCAGGGGCGTGATCCCCGAGCCGACGACGGCGGCCTTCATGTTCAGCTGGCGCAGCAGCTTGCTCAAGGCCGCAAAGCGCTCGGCCTGCGCGGTCTGGGCGCCGTGCAGACGAATGATCCGGTGGGCCAGCACGCTTTCTTCGATCACATAGGCCAGCTTGTCGGTGGCGTCCTGGGTCTGGTGGGTGACCTTGTACATGCGTCGGGTGAAGGCGCGCATCACCCAGGCCACGGCCGGAAACAGCACGAACACCAGCAGCGAGAGCTGCCAGTTCAGGTAAAGGAGGTAGGCCAGCAGGGCCAGCAGCGTGAGGCTGTCTTTGACCAGTGTGAGCAGGCCGTGCACCAGCTGGCCGACGCCCGTCTGGACCTCGTAGACCACGGTGTTGGACAGCTCGCTGGAGGAATAGGGCACCAGGTCGGCCAGGGCGGCGGTTTGCATGCGCTCAAACAGGTCGCGGCGAAGTTTCATCACGCCGTCGTTGGCGACCTTGGCCAGGGCCAGCTTGGCGACGAACACGCTCAAGCCGCGCACGGCAAACAGCCCGACCAGGACCACGGGCACCAGCCACAGCGGGATGTTGCTCTGGCCAAAGCCCTGATCCAGGAGCGGGCCCAGCAGGGCCGGTACCACGGGCTCGGTGGCCGCAGTGACCAGGGTCGCTAAGGCGGCCAGGGCCCAGAACCCGAACTGGTTGCCGAAATAAGGCCGCAGCCGACGCCAGGATCCGGGGCGAAAAAAGAGGTCGCGCACCAGAATCCTCAGGGGGTGTGCGGCCTGCGGGCCGAAGCGCACGCCGACCGGCTGATAATGGGGGCTGTCGAGGGCGCAACCGGCACGAAGGTGACGGGGCGCGAGGAAGGAACCGCATGGACCTGCATAGGCAGGACTGAGTGTAATCTGCGTCGCTTGAGCGGCCCCGTGGGTACCCTGTACTATTCAAAACGAACATGAACCGACTGCCTTCTTCTTTCCTGCGCCGCCGCCTGGTGGCGGCCCCGATCGGGATGTTGCTGTCCGCGTCGGCGTGGTCTCAGTTTCGGGTGGAGGTGTCGGGCGTCGGCCTGACCCAGTTGCCCGTGGTGGTGCCCGCCTTTCGCGGCGAGGGGGCCGCGCCCCAGAAGATGGCGGCGATCGTGCTGGCGGATCTCGAGCGCAGCGGGCAGTTTCGCAGCGTCGACGCCGCCGGCCTGGCCATCGACGAAACCAGCCGCCCCGATGTCACGCCCCTGCGCCAGCGCGGTGCAGATGCCCTGTGTGCCGGCAGCATCAGCCGCCTGGCCGATGGCCGCTGGGATGTGCGCTTTCGCCTCTGGGACGTCGTGCGCCTGCAGGATCTGGGGGGGCAAAGCTACGCGGTGCCGCCCGGTGATCTGCGCCTGGTGGCCCACCGCATTGCCGATTACGTCTACGAAAAACTCACCGGCGAGCGGGGCATCTTCTCCACCCGGATTGCCTATGTCACCCAGGCGGCAGAACGCTACAACCTGTGGGTGGCCGACGCCGATGGCGAGAACGCCCAATCGGCCTTGGCCAGTCCCGAGCCGATCATCTCGCCGGCCTGGTCGGCCAACGGCACGCAGCTGGCCTATGTGTCCTTCGAATCGCGCAAGCCCGTGGTCTATGTGCACGAGGTCGCCAGCGGCCGCCGGCGCCTGCTGGCCAATTTCCGCGGATCCAACAGCGCGCCTGCCTGGGCGCCCGATGGCCGCACCCTGGCGGTCACGCTCAGTCGCGATGGCGGCTCCCAGTTGTTTCTGATTGACGCCAACGGCGGCGAGCCGCGTCGGCTGCTGGAGTCCAGCGGCATTGACACCGAGCCGGTGTTTTCGGCCGATGGTCGCAGCGTGTATTTCGTGAGCGATCGCGGGGGCGCTCCCCAGATCTATCGTGTCGCCACCGAAGGCGGTAGCCCGCAGCGGGTCACCTTCAACGGCACGTACAACATCTCGCCGGACATCAGCCCTGACGGTCGCTGGCTGGCCTACATCTCGCGCGTCGGTGGCGCCTTCAAGCTGCAGGTGATGGAGATCGCCTCCGGCAATGTCACCAGCCTCACCGACACCACGGCCGATGAGAGCCCCAGCTTCGCACCGAATAGCCGCCTGATCATGTACGGCACCCGCCAGGCCGGGCGCGAGGCCCTCATGACGACCACCCTGGACGGCAAGATCAAGGCACGGCTGGCCGGGCAGGGCGGTGATATCCGTGAGCCCGATTGGGGCCCCTTCGGCCGATGAAGCGGATTTGACACACACAATCAGAGCAAGAGGAGTATTGAAAATGAACAAGAAATTCTGGTCGGTTCTGGCCCTCTCCGCTGCCTTGGCAGGTTGCAGCAGCGTGAGCCTTCAAGAGGGGCAGGTACCGGTGGAGGACCGCACGGGCACCGCTGCAGGCTCGGAGGCCGCTGCCCGCACGGATGCCGGCGCCGAAGCCCGCGCCGCGACGCAAAGCCGTGTGGCCCCCGTGGCCGTCGACAATTCCGCACTCCTGGCAGCTGGCCCTGCCGGTGTCGGGCGCCTGATCTATTTCGACTACGACAGCGTCGCCATCAAGCCCGAGTTCCAGAGCCTGATCGAGGGCCACGCGCGCTTCCTGCGTGCCAACCCGTCCCGCCGCATCGCGGTCGAGGGGCACACCGACGAACGCGGTGGGCGCGAATACAACCTGGCGCTGGGTCAGCGACGCGCTGAGGCCGTGCGCCGTGCCCTGAGCCTGCTGGGTGTTCCCGATAACCAGGTCGAGGCGGTGAGTCTGGGCAAGGAAAAGCCGGCCGCCACGGGGGCGGATGAAGCCACCTGGGCCAAGAATCGCCGCGCCGAAATCTACTACCGCTGATGAAACCTTCCGCGATTTCCTGGGTGGCCGCCGCTGTGGCGGCGATCGCCCTGTGCACGGCCCAAGGGGCTGCAGCCAGCCTGTTCTCGGACGACGAGGCGCGTCTGGCCATACGCGACCTGCGCGTGCGCGTCGAGAACCTGCGCCAGCAAGTCGAGACGCAACGCCAGCAAGTCGAGACGCAACGCCAGCAAGGCGACGCGCAGCGTCAGTTGATGGACAAGCAGGCCGAGGAATTGCGCCGCGCCCTCGAGGACGGTGCCCAGGCCCGGCGTACCGTCCTGGAGCTTCAGAACCAGATCGAAGTCCTGCGCGCCGATCTGGCGCGTCTGCGCGGACAGGACGAACAACTCGCGCGCGAGCTGTCCGAGTTGCAGCGTCGCCAAAAGGATGTGGCCCAGGGCGTGGACGAGCGCCTGCGTCGCTTTGAGCCGGTCAAGGTCACCTTCGAGGGCCGGGAGTTCATGGTCGACCCGGCCGAGCAGCGTGAGTACGAGGCGGCGTTCGCCTTGTTTCGGGCGGGCGAGTTCCAGCCGGCGCAAGCGGCCTTCGCCGATTTCCTGCGACGCCATCCCCAATCCGGTTACGGCCTCGCGGCCCTGTTCTGGCAGGCCAACGCCCAATACGGGGTGCGTGATTACCGTGGCGCCATTGCCAATTTCCGCGCCTTGCTGGCGCGTGCACCCGAAGATGCGCGGGCGTCGGAGTCGGCGTTGGCGATTGCCAATTGCCAGATCGAGCTCAAGGACACGGCGGGTGCGCGCAAGACCCTGAACGACCTGATCAAGGCCTATCCGCAATCTGAGGCCGCGGGCGCGGCGCGCGAGCGCCTGGCCCGCCTGCGTTGACGGTGCGGGCGCCGTGAGCGGGCCAGACGCGCAGGTCGACCTGCAGCGGCGCTTTGGCGGGCTCGAGCGGCTGTACGGCGTGGCGGGTGCCGCGGCGATCCGCGCGGCCCACGTCGCGGTGGTGGGGGTTGGCGGCGTGGGCTCCTGGGCGGCCGAGGCCCTGGCCCGCAGCGGCGTCGGCGCCATCACGCTGATCGATCTGGACCATGTGGCCGAGTCCAATATCAACCGCCAGATCCATGCCCTGAACGACACTGTGGGCCAGGCCAAGGTGCAGGCCATGCGTGATCGGATTGCGCAGATCCATCCGCAGTGCACGGTGCATGGCATCGAGGAATTCGTCGAGCCCGATAACTGGCCGCAGTTGCTGCCTGCGGGCGTGAACGCGGTGATTGATGCCTGCGACGCGGTGCGAGCCAAGCAGGCCATGGCCGCCTGGGCCTTGCGCACGCGCAGCCGCTTCATCAGCGTGGGCGCAGCCGGGGGCAAGCGATGGGCCCACGCGGTCGATATCGACGATCTGGCGCGCACCACCCATGATCCCTTGCTTGCGCAATTGCGCTATCGGCTTCGCAAGTTCGACGGCGCGGCGCGCGAGGGCAAAACCATCGGTGTGGCCTGCGTGTTCAGCCGCGAGGCGGTGGCGGCGCCCGATGCCTCCTGCGCCTTGGAGGAGGGCGGCGACGGCTCGCTCAATTGCCATGGCTATGGCTCGGTGGTCAGCGTAACGGCGACCTTCGGGCAGTGCGCGGCGGGCTGGGTGCTCGATCGACTGGCGCGCGAGGCCGTCCCAAAATAGGCTATACTCTTGGGCTGTTCTGCAGTGGAAACACCGCGGGCGCCAGATGCCTTTAAAAAGCATTCGTGGGACGTTAGCTCAGTTGGTAGAGCAGCGGACTTTTAATCCGTTGGTCGCAGGTTCGAATCCCGCACGTCCTACCAAAATCCCCAGTGAAATCAACGACTCCGGAAGGGTCGTTGATTTTTTTTCGTCGAAAAGTATAAAGGTGTCAATTTATATACTTTTCGGCGTCGCTTTTCGGCGTCTCATCAGCGGTTGGACATCTTTTTTAAACGACAGTGATGCACTCTCGTTGCAGCACCCACCGCACACCCATCTGTGTCATCTGCACATTTGCATTCGATGCTAACCAGGACGCGACGAATCGGTAACTGTTCGCAGCAGATCGAAGCAACCTCATCCCGATGCAAGTGCACGATAAACAGACGCCTTGCTCACACCGAACTCGCTCATCAAGTCTCTGATCTTCAGTCCCATTGCGCGCTTCTGTTTAAGTGCATCGACTTGGGGCTGGTCCAGTGCGCGATGACGCCCAAACTTCACGCCTCTACGTTTCGCCAGAGCAATGCCATCGGATTGACGCTCTTTCCGTAGATCGTTCTCAAACGCGGCAATCGCGCCAAGCATGGTCACGAGCAGCATGCCCGCAGGAGTAGATGTGTCGATTTGTTGATCGATGACATGCAACTTCACTTGCTTCTTATCCAGTCGATTGAGGATGTTCAAGAGGTCTCGTGTCGACCTCGCTAGACGATCCAACTTTGTGATCACCAATTGATCACCTTCACGTACGTAGTCGAGGCAAAGCCCCAACTGCTCTCGTGCTTCAGTCGTTCTTGCTGACTGCTTCTCTTGAAAGATGCGGTCGCAATCGCTCAACTTTTCCAACTGAACATCGAGCGATTGACCGTAGGACGAAACCCTTGCGTATCCGATCTTTGCCATGGTGCGCCTCGTGCGTCAGAACCTTGTTGACATTTTGAGGCGCCGATTGGAGACATAAAAAGAAACACTGGCAAGCGCCCCATGGCAGTTTTGGCGGATGGTCTCAAAAAGTAAAAAAAATGATCTTGTGTCAATTCGTCGCAGAACGATGAATCGCCGAATCTGGATTTAATTTTTAAGAACTACTTATCTCTAATAAAACACTTTAGAGATAGGAATTGCGACTACATCAGAAGCAGTCTCTTTGAGTTTAGAAAATGAAACTCGACAACAACTTCATCCCCTTAAAAAATGAATTGCACATACAGAATCGTCTCATCTCTATTTTTGTTGGTTGCAGTCACGGGGTGCGTTACTACACAAGGTCCTCCGCTCGCGACAATTCCTGCAAGACAAATCGAAACGCAACGAATTACTCTTGGCGCTCTTCAGATGAGCGTCAAACCAGGTGCATCAGGAGATGATGTAATCAAAGCACTTGGAAGCCCCAATATAGTTACATCTAATTCTGACAAGACTGAAACTTGGGTTTACGACAAAATGATGGTGGAAAATGAGGTTGCCGTAGGTTCTGGCGCAGCAGTTTCAACCCGCTCGACTCGCACCATGCTCGTGCGTATTAAATTTGATAGAAATAATAAGGTCGAAGATGTCACTTATCGTCAAATGTCATATTGAGAAAATATTTTTCGCACTTGTGCTACTGGTTCTTTTTTGTGATGAGGCAATTGCTCAATCACGGATAGAACTGAGAAATATTCAGACTCGAAAATTCACAAAACCGCCTGCAGAAGTTGCTAATGCGATGGTGTCTCTCGCGAAAGACATGAGTGGTTCTTGTGAGCAAATAGAGGCGATACTTAGTATGAGCAAGGCGCTCGATCAAATGCCTGCTCACATTCGACAAAATATTCCGAACTCGAATGAAATCAAGGGTGATTGTCAGATTGTCGATCGGGATTTTGGCAAAGACAAGTCGCAAGCGAGCGGGCGTGAAGGTGGATCAGTTCCTTCTGCCGTAATATTTGGAGTTTTGCGCGAGTTGAGCGATCTTTCCGACAGCCGGGGACGCTCTCGTGATCGTGAAACAATGAGTAGAGTGCGTTTAGACGTTGAAATGAAACCTGCCGATAACGGCGCTTCAACCATCATACGATTGAGGGCGTTTCCAGGACGGGGTTTCGCTTCGCGGGATGCCGAGCAAATCGTGAACAGTGAAACATATTCTAGATATTTCAAAATGCTTGCGGATGGACTATTTATTGACGCCTTGGAGATCGGACCGGCAGTTCAGGAGTGATCGGATTAATTTCGATAGGATTTGATCACCGCGACAAGAGTGACGGTTGCTGTCTTTTCTTTTTTCGCCTCCTGCTCGATGTTCCTAAGGAACGCAGCAGAAGCACTCTGAATGTTCGTCTGGTACAGGTTCAACTCTGTACGCATCACGGTTGCTGGTGTCTTCTGAAGTTCTCGAGCGAGCATGTCTATTTCCCTGCTCATCTTTCGAACACTCCTTCGATAGCGGCACCAGCCCCAGATCGATCAATTTCCGCCAGGAACTTCTCCAGCGCAATGCGAGAGATGGTCGTCTTGTTGATTCGCGTGCTCTTCGCTACTCGATCCAGTTCATCTGCCATGTGTGCAGGTAGACGCAACGGGAATTGGCGGTACGGCGTTGCAGTGACCTGAAATTTTGTTGTCATGTAAATTGATACTCCTGTGCTGATCACACGCTGAAAGTTCAGCAACGCATGGGGCTTGCGACTGCAGCCCCGATGCCATGTGATCTGATGTTGTGTTGGTGGTGTATTTATATGAACTGGCATCTACAGACAGTTCATGGTGATTACCAAAGAAGAATCCCGTCACGAGACGGGATCTAGATCAATATCAGGCAGACACCACAGGTGACGTTGAATCAGCCCCAGAAGAACGCTTGCTCTTCCTTGGAGCGATCTTGGGTTGACGCGGTGCCTTCTGCATCATGGCGTAGGCAATCAGATCCATCGTCAGATCGTGTTCCCGAGCAATGGAAACGATCTCCATCAGCGGTGCAGCGAACTCTTCTTGGACGATTTCAAGTTTCCGTTCCTCGAGGGAATGGATGACTCGTTGGATCTGTTTCAGTGCCTTGGGGGCATCGGATTTCATGTGAACACCTCATGTATTGTTGATGAGGTGTTGGATGGTATGAATGCCGTGACCTAAGGCAACCACACATCAGTGAGGAAAATCAAAAATCCTTTTCCTTGGTGATGTAGTGGATCCAACGGGATGGATCTTCATTTCCGACCTGTTCAATCAACACATCTTGGACAACATCAATCGACTCAATGTCTTTCTTCACGCGTGGATTAAGGTCGCTATCTTCAAAGGACCAGAATCGGTGTACTTGACTGGTACGAATGGGAAGTAATGAGTGGATATGAAATGGGCATCGTTTTCGAGTCTTTTTGAATTTGGATTTTTCATATCGTTCAAAGAAGAAAAATTCTTCATAAGGGATAGCATTCTCTTGATTCTTCTTATTGGACTCTAGTCGTCTACGAATCTTTCTAAGAACGCGAGTCTTGTATTCATCTTCCCAACGTGATTTGGAATTATTCGAATCAATCGGTTTGAATACTACAGTACAGGTGAATAGCATCCATTCATCAGCATCTGCCTTGGACTTGAACCATTTAATCAATTCTTGTTTGTGTATCTTTCTTTCATAACTATTCATTTCTGTCTCCATCTAAATTCTTTGGGTAAGCGCCGGTCATATCCACTAAAGGACGATAGTTTGCTAAATTTTCAATAAATGAAAATTCCCAGGAATACAAGATTAACGGCAGAGAATAATCGATTTATACTAAATTATACCATTATATTTATATAAAGTCAAGTAAATATAGGTGAAAAAATGCTGAATTTTGCATATTTTCGATATTTTATTGCATTTTTCCGGTATTTTATATAATTATCTATTTTGGGATTTTTTATGGTTTTTTGAGTGACCTGACTGCTTTGTAGTGGATCGCTTTGGTAGCGCATGAAGTTGCTCTCTGACTTGATCGGTAGTCAGGTGTGCAGCGTAGAACCTGTCGATCATTGACTGACTGGTTCTGGCGTTGCGTGCCAAGGCAAGACTGTCCACCTGTCCCAAGATCAGGCGGAACATGGTGGCGGTGTGGCGCAGACTGTAAAGAGTGATGGATTTACCGCTCGATTCCTTCAGTCCTGACTCAGTGACGACTTCTTTGAACAATCTGCCGATGACTCCCATCGCGGTGTCTCGGTTCTTGTAGTCAGGGAAAAAAACAAAGTCATCTGGTTTCGCTTTTTGGCGAACTAAATCTTTGAACTCCAACAGTCTGCGGTAGATGTGGGTCGACACGGGCATTGCCTGAATCGGATGCGCGTTGGTCTTTGTGGCAGGGTGGTTGAGTTCAATCCAGGTGGCACCGTTTTTTGTCTTCTTAACCACGTGCTTGTGTTTCAGAACACGCAGATCAGATGGACGCATAAAAGAGTTCACTAAGAACTGGATAAGAAATTTCATCTCCGGTGTCAGCGGGACGCCGCGGACGGTGATTTTCTTAGCGATTAGCGAGTCACAGCATTTGATTAGATGGTCGTACTCTTCATTGGTGAGATAGTCGCGTTTCTCTTGCGTCTGGAGGCGACCAGTGATCCTGGGAAAGACAGGAAGTGCCTTCATCAGATCATTCGCAATCGCAAATTTCAGTATTTTTCTAAGCACCACGAGGTGATGCTTTACCGTGGCGGGACTGAGACCTTCTTTGCGCAGTCTTTCAACAAACTGATGAATCTGTGCGTTGGTGATGGTCTCCACATCCTGCTGCTTGAACTCGGGAAGGATGTGCTGCTTGTAGCGGTTGTAGTCGCTGCGGTAAGTCTTTTCGTTTGAATTTCGTTCAGTGGACTTGAAGAACTGATTTGCAATGACTTCGAAGGACTGTCTCTTGTCACCGGTGTTGCTCAGAACTGCGCTGACGAGGGTGTCTTTGTAGAACCGAACGGCGAATGCTTTCGCGTCCTTGGGCGACATGCATTTGGTCGTTTTTATTCGGTACTTACCGTTGTAGAAGAAACGCACCCAGAAAAACCGTGAGGCGTTGGTCTTGTAGATCAACAGCGTTTTTGGGTAGTTGTGAATGTTTTGCATCGTCTCTTTGATTGGAGTGAGACGATTCATGGGGCGCTTGGGCGAGGTTGACTGGGAGGTTTCTAGTTTGGTCGCCATGGGGGTGAGCAGAGTCTGCTTTACAGGGTCTGACCTTTATACTCACTTTCATACAATTTGGCGAACCGTCTGGAAAGCGTTACCAGGCAACGGTTCCCAGACATGTCGACGTTTAGAAACGTACTTTTAATCCGTTGGTCGCAGGTTCGAATCCCGCACGTCCTACCAAAATCCCCAGTGAAATCAACGACTCCGGAAGGGTCGTTGATTTTTTTTCGTCGAAAAGTATAAAGGTGTCAATTTATATAC
>Ga0315902_10008773_pt1 | contig 13652 bp, 10 predicted proteins | sample LakEriMetagenome_9_FD_203523 | JGI IMG/M metagenome (GOLD analysis project Ga0315902, IMG submission 203523) | Freshwater fungal communities from buoy surface, Lake Erie, Ohio, United States - Buoy 12 MA117 | ecosystem: Environmental > Aquatic > Freshwater > Lake > Lake biofilm | place: USA... | reverse complement strand
TCCTGCCACGCATGCTGCAGAGCATGCGGTACTCGCCGCCCTTGGGGAGCGGCGATCGCAGGTGGTCGTGTCGCTCGAGATGTTTGAGCGCGATGTGCAGCCCATCATGGATCAGTATCTCGCCGGCATGATTCCGGAGTCGACGTTCCTCGCCGGATCGCGTCCATGGGATCGCTATGCGACCGACTATCGCCCGATGGTCGAGCTGGCGCGCGTGCGCGGATGGCCCGTGATCGCGTCAAACGTGCCGCGTCGCCTGGCGAGTGCGGTGAGCCGTCGCGGCCTGGCCGTGTTGGACACGATGAACGCGCGTGACCGCGGCCTCATGGCGCGCGAGCATGCCTGCCCGAAGGACGCGTACCACGCGAAGTTCGCCGAAACCATGAAGGGGCACAGCGCCGGTGGCGGACCGCCGACGGCCGCCGATGCCGCAGCGATGGCGCAGATGACCGATCGCTTCTACGAGGCGCAGTGCGTGAAGGATGAAGCGATGGGTGAAGCCGTGGCTGATGCCTGGACACGTGCCCCGCGTGGAACGGCCGTATTTCATGTCGACGGCGCGTTTCACAGCGACGAGGGGCTGGGGACCGTCGAACGCGCACGGCGACGCGCGCCAGGTGCGCGCGCCGTCATTCTATCGGCCATTCCGGTTGGCGACCTGACGACGGCCGATCCCGCGCCACACCGCAACAAGGGCGACTATCTCCTCTTCACCCGCGCGCCGAAGAAGTAGTCGGCGCCACGCCGTCACTTACGACGCGCCTTCCTCCTCGTAGCCACGCTCGAGAAGGAAGGCGCGAACCTTTTCGGGGTTCCGCTCGATCTCCAGCGACCCGGGACGCAATCCGGTCCGAATCAGAATCCCGACACCGGCACTGGAGGCGACCACGAAGGCATCCGTCGTAATGCACACCACCTCGGCCGTTTCCGACAGTTGGCCGGGGTGTCCCGAGAAATGCATCGCCGAGCCCTGCGGCAACTCCGTGGATTCGCTCAACATCGCCCCATGCGGCTCGCTCCAGGTCACCCCGGTGAACAACACGATGTCGTTGTTGCCGCTGATGAAGTCCTCCATCGGCACGCCCAATACGCCGGGCACCTCCACCAGCTCGGCACGAATGCGGAAGGCTTCAAAGACATCCTCGACATCGGCGGCATCCACGCCGACGCATACCGCACGGCCATCCTGCAGCACGATCGTGATCTCGGACTCGGCGATGGCCATACTCCGCCAGGCGCCACGGAGTTTCCGCAGCGCCTCCATGGTGTCGTTCGTGGCCTGAAAGCGGTATTCGCGCATCGGAGGATGATACATCCCTACGACTCGGGGGGAGTAGGGCATCAGCCCCACTCCCCCCGGCATGCCTCACCAACCGCCGCAGGACTCAGCGATCGCGGTTGTCCTCATCCTGCTCGAAACCGAACGGGTTGGCCGAACCGGCCGCGCCACGGTTTTCGACCCGCAACGTCTGCTTCTGCACCGTGCTGCCGATCTGCAGGATCACGGCAAAGTCGCCCGTGTTGGCGATGCCGCCACCCATGCCGAACCCACCGAATCCGCCACGACCGCCCGTGGCCGGCACCGGCAACCCGATCAGCGCAAAGACGCGCTGCACCGCCGGATTGCTCGCGGCATTCTGCAACTGCGCCGCACGCGCCTGCAGCTGCGCCATCCCCTCACCGGCTGGGGCCGCAGCACCACGTTGCGGCGCCGCTTCCGCCGGACGGGCGCAGAACGATTCCCACTGCGTCATCGGTCGCTCGCACGCCGCGGCCGCACCACGACCGCCACCCGCACCGCCACGACCGAAGTTCATCGCGCCCCCAGGCGGATTGAGCAGCTGCTTGGCGAGCGCGATGGCGGTGCTGTCGTATTTCGCCTTGGTCAGCGAATCGAACACCGCTGGCGCGCGCACCGCGCGCAGGATGCTGTCCCGCTTCTCGCTCGGCGACAACGGCGCACGCCCCGCCGCACGCGGCGTGAGATTGAATCCCCACGTGACGGTATGCACACCGGCTGCCGTCGGGCCGGTCATCGTGCTGACCGTGTCCCCCGACGCGTCCACGATGCTGATTCGTGCCTGCCCCGTCTGCGCCTGCGCTACGCGATACGAGATCGACGCCCCATACGCCGGGTTCTGCGTCACAAAGAAGCCCTGGGCATTGCCGTTGCCGCTCGCACCACGCAGCGGTTCCTCGCCCCACTGGAACGCCGGCTTCGGCGCAAACAGATGCACCGGCTTCGCGGCAATCGCCTTGGACATCTGCTGCAGCGGCGCCACGTCGACGATCCAGAATCCACGACCGTGCGTCGCCGCAATCAACTCGCGATCACGCGGATGGATCTGCAGGTCGTACACCGGGACACTCGGCAGATTCGCCGCGAACTTCGTCCATGTCGCACCCCGATCGATCGACGCATACACACTGAGCGACGAGCCGACATAGAGCACATCCGGATTGGTCGGATCCTCACGCACCACGTGCAGGAAATCCGCTACGCCGTCGGCCGGCAGGTTGTTCGCGATCGATACGAAGCTCTTGCCGCCGTCCTTGGACATGTAGAGATACGGCTTGAAATCACCCCAGCGGTGATTGTCGAAGGCGACGTACACGACATTCGTATCGAACGCCGAGGCCTCGATGCGCGTCACATACACTTCGCCGCCATTCGGCAGCCCCAGAATGCGCGCCGACAGATTCTCCCACGTCGCGCCATCGTTGCTCGACTTCCAGACGTTGCCGTCATCGGTGCCAGCGTAGAGCAGCCCCGGCTTGGCCGGGCTCTCCTCAAGCGCCACCACCGTGCCGTACGTCTCAGCGCCCGTTGCATCGAGCGTGATGCCACCCGTCAGACGTAACGCGGTGTCGAGCTTGGCCGTCAACTGCTTCGAGAGATCCGGCGAGATGATGCGGAGCTCTTCGCCACGCTTGGTGGACTTGAGCACCTTGTTGCCGGCGAAATAGACCACCGCCGGATTGTGCGGGGAGATGAAGAACGGCGAGTTCCAATTGTAGCGGAGCGACAGCTCGACCGAGTCGCGCTTCTGCTGCACCCGCAACGCCGCGATGGCGGCCGTCTGCGCCTTGGTGGCCGGCTCGAGCGGGTTGCCGCGAATTACCGCAATGGAGTCTTCCCACTTCTTGTAGGTCGGCTGCCAATTGGGCTTGGCAAACGCCATGCGCTCACCGGTCTTAAGGTTCACGCGCTGGGCGTTCCCCCCCTGCGACTCCCCGTACACGATGTTCGGATCAGTCGGATCCATCGCGGCATAGAAGCCGTCACCACCGGCGATCGTGTACCAGTAGCCCAGGCTCGTCTGCGGGGTGCGACGCTTGCTGGGGCCGCACCACGTGCCGTTGTCCTGTGCCCCGCCGCAGATGTTGTACGGCACCGCCATGTCGTAGGCGACTTCGTAGAACTGTGCGATCGGCAGATTCTGTGGCTGCAGGAAATTGCCGCCGGCGTCGTACGTGATCGCCACGCCACCGTCGTTCGCGAGGAACCACCGCTGCGGATCGTTCGGATCGATCCAGATGCCGTGATCGTCCACGTGCACCTGCTGCGCCGCATTGCGCGACGTCTTGCCGCCGTCTTCGGACAGCTGTAGTTCCGTCGACGAGAAGTACACACGGTCCGGGTTCTTCGGATCGCTGCGGACCTGCGAGTAGTAGAAGGGACGCACATTGATGTTGTTCATCTGCGCCCACGTGGTGCCGCCATCCGTGCTCTTCCAGAGGCCGTTGAACTTCGGGCTCCGCTGTCCGACGATCGGCCCGGTGCTGTTCTCGGCCGCTTCGACCATCATGTACATGACATTCGGATTGGCGCGATTGATATCGAGACTCATGCGCCCCTTGTAGCCGGCGGGGAAGCCGCCCCCCTTCACTTCCGTCCACGTATCGCCGCCGTCCGTGCTCTTCCAGAGCCCCGAGCCCGGGCCACCACTGAAGAGCGAGTACGGCGTCCGGCGACGCTCCCAGCTCGTGGCGAACAGGACGTTCGGATTCGTCGGATGAATCGCCACATCGACGAAGCCGGCCTTATCGCTGACAAACTTCACCAACTGCCACGTCTTGCCACCGTCCTTCGTGCGATAGAGCCCGCGCTCCGGATTGCTCCGCCACGCCGCACCGAGCGCCGCGACGTACACGATGTTCGGATCGGTCGGATGCACCACGATGCGCCCGATGTGCTCCGTCTTCTCGAGCCCCATCGGCGTCCACGTGATGCCGCCATCAGTGCTCTTGTAGATGCCGCCGCCCGGCTCGATGGAATTGCGCGAATTGGGCTCGCCGGTTCCGGCCCACACCTGCTGCGTGTCGCTCGGCGCAATCGCGAGCATCCCCATCGAGATCACGCGCTTGTCGTCGAAGACGGGACGCCACGTGATGCCGTTGTTCGTGCTCTTCCAAATGCCGCCGGCGGCCGCGGCGACGAAGACCGTCTTGGACGGGCTCGGAATGCCGACGACATCGGACAGGCGGCCCATGAAGGTGGCGGGACCGACGGTACGCCAGCGCATCCCGGCGACGGACGCGGAATCGATCGGCTGCGCGCCGACCGGCGTGACCGTGGAACCGCCGAGGACGCCACCCAGGGCGAGCGCGGCCCAGGGGAGTGTGCGGAGTGAACGCATGTCAGGGAGATGGTGGAAAGGAACGGAAGAAGCTGCCGATGGAAAACGTATTACATGGTCGCCACGTTTACCCGTATGATCCCTGCCCTTGGAATTGCCGCCTACGATGCGGCCGGTCCCCTCGCCCCGTGGCGCTTCGAGCGCCGCCCCATGGGCGCCAACGACGTCCAGATCCAGATCCTGTACTGCGGGATCTGCCACTCCGATCTCCATACCGTGCGTGGGGAGTGGGGGCCGATCACCTATCCACAGGTCCCGGGGCACGAGATCGTGGGGCGCGTGCAGGCGGTGGGCGCCGACGTCTCGCAATACCGGGTCGGGGATCTCGTGGGGGTGGGGTGTCTGGTCGATAGTTGCCGGACGTGTCCGTCCTGTGCCAAGGGGCTCGAGCAGTACTGTGAAAACGGCTCGACCGGGACGTACGACAGCGCGGAGAAGGAGACCGGGCGCCGCACGCAGGGGGGCTACAGCTCCACCATCGTGGTTCGCCAGGAGTTCGTCCTGCGGGTCCCGGAAAACCTCGATCCGGCGGGTGTGGCGCCGTTGCTGTGCGCCGGAATCACAACGTGGTCACCCCTGCGCCATTGGAAGGTTGGCCCCGGAAGTCGAGTCGGCATCGTCGGGCTGGGTGGGTTGGGGCACATGGGGGTGAAGCTCGCGGTCGCCCTCGGTGCCGAGGTGACGGTCGTGACGACGACGGCGAGCAAGGCAGCCGACGCCAAGCGGTTGGGGGCGCACCATGTGGTGCTCTCGACCGACAAGGCCGCGATGCAGAGCGCGCGCAATTCCCTGGATGTCATCTTGGACACGGTCAGCGTTCCGCATGAGCTGGAAGCGGAAATGTCGCTGCTTAGGCTTGATGGTGTCTTGGTACTGCTTGGCGGATCACCCCAACCGCATGGTTCGCCGTCGGCGTTCAACTTCATTCTGAAGCGCCGTTCCCTGGCCGGGTCGCTCATCGGCGGACTGCCGGAGACCCAGGAGATGCTGGATTTCTGCGGACAACACGGCATCACCTCGGATATCGAAGTGATCGGGGCGAACGACGTGAACGCGGCCTACGAGCGGATGCTCCGATCGGACGTGCGCTATCGCTTCGTCATCGACATGGCGACGTTGACGGGGTGATGGGTCAGCGAACTTTCGCGCACCATATGGCGTTACAGCACGGATGAGTCCGACACTATTCACCGACTGGGCCGATCCGGAGCGGCTCCTCGTGGTCGACGACGATGCGCAGCATCGCGAGGCCCTCGTGCAGATGCTGCAGCGGGTGAGCCGCGTCGTCGACGTGGCCGCCACGGCGGCGGAGGCGGAGATGCTCTGTCGCGAGCAGCCCCCAGAGCTGGTCGTCCTCGATCTGGGACTCCCTGACGCCGCCGGGATGACCCTGCTCCGGCGCGTCCGGTCGGTGACGGACGTGCCCATCATTGTGGTGTTCGATCAGGAAGCCGATGACGACAAGGTCGCGCTCCTCGATGCCGGCGCTGACGACTTCGTGGTGCGACCGGTGCGCGAGGATGAATTCCTGGCGCGGGTGCGGGGTCAAGTGCGTCGCGCGGCGACGTCTGTGGCGGCCCGCTCATGGGCGCAAATGTCGATCGATGGTGTCGAGATCGACCTTGTGGCGCAGCGCGTCGTACGCCACGGCCAGCCGCAACGGCTGACGCCTACCGAATGGGCGCTGCTCCGCGCGCTGGTGCTGCACGCCGGGCGGCCGCTCTCTCCCAAGCAGTTGTGGGATATCGTCTGGGCGCGCGAGTTCGGGGACTTCGCCACGCACGTGCGCGTGCACATGACGCACCTGCGGCGGAAGATCGAACCCGATCCGTCATCCCCGCGGTTGATCGTGACCGAACCGGGCGTGGGCTATCGGTTTGTCGGGCCATCAGAGGCGAAGCGGTGAGTCGGCCGGTTGGTTAACTGATCACCACGGACGGCCGCAGACGGCCGCAGAAAAACAATTTGCAGTCTCTGTGGCCGTCTGCGGCCGTCTGTGGAATGCTGTTACGCCCCCGCATGCACCCGATGGCGGAGCTTCTCCAGCCGTTCTCCTGCGGCACGCAGCGTCTCTTCCCGCTTCGCGAAATGAAAGCGGATCAGATGGTTCACCGGTTCACGGAAGAAGCTTGAGCCGGGGACGCCCGCAACGCCGATCTCCTTGATCAGCCACTCGGAGGCCGCGGTGTCGTCGCCGAAGCCGAGCGCGCGAATATCGACGAGCACGTAGTAGGCGCCCTGGGGCTCGGTGAAGGGGAGCCCGGTCCCGCGCAGGATGTCGAGAAAGAGCGTGCGCTTGGCGGTATAGAGCCTCGTGAGCTCGTCGTAATACGACATCGGTAGTTCGAGCGCACCGACCGCGGCCTGCTGCAAGGGTGCCGCCGCGCCGACGGTGAGAAAGTCATGCACCTTGCGCGCCTGCGCGATCACCGACGCCGGCGCATGCACGTAGCCCAGGCGCCACCCGGTGATCGAGTAGGTCTTCGACAGGGAATTGCAGGTGATGGTGCGCTCGAACGCCCCGGGCAACGTATGGAAGTGGATGTGCGCATGCGGCGCATACACGATGTGCTCATACGGCTCGTCGGTGATCACCCACGCATCGTACTGCTCGGCGTACCGCAGGATCGTGAGCAGCTCGTCGCGCGTGAACACCTTGCCGCTCGGATTCGACGGATTGCACAGCACGATCGCCTTGGGCCGCTGCGCGAAGGCGCGGGCCAGATCGTCCTCGTCGAAGCCGAACCCCGGCGGATGCAGCGGCACATAGATCGGCTCCGCACCGGAGAGAATCGCGTCGGCCGCATAGTTCTCGTAGAACGGCGAGAAGACGATGACCTTGTCCCCCGGATTGCAGGCGGTCATCATCGCGACCATCATCGCCTCCGTGCTGCCGCACGTCACGACGAGCTCGCGCTCCGGGTCCACGGCGCGTCCGGCATGCCGGGTGATTTTCGCGGCCAGGGCCTCACGGAATCGCGGAGCCCCCCACGTCACAGCATACTGATGCACCGGCTCAGAGGCGGCCCGCGCCAACCCCTCGAGCAGGACCGGCGGTGGATCGAAATCCGGGAACCCCTGCGACAGGTTGACGGCGCCATGGGCATTCGCGAGGCGCGTGGTGCCGCGAATGACGGATTCGGTAAAGACGTTGAGGCGGGCAGCGGTCGTTGGCATGGCGGGGATATACGCGCGCGCGTGAACTCCCGCGAGAGGCACCGCGTTGACCATGCATGCCATCGCGAACGCTCTGGGTGGTGAGCCTGTCGGGTCTCATCCCATTTCTCGTCTGTCTGGCCATCGCCGCCTGGGTCCCGCCGCTGCGGGAGGCGGCCGTCTCCACGTTTCTGCTCTATGCGGCGCTCACCCTGACCTTTCTGGGGGGTGCGCGATGGGGCGCCGAACTGGTCCGCGCCCCCGATGCCCCGCACGTAGGCCGGCTGATCGCGTCCGCCGTCCCCTCCACCGTGGCGCTACTCGCCCTGCTGCCGCAGACGCCGCGGGTGGCGACCTTCACGCTGCTGACGCTGTCGAGCGTCGGACAGCTCGTCTGGGACATCCGCGCTTCACAGCAAGGAATTCTACCGTCATGGAATGCACGGCTTCGGACCGTCATGACGGCACTTGGCACTGCCTGCCTCCTGCTGATTTGGCGGCACCTCTAACGATTGGTCCCAGGGATACGACACGTTGTCGTGTGTAGATGAAGCGGTATTCATAGGTGTCTTAGCGCCGATTTAATCGTCTTCCTGCTGGAACATCCGGAGCCAGTGCCTCGACAAGACCCGTCACGGCGCCGGCACCGACCCCTCCACATCAGCACCCGGAAGTCGTGCCACAACTCGATCGCGTTCTCCCGCGTCTGGAAAACGGCGCCACCCAACTTCTGCTCGAAGCCGACACGCCGATTCGGTGTGTCACGGCCGACGGTGAGCAGCCGGTCAGTAGTCAGATCCTCAGCGCGGCACAGGTTCTGGGGCTGATCGCCGAATTGGCCGGTCCCGACGACAAGCCGGCCGTCATGGCCGGACGGAACATCCGGTTCCTGTACACGTGGAATGAGCGCCAGTGGCTGGTCCAGCAGGACGACGAGTCGCCGCAGCTGCGGCTCCGCATTGAACTCTGGCAGGCCGTGGACGCTCCCTCCGATCCGACGGTGCCCGACACCAACCGCCACCGGCGTCGTCGTGCGTCCGATCGCCCATATGGGCCCTTCGCCAGCGAAGAGCAGGCGCGGAAAACGATCGACGCGCTCCTGCATGAGCAGGTGGAACGTGGAGCCGCCGACTTGCATCTGCGCGTCGGAGAACCGCCGCTCCTCAGGCTCGGTGGCGACATCCGGCGGATCGAAAATTTCGAACCGTTCGATGAAGAGACGCTGGCCGCGCTGATCTGGTCGATCATGCCCGACAAGAACAAGGTCGAATTCGACGCGAGCTGGGACACCGACTTCGCGTATGAGATCGAAGGGCTTTCGCGCTTCCGCGTGAACGTCCTGCGTGACCGCCGGGGCGTGGCCGCCGTGCTCCGGACGATCGCCAACGGCACGGTGACGGTCGAACAGATGGGGATCTCGCAGGAGGTCCAGCACCTCTGCAACCTCACCAAGGGGCTCGTCCTCGTCACGGGCCCGACCGGCTCCGGCAAGTCGACCACGCTCTGCGCGCTGACCGACCTCATGAATCGGACGCGGCACGATCACATCATCACGATCGAAGACCCGATCGAGTTCGTGCACGAAAGCAAGAAGTGCCTGATCACCCAGCGACAGGTCGGCGTGCACACCAACTCCTTCAAGAGTGCCCTGCGCGCTGCGCTCCGCGAGGATCCGGACATCGTACTCGTCGGCGAGTTGCGCGACCTCGAGACCATCGCGATTGCCCTCGAAACCGCCGAAACCGGTCACCTCGTGTTCGGCACGCTCCATACCTCGACGGCCGCCTCGACCATCAACCGCATCGTGGACCAGTTCCCCGCCGACCGGCAGGAACAGATCCGTATCATGCTGGCCGAGTCGCTCAAGGCGGTCATTTCGCAGACGCTCTGCAAGAAGATCGGCGGTGGTCGGGTGGCCGCCCGCGAGATTCTCATCGTGAACAAGGCCGTGTCGGCGCTCATTCGCGAAGGGAAGACGGTCCAGATCCCGAACATCATCCAGACGCAGAAGAAGCTCGGGATGGAAACACTGAACGATGCCCTCGCGCACCTCGTCCGGACCAAGCAGATCGAAGCCGAGGAAGCGTATGTGAAGTCCGTCGAAAAGAAGGACATGGCCATGAAGCTCCGCGCCATGGGGCACTCCCTCGAGGGACTCGGCGCCGAAGAGTAAATCGGCACGCGATTCATGGCGCCACGCCCGGAGTAGCGCCTTCCGCGTTCCGCCTGCAGCTTCAGGAGACCGGTCATTCACCCATGAATGGCCGGTCTTTTCATTGGAAGCGGGTCACAACAGGAGGCGGTGTGCCGGTGGAGAACACCACGACATTCGATGCCATCGTCGTCGGCTCGGGCATCTCGGGCGGATGGGCGGCCAAGGAGCTCACGGAGAAGGGGCTCAAGGTGCTGCTCCTCGAGCGCGGCCGAATGATCGAGCACATCAAGGACTACAAGAACGCCTTCAAGGGGCCGTGGCAGTATGATCACCGCGGCGGACGCACACAGCGGATGGTCGCCGACTATCCCGTTCTGAGCCGCGATTATCCGCTCAATGAAACGAATCTCGATCTCTGGGCGAACGAGCAGGAGTCGCCATACACCGAAGCGAAGCGCTTCGACTGGTATCGCGGCTATCACCTCGGCGGGCGTTCCCTGACGTGGGGACGGCAGAGCTACCGATGGAGCGACTTCGATTTCGAAGCGAATGCGAAGGATGGCATCGCCGTCGATTGGCCGATCCGCTATCAGGACCTGGCGCCGTGGTATTCGCACGTGGAACGGCACGCCGGCATTCAGGGGACGCGCGAGAATCTGCCGCAGCTCCCCGACAGTGAGTTTCTTCCCGGGTTCGAGCTGAATTGCGGCGAGAAGTTCGTGGCCAAGGGAATCACGAAGCACTACGGCGGGAAGCGGCATCTGATCATCGGCCGCAGCGCGAATATCACCAAGTCGCTCCCGGGTCGCGGTGCCTGTCAGACCCGCAATGCCTGCTGGCTGGGCTGCCCCTTGGGCGGCTACTTCAGCACGCAGTCGTCCACGCTGCCGGCGGCGATGAAGACCGGTAATCTCACGCTCAAGGTGAACAGCATCGTGCACGAACTCGTGTACGACAAGGACACCAAGCGGGCGAGCGGTGTGCGCGTCACCGATGCGCTGACCAACGAAGCCACCGAGTACCAGGCGAAGATCATCTTTCTGTGTGCCTCCACGCTGAACAGCACCTGGCTGCTGATGCGTTCAGCCCGCGATATCTGGCCTGAGGGGCTGGGGAGCAGCAGCGGCGAACTCGGACACAACCTGATGGATCACCACTTTCGCCTCGGTGCCGGCGGGCGACTCGATGGATTCGAGGACCAGTACTACTATGGCCGCCGCCCGACGGGCTTCTACATCCCGCGCTTCGTGAACCTGTTCGGCGACAAGCGTCCGTACCTGCGTGGCTTTGGTTATCAGGGGAGCGCGAGTCGTCAGGGATGGGGACGCGCCGTCGCGGAGCTGGGCATCGGTGGGGATTTCAAGGATGCCGCGGCAGAACCGGGACAGTGGACGATCGGCGCGACGGCCTTCGGCGAAATGCTTCCGGAGCACCGGAACAAGGTGTCGATCGACGAAACGAAGACGGACAAGTGGGGACTGCCGGTGCTCAAGATCGATTGCGAGATGGGCGAGAATGAAACGCTGATGCGCAAGGATATGATGAGCGAGATGGCGCAGATGCTCGAAGCGGCGGGCGTGAAGAACGTGAATGCCTGGGACAGCGGCTACTATCCGGGGATGGGGATTCACGAGATGGGGACTGCGCGGATGGGGCGCGACCCGAAGAGCTCGGTCCTGAATGCCAACAATCAGGTGTGGGATGCCCTGAACGTGTTCGTCACGGACGGGTCGTGTATGACCTCGTCCGCGGCAGTCAATCCGTCACTCACCTACATGGCGCTGACGGCGCGCGCGGCGGACTATGCCGTCAACGCGCTCAAGCGGCGTGAGCTGTAACGGAGATACGGCATCATGACGCAACATCGAGAGGAAACGATGGACGACAACGCGATGTCGCCGAACTCAATGGATCGCCGCGACGCCGTGCGCCTCGTCGCGGCCATGCTCGGCGGGATCGTACTGGTTGGCGATGCCGCACTCGTGCACGCGCAAGTGCAGCCGCCCCGTCCGCGCACTGCCCCACGGTCGCCAATCGGGACCTTCACCGTTGAGGATCAGGCGTTGCTCGACGAAATCGCCGATACGATCCTGCCGACGACGGCGAAGTCCCCGGGGGCGAAGGCGGCGCACACCGGTCCGTTCATGGCGCTGATGGTCACGGATACCTATACGCCGGACAATCAAGCGATCTTCCGGAGCGGCATGAGCACGCTGAATGACGCGTGCAAATCGGCCTATGCGGTGGAGTTCATGCGAGCGACGCCGAAACAGCGGACGGAGCTGCTTACCCGCTTCGACGCCGAACAGCATGCGTACATGAAGACCCGCAAGAGCGGTGAGCCCACGCACTACTTCCGCATGATGAAGGAGCTGGCACTGCTTGGCTTCTTCACCTCGGAGATCGGATGCACGAAGGCCCAGCGCTATCGTGAAGCGCCGGGCCCCTATCAGGCGTGCGTGCCGTACAAGAAGGGCGAGACCAGCTGGGCTGGTCACGCCTAGCGATTACCGCCGGACCACCGGCTCCATGCGCAGGATCGGTGTCGGCTTGCCTTCCTGACTGTCGATGGCCAGGTAGATGAATCCATCAGGGCCCTGTCGCACATCGCGGACTCGGCCCTGATTGCGGACGAGGTTTTCCGACTGCTCGGCGCTCTGCCCCGTGAGCGTGACGCGCGAGACGCGCTGTCCCGCGAGACCGCCGGCAAAGACGTTCCCCTTCCACTGCGGGAACTTGTCGCCGGTGTACACGATCAGCCCCGACGTGGCGATCGATGGCACCCAGAAGGTCTTCGGGTTCTCGAAGCCGGTGCCCATCGTTGACGCATGGATCGCCTTCCCCGGCCCGTAGTTCACGCCGTAACCGACCACCGGCCAGCCATAGTTCTTCCCCGGCTGAATGAGATTGAGCTCGTCACCGCCCTGCGGACCATGCTCCGTCTCCCACACGTCGCCGGTCGTGGGATGCACGAGCAGCCCCTGCGGATTGCGATGGCCGTAGCTCCAGATCTCGGGCTTGGCACCGGCGCGGTTCACGAACGGATTGTCCGACGGCACCGACCCGTCTTCGTTCAGGCGAATGATCTTGCCGTGATGGTTCGATAGATCCTGCGCCGGATGCTTCGTGAGATCCCCCTCGGGGGCGATCTGCCGTTCGCCCACGCTCATGAAGAGGTGCCCCTTCCCGTCGAACGCGATGCGCGAACCGAAGTGCCCCGGGCGCCCCTTCGTTTCGGCGACGAACAGATCCTTGCCGTCCACCAGCGCATCATTCTGCAACGTGGCGCGATAGAGCGCCGTCGTGGCGCCGCCGGTGACCGGCTTGGAGTACGTGAGGTAGACGTACCGGTTCTGCGCGAAGTTGGGGTGCACCACGACATCAAGCAGGCCGCCCTGCCCGCTCGCGACGACGGCGGGCACGCCAGCCACGGGCGTCGGGAGCAGCTGCCCCTTCCGCACGATGCGCAACCGCCCCGGGCGCTCGGTCACGAGCATGTCGCCGCCTGGAAGGAACGCGATCCCCCACGGATTCACGAAGCCGTCGGCCACCTTCACCAAACGGTAGTCGTGCAAGGCGGACTTGAAGGTCGCCGGCGCTTGCGCGGCGATCGGCGAGCTCGACACCACATTGACGAGGGCAGCCGCAACCACCCCGGACCACAGGACACGACGCGTCATGACAGGCTCCTGAAGGACAAC
>Ga0315902_10008772_pt1 | contig 13653 bp, 15 predicted proteins | sample LakEriMetagenome_9_FD_203523 | JGI IMG/M metagenome (GOLD analysis project Ga0315902, IMG submission 203523) | Freshwater fungal communities from buoy surface, Lake Erie, Ohio, United States - Buoy 12 MA117 | ecosystem: Environmental > Aquatic > Freshwater > Lake > Lake biofilm | place: USA... | reverse complement strand
AGAAGGCGAGTATACTAATTTGATGTATGGCTGCCACGTTCGCCAAACTTAATATGAGTCCTGTCATCACACCCACTGAACTACCGTAAGCCACTCCGCCCAACATCGCAACAAGTAAGATCAAATATTTTGATAACACTTGATCAATGGACAGGGTCCAAATCTGCCAATAAGCCATTCCTGTAAAGAGTGTCGCTACTAAGATCACTAAACATATCATTTCTTCGTTGCGAATTTTACTATATTGTCGAGGTAACAATAATAAAGGCAGCGCTTGAAAAAAAATCATTGTCAGGATGCTACTAAGAACTGCTTCCACCGCTGTAATCATGAAAGTGAACCAAGACAGTTCTGAGTCTATTATATTTACAAAAAATAAAACCAAGAAGGCAGTTGTAAATACCCACTGAGGTGAATGAACCGCATGAATGCGTTCATATTTTTCTAATGCTTGGAAAATCAACCATAAAATCATTATTTGCATGATCATCGACCATGTATTTATTTCAATTGCGAATACACTTCCCATGATGAGTGCACCCGCGGTAACTTGCCTTAAGTTAGGTTTTAGAAAATAGATCGCAGCAAACAAGGCCAATGCAAATGGAGATAAATCTCCTAGTATCGTTGCGCGTCCGAGTAAGAATCCAATACCAGCCATAATAAAAACTGAACGATATCGTATGATATAGGACCGCAAGGGACTTTGGATTGCCTGTGTTTTGCTTATGTATCCCAACTTCTCCATAATTTGAACCCCTTTAATCGATGTTTTCCGTTGCTGCTATGAATCTAGATTCTATAATATAGGGGCTCTATTAAAATGTTTGTCACAATTCGTTGAGAGAATCAATAAATTTATCGACATATTCCGACTTTATTGTTGCTAAATTATTGCATTAAAATGCAAAAAACCACCCAACATATGATGATGGATGGATTATAATCAGATCATTACAATTGATGGTTTAGCAGGATTAGTCGCGCCTTGCTCCGCGGCCTCCCCGTTTGCCTTCGGTATTTTTCTTCAACGAGGTCATACGTTCTTCGCTGTCCTTGAGGAATCGTGACATCTTATCTTCAAAACTAAGGCGATTGTTGCTCGTAATGCTTGGTCTGCGATCATTGGCACCTTTATTGAAGTTGCCTCGTTCACGGTTTCCATCCCGTGAAAATTCGCGCTGGACATGACTTGTTGTGCGTTCGCGTTCAGCAGTGACAGGTTTGTCTACCGCTTTCTTGATAGATAAACCAATTTTCCCTCCTGCGTCGACATGCAGTACTTTCACCGTCACAACATCTTCGACTTTTAAATGATCTTTCACATCTTTCACATAAGAATCCGCAATTTCAGAAATATGCACAAGTCCTGTAATACCGCCTTGCAACTCAATAAATGCTCCGAAATTGGTAATTCCTGTTACTTTTCCTTCAAGCTTAGCGCCAACTTCAACTGTTGACATAAAAGACAACGTTCCTCCCTTAATAATTGCATTTCTACTATTGAATTATACAGAATTTGCTTTCTTGCGGTCAATCACTTCTATACTGAACTTTACTCAGAAGAGGGTTGAAAGACTTTATCTCCGGGACGAGCCATGCCAAAGTCTTTACGAACTTTCTGTTCAATATATTCATCGTCTTGCAGACGTTGCGAGGTTTCATTCAACTTTTGATTCTCTTGTTGTACTTCCTGAAGCTTCTGCTCCATTTGCACCCATTCAGCTTTCTTTTCTTGTAATGACTGATGTTGTTCTAACCATGCCAGCCCTGCCCAGATGATGAAGCAACCAAGAAATACCAAAAATATGCGAAAACGTCCACGAGTGCCGCGAGCTTTAGCTGAACTTTTCGTTTTAGTTGCGGACCTACCAGCCATGACAGTTCATTCCTTCGAACGAAATCTTTGCCAAATCGAGTAAATTAATTGTAACACAAGTTTGTAGAGGAATATAGACGTCGCTATTAAAAATTGAACGACCGAGTTAACCATTCGAATGCTCTTGTGCATGATGGGGATAAAGATTGAACTCAATGTACCGTAATATATAATCATCCCGATGAGGATTGCCACGAATGTAATGGGTCTGACTTGCATTCCGTTACTTTTATACAAAATGAGTAATATGATGAACGTGGCAACGAGCCAGTAGAGAACATCTAAGAGGTGCCTTGTTTTGCGAATGAGCCAACATTCTCTCGCCATGATTCGATAGAAATCCAAGAAAAATCCGAGACCCGCTCCGCACATCAGCATTGTAACCATGGTTGTATATTGAAGGGTTAATGTCACTTAAACAATTTTCCTAAAATATTTTTCGATTTGTTGGTGCTTGCTTCGTCCATATATTGCAGTGAATTAATAATACCATCGATGTGAATGGTTCCTTGCTCAAGGCTCAGACTTTTAATATGTAAATTTTGCCCTTTGACATGCAGAAAACCAAGCTCCGTATCTAATAAAAACTGTTCGCTGTCGAATCGATTCACATGTAATATGCCAGAAATTTCTAATATCCGGCGATTAAATAATTTGGTGTCCTGTTTTTTTGTTTTCCCTTGTTCGATCATGGCATGTACCCTCCTTTGCTTATATCCCTATGAGCTTGGAGGAACATTTAGAACACAATAAAACCGGAATGCATGTAGGCAAGCCGGTTAAATGAACCATTTACTTTTCAGTAAAATTGGGATTCGTGGCAAATGATTGTTCATGAATAACGGAGTACATCGACTCGGAGTGTTCTTTACGCGTCGTCTCTAGCAGTTGTTCAACGCGCACCGTGATGCTTTTCTGTCCATATCGTATCGTAATTTCATCGCCGACTTTAATTTGATTCGCTGGTTTAGCTTCTTTCCCATTGACCCACACTCGACCTTGTTCGGATACATCTTTGGCCACTGTGCGCCGCTTAATCAAGCGTGAAATCTTGAGAAATTTATCAAGTCGCATGGAATTATTTAACAGCCTCTTTCAGTTTGTTTCCTGCTTTAAATGCAGGCACTTTAGAGGAGGGAATAGATAAGGATGCTCCTGTTTGTGGGTTGCGCCCTTCTCTAGCGGATCGTTTGCGAGTTTCGAATGTGCCGAATCCGATGAGTTGAACCTTATCACCCGAAGATAAAGCTTCTGTCACTTCACTTAAAAATCGATTTAACACCGTTTCAACGTCTTTCTTAGTCAATCCACTTTTTTCCGCGATATTGCTAATCAATTCCGGCTTGTTCATAAATTGCCTCCTGTTCGATCTATACGATATGTTTCATTGGCTTAATAATTCTCTTGAAAGACATAAAAATCCTGCTCATACGATATTTATTTTGCTATTATATTTAACTTATGAACAACGGAAAGGGACTCAACTCCTTTTTGCCTCTTGCCACCACTGTTCTAATTGTTGTATGTCAGTCTGGTCAAAACTTATATTTTTTAAACGTAATTGTCTTTCAATATATTCAAAGCGTTGAATAAATTTACGATTCGTCAGAGCAAGCGCTGCCTCGGGGTCTAACTCCAGAAATCGCGCCAGATTGACTACTGCAAAAATTAAGTCGCCCATTTCCTCTAACAGTCTTGTCGAATTGTTATTTTGAGCATGAGGTTGTAATTGTAATTCAGCTTCGAACTCGGCTAATTCTTCCCTGATTTTGGCCGAAATCTGCTCGGGTTCGCGCCAATCGAAGCCGACTTTGGCAGCTTTCTTCTGCAATGCGACGCTTCGGCTTAAGCTGGGCATCCCGCTTGGCACGCCTGATAAAATCGATTCAACTTGGCTTTTGCCATTCTGTTGTTTTTCCATCGCTTTTATCTGTTGCCAATTGGCAAGCACATCCTCCACTCCGGACACTGCTTGGTCGCCAAATACGTGTGGATGACGCCTGACCATTTTTTCTACTAATCCTTGCAACACATCATAGATATTAAACGTTCCTAACTCTTCTTCAATCTGCGCATGCAACAAAATCTGCAACAAAATATCTCCCAGTTCTTCCTGCATGGCTAACGGGTCGTCATGATCAATTGCCTCGAGCGCTTCGAATGTTTCCTCGATCATGTAGGGACGCAAAGTCTGATGGGTCTGTTCCCTGTCCCATGGGCAACCTTGTGGACTGCGAAGTTTTGCAATAATCTCATGTAATTTATCAAAAGTGCGGTAATGTATCTCGTCTCGCTCAGTCCGCGGAATATAAATTAATGATAAATTACCATATCCTCTTACATGGTCTAGTTGATACAGCGGTAATTTAGTTATTTGTTCTTTTCCTTTTATACCCAATGCATGAGCTATTACCACCTCATGGTGATCTGGATAACGCTCCATCAAACTTAACTTTACTTCTGAGGCGATGTCGTTATCGTACACTTGTGTAATCAGGATATGGTGATGAGGCTGGATCCATTTAGCATTCAATTGTGTTGCATCTAATAGTTGGAAGCCATCTGCAGGATCAAACCCCAACGCCATAAAAGCACGATCAAGAAAACTTTCACTCCCAACAAGCCGCAATTCAATTTGTCGTTCAGGACAAGCAGATCGCAGTATTTCCACTGTTTTCTCTGCAACCGATGGATGGCCTGGCACGGCATACACAATTTCATGATACGTCTGTACTTCTGCCATGAGTTGTTCCACTATTGAAGCATATATATCATCAAATCGTTCATATTTTTGATATATCGAATCACATGTGACGAAGTGCACTCCTTGCTCTTGAAGCCAATGCACGATCGGGTGGTGTTCGGTTCGCAATATTAACCTTTTCGCTTGCTTAATCATATCCCATGCGCCTAAAGTAAGCCCTTCCTTAGTTCCCGACCCTAACCCCACAACCGTAATGGACTGAATCACTTGAATCGCTCCTTCCCCAAAACCATCTAATCATAATAAAAAAGCTTTCGCAACCCACACCTGCGTTAAGGGTGGCTACGAAAGCTTGCTTTTCGCATGAACGGGATGGATGAGTGCAATTACTGTTCCATCTGTTTTGCGAGAAAACCTGCTGCTGTTTCTGCCATCTTGATTTCCATTTGACCCATCTTCGTGCCCTCTTGTTTTGCCAAAAATATGACTGCCCCGATCGGATCCCCTGCAGCGACGATGGGTGAACATACGTAAGAGCTATACGTTTCTTGAATCTCTTTACATATTTCATACTCACCGGAATTCACTTCCAGACCCGTCTTGCGATTCGTCATACTACTCTCTACGATCGAACCAATGGGTTTGTCCAAATACTCTTTCTTCGACGCACCTGACACAGCAATCACCGTATCGCGGTCAGAGATGATGGTGATATGTCCTGTGCTTTCATGTAGCGACTCTGCGTATTCCTTAGCAAAATCACCTAATTCACTGATCGGAGAGTATTTCTTTAAGATCACTTCACCGTCTCGATCAACGAATATTTCCAACGGGTCTCCCTCTCGGATACGCAACGTGCGGCGAATTTCCTTCGGGATGACAACGCGCCCTAAATCGTCTATTCTGCGAACAATTCCAGTTGCTTTCATGCATTGGACCCTCGCTTTCTTGGTATAGTGATGCTGACGTAGGAATGTTTTATCGAGGGAAGTGGAATCAAATGTTATGTTCGCATATAGTATTCTACTCTAAGCTTTTCCTTATGCACCGGAATCAAATGGCTTTCGTTGCTGGTTCCGTTAGGTCATTTAGGACATTTCCATATTGTTCTAAAAACGATTCTAACGCTTGTAAGGACTGTTCTATAGATAAATCTTTACAATTCATGACCATCACAATATGTCCGCCGGGAATTAATCTGACCTTACGTTCGAATCGATTGCCCAATGCAAACAGTTTTTGTCCATCAATGCGCATATTTTGCTCTGGATCCATAGTGATTACAAGATCGGATCCTTTAGCTGCAATTGAAACGATGCCATATTTGCTTCCGTAAACTTTAAGGCGGCCAACGGTCAACAAATTTAACACAGGTTGCGGTGGGTCTCCAAATCGATCGGTCAATTCATCGAACAGGTCGCCCGCTTCCTCGAAAGAACGAACCGATGCGACTTTCTTATAAATTTCAATCTTTAATTCGCTATCAAATATATAATCCCCTGGCAAATAAGCATCAATCGACAAGTCAATGTGCGTTGCCGCAACTTTCCGTGGCAATGGTGTCTTATGATCATCAATATCCACTTTACGCAATTCAATTTCTTCCGTCAACATTTGCGAATACAGATCAAATCCTACAGAGGCAATAAAACCATGCTGTTCACCACCGAGCAAATTCCCAGCTCCGCGAATCGCCAAATCTCGCATCGCAATTCTGAAACCGGAACCAAGTTCTGTGAATTCTTTAATCGTTTGCAACCGCTTCTCTGCAATCTCTTGGATCATCTTATCTCTCTGGTAAGTAAAGTAAGCATACGCAATGCGATTCGTTCGGCCCACTCTACCGCGCAATTGATACAATTGGGACAGTCCCATGCGGTCGGAGTCATGAACAATCAATGTATTTACATTGGGAATATCTACTCCTGTTTCAATGATTGAAGTGCTAACCAGCACGTCATATTCTCCGTCGAGAAAATCAAGAATAGTTTTCTCTAGTTCTTGTTCCGGCATCTGTCCATGGGCAACGACAACTCTGGCATCCGGCACGAGGGATTGAATCGACTCCGCCATCTGATAAATCCCTTGCACTCGATTGAAGACATAATAAACCTGACCTTGGCGCGTCAATTCGCGTTCGATCGCTTCACGCACCAAAGTATGGCTGTGCTCCACAACATAGGTTTGCACTGGAAAACGGTTCTCCGGTGGCGTCTCAATAACGGATAAATCCCGCACTCCTAACATTGACATATGTAACGTGCGCGGGATCGGCGTCGCAGTTAAGGTGAGCACATCGATATTTGTTTTGATTTTTTTTAATTTTTCCTTATGAGACACTCCAAATCGTTGCTCTTCGTCAATAATGAGCAAACCGAGGTCTTTGAATTTGACATCTTGTGAAAGTACGCGATGCGTGCCGATCACTACATCAATGGTACCCTCTTTAATCCCTTTAATCGTCTCTGTTTGTTCTCGCTTGGAGCGAAACCGACTCAATACGCCGATCTGAAAGGGGAACCCACCGCAACGTTCACGGAATGTCTCATAATGTTGTTGCGCGAGAATGGTCGTCGGCACCAATACCGCAACTTGCTTACCATCCATCGCAGCTTTGAAGGCCGCCCGCACAGCGACTTCCGTTTTGCCATACCCCACATCACCGCATAATAACCGATCCATTGGGAGCGGGCGCTCCATATCTCGTTTAATTTCTTCTGTGGCGCGCAATTGGTCGGGCGTCTCGTCATAGGGGAACATCGCTTCAAACTCTTGCTGATATGGAGTATCTCGATTGAAGGCATACCCGGGAATCGCTTGACGCGCTGCATATAGTTTAATCAATTCATCTGCAATATCTTTCACGGCGGCGCGCGCCTTATTCTTCGTCTTACTCCAATCTGCGCCGCCTAATTTGTTTACACGCGGCTCTTTCCCTTCATCGGCACCGATATATTTTTGTACGAGTTCGATTTGATCAATCGGAACAGAGAGTCGATCGCCGCCAGCATACGATATGTGTAAATAATCTTTATGCACACCGCTAATTTCGATAGTGCCGATACCGACATATTTGCCAATCCCATGGTTGATATGCACGACATAGTCGCCAGGCTTTAGCTCAGTATAACTTTTGATCCGTTCAGAATTTTCGATTCGCCCTTCATTTTTGCGAACTTTGCGCTGCTTAGAAGTAAACATCTCGCTTTCCGTAATAACGACGAGATGAATCGATGGCAATTCAAAACCCGTTTGCAGATTGCCTTCCATCATAGTTTGTTCTTCGATTCCATAATCTTGCAACACTCTGCGCATGCGCTCGAGCCGTTCCGTATTGCTGGCCAACATGATGATAGTGGATTTAGCTTTCTTCCACCGCTCAATCTCTGACTTTAATACATTCATCTGACCGTGGAATTGCTGTGTCGCCCGACAGATCACGTTAACAATATTTTGTGGATGAGTATTGGGGACTTGTCGCAGAAATAAGGAAAGATATACGCTTTGAAATGGTTTGTGGAAAAATAGGGAGTCATAGCTTTTAGACAAAACCAGACCGGGCACCATCTTACCTTCTTGCATCATATGCGTTATCCATTCAGCTTCATCTCGCTCCATTTGTTTCGCCGTCTCTATCAATCGATTCGGCTCATCCATAACGAGCACCGCCTGTTGCGGTAAGTAGTCGAGCAACGTTTGCCTTTGCGGATATAGTAGCGAGATATACTTATTAATCCCTGTAAAATAGGCTCCTTCTGCAAGTTTCAGGTGTTCAATCGTTAACTGGTCTCGAAGCTTTTCTCTCATTTCACGATCTGCCATTTTCTCAAGTTGAACTCGCAGCAAATCTTCCAAATGCCTAGCAGCACTCTCAAACTGTCTCTTCTGCGCGAAAATCTCACGGCATGGCCATAAGGTTAATTGTTGTAAATTTTCCTTCGATCGTTGGTCTGCTAAGTCGAAACATCGAATCGAATCTACCTCATCATCAAACCATTCGATGCGATATGCACTTCCAGTATGCTCTGACGCCACTGGGAATACATCCACAATTCCGCCGCGCACACTAAATTCACCAGGACGTTCTATTCGCTCCGTTCGTTCAAATCCGAGATACTTAAGATGGTCTAGAAAAGGTGCAATCGGCAATATTTGTCCCACGGAAATCGCCTGCACCGATTGCGTAAATTCAGCTTTAGGCACCACATAACGGCGAACAGCGGCGAAGGGGAGGACAACAATCCCTTGAAAATTTGCTGATAGTTGAGCAAGTGCGGTAATTCTTTGGGAGATTAACTCAGAGTTCGTTAACAGCGCTTCCGCGACAATGGATTCATTCGCAGGAAAAGTTACTATATCTTGAGGTGAAATGCATTCACGTAAATCTTCCACCCACTTCTGAGCAGCAAACATATTATGGGTCAAGACGATCATCGGCCGCTTCAATCGCTCATGCATCGCTGCAATCATGGCGCTGCGTGCGGAATTCGATAAACCCGATATCATCTGCTCTTTCAGTCCTGCTTGAACACCTTGAATGATAGAAGCGATATCAGGCTCTGTAGCAATTCTTTCCAATAATTTTCTCATCTTACGTCCACCTCACACGATAAAACCAAATAAGCCTTGGCTACAAGCCGAGGCTATTCCGCAACAAGTTAGTCCCGATATGAAACGTAACATTATTGAAGCGGATTGGGGACTAAAGCCAATTCTGGATGGATGCGCAATGCCTCCATACAAAATTCACAGCTGATTTTCACAAGTGTATCCCCATTTGAATCATAGGTTATTATATCCCTGCGCTCAGCCGGGGTCAAGAAATGAAACCCGAGTTGCAACTCACTAATTCGCTCATCAGCAATTACACCAAGATGCATATCGCAATGTTTGCAATTGTATCTAATCGACATCATGAACCTCCTGCAATACCTGCTAACCATAGTATCACCAAGAGTCCCATATGTTCATTCAGTTTACATTAAATTTCGCCATCGTTTGCTCGAATGAGTGGGTTAGTGCAAACTGGACCGCTTCCGCTGTCTGATGAATTGCTAATTGCACTGCAGGTAACTCTTCTTTGCGAAACTCGCTCAATACGTACTGAGCAATATCTGCACCGGCCGCAGGTCGTGAAATGCCGATGCGTACTCGTTGAAACTGCTCCGTCCCAAGATGGGCAATCAGCGAACGAATGCCATTATGCCCGCCCGAACTGCCCTGCAATCTCAGTCTTACCTTCCCTGCCGCTGTATCCATATCGTCATATAACACGATCATATCGCTGAGGTTTACTTTGTAATAATCCAGGTACGCTTTTACACATTCGCCTGAACGATTCATATAGGTCAAAGGTTTAATGAGCGCTACCTTGGTTCCTTCTATTTTCCCTTCGCCGACTAGGCCTTTACATTTGCTTTGAGTTATTGGAATGCCCCATTGCTCGGCTATTTTATCTAAAGCAAGCCAACCTATATTATGTCTGGTTTGCTCATAATTTGCTCCCGGATTGCCTAAGCCCACAATCCATTTCATTTAATTGCCCTCAAACAATTTGCTGATAGATAATTCCTCATGAACACGTATAATGGCTTCACCGATTAATGGAGCAACTGACAAAGTAACCAACTTACTGCATGGTGCAGGGTGCGTTAGCGGTATGGTGTTGGTAACAACCACTTCGCGTACAGGAGCTTCCTCTAATCTTTGCATTGCTGGACCAGACAAGACGGGATGCGTGCAACAGGCATAAACTTCCTTAGCGCCTTCCTTAATCAAAGCATTCGCTCCCAAAGTAATCGTCCCCGCTGTATCAATAATATCATCGATGACGATCGCAGTTCGACCCTTGACCTCTCCAATAATATTCATTACCTCAGCCACATTCGGTTCAGGACGGCGCTTGTCAATAATCGCCATCGGCGCATTCAAGAAATCTGCGAGCTTACGCGCACGCACTACTCCTCCGTGATCTGGGGATACAACAACGATGTCCTTTAGTGACTTATCCTTGAAATAAGTGCCTAGAATGGGTACACCGATTAAATGATCCACAGGGATATCGAAGAATCCTTGTATTTGCGTAGCATGCAGATCCATTGAGATCACGCGGTGTGCGCCAGCTGTTTCTATTAAATTAGCTACAAGCTTCGCTGTAATAGGATCTCTCGAACGCGCCTTGCGATCTTGACGAGCATATCCATAATAAGGAATAACGACATTTATGCTCTTGGCTGAGGCTCGTTTCAAAGCATCTACCATGACCAACAATTCCATTAAACGTTCGTTCACCGGAGCACACGTTGATTGGATCACATAAACGTCACAACCGCGCACACTCTCATCGATACGAATATGTATTTCACCATCGCTGAAACGTTCTGTCAGCGATTCTCCCATCGGAATGCCAATATATTCAGCAATTTCCAAGGCAAGTTTGGGGTTCGAGTTACATGTAAACACTTTAAGCTTTGAATCGCGATAAGCCATTCCAAATACCTCCACTACTAGTTCATAAACTATGCTTGGTCTTATTTTTTCACTCTCTTGTATCTCGCTTTGAAAATTTGCGCATAACCCGGTTTGTTCACTTGCCTAGCTCTGGCAATGGCCATATCATCTGCAGGGACGTCGTGTGTAATTGTGGAACCGGCTACAACATAAGCACCTTCACCAATTCGAACGGGTGCAATGAGATTCACATTACTTCCAACGAAAGCTCCATCTTCAATAGTTGTTTCATGTTTTGTAAAACCATCATAATTTACAGTAATGGCTCCGCAACCAATATTCACTTGCTCGCCCACTTTAGCGTCGCCCACATAGGCAAGATGAGATATTTTCGAACCCTTCCCAATAACTGAATTTTTTAATTCGACAAAATCACCTATTTTCACATCCTCCCCAAGGCGGGTTCCAGGTCGTAAATAGGCAAATGGGCCAACTGTGGTGCGGTCACCGACAATGACTTCGTTCAATACCGATTGCTTCACGATCGCTTGATTCCCAATAATAGTGTCTTTCATTTCGCTATTAGGACCGATCGAACATTGGCTACCGATCTGCGTATTCCCTTGCAATACCGTCCCAGGCCAAATTGTAGTGTCTGCGCCAATCGATACTGCAACATCAATATAGGTTTGATTCGGGTCAATCAGAGTCACGCCATTGCGCATATGAGCTTCATTAATCCGCCTTCTCATCTTTGCTTCTGCCGCCGCTAGTTGCACACGATCGTTGACACCAAGCGCTTCCTCCATATTTGTTGTGCAGTATCCTTGAACTTGATCACCATGGGAGCGAAGGATACGGACTACATCGGTTAAATAGTATTCTTGTTGCTCATTATGATTGGTAACCTGATGAAGTGCTTTGAACAATTTTGCATTATTAAAACAATAAAATCCTGCATTGATTTCGCGAATCGTTCGCTCTGATGCAGAGCAGTCTTTCTCCTCAACAATCTGTTGAATACTGCCGTCCTGTGCCCGTATAATTCGCCCTAAACCAAAGGGGTCTTCCAAGTTTGCGGTGAGCAATGTGGCAGCGGCGCCTGAGCGGCGGTGTAAATCAAGCATATTCTGCAATGTGTTCGCTGTAATAAGTGGCGTGTCTCCGTAGACAACAAATGTGATTCCCGCTTCAAGTCCGAGCAACGATTCAGCCATCATCACGGCATGACCTGTGCCTAATTGACTCTCTTGAAAAGCATACTCTACTTGGTCGCCCAGTGCCGCTCGAACAGCGTCAGCACCATGACCCACAACAATGACCTTGCGTTTAACATTTACCTGTTCCAATGCATCTATTACATGCTCCAGCATGGATTTCCCACACACTTGATGGAGCACTTTATGTTGGCTGGATTTCATTCTCTTCCCAAGTCCCGCTGCCAATACGATGCCCATGATGTTCTGCATGAACCCATCCTCCTCTCGGACATGTGCATCAACTAAGTTTTAATTCTTAACCTTTTTCCTGAAAGAATCATATCTTAATTTCCACAAAAAGAAAAGAGAGCCATCAGCTCTCTCGAGATTCATATTTTCTAGGCTCCTTCTTCAATGCTATGCATCGCTGTTGCGGAAACTTTTTCATATTCAGCTAAAACCGCTTGTTGAATTTTTTCCCTTGTTGAAGAAGAAATGGGGTGGGCAATATCGCGAAACTCACCATCTGGTGTGCGTTTACTCGGCATCGCTACGAACATTCCATGATTCCCTTCAATAACGCGGATATCATGAACTACAAACTCATCGTCAATCGTTATCGATGCAATCGCTTTCATTCGACCTTCGGAACTCACACAGCGCAATCTCACATCCGTAATTTGCACTTGGATCACCACCTTAGCGTTTTCAAACAGAGGCTTGGTGTATATTTCCACAAAATAATGCAAATTCCTGCTAATTCTCGCTAATATTCGCGCATTTTTTAAAATTCTGAAAATTTTCTAAACTCACCTTTACGCACGACTATGCAAAACCAACTCAATCTCAATCAGTGCATCCTTAGGTAAACGCGCCACTTCAACGGATGATCGGGCTGGCTTATGACCTGCAAACATTTCCTCGAACACAGCATTATATTCCGCAAACTGATTCAGGTCTTTCAAAAAAACTGTCGCTTTTACGGTATGAGCTAGGGTTACACCGGAAGCTTCTGCAACGGCTTGCAAATTTTTGATCACTTGCCTCGTTTGAACCCCCATGCCCCCCTCGATCATTGTTCCATCGTGTGTGAGTGGTAGTTGACCTGATGTAAAAATAAGCTCGCCTACTTTCATCGCTTGCACATAGGGGCCGATTGCAGCTGGCGCATTTGCGGTTTGTACGACTTGTAAATGATTCATAGCGATCCCTCCTGAAAATAATTACCCGGTGTCAATCTGATTTCCCGCGTCTTAGAATCGACATACTCAAGTTTAGCAAGTGAAATATATTGTTTAATCAATTGCTCCTCCTGATTTACATCACCGGCCTCCACCAAGACACCAACTCCTTGCACTTTGGCTTCAAACTCTTGCAATAAATCGATCATTCCTTTAATTGTGCCACCTGCTCGCATGAAA